>WNGM01005326.1_pt1 | contig 20091 bp, 17 predicted proteins | sample 5400571 | NCBI WGS metagenome assembly WNGM01 (sample SAMN13153378, study PRJNA577476) | soil metagenome | isolation source: 100 cm soil or saprolite under Garry oak tree replicate 2 | place: USA:California | collected 2016-06-15 | reverse complement strand
GTCGCTACCGTGGGGAAAGTGCTGTCTGCCGCCCATCGGGCAGGTTGGGAATTTCGCCCAACCTCAGATCATCAGTTGTCAAATTGCTTTGCCGCCCATCCCCCGTGTTTCCACGGGTTCGGGCGAACGGGTCGCACCGCTCTGTTGTTACTCAAAGGCCTTTTACCAAGAATCAAAATTAAATGCAAAAATCGAACGCACACCCGACTGGTGCTGCCCAGACGGCTCCGCTTCGCGGATTATGACATCGTCGCTCATTCTGGGCCAATTTGGTCCCACTGTGTATAATAAGTGGGAGATTTTAATTCAAAATCGAAAGCCGCAATGGACTGGCCTCCCTTGTGGGGCCAGCCCATCTTACCATGCATCATGGCACATCAATGCCATCTTGAAAGGACAACAAATCCTATGTCTTTTTACAAAAAAACTCCTCCTACCACCAACAAGGCCACTGAACCGTCTGCGCCAGCATCCGAACCCGGTACCTCCCTCTCCGACATCCAGGAATACCAGCTCCGCTGGCTCTGGGAACAACGCGTCCTCCGCGGCAAAATCACTCTCCTCGACGGCGATCCCGATCTCGGCAAATCCCTTATCACCCTCGATCTCGCCGCCCGCGTCACCACCGGCAAACCCATGCCCGATGGTACCCCTGGTATCCAGGGCAACGTTATCCTCATCGCTCCAGAAGACGATGCCTCTGACACCATCAAACCCCGCATCCTTGCCGCGGGCGGTGACCCCTCTCGTGTTCGTCTCCTGACCATCTTCGAAAAGCCTGGCGCCGAAACTGGCCAGGTTAACTACATTCCTCTCACCCTGCCTTCACAATTCGCCACCCTCGTTCAAAGCGTCAAGAACACCCATGCAGTCCTGGTCATCATCGATCCTCTCATCGCCGTGCTCGACCGTAAATTCAGTGCTTCCCGTGACCAGGACATGCGGCACGTCCTCTCCGGCCTCGCTTTCCTGGCTCAGTATACTGATTGTGCCATTCTCCTCGTGCGCCACCTCAATAAAGGCTCCCTCCACAATCCTCTCTATCGCGGTAGCGGCTCCATTGGCATCATTGCCTCCGCCCGCTCCGGCCTGCTCGTCGTGCGAGACCCCAGCGACGAAAACAAACGCATTCTTACCACAACCAAAAACAACCTGAGCATCAAAGCTCCCAACCTGACCTACAACATCACCGCTAACTCCGACGGCATCCCCACCATCAACTGGCTCGGCGCCTCCCATACCCCCCTTACCCACCTCCTCAAAAGCACCTCCTCCCTCTCCTCCGGACGACAAATCATCATCTCTTTATTGCATGAGAGCGACATCCCTCTTGGCCCAAAAGAGATCGCTGAGCAAACAGGACAAGTCGGTAGCCAGGTGAGATTAGTACTTCGACGTATGCTCAATGCCCAGGAGATCATCTCACCAGCATATGGTCTCTATACCGTTCATGGTCATCGTTCTCTTAAAACCCCATCCTTATATCAAAAAACAACTCCTGAAACTCTTGAAACTCTCGAAGCAGTGAGCGACCTCGACTCATACTTATCTGACACATGCGAAACACCTGAAACTCTTGAAACAGTGAGCGACACCTGACACAGGTGAAACTCCTGAAACTCCTGAAACTCTTGACACACCTGACACAGGTGAAACTCCTGAAACTCCTGAAACTCCTGAAACTCTTGAAACTCTTGAAACTCTTGAAGCAGTGAACGACATCGGCTCAAACTCTGCTCCTTTACCAACCGCGCCTGCACCTGCTGAAGATCCCCCAATAACCCAAACAACCCTCGATACCCTCACCAAAAAAATCCGTACCCTCTTCTATTGCACCCACGACATCCACTACGTCCAGTGGCTCATCTTCAACACAAAAATCGGCTGTCCCATCTGCGACGGTTGGCTCGTCAGAGATATCATCAACGACCCCACCGTCCTTAGCCTCTTCGAAACCCTCAACAAACATGCGCCTCGCGAAAACGAACACAGGCGAGCCTGGCTTGAACGCATCGCCCCATTCATCCCTCTTGAAAAATGACAAATACAGGCGGCAATGTCCGCATCGCAAACATTGCCGCCTGTGCTCACACGTCCAGGCCTGAAGCGCCTGCTATCGTTGACTATGCTCTTCCCTCTTCCTCCAATTCCCTCAACAACTTCACGTCCTCCTTGCTACTCAAATCCACCTTCGCAAACAAATCGGGTCGTAGCTTTCGTGTCAAGCGCAGTGATTCTTTGCGGCGCCAGCGGGCAATCTGCTCGTGATGTCCCGAAAGCAAAATATCAGGCACGGGCCAGCCGCGAAACTCGGGGGGACGTGTATAGTGCGGGTACTCCAGCAGACCACTGCTGTGCGACTCTTCCTGCGTTGACTCTCCCGCCAATACCCCTGGAATTAAGCGAACAACCGCGTCAACCACAACCATGGCCGCTAATTCTCCGCCGGTCAGTACATAATCGCCGGTAGAGATTTCATCAGTAACCAGGTGCTGGTGTACACGCTCATCAATCCCTTCATAGTGACCACACAATAAGCTGATGCGCGGCTCCTGGGCGAGTTCGTGGGCGATCTTCTGGTTGAAGAGCCGCCCGCGTGGTGTAAGTAGGATAATTGGGCCACCCTTATAGACGGACTCAACAGAGGTAAAAATTGGTTCTGGCTTCATCACCATACCCGCTCCGCCACCATAGGGATAGTCATCAACAATATGATGTTTATCTGTAGTAGCATCACGAATATCGTACAACGCAATGCTCAGCAGCCCCCGCTCCTGTGCGCGTTTAAGGATGCTTTCCGTCAACGGTCCCTGAAACATGCCAGGGAACAGTGTAAAAATATCAACATGCATAGATTCCCCTACCTAAAAGGCGGCGTGAGTGCCCCTGGCTTCAGACATGGGGGTGAAACGCCGCCTGGACGCCTCCGGCAATTCCCTCTTGACACGTTCTAGTGGTTCCAATAGAATATTGCCATGAGGACTTACGAATATCGTCTTTTCGTGAATAAGCGCCAATCTCATCTGCTCCTGCAGTGCTTGCGCGAGTCTCGCCTCATTTATAACGAGATGCTTGAGACCGTCAAGCGGCAGTATGAGGAGAAGGGCACGTTTCCAGGCAAGTATGACCTGACCACCCAATTCAAGGGATGTGGTGGGCAGCATGTGCCAGCCACCACCGTGCAAACCCTGGCCGATCGACTCTCCAAAGCCCTCAAACGCTATCTGGCCTGCAAAGCACTCGCTCAGCCCGTGGGCTTCCCGCGCTTCAAGGGTGCCAATCGCTGGCACTCTCTCCAACTGAGACAGTATGGCAAAGATGTCTCTTTGCATGAGGATAAGAAACATCTCATCGTTCCTGCCAAACTGGGCAAATCCCTCAAAATCAAGATGCATCGCTTGATGGAAGGAACCCCCAAGACGGTCTATCTTGTCTTGCGAGCTGATGGGCATTGGTACGCCCTCATCGTCTGTGAGACTGAGCCACAGACAGAACACCTTCCCTCGAGATGTTCCCATCCTGATATCGGTCTGGATGTGGGGCTGAAGTCTTTCTTGACCGATAGTGAAGGCCAGACGGTCGAGAACCCACGCTTTTATCGCACCTCGCAGAAGACCCTCCGACGCAAACAGCGCCAATTGTGCAGGCGAAAGAAAGGGTCCAAGAGACGCCGTAAAGCCGCTCGCACTGTTGCCAAGACACATCTGAAGATCAATCGCCAGCGTCGAGATCATCATTTCAAGACTGCTAAGCCCTATGCCGAAGGCTATCAGCGTATTGTGGTGGAAGATCTGGCTATCACCAACATGGTCAAGAACCATCACCTGTCTAAATCCATCACGGACGCCAGTTGGGGCGCATTCCTCGCTATTCTTGAAGCCAAGGCTGAAAGTGCCGGACATCAGGTGTTACGAGTGAACCCACGCTTCACAAGCCAGAAGTGTCACCAATGTGGAGAAATCGTCCAGAAATCTCTGTCTGTGCGTACCCATATCTGTCCTTTCTGTGGCTATGTGGCAGACCGTGATGTGAATGCCGCAAAAAACATTTTGTCAAAGGCCAGGGCATGGCCTTCAGGGACGGTCTCCGATGGGAGTCCGGTTGAACTGAGAAGCCCCCGGCTTTAGCCGTGGGGAGTTGTCACTTCCCTATGTGTGTTACAATATCATCGTTGCTTCTTTCTGGCAAGTCTATACATTCATCCCTGGCACCATCAAGGGGCAATACATCTCACTTAAGGGATTTAGTCCCTTTTATGGCAGAGGTAAAATCAGCAATTTGAGCGTGCGCATGTACTTTGTTTGACTCTCAAATCTGCTTAAGTGAGATGTATTGCCTTCAAGGGGTGCTGTTATATGTCTCTCACGTCGTCAAACATAGCTGGCCTCATGTAGAGACATCCACGAGGGATGTCAGGGGTTGATCCCAGTGAACAAGCGGAGCCTGCTAACTATGTCTTGGTCCCAAACTTTGCAAACCGGGAATTTGCATGATCAGATGACAATTCTCACCGGGAGTGCGATCCGGTTGCTGTTAGGTGAAGCGGGTGTCTTTGTAGTATCGAACGAAGCGTTTGATCCTCAAAGTAGCCCCGAGTATATACTATATCGCCTTAGCCCATCGTTGCTGCCGGTGCTCCTTGAAAGCATACAGCATAATGGAAGGCAACCAAACTCATCGTGTATCCTGGTTAGAAAGGTGTTGTCACCCATGTTGGTTGATGACCTCAGTGATAACGAAGAAGTGAGGCTGCAAGATGCCGAGCGCTGCTCATTATTGGTGCACGATAATGCCGGCGTGTTGGGGGTCTTGCATTTTCTTCGACCACTCGGTGTACGCTCCTGTTTTGAACAGGAGGTAGGGTCAGATGGCACCTTGCGGCTCTTTGTTGCACAACTGGCTGCTGGTTTGCGTTCTGCTTTGAAATCGCAGTCATTGGTGAATGAACAGCGAAGACTGGCTGCTATCTTTCAACATAGCATGGAGGGCATCCTCACTGTAGACAGTGCTTTACGCATTATTGATTTCAATCCTGCCATGGAGCGATTGACCGGCTGGCATGAAAGCGAGGTTCTGGGACGCTTCTATCATGATGTATTGCGTCCGAAAGACCGCCAGGGAAACGAACTGGGCCTGCAAGGATCACCTATCTTACAGGCATTCGCGGGTCAAAACGTTGTGAATCGAGAAATGGTGATCTCTGCGCGTGATGGGCAGCGATTCGATGTTTCTGTAACGGCTTCGTGTATTCGTTTAGATAAAGGCGAGCCTATGAATGGCATACTCAATGTTCGCGATATCACGCGTGAGCGTGAGCAAGAGGAAGAACGTTCAACATTCATTTCTGTGATTTCACATGAATTGCAAACGCCGATCGCTATTATTAAAGGCTACGCTTCAACATTAGCTCGCACCGATACTTTGCTTGATGCTGATGCACTACGTTCACGTCTCGTAGCTATTGAAGAAGAGGCTGATCGCCTCAACAAGCTGGTGGGTAATTTACTCTATGCTTCACGTATCCAGGCGGGTGGTTTACAGATGGATTTAGTGCCTCTTGACATTTCACCCCTCGTACAGGGGGTTGTTCGTCGCCTACAGGCAAAAAGCCCGGATTTTAGCGTGACGCTGGATATCCCCCCCAATCTGCCTATGGTGATGGCTGATAGGGATCGTATCGAAGAGGTGCTCCAGAATTTACTGGATAATGCCATCAAGTATTCACCTCGACAGCGCAACCTGACCGTTGCCTGTAGCGCCACAGGTGATGAGGTGATTGTCAGCGTAAGTGACTCTGGTATGGGCATCTCACTGCGTGACCAGGAGCACATATTTAACCGTTTTCACCGCGTCGGTAATAGTATGGCGCACTCAACGCCAGGGGCTGGACTGGGTTTATATATCTGTCGTGCCATAGTTGAGGCGCATGGAGGGCAAATCTGGGTCGAGAGTTCCTTACATCAAGGCTCGACGTTCTCATTTAGTTTACCGCGTGTGGAAAAAGCATTTTTGCCTATGGTGGTGTTTTGAGTATGGATAATGATGTAATCGACCAGCGCGATATGACGATATTGATTGTCGATGACGAACCGCGTATTCGAGATTTCGTGCGTATGAATCTGGAGTTGGAGCATTATCGTGTCTTTGAGGCCAGCAATGGACTGGAAGCCCTTGATCAGTTGCGCGAGAATCTTCCCGACCTTGTTGTTTTGGATGTTATGATGCCAGAAATGGACGGGTTTGAGACGTTACGTTCCATCCGCGAGGTCTCAACTGTACCAGTAATAATGCTCACCGTGCGCCAGAATGAACAGGATCGGATACATGGACTGGACCTCGGTGCTGATGATTATATCGCCAAACCATTTAGTCCGCGCGAACTCCTCTCACGTATTCGTGCGCTACTGCGTCGCTCGTTTATGCCAGCGCCTGCGCGAAAGACAGAAATTGTTGTTGATCCTGATCTGAAAATAGATTTTACTCGTCACGAAGTGATTGTGCGGGGCAAAAAAGTCATATTGCGCCCAACAGAATATCGGCTTCTCTATCACCTTGTGAACAATGCCGGGCGACTGTTGACGCATGAAACGTTACTCTCTAAGGTTTGGGGGCGTGAATATCGCGATGAGGCACACTACCTGCGTTTGTATATCACCTATCTACGACAAAAAATCGAGCAAGACCCTGCCCATCCAAAATATATTCTGACCGAGCGGGGTGTTGGCTACCGCTTCAAAGAGTTGGAAGGGTAAGACGATTATACCTATGTAGAAGTTTCCGTAGATGATGCAAATGCTATCCAAACAACACAGCTAGCTCATTATCAACTGGATATAAACCTGAAATGATTCCTGACATTGAAACAACCAGCAAAGTAGAAAGGCAATGTTATGCATAAAAAGGAACGTGTTGATGCTGCACTACGCGGTGATCAAGTAGATCGAATACCTGCAAGTATGTGGGGCCATGACTTTGAGCGGGAATGGGGAGCCCAATCATTAGCTGAAGCGATGGTAGAAAACTTTACACGCTACGATTGGGACTACATGAAGGTTAATCCCCGGGCGTCCTACCATGTCGAAGGCTGGGGAGTCAAAGTACGGCCTTCGGGGGAAAAATACTTAGCGCCTATCTTTGAAGATACACCCATTAAAAGCTCCTCTGACTGGAAACGTATTCGCCCTCTTGAGGCTGATCGAGGTGCTCTTGGCGAACAACTGCGCGCATTACAATTAATCAATCACGCAATTGGCTTTGATGCATACTTCGTACAGACCATTTTTTGTCCGCTCGGTGTGGCAAAATACCTGGCCGGCAACAAAACCGAGCCGGTACTTCAGACCTTGCATGAGGATCGTGCCGCCATGCACGCCGCTTTGCGTGTCATTACTGAAACATTTACAGCATATGCTATTGCCTGTCTGGAGCAGGGCGCTAGCGGTATCTTTTATGCGACAAATGGTTGGGCCAGCAAGAGTATGCTCACCGCAGATCAGTATCGTGAATTTGGCGAACAGTATGATCTAGAGTTTCTCGATGCCATCAAGAGCCGCAGTAAATTCAATATACTGCATAATTGTGGCACGTCTATCTACTTCGATCAACTTGCCCTATACCCTGTACAGGCTGTCAGTTGGGATGCTTTGGCAGAAGGCAATCCTGATCTTCGTACGGGCAAAATGCGCTCGGACAAAGCTGTGATGGGTGGGATCAGTCAAAAGAGCACGCTGAAGAACGGCACACCCGAACAGGTGCGCGAGGAGGTGGCTAACGCCATAGAGTTGACAGGTGGCAAGCATTTTCTTCTAGCCCCTGGTTGTTCTATCCCACCTGAAACGCCTGCAAAGAATCTGGAGGCCATTCGCAATGCCCTGGCTTGACATGCTGAATACCATTCGCTATACTCTGTTTTCTAAGCGAACAGTGGAATATTCTGCAATGTACCAAACACATGTTGTATAGTGTTATGAATATGTCTGATTGACAATCGCGGAACACTTCGTTAGGTCCTGTCATGCTGAGCGCAGCGAAGCATCTCGAGGCCGTTTGATTGACAATCGCGGGACACTTCGTCAGGTTCTGTCATGCTGAGCGCAGCGAAGCATCTCGAGGCCGTTTGATTGACAATCGCGGGACACTTCGTTAGGTGGTACAGAGAAGGTAAATTAGGAATAATGGAGCGATATCGAACGATGCGGGCTTATTCGGCCGGGGGAGTGGTTTTTCGCCTTGTTCCAATGCGCTCCGGGGAAGAGAACAACTTCGTAACAAGTAAAGAAGGCTTGGGGCAGAGAACACCTCAGACTGACAATGGCCTCTCCGTAGAGATAGTGCTAGTCGGGCGCAGCCACGCAGGTATCTGGACATTACCTAAAGGAACACCAAAAGCTGGAGAGACCATCGAACAAGTTGCGCTGCGTGAAGTGCAGGAGGAAACGGGCCTGGCTGTTCGTTTAATTGCTTATATTGGCAGCATCTCCTATTCCTTTGTGCGCGATCAAGTACGGTATCAGAAACAGGTACGGCATTTTTTGTTGGAGGTCATAGGAGGGGATACAGCGCTCCATGACAAGGAATATGATATGGTGGAATGGTTCCCTCTATCCGAGGCAGGCCGTCGCTTGAGTTATCAAAACGAGGTAAATATCCTTTACCAGGCGGAAGATGTATTGCAGCGTTGGTTAGAGTATCGGCGTAAGGAAGGACTTGAATAACCCTATGCGTTACCCACTTCTACGTCGTATACTCTTCCCCTATAGCGGAGAAGATGTTCTATCTTTCAAACAAGGCATGCGAGTTTTGCTTGCCTGGGTCGTCTTTTTCTCTCTCCCGATGTTGATTTGCCCATTGATACTGGCTGCTCTCTATTCATATTCCTTCCAAAGGATGGCATGGCTCTTTCTCTTCGCGATTCTCTCGGGCGTAGGCGTTTTTGGCGGTTTGGGAGTGCTCGTTGTCGTTACGAACAACAAGTCCGCGCGAATTCGTCAGGCAAAGAAAGTTACCGGAATGAGCAATTTTAAGGCTAGCAATGCAAACGGAGATATGTATGGATCTTAGTGTTGAAGGTAAAACTGAGCGTATACCGCCTGGCTCACATATCTGTCAACTTTATAGTAAGGTGACAGAGATTCCTGGCGTGACGGCACGTCTCATGCGTGTGGGATTTACGCTTTCTGAGAAATGTTTGTTTGCAGCTGCTCCCGCCCAGGTGAAGGAACTACGCGAAGAACTACAAAAGTTGCAACTGAATGTGGATGAATTGATCGAGTCAGGGCAGTTGGTATTATATGAAGAACGGGAGCCGTTTCTGGCGAATGGCAAACGCTTTGATCCTTATTTCTTACTCTCTTCTCACCAGACATTTATTGCTCAAGCCCTGCGTGAAGGATGGCAGGCGGTACGTATTTCAATTGATATGAGCTGGCTTGCCAAAGATATTGCTTCCCCTGAGCAGATTCTGAAGTATGAAGCGGCTTCGGATGCTGTTTTTACCTTTCAGAATGCCCCCATCATTGCATTGATGCACTACGATCATGGGAAATTGGTGCCCAACCTGGTAGTGGAGATGCTGAAGCTGCATCCTATTTCTGTTGTCGGAAAATATATCAAGCGCAATCCATATTATCTCAACTCAGAACAATATATGCTCAAAATTTTGCGCATCAATCGCGAAAAGGAAAAGGGAGGGCAAGAATAAAGGACTCCGTCAAGGAACGCTTGACGGAGTCCTTTATTCTTGTTCCTGGGAACTGACTTAGGAGTTGAAAAACTGCCCAAGATCGAGATTCTGCTGGCCACCCGCCTGTTGTGCGCCCTCCGGCTGTGGAGGATGGTAGGTCATCGATTGAATTCCAAGACGACCAGGGCCAGTGAAGCGGTTGAGGATGATTGACGCGCCAGCCATCAAGCCACCGATAGCACCGAAGATGCCGCCTCCGCGCTGTGAACCCGCAACTGTCGTCACCTGCATCTGTACAGATGGGTCTTTCCACAGCCATGCACCAGGCTCAACATCAAGCGTTTCTCCAGGGGCCAACATCTTCTCAAACACATTGCCGTAACCATGCAGTAGCACCATACCCTCACTACCGCGAGCAGTGAACTGGTCGATAAAGAGTCCAGTGCGGCTGAAAAGGATATTGGCCGCGCCTTGCATAAACGTGAAGCCGTAATCGACGTTGCCTGTAGCAATCAGGAACTGGTGCTCACGTACTTCAACCATCTGTCCGGGTTGCAGGCGTAATGCCACAATCTGTCCCACGGAATCGCGCGAGAAGGAGATGTTCCCGGGTCCTTGCGCTTCGCTGATAAAGATTTGCAGTCCGGCGAAGAAACGTTTCGCTGCTCCTCTAATACTCTTGAAACCGATCTGTACACCCGGATGTTTCCAGAGAAGAATATGATGCTCGAAGTAGATCGGGAGCTGATTTCCAAGCATGATATCCACAACCGGCACAAGTTCCCCATCAATGTGGATTACCAGATCGCCTATCCTGAGATCTCCTTTGGGGTTGTGAAGTTCGGCCCTTGGTACAGCAGTGCCGAATGGGCTACTCGTGTATTCTTCATACTGGTTAGGTGGTATATATGCTCCCTCAGGTGGTTGTTGCCCCCGATATTGACTTTGTTGTGGAGGGATACCATATTGACCCTGGGGTGGGGGTTGAACATACGGATTTTGTGGTGGCTGAGGTGGCGGTGGGGTCTGACCCATTGGCATAGGGCTTCCACAGGCTCCACAGAACTTTACTCCATCTGCTACCCGGCTTTGACAACGAGGACAAATCATGTATGACCTCCTATGTGCGTTAGCAATTGCTGCAAGCCCCCTGTTTTCGTTGCGTCAAGAGGATGAGGGCCTGCATAACGTTTGATTGAAAACCTGACTGGATAATATCAGTAACGGAAAGAATATACAAGGGTGCGTTGCCAATAAGTGCTTTCAGCACTGATACTCTTCGCTACCACGACCTCTACCGCTATGGAACCCACAACTTTGGCAGGAAAGTTTACAAAAAAAGACAGATGCCCACGTCCTTATAGGCAGCCTACAAGAGCTCGGGTGTCTGTCCTTTTTTCAACTTTTTACAAACAGTTACAGAACAAAGCTGTCTGCAAGTGGTCCGCGTGAGGCGCTGTTTTCTCGCTTTTCGCCATTGAGGCTCACTGCCTGCTGCCCACCTGTTGGGCGACCACTACTTTGTCCATAAGTATTACTAGCTTGTGAATTCTGTAAATTTTGCAGGCTCTGCAAAGCTGCCTGCGTCTGTGGGTTCATTGGAACAGGTCCGCCAGTGTCAGCAGCAAGCTGAACGGTCTTGCCTTCAATGACTATCGCGATCCCTACCCCTCGTCGAAGATCGGCAAGTTGTCGCCGTAACTCGCGATTTTCGGATTCCAGAGCGTCCATCAATTTTTTCTGTTCGAGCAGCATCTGAGCGATGCCTTCAAAACCAGCGCTAGCAGCACGATCCATAGTGGATGCCTCCTGCGTACTCCTCGTACTCAATAATTCTAGAACAAAATCTCCCATCGCAGCTGGCATTACAGGCAAGTCTTCCATTATACCAGTGGCATGAAAGATGATAACTTTGTTGGTTTCCACACCAAAGCCGCTTTCAGGGCGGCTGACATCGTTTGCAATCAGCAAATCCAGGTGTTTTGCAACCAGTTTGCTCTGTGCATTGGCAACGAGATCTTTTGTTTCGGCAGCGAAGCCAACACGCACAAGGCGCCTTCCAGGTTCACCAATGTCCGTTGTTTGCCCGGTTGATGCTTCTGTTACCCCGGCAAGTTCTCCAAGAATGTCTGGATTACGTACCAGGTGAAGGGTAAACCCTCCCTGGGCATCAAAAACAAATCCTTGCGCTTCACCGCCACCATTTTCCTTCTTCAATTTTTGTACTGCTGGAGTTTCTGGGCGGAAATCTGCAACAGCGGCATTCATAACAAGCACATCCGCATCGGTGATCGCGCTTTGAACAGCGTTACGCATTTGTAATGCTGTTTCAACTGTCTGTAGTTCTACGCCATAGGGTGCATCTAAGGCTACAGGGCCCGAGATCAAAATGACGCGAGCGCCGCGGTCTCTGGCTTCTGTTGCTAGAGCATAACCCATCTTTCCTGATGAGCGATTCCCTACATATCGTACCGGATCAATCGGTTCATGCGTTCCACCAGCTGTGACTACGACGAGGCGATTCGCGAGGTCACCATTGCGTCCCAGTATTTTGCTGATAGCTCCCAGCAGAACCTCTGTTTCTGGCAGCCTGCCCGGCCCGATTGCCCCGGAAGCCAGTCGTCCAACTTCTGGCTCGATGATCCATGCTCCACGTTCTTGTAGCAGGGCCAGGTTTGCCTGTGTTGCCGGGTGCAAATACATGTCCCGGTACATCGCAGGAGCCAAAACCAGGGGAGCCCTCGTTGCCAGCGCCACAGCGGTAAGCATGTTATCCGCTATGCCATGAGCTAACCTGGCAAGAGTGTTGGCCGTCGCTGGCACTACCGCCAGTAATTCTGCTTCCTCTGCTAACGCGATATGCGTTTCGGCAGCATGTCCCGAAGCTTCCCAGAGGTCGCTATATACGGGCCGATGGCTCATGGTTGAGAAAGTCAGCGGTCGAACGAAGTCTTCCGCATGTTCTGTTAAGATTACATCTACGAGCGCGCCTGCCTGTTGCAATTTGCTTACCAGGTCAACTGCTTTGTATGATGCAATCCCTCCACAGATACCGACGATGATACGCTTGTTGAGTAACACTCTTCGTTTGTTCCCTTAGCTTGGATGATCCTGACGAGAACATTGTTACAATAGCATAGGATGATACTTTCAGGCAAGAAATATGCCAAGAAGTACCATCAGAAATGGTGATGTCCGGATTTAGTCACCTAACTACTTCCGCACATCCTTTCGTTTCAAGAAGTACCCTGTAGCGAACCCAAGGGCGAGAATCAGGACGATGAGAGCAAACCACATGAGCAAAAGGTGTACAACTGCCTGCTCCTGGCTATAGATCGAGAAGAGAGTGCCCTGGTACGCGAAATCACCTCCACTACCAAGTTTGCCTCCGTGGAGTCCCACCGTGGAGCCCATTGCCGCCATAGCCCAGCGAACCGGAAAAAATGACCCTAAGAATTGTAGGCCAATATTATCCAGCGAGAAGATGATACCCGAAAAGATCACCTGTGGAATGAGGATGAGCGGGATAAAGCTCGTCGCCCGGTCATTATTCGGCGCAAGCGCCGAGAGCGCCAATCCAGTCATCAAGCCCGCTAATGAAGCGAGTGCCAGGGAGATGTATATTTCTAGAACAGGTGGAAGAAAGATACTGTGCTCGAATGGTGCTTTCAGATTGACAAAAATCACAACCACAAGGCTTTGCAGGAGACACAATACTCCTAAGACGCTGATTTTCGAAAACATGTAGGGAATGATGCCAAGATTCACTGTGCGCTCGCGCCGGTAAATGGGCTCTTCTTTGACGATCTCACGCGCCCCGTTAATTACTCCAAACATCACAGCAGCAAATGCCATGATAAAGAGGATTTTCTGGGCATCTCCACCAGAACCCTGTATAATAGATTTCTGTAAGGCTTCTGTTTTGGTCATGCCATTTGGGGCCAGGTAATCCTGTCCTTGAGGCGTATTGAGAGCGTTCACCACATTCTGGCAGTCGTACTTGTTTGGGACCGTTTGTGGAATTTGAGGGTTCGGTGGGCAGGTAGCGACGCTGCTAGAAGTAAATGTCAGAGGTGCTACCAGGAAAAACAGAATCAAGGCGATAACGGGCGCTTGCAAGAGCAGGATCAACAGGTTACCAGTATCGTTTTTGAGCAGATCGAGGTAGCGCATAGAGAGCAGTCTGAACTGCTTCATGGGGTCGCCGCGCCTGGGCGGCTTCACCTCAATCGTCGCGTCGATGACTCTGGAGCGACCGGCAGGCCCCTGTTCAAGCGGTGTTTGCACATACTGCCAGTAGTATGGTGAGGTCTTGAACCTGGCCTCTGCCTCTTGCGGTATGTTCTTGTTCTGTTCAGTAGGCTCCAGGGCGCTGTATATCTCGGCAAAGTCAGTTTTCTCGAAATAGGTTTTTGCGTCGTTTGGTGGGCCAAAGAAGGCTAAACGTCCACCCTGGCAGAGGAAACAGACATAGTCACACGCGTTGATATTGTTTGTGGCGTGGGTTACGAGAATGATGGTATGACCCCTGTCTGCGAGTTTGCGCAGCAGGAACATCATTTTGCGGTCCAGTCCAGGATCAAGGCCAGAGGTTGGCTCATCCAGGAAGAAGACACTGGGATTGGCCAGCAGTTCCAGGGCGATGGAGACGCGCTTGCGCTGACCGCCAGAGAGTTTGCTCACCAGTAGATTTCGTCTGTAGGACATCTCTACATCTTCCAGTACCTCATTGATACGCTGTTTAATTTGAGCTTCGGTAAAGTCGCTTGGCAGGCGCAATTTTGCTGCGTAGTAAAGGGCTCGTTCAACAGTTAAATCGCGGTGGATGATGTCTTCTTGTGGGACATAGCCAAGCTGGGTACTGAAAGCTGCAAGGTGCTTATAATAGTCCTGCCCGTTATAAAGAACGGTGCCCTTTTGTGCCGGTCGCAGGCCATTCAGTGCATCCATAAGCATGGATTTGCCGGCCCCGGAGCCGCCAACAATGGCGACAAACTTCCGTGGCGGAACGACAAGAGAGATGTTGTCCAGCAATATCGTTTGCTTATTGCCTACTTTCACAAGATCGATGGCATCAATGCGAACGCTGTTGCTCTCATCTTGCTGGGTGAGCTGAGTGCCGGTGTACGTGAGCTTAAAAGGTCCTATACGGACCTCGTCGCCGGGTTTGAGCAACTGGTTTGACATCCGCTGGGCATTGACATATACGCCATTAGTGCTGCGAAGGTCAACGATGCGGTAGCCGCCCTGCACCATTTCCAGACGAGCATGGTGTGCAGATACCTGCGGATGGTTGAGGATCACGGTATTATCGGGGGAGCGTCCAAGGCTAATGAGTGGAGCGCCCAGTGGAATAGGGCGAATTACAGACACAATATCCTGGACCGCGGTAGAGCCATCGTTATAGGTGAGGGTGACTAGTGTACCATACTCATCGCCGATGCGGAAGATGTCTCCTCGTTCCAATGGTTTGCGGAAAGGTTCATTGCCTGGGATAGAGCGACCCATGTACAGCAGTCCATTGGTTGTGCGTTGCTGCTGTGGGTGAGGATGGATGAATATGAGTTGACCGCCTTCACGTACGATCTGGGCATGAAAAGCAGAGACCACCGGTTCTTTGATGACAATATCGTTGGTAGGGTGACGCCCAATGCTGATTACCGCTTTGGTTAGCGGATAGACTGGTTTATCAGTATGGGTGTTTGAAGTAATCTCTAGCGAGGGGATGCCTTTAGGGATATTTTCGATGCCACTTGATGGTGCGTCGTACCCTCCTAAAGGAGCACGTTGCTGAACTGGGTGCGCCGGTTGCGCTGGGTGATTTGGTGGTGGAGGGGGAGGAGGGGGAGGGACAGCCACGGTAGGATTGTACGGTGGGACTGCTGGTTGAAGTGGTTGAGCAACGCTTGACGGTGACGCGGCGGGAGGAGCAATATTCTCAAATTGCTGTTGCGGTATTGCTGCTTGTTGGAATGCCACTGGAGAAGGCGGATTACTTTGAACAGGCTGTTGTATAGGCGTGGCAGGTTGGGATTGTTTTAATGGTTGTGCGGGCTGCGCGTTGTTCGACGATTGATAAGATGATGGCGTGCCAACAGTTGGCAAGAAGATAAAAGTCGTACCTGTGCCCAAAGCTATCGTGTCGCGTTCGCTGATGAGCGCCTGCTGTAAGGGAGGGACATCCCGTCGATTGACGGTGACGGTATTCTTTTGAGTGAGGTTGCTGATCGTCCATACGCCACCGTTCAAGGTAATTTGAGCATGACGCCGCGAAACTGATGGGTCGGTAACGACAATATCGTTACCCGGCTCTCGTCCGATGGTTAACACGGGTTTATGCAACTGGATGGTGCTGCCTGCCTGCGAGCCTGTAAGAAAGTTGATCGAACCGAAACCTGGTGACCCGTTCAGTGATTCCATACAATTAGCCGCAGAGGCCTGCCATCATAGATACGTGGAGTGATGAGCAGGGGTGTACGGCATCTCCTTTCTGGTAGATGTATGCATGTTGTGCAATGTCAAGGTTTTCTGCCAATCATTTTATCGCAAATTAGACGGCCTGTTACGCTCTATGAACAAGAACATCGCCGGTGCTGACGTTTAGAGTTAGCACTGCTACTGCTGAACCAGACGACGCGTTTGCATTGAGCGGCCCATAAAAATTGGCCGATTTGTCAGAGTTCGTGACGTTGATGGGAAAGTCGCTGGTAATCGTGCCATAGTTGGTGTTGGCATCGAGAATGATATTCGTGTCACCAGGAAGAGTGGCGATAACCTTGCCTGTCTCCGACTGGAGTTTGTACCTCGGCGTGGTTTTGCTTGCAAGAGGCGTCGTATCCAGGTCACCGTTGTAGGTAACATTGCCTGTTCCTGTCAGCAGGTGTGAAGTATCGAAGAGGGTTGCATGATCCACGGCAATATCCCCGATATCATCCTGGAGCAGGAAGATACCTTTGAGGCCGCTAACGGTCACGTTCCCTATGGAGTTGACCACGTTGAGCTTGAAGGACGTTGCCTGAGGAGAAGGCGAAGTGGCTACGGGAGTAGCTGTCAGCGCCGAAGTTGGAAGGGTGACGTTCAGATCAACGGAATCATTATGGTTGCCAAAGACGCTGCCTGTATCAGGCACTTTCGCGTTAATGTTAAGAGTGTAATCGGGCGCAGTGGGCGTTTGCACCTGTACGGAGATATTATTGAATTCTGTGTTTGCGTCGTTACTGCTGGCGGCTTTGACATGCTTCATGGTCGTGATGGTGGCATTGGTGGCGTTGGAGTCTGCGGTGATGGTGACATTGCCAATCTGGTTGTGTACTTGCAGCTGTGTTAACGAGGTGATTTGCAGCGTCTGTTGGCTTTGCTTTGAGTAGGTTGCCTGGCTGGGGATGCCGGGAATGATGGGGATGGTATTCCCAGTCGTTGCAGAACGGACCGCCAGGAGCACGATGATGACCGCTGCGAGGACGATGATGATGACACCGCTCGCGCAGCCTAAGAGGAGCCATGGCCAGACACTGCGCCTTCGTTGCTGCTTGTACTGGGGAGGACGGCGACGACGAGAAGCAGGGGCGTACTCGTACTCTTCGTCGTCCCGGTCGTCGTATGGTCTTCGATCGTCGTCATCCCAATCTTCGGGTGTTCTGGCCTTGTCTCTACTCATTGGTTGTCCTTGTCATGTTTGTTGTGTTGTGAGTTATGTTTCATTGATATTACGAACGAGAGGGGAGGAGGGTTTTTCTTCCTTGCAGGAAAAGGGATGGGATTATGGCTATCAAGCATAGGATGCCGGCTGCCAGGAAGATGTCCGTGTATACCTCGTGAGCCGACAAGACAAGATAGTGTGCATACAGGTTATTATACTCGGTGCTAAAAGGGACGAGGCCGGCTGGAGGTTTGAATGCGGCGGCGAGCAGGCGGAAGCGACTGAGTCCCCACGATGTCAGGGCGGCGAGGCCCAGGATCATGCCCACCATGCGCAATGCTGTGACGACTGACGCGGCCATGCCGATCTGGCGCCGGTTGACCGAGTTGATAGCGGTGGTGCCGATGGGAGCGATCACCAGCCCAAAGCCGAGACCTCCAATCAGCGTGCTGACGGTAATCTGCGTCCAATTGACGTTGAGTGGCCAGAGGTGCATAAGCCAGAAGCCAATGGCTGTGGGGACCAGGCCGAGCACGGCTGTCCAGCGACAGGTGATGCGACCACAGAGCCAGCCTCCTAGCAGCGCTCCGACGGGGATCATGGCTGTAAGTCGCAGGAGCGCGAGGCCGCTATCGATTGGCCGGCGTCCCAGTACCGTTGCGATAAAGATAGGGATATCCGCCATGGCTATGATCAGCGCTGCCCCCACGAGGAGACTGACCAGTGCTGTTGCTGAGAAAGATGGGCGCTTGAAGATCGAGAGTTCGACGATGGGCCAGTTGCTGCGGCGTTCTTTGAAGATTTCCAGGGCGATGAAGCAGGCCAGGAAGATGAGCGCGGCTGCCAGAAGCCCGGGATTGTTTTGTATAGGCGGGTTTGTCGCACTTGTTGCAGATGTTGCAGATGTTGCAGATGTTGCGGTTGTGATTTGACCTGCTTCCTGGGACAGGCCGAGGCTGAGGCAGACGAGCGAGGCGCCCAGTAAGAGGGCGCCTGGTAGATCGATGCGCTCTTTTAGGTGGGCACCGGGTGGGATGAAACGCCAGATTAAGATGAGCAACACGGCCACGATGGGGAGGTTGAGGTAGAAGATGGTTTGCCAGCCCCAGTACTGGACGATGATAGAGCCGTAGAGGGGGCCAAGGACTCCGCCAGCTTCGGTGACCATGCCAATCAGACCGAGTGCAACGCTGCGTCGTTCTTCGCCATAGAAGTCTCCCGCAACGGCCATGGCGACGAGAGTCAACATCCAGGCCGAAGTTCTGTAAGAATGATACATCAATGGTATTGCCCAGGATAGGCGCAAGGCCACAGAAAAGGGAACCAAGGGCGAAGATGCCAAGGCAGATGAATAAGATACGCCTGCGTCCATACATGTCGGAGACGCGCCCCATGAGAGGCATGGCGATGACATAGCCGAGGAGGTAGCCGCTGACAATCCAGGCGGCGCGATCGAGCTGAACCACGGGAATCTGCAGGTCTGTGATGATCTGGGGCAGTGCTGTGACGACAACTGTCTGGTCTAGAGCCGTGAGAAAAACAGCCGCACAGGCAGTCAGAAGGGCCAGCGTGGCCGCGCTGCGATCCTGTTTGATGTTTACCTTGTTTATGTCCATGCGGTGTTTCTCGCCAAGCAGTTTATGAAATGGGAGCTGTGATGGTCAAACTTTCGCCGAACTTTGACAGTTTGAAGTTACGGACAGTGTTAGTGGAGTCGTTCTGTGCCGCGATGCCGCTCATTTTGATCAGGTAGGGCAAGTTGTCGGATTTCCCGATGCAGGTGGTCCCCTTGACTGTGGAGCCTGCGGGGGCGCCACCGCCGCTGATTGCCACCAGGTATTTGGCGTCGAGCGTGCCATTGATGCTCCAACAGGGTACGCCATCAACAGAGGAGGTGGTGGGTGTACTGGGATTTTGAATATTGCCCAGGATGGCGGCGACCCCTGTTTTGGAGTTTGAGAGCGTGCGGGGATCGAGCAGGCCGCTGGTTTTATGCCAGGCGCTGGTAATGGGGTCTGTGATGTACTGGTCGGCGCCAATGGCGATGATCTTTACCTGGACGACGTTGTTAAAGAGCAGTGCATTGGCATTTGCCTGGAGTTTATCCGGCACCAGGATGTCGCCATCGGCAGTCTTAACAATGAGGGCACCACCTGTACCGGGATTATCAACCGTGAGGTTGAAATGGTAGGAGGTGACCTTTTGTATGGCGGCCTGTGCCTGGGTTATTAAGGTATGGGCGTCGGGAGTGGTAGCGGCGCTCCCTCCACATGAGGTCAATGCGAGCATACAAGCCAGTAAGCCAGGGAGGGATACATGAAGCAGGGAGTGTAATACAGTGCGATGTCGTTGCATGGGAATCTCCTCTTGAGCGGGTAGAGCATGATGATTCAGATCAGTATGAATGATACATGATTGTACATTCTACCATAAACTTGAGTGTGGGCTTTCAGGCTGTAAGGATGTCGTGCTCGCTATTTGGTGCAGATAGCGAGCATAATGCTCCATAATTATTTGGAATGCGTGGTGCCTGCTTCAGGAGAAAAGGGCCACATGATCGATATTGAACGCGAAAGAGCCGGATTTGGGACCCGCTACAAATGCCACGAAGCGCACATCCAGACATTCCACCTCTGATAGGCCAAACTGTTCGAAGGTAAAGGTATACTGCTCCCAGTGCGGGCCTGCTACAAAGGGTGTCCCACACGTTTTTGCAAGCGGTTGGCGAAGGTGGTCTGCTGAAATGTTCTGTGAGACTATCCCATTAGGA
>WNGM01001387.1_pt1 | contig 20091 bp, 19 predicted proteins | sample 5400571 | NCBI WGS metagenome assembly WNGM01 (sample SAMN13153378, study PRJNA577476) | soil metagenome | isolation source: 100 cm soil or saprolite under Garry oak tree replicate 2 | place: USA:California | collected 2016-06-15 | reverse complement strand
CAGGCGTTCGAGGACGGCCCGTCCGAGCCTGCGGGTAGGCCGCTAGAGCCTGCCGGCGACGGCAGGCCGAGATGGATGGCCGCCGCCTCCCGTACGCGGGAGGTACAGGACCCGGCGTACAGGTCGACTCGTCCGTCGCACCTGCGGTACCGGCCTGGGCGCGGCCGGGAGGATAGTCGCGCGGGCCCGACCGCGTGAGCTCCCGAGCAAGTACGGCGGGAACCTTGCCGTCTGCTGCAACGCGGTACCGTCTGCGTATGGCGGGCCGCCGGGTGCCAGCGGCGACCCAACGTCCAGCCAGTCACCTGGGAGCCATGTAGTGCCGCGCCCGATCGTGGTCGTCGATCCGCTGTTCCGGCAGCGGCTGCACCAGCTGCGTACCGACCGTGGGCTGACCTTCCGCGGCCTCGGCAAGGTCACCAACTACTCACACACCATGTTGTGGGAGATCGAGCAGGGCAGGAAGCAGCCGAGCCCTGCCATGGCCGCTCGACTTGACACGGCGCTCGCCGCGTCCGGCCAGCTCGCCGCGCTCGTCACCACCCGCTCGGCGACCGCACCGCGCAGCCCCGACGACGAGGATCGGCTGGCGCGAATGGCGAGCCGCCCGCGCACGGTCGATCGCGCCGGTCGCCGCACAACTGACCGTCGTCGAGTCGCTGGTCACCGAGGCGCGCGGGGCGATCCGGCCAGCGGTGCTCGATATCGGCGCGCAATGGGCACAGTTCCTCGGGTGGCTGTCAACCAACACCCACCACGCAGTCGACGGCCGCTGCTGGTACGGGCGGGCACTGCACTGGGCCACCGAGGCGGGTGACGCGAACATGATTGCCACGGCGCTGAACATGACCGGCCATCTGGAGTGGCTGGCGGGCAACGTCGGTCCGGTCATCGGCCTGTCGCAGGCCGCCGGGCGGCAGCCGGCGAGTCCCGGGATTCGCGCGCTCGCGGCTCAACAGGAAGCCCGCGGCCACGCCCTGGCCGGCGAGCCGAACGACACCGACCGGATGCTCGACCGTGCGGTGATCCTGGCGGCGGAAGCGGCCGAGCAATTCGAGAACGAGCCGCCATGGGTGTACTTCCACAACCCCGACTACCTGACGATGCAGCGCGGCCTCGCGTACCGGTACCTCGGCCGATACCGCGAGGCCATGGGCCTGCTGATGGCCGGGCTGGCCGCGATGCCGGCGGACGTGCGGCAGTCCGAGTGGGTCGGCGTGTACGTGTACCAGATGGCCCGCGCGCACACCGAAACCGGCGATCGTGATGCCGCGTTGGCAGCGTTGGCCGAGGTCAACCAGATCGCCACAGCCACCGGTTCGGCGCGGTTGCAGCGCCTGGCGACCCAGTTGCGCCACCGTCTGGGCGCTGTCAGCTGACGCACTGCTGACGGCCTCCTGCTTCCGGTGCCCACGCCGGTTCGCAAGGCTACGGGTACGCACAGAGCGTCGGTCGGAGCCGTTCGGGGCCGGGCCGGCGTGAGACACCACGGGGAGCGGGTACGGCGGTGCGAAGGTCGGCGGCAGCTCTGGTCTCGCTGACGACCCGCCACAGGACCGCGGGCCGCCGTGCCCCTCTCAAGCGCGCGAAGGGTGAACGTCATGACGAGCCGACCGTTTCTGATCGTGGCCCTGGCCGGTGATGACCTTCTCGCCACCGCCGCGTTGTCATCGGTCGCAGCCGACGAGTGGACCGTTACGCTTGCCGGCGGCTGCCGGATACCGGTGAGCGGGGAGGCTAGGGTTCGGGCGCTGCTGGAGCGTCTGGACGCCCGGGGTGGGCTACGACCGGTCCACGGCGACGAACGCGAGGACCCGGAACCGGGCTTGCCGCTACCGCCCGGCATCGACGGTTTCGGGCTCGGTCGCCGACAGGGCCGTAGATCTGGGTGATGCGTCGTACCTGCGACGGACGCGCTGTCCGTCGTCGCAAAACGGGCGCCCGCGTACCCTGGCCTACGGAACACCATTGCCTTTGTCCGGCCGGGGATGAGGGCAAGGCCTGGCCGAGGAGGGCGGCATGGCTGGAACGCCCCTTGGGGGTCTGCCGCCGACGGCACCGGAGAGCGGCGCGTTGCTGGATCGCAAGTTCGACAGGTCGTCGTTGGCCGCGTTACGCAACGAGCTGTCGCGGTACGCCGCCGCCAACGGACTCACCGATCTCGCGCTGGCCAACTTCGTGCTCGCCGTCAACGAGATCACCACGAACGCCGTGCGGTATGCGGGCGGTCAGGGGCAGCTGCGGCTGTGGCGCAACGGCGACGAGCTGTGGTGCCAGGTGGTGGACGACGGGCACGGCATCCCGCGACGGCACCTGGAGCAGTCGCGCAACCGTGACCCCGCTCATGTCAGCGGGCATGGTCTGTGGCTGGCCCGGCACATCTGTGCGGGCTTCGAGATCGAGACCGGCCGGGCGTCGGGTACCCGCGTCCTGCTGAGGTACGCCCTGCCGAGCGCTGCGAGGAGTACCGATGGATCCGTTTGATGGCGGCACACCGCGACCGGAGCTGCGGTTCGAGCGCGCCCGTCTGCGTGGCGGGGTCACCTGCCTCGCCGTCGCGGGTGAAGTCGACATGACAACGGGGGAGCTGTTCCAGGAGACGCTGACGCATGCGCTGTACGAGCCCGGCGTGACCCGCGTGCTGCTCGACACGGCGCCGCTGCGTTTCATCGACTCCAACGGGGTGGCCGTGCTCATCAAGGCACGCCGGTCGGCCGAGGAGCAAGGCATCGCCTTCGGCATCGTTAACGCCCACGGCGTCGTGCGCAGCGTCCTGGAGATGCTCGGTGTGTACGACGTGCTCGCGGCCGAGAGCGGTCGGTAACGCGGCCGGGAGTGGTCGGTAAGGCGGAGAGCGGTCGGTAGGCGGCGAAGACGCGCGACACGCCCTCGCCTGAACGGACGAATTTCCTTCCGGACCCCGACCCGGCCCGCGTGCCGTGCGTACCGGCACAATGCCTTACGCCGCAACGGTTTGCGCCAAGATGGGGCGGGTACGAGCAGGGTGGAGCCGTTCGTCTACTGTGGAGCGCTTATCGTTTTTTACGTCGAATCGGTAGCGGCTGAGAGGTTTGCGGTGCACAGTGATGTCATGAGTAACAGCGGAGCAGGCGCGTCCTGACCGCGTAGAAGTTCCCAGAGGAGGGACACGATGGCCGTAGCGAAGAAGGCCACGACTACTCCGGCCGCAAAGCGCGCGGCTGCGAAGAAGACGGTGGCGGCCGAGCCGACCCCGGCGAAGAAGACCGCAACCGGGCGGACGACGGCGCGGAAGACGACGGGTACCGCCGCCAAGAGAACCACCGGCGCCGCGAAGAAGACCACCGCCAAGAAGGCCACCACGGCCAAGAAGACCGCGCCGGCCAAGAAGGCGACAACCGCCAAGAAGACCACGGCGGCGAAGAAGACCACGACGGCCAGGAAGACCACGCCGGCCAAGAAGACCACCACGGCGCGCAAGACGACCGCCAAGAAGACGACCGCGGCGACCAAGTCGACCGGCGCGAAGAAGACCACGTCCGCCGCGAAGAAGACGACCGCCGCGAAGAAGACGGCCGCCAAGAAGACGACCGGCACCGCGCGCAAGACCACCGCCGCGAAGAAGACGGCGACCGCGAAGAAGACGACCGCGGCCCGGAAGGCGCCGGCGAAGCGGACCTCCGCCACGTCGCGCACCAGCACGACGCGGGCGGCGGCCAGCCAGTAACCGGACAGCCGACGCCGTTCTGGCGGGGCGCTGGTATGACTGACCCGTGGTGATCAGACGCGTCATAGCGCCCCGCATCGACTTCACAGCCCTGCGCCGCGAGCTGGAACTGCCTGAGCGGTTCCCGCCCGCGGCGCAGGCTGAGGCGGTCCAGGTGGCCGGCGGACCCCCGCCGCTGCCCGGTACCGACCGGACCGGCCTGCCGTTCGTCACCATCGACCCGCCCACGTCGATGGACCTCGACCAGGCGATGTGCTTGCAGCGCCGCGACGGCGGCGGGTACCGCGTGCACTACGCCATCGCCGACGTCGCCGCATATGTGCGCCCCGACGGCGCCCTCGCCGAGGAGACCTGGCGCCGGGGCGAGACCGTGTACCTGCCCGACGGCAACGTACCCCTGCACCCGCGCACGCTCAGCGAGGGCGCCGCGAGCCTCTTGCCCGACCAGGTGCGCGCCGCCGTGGTGTGGACGATCGAACTGGACGCCGGCGGCGAAACCATCGACGCCAAAGTCGAGCGCGCGGCGGTCCGCAGCCGCGCCAAGCTGAACTACGCCGGCGTGCAGGCCGACGCCGACCGCGGGACGCTCGCCGACCCGGTCGCCCTGCTGCCCGAGCTCGGCGCGCTACTCATCGAGCGGGGGCTCGCCCGCGGTGCGGTGAACCTGCCGATCCCGGAGCAGGAAGTGCAGCCGGCCGGCGGCGGCTGGCATCTCGTCCTGCGCGCGCCCTACCCGGTCGAGAACTTCAACGCGCAGATCTCGCTTCTCACCGGCATGGCGGCGGCGCGCATCATGCTCGACGGGAAGGTGGGGCTGCTGCGCACGATGCCGCCCGCGCCGCCGGCGGCGCTCGCCAAGCTGCGGGCGGCTGCCGCCGCACTGGGCATCTCCTGGCCGGACGGCGCCAGCGTCGGGCGGGTCATCGCATCCGTGGACCCGGGCGACCCGCGCGCCGCGGCATTCCTCGACCAGGCCGCCGAGCTGATGCATGGCGCCGGGTACACGCCGTTCGACGGGGCGGCGCCGGCACAGCCCGAGCAGGCCGCCGTCGCCGCGCCTTACGCGCACGTGACCGCGCCGCTGCGGCGCCTGGCGGACCGGTACACCACGGAGGTCTGCCTCGCGCTGGTCGCCGGTACGCCGGTGCCGGAGTGGGCGCGCGCGGCGCTGCCGAAGCTGCCCGACGCGATGGCCGCCAGCGCCCGCCGTGCGGGCGCCGCGGCGCGCGCTGCGGTGGACCTCACCGAGGCCGTCCTGCTGGAGCACCGGGTGGGGGAGGAGTTCGCCGCCGCGGTACTCGATGTCGAGAACACGCACGCCGTCGTCGCCGTCGACGATCCCGCGGTGCGGGCCCGCTGTGCCGGCGCTGGCTTCGCCGTGGGTACCCGCATCCGCGCGCGCCTGACCGTCGCCGACCCCGGGCAGCGTCGTGTGCTGTTCGAGAAAGTCTGAAAGGATGGCCCCGTGGTCCTGGATGTGAGCGCCCTGCCCGATGTCAGCGACCGCACGGTCGGCATCCTCGGAGGTACCGGAGACCAGGGTCGCGGCCTGGCCTACCGGTTCGCGCGCGCGGGACTGGCCGTGCGGATCGGCTCCCGCTCGGCACAGCGGGGCGAGTCGGCGGCGCGGGAACTGTCCGCCCTCCCGGCAGTGGCCGGCGCCATCGACGGTGGTGACAACGGCTACGCGTCCGGCGCCGATCTGGTCATCATCGCGGTGCCGTGGGAGGGGCACGGCGACCTGGTCGCCGCGCTGGCGCAGCCATTGGCGGGCAAGGTCGTCGTCGACTGCGTCAACCCGCTCGGGTTCGACAAGAAGGGCCCGTACCCGCTCGCGGTACCGGAGGGCAGTGCGGCGCAGCAGGCGGCGGCCCTGCTGCCGGAGTCCCGCGTCTGCGCGGCGTTCCACCACGTGAGCTCGACGCTGCTGATCGACCCGGAGGTCGAGCGCATCGACCTCGACGTGCTCGTGCTCGGCGAGGACCGCGAGGCGGTGGCGCTCGTACAGGCGCTGGCGTACCGGATCCCGAACATGCGCGGCCTGTACGCCGGGCGGCTGCGCAACGCCGGCCAGGTCGAGGCGCTGACCGCCAACCTCATCGCCATCAACAAGCGCTACAAGGCCCACGCCGGGATCCGCGTCACCGACGTGTGACCCGCGGGATGGACCTCACGTGCGTATCCGCCGGCCCGGCGCCACAATCACGGGAACGTGAGGAGGCGGCGAGGTGCGCAAGCGAAGGCTCTCGACCCAGATCCTGGTCAGTCAGCTGACCATCCTGGTCGCCACGGTGGTGGTCGGTTACGCGCTGTTCGCCCACGAGGAGCGCAGCCACCTCGACGGCCAGTACCGCGACCGGGCGCTGGCGATCGCGTGGACGGTGGCGGGTATCCCGGCCATCCGGGAGGGGATGGAGTACGGCGACTCGGGCAACCTCGTGCAGAGTACCGCCGAGCGGATCCGGATGAACTCCGGCGCCGCCTACATCGTCGTGATCGGCCTCGACGGCGTCCGCCACTCGCACCCCAACCCGGCCCTGGTCGGCCAGAAGGTCGAGGAGCCGCTCATCGCGCTGGACGGCAAGGGCCACACCGGCCTGGACCACGGCAGCCTCGGCCCGTCCGCGAACGGCAAGGCGCCACTCTACGGCCCGTCCGGCAACCTCGTCGGCGAGGTGTCCGCCGGCATCCTGGAAAGCGACGTGGACGTGGCCCTGCGCCACGAGCGGCCGGTCTTCGCGCTGTACTTCGGCATCGCGCTGGCGCTCGGCGTGCTCGCCGCGTACCTGCTGGCGCGCCGGCTCAAGCGCACCACGTTCGGCCTGGAACTGCACGAGTTCGCCACCCTGCTGCAGGAGCGGGAGGCGATGCTGCACGGTATCCGGGAGGGTGTGCTCGGCTTCGACGACGCCGGGCGGGTCACCGTCGTCAACGACGAGGCCCGGCGCCTGCTCGGGCTGCGTACCGTGGCCCTCGGCCGGCCGCTGGCCGAGCTGACGCCGGCCGGGCGGCTGCGCGACGTGCTCGCCGGCGCGGTCGGTGGGCCGGACGAAACCGTGCTGACCGACGAGTACTGCCTCGTGGTCAACCGGATGCCGATCCGCCTGCAGGGCCGGGAGCTGGGCGCCGTGGTGACCGTCCGGGACCGCACCGAGCTGGTCGGTGTACTGCGCGAGCTGGACAGCGTCCGCGGGCTGACCGACGCATTGCGCGCCCAGCAGCACGAGTTCGCCAACCGCGTACACACCCTGGCCGGCCTGATCGAGCTGGGCGACCAGGCGCAGGCGCTGGCGTTCATCGACGAGATCAGCGCGCGGCAGGGCGAGGAGGCCCGGTCGATCCGGGAGCGGATCGGCAACCCGTTGGTGGCCGCGCTGCTGCTGGCCAAGCAGGCGGTGGCGGCCGAGCGCGGCGTCCGGCTGGGGCTGTCGGAGGAATCGGACCTCGGCGAGGCGGCCGACCGGTCCCAGGCGCTGCTGACCATCGTCGGCAACCTGCTCGACAACGCGATCGACGCGGCTCCCGCAGGTAGCTTCGTCGAGCTGCACCTGGCCGAGGACGGTGACGGGATCACGGTACGGGTGACCGACGACGGGCCGGGAATCCCGCCGGACGCGGCGGCGAAAATCTTCCAGGACGGGTACACCACCAAGCAGCCCCGCGGCGAGCTGCGCCGGGGCCTGGGCCTGGCTCTGGTACACCGGATCGTCACGCAGGCCGGCGGAAACGTGCGGGTCAGTCCCGGTCCCGGTGCGGTCTTCACGGTACGGCTGCCCGCCGCTGCGGTGGAGGTCGGTGCCCGATGATCGCCACGCTCGTCGTCGACGACGACTACCGGGTCGCCGCGATCCACGCCGCCTACGTCGCGCGCGTCGACGGGTTCCAGGTCGTGGGGCAGGCACACACCGCCGCGGAGGCGCTGCGGAAGGCCGCCGACCCGGCGCCCGACCTGATGCTGCTCGACCTGTACCTCCCCGACGCGGACGGGCTGACCGTCATGCGCCGCCTCAACGAGACCCCCGGCCACCGGCCCGACGTGCTCGCCGTGACCGCCGCCCGCGACATCACCAGTGTCCGCACCGCCATCCAGCTCGGTGCGGTCAACTACCTCGTCAAGCCGTTCCCGTTCGCCAGGCTGCGGGACCGGCTGGTGGCCTACCGCGACCTGCGCGAGCGGCTGACCGAGCTGGAGGAGGCCGACCAGGAGGACGTCGACGGCCTCCTCGGGCTGCTGCGCGGACCGGCCCTGCCGCCGGTTCCGGCGAAGGGCCACTCCGCGCCGACCCTGGCGCTGGTCCGCGATGCCATCCGGGGTGCCGGCCACGACCTGTCCGCGGCCGAGGTCGCCGCGCTGGTCGGGATCAGCCGCCCGACCGCGCAGCGGTACCTGTCTTATCTGGTCCAGCACGGCGTCGTCCAGCTTCAGCTGCGGTACGGCAGCACCGGCCGCCCCGAGCACCGGTACCGCATCGACCGTTAGTTAGGACATCATCCGCGCGTAGTACGTCACTTCGGCGACGTGCTCGACCACCTGGCGCAGCGTCCACGTGCCGTCGGCCGAGCCAGCCCTGGGCGATGGCGAGTACCTCGTCGACGGCTGCCGGTACGAGTTCGGGGAGATCGTCCATGGCCCGAGGCTACGGCTGGAACGCTTCGGCGCGGGCCGAACGATCGGCGGCCTACGCTACTGGCTGGCGCCCGCCGGTGAGAAGGTGCTCGGCGAGTTGGAGATAGACGTCGAGGCGGCCCGAGCCAGCCGGCGCCATTTCGCGCGGCTGTGCATCGACTTCACCGAGCGCCGGCCGCACCTGGCGGGCGCGCTGGGCGCCGCCGTGTGCGGCCGGCTGATGGAACTGCGCTGGCTGGTCCGGCGGGTACCGGGTGAGCGGGCGCTACGGCTCACCGACGCCGGCCGGACCGGCCTCGCGGAGACCTTCGGGATCTAGAACGTGTGCTCCCCGGCGGGGAACTCGCCGTCGCGGACGTCCTCGGCGAAGCGCCGTACCGCATCGGTCAGCACCCCGGCCAGGTCGGCGTACCGCTTGACGAAGCGCGGCGCCTTGCCGGTACGCAGGCCGGCCATGTCCTGCCACACCAGTACCTGGGCATCGCAGTCCGGCCCGGCGCCGATCCCGATCGTGGGGATCGCGAGGTCGTGGGTGACCCGCTTGGCCACCTCGCCCGGCACCATCTCCAGTACCACGGCGAAAGCCCCGGCCTCGGCGACCGCGTGCGCGTCGGCGACCACGTCCTCCGCCGCGTCGCCGCGCCCCTGGACCCGGTACCCGCCGAGCACGTGCTCGCTCTGCGGGGTGAAGCCCACGTGGGCCATCACCGGGATCCCGGCCGCGGTCATGGCGGCGATCTGCGGGGCGACCCGCCGGCCGCCCTCCAGCTTCACCGCGTGCGCGCCGCCCTCCTTGAGGAACCGGACGCCGGTACGCAGCGCCTGGGTCGGCCCCTCCTCGTACGAGCCGAACGGCATGTCCCCGACGATCAGGGCACGCCGAGTGGCCCGCGACACCGCCCGAACCAGCGGCAGCAGCTCGTCGACGGAGACCGGCAGGGTGGTTTCGTACCCGAACACGTTGTTCGCAGCCGAGTCGCCGATCAGCAGCACGGGGATCCCGGCCGCGTCGAACAGGCCGGCGGTGTACTGGTCGTAGCTGGTGAGCATGGCCCACCGCTCGCCGCGTTGCTTGGCGAGGATCAGGTCACGGGTACGTACCCGCTTGGTGGCCGGTCCGCCGTAGAGGGACGCCACCTCAGGCTGGGACATCGATGTCTCCTCAACTCCTCGAGGCCGCGTCGCGCGGTCCCCGGGCCAGGTCTCGATGGTCCCACTTCGAAGGCGTGCAGGTCAGGGGCCAGTGGAGGATGTCACAGTCCCCGCCGTGGGTACCGTCTCCGGCTCGGGCCGCGCGGTCTCGCGGAACCGGTTGGTGATCGGCAGCCGGCGGTCGCGCCCGAACGCCTTGATGGAGATCTTGGTACCCGGTGCCGCCTGCCGCCGCTTGTACTCGGCGAGGTCCACCATCCGCAGCACCCGGTCCACGGTCGCCGGGTCGTGCCCGGCCGCCACCAGCTCGTCGCGCCCCAGGTCCCCGTCGATGTACCCGGCGAGGATCGCGTCGAGCACCGGGTACTCGGGCAGCGAGTCGGCGTCCAGCTGGCCCGGGCGCAGCTCGGCGCTGGGCGGCTTGACGATCGAGTTCTCCGGGATCGGCGGCTGCTCGCCGCGCCGGACCGCCTCCTCGTCGCGCCAGCGGGCCAGCCGGTACACCATCGTCTTGGGCACGTCCTTGAGCGGGTTGAACCCGCCGACGGAGTCGCCGTACAGCGTCGAGTACCCCACCGCCAGCTCGCTCTTGTTGCCGGTGGTGAGCACCAGGTGGCCCTCCTGGTTGGACAGCGCCATGAGGATCACCCCGCGTACCCGCGCCTGCAGGTTCTCCACCGCAAGGCCGGACAGTGTCAGGTTGGCCAGGAACGCGTCGACCATCGGCTGGATCGGCACGGTCCGGTAGTCCAGGCCGGTCCGCTTGGCCAGGTCGGCGGCATCGTCGCGGGAGTGCTGCGACGAGTACGAGCTGGGCATCGACACCCCGGCGACGCGCTCGGGCCCGACCGCGTCGCAGGCGATCGCGGCGACCACCGATGAGTCGATCCCGCCGGACAGTGCGATGACCACCGACGGGAAGCCGTTCTTGCGGATGTAGTCGCGCAGGCCGAGGACCAGCGCCTGCCACACCTCGGCCTCGTCGGCCACCCGCTCGGCGATGCCGCCGCCGGCGGGCCGGCCGGGCGGTGCCGGTACCTCTTCGGAAAGGTGGACCCGCTCGACCCGCATGGGCTCGCGCACGGCCGGCACGTCGGTGTCGACCTCGTCATCGGCCTCGCTACCGGCCGGCAGGCCGAGGTCGTGCACGAGCAGGTGCTCGGTGAACTGCGGCGCGCGGGCCAGCAGCCGGCCGTCCCCGCCGACCACGATCGAGTCGCCGTCGAACACCAGCTCGTCCTGGCCGCCGACCATGTTCACGTAGGCGACGGCCGCGCACGCCTCGCGGGCGCGCCGGGCCACCAGCGCCAGCCGCACGTCGTCCTTGTTCAGCTCGTACGGCGAGGCGTTGATGTTCACCACCAGCCCGACACCGGCGTTGCAGGCCACCGCGAACGGCCCGCCGGCCTGCCAGATGTCCTCGCACACGGTCAGCGCCACGTCGACCCCGCCGATCCGTACCACCCGCAGCGTGTCGCCGGGCACGAAGTACCGGTCCTCGTCGAAGACGCCGTAGTTGGGCAGGTGGTGCTTGTAGTAGGTGGCCACGACCCGGCCGCCGTGCAGCAGCGCGAGGGCGTCGCGCGGCCCGCGGTCCGGCGCCGCCTCGGCGGACAGCCGCGCCGGGCCGTCGGCGTCCAGGTAGCCCAGCACGACCGCGATCTCGCCGAGGCCGTCGCGGTCCAGGTCGGCCGCGAGCCGGTGGAGGGTGTCGCGGGAGGCCGCGACGAACGACTCGCGGAACACCAGATCCTCCACCGGGTACCCGGTGAGCATCATCTCGGGGAAAGCGACCAGATGGGCACCGGCCCCGGCGGCGCGGCGGGTCCAGTCGCGGACCGTGGCCGCGTTGCCGGGCAGGTCTCCTACGGTCGAGTCCACCTGGGCGAGGGCGAGGCGCAGCGTCGGCATACCTCCATTCTCACTCAGGCGGCAGCCGCCCCCACCTTGTCCAGGGCGGTGTCGAGGATCTCGCTGGCCGGCTGGGGTCCCAGGTATCGCAGCACCAGGACGGTCCGCCCGACCCGGGCGGCGGCGAGGTACCCGCCGGCCACCTCGTACACCTCGCCACCGGGTACCCGATGAGTCATGAGGTTCCGGCACGCGGTGAGCCGGGCGCGCAGGTCGGACAGCGCGTCGCCGTCCGGCCGGGCGACCGCCTCCCACACCCGGGCGCCGGTGCCCGCCTGCCGGTACCGCCGCTCGACCGCCCCCGCCCACCCGGCGGCCGGATCGGCGAGCAGCCCCGCGCAGCCCGCCGGGACGGCCGGGCCCGGCGGCGTGGCCTCCCGCGCGAAGCCGGGCGGCAGGTCCTCGGCGCTCAGCAGGGCGTCCTCGAGCCCGGTCGGGACGACCGGCACGCCGACGAAGGAGAACGCGGCGAGGGTCGCGAGGCCCAGCGCGGCCCCACCCAGGCCGCAGCGCAGGGCGCTGCCCAACACAGTCCACCTCCCACCGCGTCCAACGGATGATCGGGTGGTGGCGTAACGTCGCGGTAACGCAGTCGGGAGAAACTGTGCCGTGGCGAGGAGTGGGACCGTGGACCGTCAGCAGGAGTTCGTGCTGCGCACTCTTGAGGAGCGCGACATCCGGTTCGTCCGGCTGTGGTTCACCGACGTGCTTGGCACATTGAAGTCGGTCAGCGTCGCGCCGGCCGAGCTGGAGGCGGCGTTCGACGAGGGGATCGGGTTCGACGGCTCGGCGATCGAGGGGTTCGCCCGGGTACACGAGTCGGACATGGTGGCGATGCCGGACCCGACCACGTTCCAGGTGTTCCCGTTCGAGGGCGGCGGCAGCGGGGAGAGCGCGCGGATGTTCTGCGACATCCTGCAGCCCGACGGGTCGCCGTCGTGGGCCGACCCCCGGCACGTGCTGCGCCGCGCGCTGTCCCGGGCCGCGCAGAAGGGGTTCACCTTCTACACCCACCCGGAGATCGAGTTCTTCCTGCTGGAGACGCTGCCGGCGGACGGGTCGCCGCCGGTACCGGTCGACGCCGGCGGGTACTTCGACCACACCACGCACGCGGTGGCCCGCGACTTCCGCCGGCAGGCGGTACTCGCGCTGGAGCGGATCGGCATCTCGGTGGAGTTCAGCCACCACGAGGTGGCGCCCGGCCAGCAGGAGATCGACCTGCGGTACGCCGACGCGCTGACCACGGCCGACAACATCATGACGTTCCGGCACGTGGTCAAGGAGGTCGCGGTGTCGCAGGGCGTGGAGGCGAGCTTCATGCCCAAGCCGTTCACCGACCAGCCGGGCTCCGGGATGCACACCCACCTGTCGCTGTTCGAGGGCGAGCACAACGCCTTCCACGACCCGGGCGACCCGATGAAGCTGTCCAAGGTCGGGCGGTCGTTCATCGCCGGGCTGCTGCACCATGCGCGGGAGTACACGGCGGTCACCGACCAGTGGGTGAACTCGTACAAGCGGCTGTTCCCGCAGGCGCTGCCGGACCGGATCACCGAGGCGCCGGCCTTCGTGTGCTGGGGGCACCTCAACCGCTCGGCGCTGGTGCGGGTACCGGCGTTCGGCAAGCCGAACTCCGCCCGGGTCGAGGTCCGTTCGCTGGACTCGGCGTGCAACCCGTACCTGTCCTTCGCGGTCCTGCTCGGGGCCGGGCTCAAGGGCATCGAGGAAGGGTACGAGCTGCCGCCCGGGGCGGAGGACGACGTGTGGTCGCTGTCGGCGGCCGAGCGTACGGCGATGGGGTACGCCGCGCTGCCGGAGAACCTGTCCGAGGCGATCGACGTGATGTCCGGTTCGGAGCTGGTCGCCGAGGTCCTCGGCGAGCACGTCTTCGACTTCTTCCTGCGCAACAAGCGCGCCGAGTGGGAGGAGTACCGCCGCCAGGTCACCCCCTACGAGCGCGAGCGCTACCTCGGCATTATGTGAATCCTGTCGTACCCGGGCGGTAGCTTGCCGCCATGAACCGCACCGATCGGCTCTACGCCCTGGTCGAGGAGCTGCGCGCGGTCAGCCCGCGGCCGCGCAGCGCGCGCTGGCTGGCCGGCCGCTTCGAGGTGTCCAGCCGTACGGTCGAGCGCGACATCGGCGCGCTCCAGCAGGCCGGCGTGCCGATCTACGCCGAGCCCGGGCGCACCGGCGGTTACGTGCTGGACAAGGCGCGCACGCTGCCGCCGGTCAACGTCTCGCCGGCCGAGGCGGTGGCGATCGCGGTCGCGCTGGAGGGCCTGCACGGCACCCCGTTCGCCGACGCGGCCCGGTCGGCGCTGCGCAAGGTGGTCGCTGTCATGCCGGCGCCCGACGCCACCGCCGCCAAGGAGCTGGCCGGCCGGGTGATCCTGCTGGGCGACCCGTCGGTGCCCGCGGTACCGGCTGCGGTCGCCCGGGCGCTGTCCGCGCACCGGGTGCTGCGCTTCGGCTACCGGGACCGGCAGGGGGCGGCCAGCATCCGCCTGATCGAACCGATGGGCTACGTCGGCGGCCGCGAGCACTGGTACCTGATCGGCTGGTGCCGGCTGCGCCGCTCGATCCGCTGCTTCCGGCTGGACCGGATGGTGGACCCGGTCGAGATCGACGAGGTCGTCACGCCCCGCCCGGTCGACTTCGCGGCTCTGCAGATCCCCAGCGAGATCCGCAGCCCGGCACTGGTCTGAAACACCGACAGGACGGTGTCGCGGCCGCCCCGCAGGCTCATCGGGACAACCCGACGAGCAAGGGAGAGTTCGATGTCCACGATGACCCACGGGATCGGCTGGTTCGAGATCGGCACCGACGACCCCGAGGCGGCGCAGCGGTTCTACGGCACCGTGTTCGGCTGGTCGTTCGCCGCGGACGACGGGCCGATGCCGTACCACGTCGTCACCACCCCCGCGCCCGACTCCATCAAGGGCGGGATCTTCCCGACCGGCGGCCAGGTGCCGAACTACGCGGTGTTCTACATCGTCGTCCAGGACGTGGCGGCGAGCTGCGTGTCCGCCGAGGCGGCCGGCGGCAAGGTGCTGGTACCGCCGACCGACGCCGGTAACGGTCTGGTGTTCGCGCACCTGCTCGACCCGTCCGGCAACAAGTTCGCCATCTACACCCCGGCGGCCGGTCAGGACTCCTGACGCACGGCTGAGGAGACCGTGAGGGTACCGGCGGCGACGTCGAGCGTCGCCGGTACCCCCAGCGGCACGGTCAGCTGGCCGTAGCCGTGCCCGACGGGAAGCCCGCCGAGGACGGGTACCCCGAGGTCGCCGAGCCGCTCGGCGAGCACCTCGGCCACGGTCACCGGCCACAGGTCGGCGCACCGGGTGAACTGCCCCAGCACGATGCCGGCCACCCCGTCCAGCGCGCCGGCCCGGCGCAGGTGGGTGATCATCCGGTCCACCTTGTACGGCGCCTCCTCGACCTCCTCCACCAGCAGCACCGCGCCGCGCAGGTCGGGGAAGTCGCGGGTACCGATCGTCGAGGTGAGCAGGCACAGGTTGCCGCCGAGCAGGGTACCGGTGACCGCCGGCCCTGGCATCGTCACCGGCCCGGTCTCGGCCGCCGGGTCGGCCCGCAGCACGATCGGCGCGGTGCTCATCAGCGCGGCACGCAGCGACTGGGCGGACACCTGCGGGGTACGGTCGTCGATCCACGCCGCCCCGGGTCCGTACACGGTGGCCAGCCGTGCCCGGCACCAGAGCGCCAGTTGCAGCGCGGTGATGTCGGAGAACCCGACGACGAGCTTCGGATCCGTCCGGACCGCATCGACGTCGACGCCGTCGACGATGCGCTGCACGCCGTACCCGCCCCGGGTGCAGATCACCGCCCGCACGGCCGGGTCGCGCAGCGCGCCATTGAGGGCGGCGAGCCGCTGGTAATCGGTACCGGCGTAGAAGCTGTGCCGCCCGTAGACGTCGGCACCCAGTTCCACCCGCAGGCCCCAGGCGGAGAGCAGATCGGTACCCCGGGCGACCCGTTCGGCGCTGGGCGGCCCCGATGGGGAGACCAGCATGACGGTGTCCCCGGGCCGCAGGGCGAGCGGCCTCAGTATGGACATCGAAGGGCAGCCTAGCGCTATTACATTGGCGCTCGCTGCGCTCGCGCGGCGCCGAGGCTCCTCAGGCGACCCCTTCCCTCGTCGCCGCGCTCCTCCAGAACCTCGGCGCTAGCCTCGTGGGGTGGCCGCTAATCGCACCCTCGTGATCGAGAACGACCCGACCGACGACGTGCGCCGGCTCGGCGGCTGGCTCACCGAGGGCGGCCTGACCCTGGAGGTCTGCCGGCCGCATGCCGGGGACCCGCTGCCGGAGACGCTGGACGGGTACGCCGCCCTGGTCGTCATGGGCGGCAAACAGCACGCATACCCGGCGCCGGACGGTAGCCCGAGCGCGCCGTGGTTCGCAGGCCTGGAGGGGTTGCTGCGCAAGGCGGTCCGGTACGACGTCGCCACGCTCGGTGTCTGCCTGGGTGCGCAGCTGCTCGCTACCGCGCACGCGGGGACCGTCGAGCGTAGCCCGGCCGGGCCGGAGATCGGGCCGCGGCTGGTCGCCCGCCGCGACGCCGCCGAGCGCGACGTGCTGTGGGCACCGGTACCACTGGCGCCGGACGTCCTCCAGTGGCACCGCGACGAGATCACCGAGCTGCCGCCGCGCGCCACCCTTCTGGCGGCCTCGACGTACTACCCGCACCAGGCGTTCCGGCTCGGTACCCGGGCCTGGGGCCTGCAGTTCCACATCGAGTGCGACACCGCGATGGTGGCCGGCTGGGCCGCCGACACCGCGGCGGAGCTGGCCGACCTGGGCATCGCGCCGGACGACGTCGTGGCCGCGTGCGACGCGGTCATGCCGGACCTGGAAGAGGTGTGGCGCCCGTTCGCCCGCCGGTTCGCCGCGATCGCGCTCGGCACGCTGGCCACCAGTCCGGGCCGGGAGCTCCCGGTCCTGCGCGGTCCATGAGTACCCCGCCCGGCATGGCCCGGCCGGTCGGCGCCGCGGCGGCGCTGGCCCGGTACCGGCTCGCCGATCCGGGACGGGCGCAGCAGCTTCTGCGCGCTCTTGGATTGTGGGACGGGGCGCCGGCCGACCCCGGCGCCGAGGGGATCCTCGACACGCTCGGCCGTACCGCCGACCCGGACCTCGCGCTGCGGCAACTGCACCGGCTGGCCGAGGGCGACGATGATGATCTGCTGTTCCGCCTGCGGGTCAACCCGAGCCTGCGGGCCCGGCTGCTGGGCGTCCTCGGCGCCTCGGACACTCTCGGGGATCACCTGGTCGCCAACCCGGGGGAGTGGCGCACGCTGGCCGCGCCGAACGGGTACGCGCTGCGGTTCGACGGTACGACCGTCCCGCGGCTGCGCATGGCGTACCGGCGCAGCCTGCTCCGGATCGCCGCCGGCGACCTGACCGGCGCGCTGGACGTCGAGCAGACCATGGCCGCGCTGTCCACCCTGGCCGACGCCACGCTGCGGGCCGCGTGCCGGCTCGCCGGCGGCGACGGTACCGGGCTCGCCGTCATCGCCATGGGCAAGTGCGGCGGCAACGAGCTTAACTACGTGTCCGATGTGGACGCCATCTTCGTCGCGCGCGCCGACGAGGACCTGAGCGTGAGCACCCGGGTCGCCGTGCGGCTGATGGAGATCTGCGGCCAGGTCGCCTGGCCGGTCGACGCGGCATTGCGGCCGGAGGGCAGTCACGGGCCGCTGGTCCGCACGCTCGCCAGCCATCTCGCGTACTACCAGAAGTGGGCGCGCACATGGGAGTTCCAGGCGCTGCTCAAGGCGCGGCCGGCGGCCGGCGACCTCGATCTGGGACGCGAGTGGCTGGAAGCGTTGCAGCCGCTCATCTGGCACGCCGCCGAACGGCCCGAGGCGGTACCGGACATCCGCGCGATGCGGCAACGGATCGTCGAGGCGGTACCACGGGCGGAGCGCGACCGCGAGATCAAACGTGGCCCGGGTGGCCTGCGGGACATCGAGTTCGCCGTGCAGCTGCTCCAGCTCGTGCACGGGCGCGCCGACGAAACACTCCGCTCACCGTCCACATTGGACGCCCTACACGCGCTCTCACATGGTGGCTATGTGGGACGCGCCGCGGGCGAGGCGCTGGATCGGGCGTACCGGTTCCTGCGTACCGTCGAGCACCGGCTCCAGTTGCAAAAGCTGCGCCGCACCCACCTGGTACCGGCCGACCCGGACGGCCAGCGCTGGCTCGCCCACGCCCTGGGGTACCGCGCCGGCGAAGGTCGCGACGCTGTCGAGCGGTTCCGCGCCGACTGGCTCGCGGTCGCGGCCGAGGTCCGGCGGCTGCACGCCAAGCTGCTCTACCGGCCGCTGCTCGACGCGGTGGCCAAGGTACCCGGCGACGACCTGCGGCTGACCCCGGACGCGGCCCGGCTGCGCCTGGAGGCGCTCGGGTACGCCGACCCGGCCGGCGCGCTGCGGCACATCGAGTCGCTGACGGGCGGCGTGTCCCGCACCGCGGCCATCCAGCGGCAGCTGCTGCCGGTGCTGCTGTCCGAGTTCGCCGACGCGCCCGAACCGGACCGGGGGCTGCTCGCCTACCGCCAGGTGTCCGAGAAGCTCGGCGCGACCCCGTGGTACCTGCGGCTGCTACGCGACGAGGGACCGGTCGCGCTGCGGCTGTCCCGGCTGCTCGGGCTGTCCCGGTACGTCACCGACCTGCTCGCCCGTGACCCGGAAGCGTTGCGGTTGCTGGCCGACGACGCGGAACTCGCGCCCCGCCCCCCGGAGGTGCTGCGCGACGGCTTCGCCGCGGCCGCGGCCCGGCACGGCGAACCGGCCGCCGCGATCACCGCCGTCCGCGCCCTGCGCCGCCGGGAACTCTTCCGGATCGCCTGCGCCGATCTGCTCGGCCTGGTCGACCTCGGCGCGGTCGGTGCCGCGCTCGCCGACGTCACCGACGCCACCCTGGCCGCCACGCTGGCCGTCACGAACCGCTCCGGGCTGCCGTTCACCATCATCGGCATGGGCCGGCTCGGCGGGTACGAGATGAGCTACTCCTCCGATGCCGACGTGCTTTTCGTGTACGACGCGGACCGCGACGCCACCGCGGCCGCCCACGAGGTGGCCGGGGAGCTACGGCGGCTGCTCTCCGCACCCGCGCCCGACCCGCCGCTGGGCGTGGACGCCGACCTGCGCCCGGAGGGCCGGCAGGGCCCGCTGGTGCGCAGCCTCGCCGCGTACACCCACTACTACGAGCGCTGGTCGCAGGTGTGGGAGGCGCAGGCGCTGCTGCGCGCCCGGTATGTCGCGGGGGACGCCGGGCTCGCGGCGCGGTTCCTGGAACTGGCCGACCGGGTCCGGTACCCGGCCGGCGGGCTGAGCCGGGAGCAGGTCACCGAGATCCGGCGCATCAAGGCGCGGGTGGACAGCGAGCGGCTGCCCCGCGGGGCGGACCCGGCACTGCACGCGAAGCTGGGCCGCGGCGGGCTGGCCGACGTCGAGTGGACGGTACAGCTGTTGCAACTGCGCTTCGGCGACGAGGTACCGGCGCTGCGCACCACCCGTACCCTGCCTGCCCTGGAGGCGGCGCGGCTGGCGGAGCTCATCGACGGCGCCGATGCGGTGGCCCTGTCGCGGGCGTGGACGCTGGCGAGCCGGGTCCGCAACGCGCTGATGCTGGTACGCGGCCGTACCTCCGACGAACTGCCCCGGCACGGCCCGGAACTGGCCGGCGTGGTGCGGATCCTGCATGCTCCCGAGGCCGGTGCGTTCGTCGACGACTACCTGCGTACCGCCCGCCGCGCCCGCCAGGTCTTCGAGCGCCTGTTCGGCTGGTGAGCCGGAAGCGCCGTCCGACAGCTCGGCGAGGGGCGCCGGCCGGTGGCGACGACCAGGGCGAGGCAGGCAGGTCCACTCCGTCGCACCGCCGACGGGCCGCACGCCGGCTCAGGCTTGAGGCGCTCCAGGTATGCTGGCCTAGCTGCATCCATGCATCCATACAAGCGGGTAAAGTCAGTGAACCGTTGGCCGGATCGGATCAGCCGAGGGTTGGCAGAGACTCAAGCCGACTGCCCTCTGCCCCCTAGGTTCCGCGCTCGTAGACGACGGGGTCTAGTGTCCCGGGAGGTGAGTCCGCGATGAGCGTAGCGGTTCTCGAGCACGTCGGCCCGTGGAGCGAAGCGGAGTACCTCGCGCTCGGCGAGACCACAGACCGAATCGAGTTGATCGATGGGAGCCTGTTGGTGAGCCCTGCGCCGAGCAAGCGACATCAGCATCTGTCCCGTCTCTTGGCGAACGCGCTAGATCCCGCAGCGTCGGCAGCTGGACTGTTGGTATTCGAGGCAGTCAACGTGCGACTGCAAACCGGCCGCATTGTGATCCCGGACCTAGTCATCGCCAACACGGATGATGACGGCAACCTTGTCAACGCGGCCGAGGTTGTTCTAGTAGGCGAGGTCATCTCGCCAAGCAATGCCGGCGTCGACCGCGTACTAAAGATGCAGCTCCACGCTACCGCCAAGATCGGGTGGTACTTGCTCGTTGAGCTGGAAGAGCCTCCCTCGGTCGTGCTCCGACTGTACAGGCTCGACAGTGCTCACTACGTCGAGCATGTGGTCATCAAAACCGGCGAGGTCTTGGCCGTCGAGAGTCCGTTCCCGTTCCAGCTCGACCCTCGCTCGTTGCTGCGTCGGTAGCCCGATCGGGCCGGACATC
>WNGM01001755.1_pt1 | contig 20101 bp, 21 predicted proteins | sample 5400571 | NCBI WGS metagenome assembly WNGM01 (sample SAMN13153378, study PRJNA577476) | soil metagenome | isolation source: 100 cm soil or saprolite under Garry oak tree replicate 2 | place: USA:California | collected 2016-06-15 | reverse complement strand
CCGACAGCGACTGGCTGCTGACCTCGCTGGGCCAGCTGGAGCTGGCTCTGGCTGACCGGCTCCGCGGCCGGCTCGACGACGCGGAGCGCGGCTTCACCGCCAGCCTCGCGGGATGGCGGGCGGCCGGCGAGCGCGGCTCGGCGGTATCGACCTGCGAGTTGCTGGGCCGGGTCCACCTTGCCCGTGGCCGCCTGGACGCCGCGCTCGGCACCTTCCAGCTGGCACTGGAGATCGCCACGGAGCCGGGCCAGCTAGCCTTGCCCGTGGCCGGCATCGCGTACGCAGGCATGGCCGAGGTGGAATACCAGCGGAACGAACTGGACGCCGCCCTCTCGCATGTCACCGAGGGCATTGCGCGCTTGCGGGCGGTGAACCACACCGCGCCGATGGCCACCGGCCTGGCGAGGCTGGCGTGGATCCGGCAGGCCACCGGGGATGCGGCTGGTGCGCTGGAGGCGATCGGCGAGGCTGAGCGGGCCGCGCCCAGCCCGGCCGTGACCGGCCTGGTCAATCCCGTGCCGGCGCAGCGGGCGCGGCTGCTGCTGGCCCAGGGCAACGTAGCCGCGGCCATCCGCTGGGCTCAGCAGCACGGCCTGCGCCCCGATCACGAGCCCAGCTACCCGCACGAGCAGGAGTACCTGGTGCTCGCGCGGCTGCTGCTCGCACAAGACCGCCCCGGTGCGGCGCTGGCGCTGCTGGACCGGCTGCTCGCCCAGGCGACGGCCCAAGACCGGATGGGCAGTGTGATCGAGATCCAGGCGCTGCGGGCGCTGGCGCAGGCGGCGGGCGGCGACGGGCCCGCCGCGGTGACTACCCTGGCCGAGGCGCTCACCCTGGCCAGCCCGCGAGGCTACGTACGGATCTTCGCCGACGAAGGGCCGCCGATGCGCGCCCTGCTCGGCCGCATCGTCGCCGCCTACCGCGCCGGGCACCCCCCGGCCCGGGCCATCCCGTTCAGCCACCTAGCCCGGGTCACGCAGGCGTTCGACGGCAAGCCCGCCATGCCCGGCTCCGCGCCGGCTGCCGCGGCCGGATTGCCCGGCCTGATCGACCCGCTGACCGGCCGTGAGCTGCAGGTGCTGGCAATGCTGGCGGTCTGGGCAAGCTGGGCGCGGCCAACCGCACCGAGGCCGTCGCCCGGGCACGGGACCTGGGCCTGATCCCCTAGCGCCGGTCCCGGCGGCACCCGGGTACCACAGTCGCCGCCGCGAAGATTCCACCCGGCAGGTACACCTTCGGCTGACGCCCTCGGCGGCGCCGGCTCGTAGCGTCCCTCACAGAACCTGGCCTCTACCAGTAGGCCGCCAAACGAGCGGCGCGGAAAACCGCAGTACCCCCGGAGGATCGTTATGCCTGGAAATGAGATAGCGGGCGCGGCGGCGCTGGTCACCGGCGCCAGCCGCGGCTTCGGCAGTGGCATCGCTACCGCGCTGTCCAAGGCCGGCGCGAACGTCGTCGGCGTCGCCCGCGACCGCGGCCCGCTGGAAGAGTTGCACGCCCAACTCGGCGAATCCTTCACCGCGGTGCCCGCCGACGCGGCCGACCCGGTCGTGGCCGGGCAGCTCATCGACGCCTACCGTCCGGCCATCCTGGTGCTCAACGCCGGCGCCACCCCGCTACCGCGGCCAATCCAGCACCACACGTGGCAGACGTTCAGCCGCAACTGGGACGTCGACGTAGCCCACGTGTTCCACTGGGTGCGCGAGGCGCTGCTCGCTCCGCTCGCCCCCGGAAGCGTCGTGATCACACTGTCCAGCGGAGCGGCGCTGCGCGGCTCGCCGCTGTCGGGCGGCTACGCCGGGGCCAAGGCCGCCATCAGGTTCCTCACCGCCTACGCCGCCGAGGAATCGCAGCGGGCGGCGCTCGGCATCAGGTTCGTCTCGGTGCTGCCGCAGCTCACCCCGGCGACCGCGCTGGGCGCGGTGTTCGCCGCCGCCTACGCCGCCCGGCAAGGCGGAGACGCCGCCCCCAGAACCGGCGGCCCGGCGCTCACCCCCGAGCAGGCTGGCCAGGCGATCGTCGATCTCACCAGTCCCGGCTGGGACCAGGATGCCTACCTGCTCACCGCCGCGGGCCTTCGTCCGCTTCCCTGACATCCCGCTCAGCACCGCAGAATCGGAGGAACAGACATGACAATGGCAGGCAAAACAGTGCTGGTGACCGGGGCCAACCGCGGCATCGGGCGGGCGCTGGTCGAAGAGGCGCTCGGCAGAAGCGCCGGGCGGGTGTACGCCGGCACGCGCCAGCCGCTGGCCCACCCGGATGGGCGCGTCACGCCGCTGGCCCTGGATGTGACCAGCGCGGCGCAGATTCAGGCGGCCGCCGGTCAGGTCGAATCGCTCGATGTCCTGATCAACAACGCCGGCATATGGCTTTTCGATGACTTGAGCGATCGTGCCGCGCTGGAACGGCACCTGGCAGTCAACTTCTTCGGCACCTACACCGTGACCCAGGCCTTCCTGCCGCTGCTCACCCGTTCCAAGGGGACGATCGTCAACAATGTGTCGCTGATGGCCCTCGCCGCCTTGCCGCTCACCCCGGCCTACTCGATCTCCAAGGCGGCCGCATTCTCTCTGACGCAATCGCTGCGCGCCCTGCTGGCCGGGCGGGGCGTGCGAGTGCACGCCGTCCTGACCGGCCCCGTCGACACCGACATGACCCGGGGCTTCGACATCCCCAAGGCCTCTGCGGAGTCGGTCGCGCGAGCCATCTTTGACGGTGTGGAGAACGGGGAGGAGGACATCTTCCCCGATCCCACGTCGGCATCGCTGGCCGACGGCTGGCGCGACGGGGTGGCCAAGGCATTCGAACGCCAGAACGCGGCCTTCGTCCAGCCCCAGCCCGCCGCGACATAGCAGGAGAGGAGAAGAGAAAAGGAGAGAAACGATGACCAGTCACAAGACCGGGACACGGGAGGAGTGGCTCGCCGCCCGGCTGCAGCTGCTCCAGGCCGAGAAGGAGCTGACCCGGCGCAGCGACGAACTGGCCCGGCGGCGCCAGGAGCTGCCCTGGTACCGGATCGACAAGGACTACCGGTTCGACACCGACCAGGGCCCGGCGTCGCTGGGCGATCTGTTCGGCGGGCGGTCGCAGCTGCTGGTCTATCACTTCATGTTCGGGCCCGGCTACACCGCTGGGTGCCCGACCTGCTCGTCGATCGCCGACGGGTTCAGCGGCTCGGTCGTCCACCTCGCCTATCACGACGTCACGCTGTGCGCGGTGTCGCGGGCCCCGCTGGCGAAGATCCAGGCCTACAAGCAGCGGATGGGCTGGAGCTTCCCCTGGGCGTCGTCGTCCGGCAGCGACTTCAACTACGACTTCCACGTGTCCCACACCAGCCAGGAATGGCAGGCCGGGGCCGTGCAGTACAACTTCCGCGCGATGGACTTCCGGCCGCCGGCCGGCCAGGAGAGTTCCCGGGACGCCTGGAGTGAGTCGATCTTCGGCACGGACTGGGAGACCTACCGGCGCGAAGGGCCCGGCATGAGCGCGTTCGCGCTCGAGGACGGCGCCGTCTACCACACCTACTCCGCCTACGAGCGCGGGATCGACGTGCTGTGGGGGATGTACGCGTGGCTGGACCGCGCGCCACGCGGCCGCAACGAGACCGGTATCTGGTGGCGCCGCCACGACGAGTACGACCGCCAGTGACGCATGCCGGCCCAGGCGCCACCGGGCCCACGGCCGCGTGCGCCGACCCGCCCGGGCCGGACGCCGCTGCACGCAGCCCGGCCCAGCGGCCGGGACCGGCCGGCGGCCAAACCTGGACACGCAGGGAGGAAGACGAGCATGAGTGACCGGCCGAGCGGGGCCAGCGACTATAACACCAAGATCATTGAGGAGTTCCGGGCGAACGAGGGACGCGTCGGCGGGCCATGGGCGGGCGCCGCGCTTATACTCATCCACCACATCGGCGCCAAGTCCGGGACCGAGCGCGTCTCGCCGGTGGGCTACTTCCCGCAAGGAGAAGGCCGCTTCGCCATCGTGGCCTCCAATGGAGGATCGCTAGCCCACCCAGACTGGTACTACAACCTCAAGGCCCACCCCAGGATCACCGTCGAGGTGGGTACCCAGACGTTCACGGTATTGGCGGAGGAGCTGGGCCGTGCCGCCCACGCCGAACTGTGGCCGAAGCTGGTCGCGGAGACTCCTGCCCTCGGCGAATTCCAGGCCAAGACCACGCGGCAGATTCCGGTGGTCATGCTGACCCGCCAGAACTGACCTGTAATGATCACCTGGAGGGCAGAAATGAAGCTCACGATCATCGCCCCGACCGGCGGCGTCGGCCGGCAACTCCTCGCCCAGGCCCTCGACGCCCACCATGATGTCACGGCCGTGGCCCGCAACCCCGCCAAGCTCCCGCCCGACGTGCTTGCCACCAGGGACGCCCGCGTCGTCACCAGTGACCTGGCCGACCCAGACCCGCAGGTCCTGGAGACCGCGGTCGCTGGGGCCGACGCGGTCTTGTCGGCCCTCGGACCGCACAACAACTCCGACGCCGGAATTGCCGCATCCGGCACCCGGGCGATCATCACCGCAATGCGGGCGGCCGGGGTGCGCCGGATCGTCGCGATCAGCGCCTCCCCCGTCAGCACCACACCCTCGCCGGGCCGCCCAGACCCACCCCGCCACGACCCCGGCGACGGATTCATCATGCGCCATCTCGGGGTGAGAATCGCCAAGGCGCTGTTCGGCAAGGTCTACAACGACCTCGCGCGGATGGAAGACGTGCTGCGCGAGTCCGGCCTGGACTGGACCATCCTGCGGCCACCCCAGCTCACCGGCAAACCGCTCACCGGCACCTACCGCACCGCCGTCGGGCGCAACCCCCACGGCGGCCGGTCCGTCTCCCGCGCTGACCTCGCCCACTGCATGCTCGCCGTGCTGGACCAGCCCGAAACCATCGGCCAGGTCATCGGCATCGCCAACTAGCGGGTATTCCAGCCGCGTTTCGTCCTACCGGTGAAAGGAGACATCATGACAACATTGATCCTGGTCACGGGCGGTACCGGCACGCTCAGGCGGCCCGTGGCGCAGCGGCTGCGCGACGCCGGCGCGACGCCGGTCCGCGGCCCCCCGGGCCGTCCCGGCCACATGGCCGGGCCGGCGCACGCGGGTCAGTCGGCGGCGGCTACCGAGGGCTCGCGTTGCAGGGAAGCCGCGACGGCGCGGGCGATTTCGGTGCGCCGGATGAGCAGGAAGGTGACCGGGACGGCGGCTAGCGCGGTGAGCCCGGTGACCCAGAACGCCCACTGGAACCCGCCGGTGAGCGCGGTGGCCGCGGCGTGGCCCTGGCTGAGCAGCAGGCGGGAGTGGGTCGCCGCCACGGTGGAGGCGACGGCGACCCCGATCGCCCCGCCGATCTGCTGGGAGGTATTGAGCAGCCCGGAGGCGATCCCGGCGTCGTGTTCGGTGACGCCGGCCAGGGCGCCTATCGACGTCGTGATGAACGCGAAGATGGCGCCGCCGGCCACGAACAACGGGCCGGCGAGGTTGGCCCAGTAGTGCCCGTGCGCGGGCACCTGGGTCGCCCACAAGATCCCGGCTCCGACCAGGGTCATCCCGGCCGCCATGACCAGCTTGGCCGAGACGCGGGTGACGAGGATCTGGGCCGGGCCGGCCAGCGCGAGCGCGGTGAGCGACGTCGCCAGCCAGGCGACCCCGGTCTTCAGGGCGGAGTACCCGAGCACCTGCTGCATGTACAGGGTGCCGGTGAAGAAGAAGCTGAAGAAGCTGGCCCCGAGCAAGAAGCTGACGGCGTTCGACCCGGCGAGGGTCTTCAGCCGGAACAGGCGCAGCGGCAGCAGCGGTGCCTCGGCCCGGGTCTCGATGACCAGGAAGCCGGCCAGCATGGCCGCCGACGCCGCGAGCAGCGCCAGCGTCCGGACGTCCGTCCACCCCACGGTAGGTGCCTGCGAGATCGCGTAGACCAGCATCACGAGGGCGCCGGTCACGGTGATGGCGCCGAGCGGGTCGTAGCGCCGGCGGGCGCCGTGCAGTCTGCTTTCCGGCACGACGGGCCGGGCCAGCAGCAGGGTGGCCGCGCCGATCGGGACGTTGAGGTAGAAGATGTACTGCCAGCCGGCGTACCGGGTGAGCACGCCGCCGGCCAGCAGGCCGGCGGTGGCCGCGGTGGCGCCGATGCCGCCCCAGGCGCTGAGCGCCTTGTTGCGCTCGGCGCCCTCGCGGAACATGTTCATCACGATGGACAGCGCGGCGGGCAGCACCACGGCGGCGCCCAGGCCCTGGATGCCGCGCATGATGATCAGGAACGTGTCGGTGGTGGCCAGCGCGCAGGCCAGCGAGGCCGCGGTGAAGATGGCCAGCCCGGCGACGAACAGGCGCCTGCGGCCGAGCAGGTCGGCGGCCCGGCCCCCGAGCAGGAGGAACCCGCCGAAGGTCAGGGCGTAGGCGGTGACCACCCACTGCAGGTCCGTCTCAGGGAAGTGCAGCTTGCGGCCGATGGTCGGCAGCGCGACGTTGGTGATCGTCAGGTCCACGATCGTCATGAAGTACGCGACGGCGAGCAGCGAGAAGGCCCGCCAGCGGCGCACTTCGCCGGGTATGGCGGCCTCCTCCTGCCTGGCGTCGTTCCTGCGGTCGAGTGAGGTCATGCTTTTCTCCGATGCTCGGTGGTCGGGTCCTCACTCGTTCAGACACCGCCGGCGGCCAGAACGGAACGGACCGCCGCGGCGGTCTTTTTCCAGCGCGGCTGGTGTCCTAACCAGTGAGAGGCGCGATGGAAAGGCGGAGGCGAGGATGCGATGGTGACCGAAGGCACGCTCGCCCGCGCCCGCGCGGGCGACGAGCAGGCGTTCCGCGAGCTCACCGACCCCTACCGGGCCGAGCTGCTGGCGCACTGCTACCAGATCCTCGGCTCGGTGGCCGACGCCGAGGACATGCTGCAGGAGACCCTGCTGGCGGCCTGGCGCGGCCTGAACGGCTTCGAGGGCCGGTCCTCGCTGCGGTCCTGGCTGCACCGCATCGCCGTCAACGGCTGCCTGAACGCGCTGCGCGACCGCAGCCGCCGCCCACGGGAGGTACCGCTGATGCCCGAGCTCCCCCAGCCCACACATATGGCCGACCCGGTCTGGGTCGACCCCTACCCCGACGTGCTGCTCGACGGCCTGCCCGACGCCGCGCCCGGGCCGGAGGCGCGCTACGACGCCAAGGAGGCCGTCGAGCTGGCGTTCGTCACCGCCTTGCAGCACCTGCCGCCGCGCCAGCGCGCCGTCCTGGTGCTCCGCGACGTGCTCGGCTACCCGGCGGCTGAAGCAGCCGGCATGCTGGGCGGCACCGAAGCCTCGGTCAAGGGCGCCCTGCAGCGCGCCCGGGCCGCGCTGCAGGCCCGGCTCCCCGCCGGCCGCGACCGCGCCCCGCTGCCAGGCTCCCCCCGCGAGCGCCAGCTGGCGGGCCGCTTCGCCGCCGCCGTCGAAGACGGCGACATCGGCGCCGTGCTCGCCCTGCTCACCAGCGACGCCTGGCTCACCATGCCACCCGAACCGTGGGAGTACCGGGGCCAGGCGGCCATCGCCGCCTTCTTGCGCCACCGGGCCGCCCTGCGCGGCGCCCCGCTGCGCCTGGTGCCCACCCGGGCCAACACCCAGCCCGCCTTCGGCTGCTACCTCCCCTGCGCCCAGGCGCCGATCGCCCGGCCCTACGGGATGATCGTCCTCACCCTCACCGGTGACCAGATCAGCGCCATCACCTGGTTCTCCGACAGCAGCGTCTTCCCCCACTTCGGGCTCCCCCGCGCACTGCCCCAATAGCGCTGGCTTCGGGCAGATAAGACAGGCACCCCCGCCGGGACTCCAAAGGAGAGACCACCCGCATGAGCGACGGCACCCGGCCACGTGACGGTCACCCACCCGGCATCCCGGCACCGGGCCCATCACACCCCAGGCGATCACAACCCGAACGGGCTGGGCTCAGCGGCGGCTGGTCCCAGCCAGCCCGCACCCTCCGGCCGGGCAACGGCGGCGACGGTCACCGCGTACGCCGCTGCGAGCGCCGCGTTCAGCCACGCGCTGGTGAGCGCCTACTGGGCCCTGGGCGGGCATGGCCTGATCAGCACCGCCGGCGGATACGCTGCGCAGGTTGCCCACCAGAAAGAGGCGACACCAGTGCTGCTGGCCCTGGCGGCGGCGGTGGCGAAGGCGGCCGGCGGCTTGCCCGCCCTGGCGCTGGCCCGGCCCTGGGGGCGGGTCATCCCACGCGCATGGCTGCGGGCGGTCTCGGCCGCGGCCAGCGTGCTGCTGATTGGTTACGGCGGGCTGAACGTCCGCCTCCCTTGTCCTGTCCAATGCTCTGCACCCCGGGGCGCGCAGTCCTCGATCCCCCTCTGGGTCGGCGGCAACAGCGCGGCAGCGATCGGGCGATCCATCAAGTTCGGCGCCGCCTGGCACCCGCTGCGTGTCACCCTGCCTTTTGCGGGCTGCGGTGACCAGCCATACGCTGACCGCGCTCGCGCCACGCATCGCGCTGCGGCTGGCCAGCTCACCGGTCGGCGACACTGGGCGCCTTGCCGGCACCGGCAGCCTCGAGCAGACCCTCGACGATCTCGGCGAGGTCCGGCGGCTCAGCGCCGACACCGTCGTGCTCGACCCCTACCACAGCGATCCGGAGAAGACCCGCCGGCCCGACCTGGCCTGGCGCGCGCTCACCACCGTGGCCACCCGCTGGAGGACAGCTTCATGATCACCCCCGCCGACCAGACCCTGCTGCGGCGCGCGATCGCCATCGCCGCCCACGCCATCACCCTGGGCGACGCGCCCTACGGCTCACTGCTGGCCGACGCCGACGGCGCGATCCTCATCGAGGCCCACAACACGGTGCGGCGCGACAACGACATCAGCGCCCACCCGGAACTAAAGCTCGCACGCTGGGCGGCCCGCGAGCTCAAGCCCGAGGCGGCCGCGCGGACCACGATGTACACCAGCTGCCAGCCCTGCGGAATGTGCACCGGCGGCATCGCGCGCTCCGGGCTCGGGCGGGTCGTGCACGCGCTGTCCACCCAGCAGTTCACCTTGCTCAGCCCGGAACCGGACTGGCCATCGGTAACGCAGGAAGGACCAGCGCTGTTCGAGGAGGCGCGGGTTCCGATTGAGGAGTACTACCGGCTGTGAGCGGATTCTATGTGGCTTTCCGGCTTGCGGGCCGAACAAGCCTGGGGAGGTGATATTCAGCATGGTGCGCGCGGCGAGCTTGTGAATTTCGAGCGCATGCCCTCGAAGTGCCGAGGAACGGTTCCGGGCTCTAGGACCTGGCAGATCTCCTTCGCACGAAGCGGCTGCCCGTTCAGATTAACCGTTCGGAGTCACGGATATGCTTACCAAGCCATCCGGGACTACCGTCCATATCGGCGGCTCGGCGCGCGGTTATCAAGAGCCTCCGCACCGTCGGCGATCCCGACGACGGCCGAGCAGGCAGGCGGCCGGGCCGTATGTTTATGCATCACCAGCGCTGGGCGTGGTCGCCCGCTTCTGCCGCGATGAGGGTCATGACGACGACCTGCCAGTCGTCGGCGCAAGTGGCTCGCCGATGCGTGATCTGTGCGTGCCCAGCTGACTGGCCGAATGCCGCGGTAGCCTGTCGCATACTCGGCGGTTTCGGTGAATTCGCTGAGCGCGCCGCGTGGCTCTCTGATGCAGGGAGTGGTCTCCGGGGGCTGCAGCAGAGGTGGAGGCCGCGCTGGCCCCGGGTGACCGGGACGATCATCGGGCCGGGGCGGGTGGCGAGGAGCGCGGTCAGCCGGGAGCGGCGACACCGGGCAGCTCCGTCAGCAGGCCGCACGTCCCGTGCTCGATCAGGGCCCGGTGCCGTCGGCAGGGGGTTTCGCGTGCTGTTGCCGCGCGGTGGCAAGCAGGTTAGCTCTGGTTCCCCTTCACTGCCATGCGATGCCGGCCACACCGGCTTGGCCGGTTCGGGCGGCGGCCGCGCGTCCTACGGGACCTTCCAGTTCAGGCCGGCGAGCTTGAGGACCTGCGGGATGAACGAGTCGGTGATCTGGAGCGCGGGCTGCCGCTTGCCGCCGACGCTGAACTGCACCGTGCCGCAGGCGGCCGGGCCTTGCGCGACCGCGAGCGGCGGCCCGCCGGCCCTGGCGAGGAACGCCAGCCGGATCCCGCCGCCGATGGGCGCCGGGCAGGATGCGCCCGGTCCGATCGTGGAAAGCTGGAGGCTGTCGATGAGCGCCGCGAGCCGCCGGACGACCGCCAGGTCGGTGATCGTGACCGGTGCGGGCGGGCGCCTGGCGTGCGGGGCCAGGCCGGACAGCTGAGTGATCGTGACAACGTGGGCGGCGGACGGCACCCGTTCGGAGGCCGGCCGGGGCGGCTGCCAGCTCACGTGGGCGTCGACCCGGATCGCGGTCTGCCCGTTGCCCGCCCCGGTCACCTCGACCACCAGGTCCCGGGCGTTCAGCACCCCGGGACCGGCGATAGCGAGAACGTGCGGTCCCAGGACGGCGGCCCGAAGTCGGCGTCGCCGGGCGTGAACCGGCGGGGCAGGTGCGCCTGCTCCCAGGCCAGTACGGCCTGCAGCCGGCCGGGTGCCCGCCAGAAGGAGACGTCGTCCACCAGCGTGGTGGAGACGAGGGTCGTGATCGGGACCTTGAGGGCTTCCGGCGCCAGCTGCAACCGGTGCCCGCCCGGGGGCACGACGAACGCCTTCAGAATGGCAGCCGCGTCGGCGGCGGCGCCCTCCCGCGCGGTGGGCGCGGCCGTCGTCCGCGATGCCGTTACCGGTCCCGTCGTCGTGTGCGTAGCGCCGCAGCCCGCCACCGCCATGGCCGCGCACGCGGCCAGCAGGACCGTCGAACCGGGCGCGCACCGCGTAAGTGGTCGCATGCCTCTTTGGACGCCCAGCGGGGCACCGCGGTTCCGCCCTCCGGTCACGGGCCGATTGCGCAAGTCAGGCCTGCTGCCTGTCCCAGATGGCCTGGCTCACCCGGTCGCCCTGCTACGGACCGGATGGTTGCGACGAGCATACGGCGAGTCCGGCTGTCCTCAAGGTGCACCGACCGATCGCGCATCGGCGTTCAGGTCGCCGGAGTCGATGCCGAAGGAAATGATGCGCGTGGGCTGGATCCGGACGATCGTGTCTTCAAACCGCTCGTTCAAGGCTTTGCCGCCTTCTGGCACGACTGCCGCGGTTCCGCGTATCTCTATCATCCGTGGCTGCCAGGGCGGGAGGACATCGTCGATCACGATGCTTGCTCGGCCGGTGCGCAGCACGTCGCGGAGTTTCTTGGTCTGGCTCATCCGCAGCCCGCCTACGTCGATCGCGTCGTGCTCAGCGTTGTAGCGAAACGACGTCGGCACCACGTGCGGCTGTCCCTGCGGGCCGACGGTCGCGATCCGGCCCAGGCGCTGCTGTGCCAGGTACTCCAGTTCGTTATCGGTGAACACGCTCATGCCCGGCTAACCGGCGAGCCGAGCGCGGCATTCCGCTAACATTCCGGCTGCCGGGGCGGCCACAGGGTCACGGCAGACTCCTTGGGCCCTGGCTCAGCCTGACCACCGTGACAGCGCCAGCCGGCGTCCCAGGCGCCGAACGCGCGGCATCTGCGTGCACCGGTGGACAGCAAGGTTCCTCGAAGCCGAGAAATGCCGAACCGGCTAATCTGCGCGCTCGGACCCGGGCCAGCGCCGCATATAGTGCGCGCACAAAATCGGCGCTCGGATCGCTGTCGTAGCCGGTTGCGAATGCCAGGGGACGTTCACCGAGAGGGCCGGGGAGCGGGCCTGGATTCCGCGCCGTGGCTTGACCTTGGCCATGCATTGAGTCTTAGCCTGGCGGTCATGAGTGGTTCAACGCTGCCGGGGACCGCAGCAGGCGAGCGGGACGGGGTAAGCCGGTGAAGGTGCTGGTGACCGGCGGGACGAGCGGCCTCGGACTCGCGATGGCCTCCGCCCTGGCCGCGGCGGGATCGGCGGTTGCGCTGACCGGCCGGTCCGCCGCGCGGGCGGCCGCTGCCGCCGCGGCGCTGCCGGGCGCGGCCGGCCTCGAGCTCGACGTCCGGGAAGAGTCGTCGGTGGCCCGGGCAGTCGACCAGGCGTGGTCGCGGCTCGGCGGCATCGACATGCTGGTGAACAACGCCGGGATCGGCATGCGCACGGTCAACCCGCGGTTCATGACGCACCCGCAGGGCTTCTGGGAGGTGCCGCCCGGCGGCTTCCGCGCGGTGATCGAGACCAATCTGACCGGCTACTTCCTGGTGGCGCGCGAGGTCACGCCGCGGATGCTGGCCGCCGGCGGCGGCCGCATCGTCAACATCTCGGTGAATCATTCGACGATGCGCCGGGCCGGGCTCGTCCCTTACGGGCCGTCCCGGGCCGGCAGCGAGGCGCTGTCCCGGATCATGGCCGCCGACCTGCGGGACACCGGCGTCACCGTCAACCTGCTGCTGCCGGGCGGCGCGACCGCCACGGGGATGCTGCCCGACGACGTGCCCGCGGGCCGGGAGCTCCTGGAGCCCGCGGTGATGGGCCCGCCCATCGTGTGGCTCGCCTCACCAGAGGCGGCCGGCGTGCACGACGAGCGCATCGTCGCCGCCGACTTCGAGCGCTGGCTGCACGACCGGCGCGGCACAGGGCCAGGCAAGGGCTGACCGCCCGCCCTTTCGGGCTGGAACAGGCAATGCGGGATCGCCGGGACCGGGTATCGATCCCGCGCAGTGCCGTTTGCGGGCGCCACCAGCAGCGGAGGCAAAGATGGGGTGCACGTGCAGATGGCACAGCACCAGGGGCTGTGATTGCCGCGGTAAGCCCGGAAACGACGCCGAGCGGCCGGAGGTCGAGGAGCTACAGGCGTAGGTCGCGCGGCTGGAGGCGGAACTCGCGGGGCGCAAGCCCGGGGAGCGCGTAGCCTGAACGGTGACGGCGACTGGACTTCCGGTGTGCCGCCTGGGAGGCCGAAGGTGGCTGCGCTTGCGGCACCGCCAGGCGGTCCGGTTTGCCGGGCGGTGAGGTGATGGCTGTCGCTGGCGGGGCGCTGGCGGACACGCTGGCCCGGCCGATCCGCGACCTGCGGGTCTCGGTGACGGACCGCTGCCAGTTCCGCTGCACCTACTGCATGCCCCGGGAGGTGTTCGGACGCGACTACGCGTTCTTGCCCAGGGATCAGCTGCTGACCTTCGAGGAGCTGGCCCGGGTCGCGCGTATCTTCGCTCGCCTGGGGGTCAGCAAGCTGCGGCTGACCGGCGGCGAGCCGCTGCTGCGCCGCGACCTTGACCGGCTGGTCGCGATCATTCCGCCCGGCCTCGGGTGCGGAGACTGCAGTGCCGGGCTCGCCATCGCGGCGGGCGAGACGCTGATCTTGCCTGCGACCTGGTCTCGGGGTCTAAGCATTACCGGCGCGGCACCGGCCGGAAATGCAGTTGGCCGGTGCCGTCTGGCCCTTGTAGCTTGATCGGGTGTTTACCCGGCCAGCGGATCTTCCTGAGGCCTTGCTCGGCGACGCGCTGTCCGACGGGTGGGGGTTCCGGCCGGCTTCGCTGAGCTATCAGGCTGTCGGCTTCGGCAGCCATCACTGGCTGGCCGTTGACTCGGACGGGCTGGAATTGTTCGCCACTGTGGATGACCTGAGCGAGAAGCTCCGCGACGACGCCGACACCACCAGCGCGGTGTTCGGTCGGCTGGATCAGGCATTCGAGTCAGCGCTGTCGCTGCGGCGTGACGCGGGCCTGAGCTTCGTCGTGGCACCGCTGCCTGCCGCCGGCGGGCGCGTGCTGCGCAGGCTGACCGACCGCTACTCGCTGGTGGTCCATCCGTACCTGGCTGCCAGCCCCAGCGGCCCGGACGGCGAGTTCGAGTCAAGCGCCGACCGGCATGCCGCGCTGGCCATGCTGGTCCGGCTGCACGGCGCGAAAGCGACCCGGCCGCCGGCCGATGACTTCGCGATTCCTGGCCGTGCCGCGCTGCTGGCGGCCATGCACAGTACCGTCGAGCCGTGGCAGGCCGGGCCGTATGGGACCCGATGCAGGGACCTGCTGGCACGTCACGCCGCGGATCTGGGTGCACTGCTGGCCGCCTTTGACGAGCTGGCCGGCCGGGTCCGCACCACAGGTGGCCGGATGGTCATCACCCACGGCGGGCCAGACGCGGGCAACGTGCTGAAGACTCCGGCCGGCTTCGTCTTCGTAGACTGGGAGTCCGCGCTGCTGGCACCGCCCGAACGTGATCTATGGGCGCTGGCGGAGTCCGATCCCGGCGTGCTGGATGCCTACAGCGCCGCGACCGGCACCGCCATCGACACCGACGCCCTGGCGCTGCACCGCATGTGGTACGACCTAGCCGAGATCTCCGGTTACGTCCGCTGGTTCCGCAGCGGCCACGACGACACGGCCGATGCCGCCGAGGGCTGGCAGAACCTGCAGTATTACCTGCGGCCCGCGCAGCGCTGGCCGGACCTGCCGGCTGGCCCGGCCGCAGACAGCACCTAGCCTGGTCCGGTTCGTCCTGCGTAGATGCCACGGCGGCACCCCCGGCACTCGGTAATCTTCCTGCATCCCTCGGCCTCACGGCCGAGCCGGGGAATCGCCCAGCCGGTTGCCCTGCTCTACGACCCAGCTTTAGTGCGCAGAGTTCTTCACCTCGAACGAAGAACCCGCAGGTCAGCGCCATAGGCCGACCAGAAACCACGATCGTGAGCCAAGTCAGGTCAACCCGTGGCACGGATCCTACGCAGCTGGCGGCCAAGCGAAGCACCGAGACCACACGTGACTGACAGACGAACACATTCCTGCCCTCCCCGCGCTCCGACGGCTCGATCTGTATTCGCAGATGCTCAGCCCGCCGGTCACCGGCGCAGCGCCGAACGGGGCATTCCGTGCTGGCTGAGAGCCAAGCCGGTCACCAGCATCGGCCAGCTTGGGCTGCTAGAGCGCCGGAATGGGAATCTGCGGGCCAACGTGGATGGAACCGTAATGAGCCTGGATCTCAGCCACGACCTGCTGGTCAGGCTCTTCGGCAGCGCGGTGAAAGATCAGGCCCGCTGGGTGAGCCGCGGCAGCGTACGCATAGGAGGCACTGGAGAACGGCCTGGTGCTGCGGGTCAGGTTCATTCCGATGGCAGCCGATTCTGCCGCCACCAGGGGCGAACCTGGCTCGCGACGCTGCAGCCGGCATGCCATGGACTCGAGGCCGTCCCCGCGCCCGGCTCCAAGACCGCGCCGACCGAGGCCACCGGAGGGGCGCCACGGGCTGATAGGCGCCTGGCGGCGGGCGGGGCACGCCGGCCAGCGACACGCGGATCAGTGGTGTTAGCGCTGAGCACCATTATCGGCGCCTCGCGTCAGCCTGGGGCTGTATGGACGAGACCCTGGGCGGTCGCCCACGTCGCGATCTGGGTCCGGTTCTGGAGGCCGAGCTTGGTGAGGATGTGCTGGACGTGGTTTTCTGCCGTTCGTCCGGCGATGTGCAGGACGCCGGCGATCTGGCGGTTGGTGAGGCTGCGCGCGATCAGGCCGGCGATTTCCAGCTCTCGCCGCGTCAAGCCGGCTGAGCCGTCGGCTTGCCGGGCTCCGCGAAGCGTTTCGGCCAGACGGTCTGCTTTGCCTCGCAACGGGACCATGCCGAGCCGTGCCGCGGCCTGTGCGGCATCGGTGGCATGGATGAGTGCCTCTGACCGGTCCTCGGGTCGGCCCCGGGAGGTGAGGACCGTCGCCAGTTCGCAACGGGCTTCTGCCTCGAACGGCGGCAGGCCGGCCCGCCGGTTCGCGTCAACTGCGGCCCGGAGGTGGCGCAGCGCGAGGCCGGCTTGGCCAAGGCACGCTGCCAGCCGGCCGAGCGTGACCTGTGCGGATCCGGCCATGGCGACCAGTCCGCTGCCGCCGACGACGAAGTACTGAGCCCACGGGTACAGCCGCTCGTAGGCGGCGGCGCCCTCAGTGTTTCCGATCGTCGCTGGGGCCTGGGCACGCTGGTTCAGCACTGGCAAGGCAGCGAATCGCGGGATTCGCCAACCCGGCCATGGTGGAAGCCGGCCGTACTGCTCGACGGCGCGTTCCAGCTCGCCGTGCCCGGCATACCACTGCGCGAGGATCAGCCTGGGTGTAGGCAACGACAGAGCCAGTTCATCGTTCTCCAGGGCCGCGAACCACGCGTCATACTTAGGGTTTCCGGTGAGTAAAGCCAGCTTGGTACCGGTCAGCGAGTTCATCTGACGGCCCCGGGGGTCCAGGCCCCGGCCGGCCAGGCCGACCATCTCGTGGAGGTAACGGTCCAGCCTCATCGAACCGGCCGCGGCCCATGGCCAGTGCGCAGCGGGTGCGGGCGAGATGCCAGGCGGCGACCGGCTGCCGGAGCCGCTCGACGATATGGGCCAGCGGCGCAATGTCAGCCTCCGCGGCGTCGGTCTCGCCGAGCTGGCAGCGGGCTTCGATCCGCAACAGGCGCCCCCACAGCGCAGCCCACGGGTCACCCGTCTGGGCGGCGAGGGTCAGCATGCGGTCTGCCGTCTCCAGGCGGACGTCTACGCCGTCGGGTCCGGCGCAGGCCATCTGGCGCGCCCGGAGGGCGCTGGCCAGAGCGTTCGGGGCGGCGGAGGCCTCGGCCAGCTCGAGGGCGCGCTGGCTGAGAGGCTGGGCCTGGTCGGCAGCATCGCCGGCAAGGGTGAAGCTGTGCGCCGTCGCGAGAGCGGCTGTCAGACGGGCGCGCAACTCTAGCTCACCGGCCGCCAGTTGCGGGAGGGCGGCTCCTGCGAATCGGACGACCTGCTGCCCCCACGCTTCGTCGGCGACTCCCTCGAACGCCAGGGCGGCGTGCGCCATCGCCGCCGGGTCACCGGCCCGCCGGGCCTCCTGTCCGGCTGCGGTGACGACCGCGATGGCGGACCTGACGTCGCCGGACTTGAACAGCGTAGACGCACGGCCCAGGAGAAGCCGGCACCGATCGGCAGGCCTGAACCCGCCGGGCCCCATCGCCTGCAACGCGCGCTCATAGAGCCGGGCGGCTTCCTCGCAGGCCAGTTCTGCCAGCGCACCGGCGGCGGCACGCTCCGCCCATGCGACAGCGGCACGGGCGTCGGCGGCGGGCAGGGCCGACAGCGAATGATGTGCGAGCTCGGCCGCATGGCGATCGAGGTCGTCACGGTGGGCCGCCTCGATGTGCTCGGCGGCACGGCGGTGGATGACGAGCCGCCGCGCCGAGGGCACCTGGGCCAGCAGGGTGTCGCGCACGAGCGCATGGCAGAACTCCGCCGCTGGCGGCCCGGCGGGGTGCGTGACAAGCCCTGCGGCGAAGGCCACGTCCAGCGCGGTGAGCACCTCAGTCACCGGATGCTCGCCGGCAGCGGCGACAACACGCACGTCGATCACCGCGCCGATCACCGCCGCGGTGGCCAGCACGACGCGGATGGCCGGCGGCAGCGGATCGAGGCGCTGGCCGACCACCGCCCGGACGCCTTCGGGGAGATCCGTCTCCCAGGTACCGGCCGCGGCGCGACCGGTGCCGGCATGGTCGAGCAGCCGGGCGAGCTCGCCGGCAAAGAACGGGTTGCCACGGCTGCGACGGGTGATGCCGACGTCAGCAACGCGTCCATGGCGCGGTCGCAGCCCGCCATCTGGTCCCGGTAGGTTGCCACGATCAGGACCCGTGACGCTGCCAGGTCCCGGGCGAGGTGGGCCAGCAGCGACGCCGAGGACAGATCAGCCCAGTGCAGGTCATCGAGCACGACTACCAGGCCAGCGGGCGCGGCTGCGCGCACCAGCGTCGACGTGACCGCCTCAAACAGCCGGAAGCGTTCCTCGCCACCCGCCGCCCGCACGACTCGGTCGCCGGCGTACGCCAATCCCGGGGTGAGCCAGGCCAGACCCGGATTGCCGGCGCGGATGCCGCTGGTGACCCCGCCGGCGGTTGAGCGGCTCAGGCAGGCCCGCAAGACCTGCCGCCACGGCCAGAACGGCGGGACGCCGTCCTCTTAGACGCAGCGGCCCCAGGCCACAGGCACTGAGCGCTCTTCGGCCCGGCTGGCGACCTGCAGGGCGACGAGCTGATCATCAATGACCAGCTCACTGTCACCCGCAAGGTCAACGGCGGCTACCCGATCGTCGGCCACGACGCCGGCGTGTGCACGCTGACCAGGATCCCCGAGCCGCACGCCGACCAGACGCTGGCGAAGTGCGTCGTGACCGCCGTATGGCGCGACGGCAGCCTCTGCCCTGCCATGCACGCAGCTCGCCCTCGGCGTCCGGATAATCCGCCACCAGATCCGCGCCCCGCGTCCCACGAAGAGCCTCCGCAGCCCGTAAACGGGATTCCCCTCAAACCGTGGAGACTTCGGTTGTGGTGATCATGGCCCAGGATGGGCTGGCCTTGGTGCGCCCGCGCCTGGCCGGGGCAGGCTGTGGCCTGCCCGCTTTTCCTGTTCCGAGGGGCCGCAGGGGTCCCCGGGGTCAAGGGCGGCCCGCAGGGCCGTCGCGCGCAGCGCGATGCGCAGCACCCTTGAGGCCGGGGTGGCGGCCCCGTACCCTTAGCGGGCGCAGCAAGGCCAGCGGCGGCGCAGCCGCCTCCTTTGCGCGGCCCGCGCAGCGGGCCCGCCGCGGTCACGCGGCGTCCTTTCCCGCCAGGGCACGCTCGTAATCCACCGGGGAGACCATGCCCAGCGATGAGTGCCGCCTTTCGTGGTTGTAGTCCTCGATCCAGGCCGCCACCGCGGCCCGCGCCTCCGCCCTGGTGGCGAACTTCTGCAGCGAGCGCAGCTCCCATTCCAGGGTGGAGTGCCAGGACTCGATGACGGCGTTATCCGTCACTGTCAACTACGCCCGATCCCGCTGCTGCGGAGCGAGTCGTGCGGGTGACTCACCCGTTCCACCCGTGGCATGGCCGGGAGTTCGTGTTCGTGGCGGTCCGCCAGACCTGGTCGCAGGATCGCGTGTTCTTCCTCGACCAGCAGGGAGTGCAGTACTCGCTGCCGGTCGGCTGGACTGATGCGGCCGGGCCGGACGTGTTCGTGGCGGTAGCGGCCGGGCGGTGCCCGTTCCGGGCTGCGGACTTGCTGGCGCTTGCGGGCCTGGTGGATGGTCAGCGCGCGTCGCGCGGCCGGGGCGGAGTGTGAGGGAGATTCTGCCGTCAGTGTAAGCAGGATTATGCCGTCACGATCCACTGGCCCTCTGCCCCGGGAGCTAATGTCGCATACTAGCTGGCGTTTCGCCGTGTCGCGATGGCGAGCGGGAAGCAGTCCGGCATAATGAAACTTACAGCCGTGTGATTCTGGGAGGAGGAAGCGTGGCGAGAGGCAGGCGCGATGCGAAGGAGGAGGCGCTGGCCGCGGAGCGGAGCCTGAACCCCCGGCCCGAGGCGGTGCGCGATGAGGCGTTCACCGCGGGCGGGGAGTTCTTCGACGCCCGTGACCTGGTGCAGGTGAAGTACGAGATGGTCCGGAAGGTGCGCGCTGAGGACGAGCCGGTAACGCGCGCGGCGGCGGCTTTCGGGTTCTCCCGGCCGGCCTTCTACCAGGCCGCCGCCGCGGTGGAGGCGGGCGGGCTGGCGGCGCTGGTGCCGGCCCGCCCCGGGCCGCGGCGCGCGAGCAAGCTCACCGGCGAGGTTGTCAGCTTCGCCCGCCGGCTGCGCGAGGACGACTCGTCCCTGCGCAGCGCGGACCTGGCCGCGGCGATCGGCGAGAGGTTCGGGATCTCGGTGCATCCCCGGTCGGTGGAACGCGCCCTGGCCCGCGCCGCCGCGCCCAAAAGCGGCGGAGGCCAGCGGTGAGCGCGCCGGTCCCGGTCCTTGTGACGTCACCCGGTATGAGCAGCTGCGCCAGCACGCCGCGGGCAGCGACCCTGGCGGCTGGCGGCTGGGCCTGGCCGTGCTGCAGCACCGCGGGGTCGCGGCGTGGCTGCGCGCCTGGCACAGTGTCCCGCCTCCGGCCGTCAGCGCGCCGCCGCTCGCCGGGCCCCGCCCGCCAGCGCCCGGCACCGGCGACGAGCTGGTCGCGGCGCTGGCCACGATGGCGCTGTCGTGCCTGGCCTGCCGGGGGTGAGCCGCGGTGAGCGCCGGGACCGCCGGCAAGGTGACCAGCGGCCACCTGACCCGTGGCGCCTACTTGTATGTGCGCCAGTCCACGCTCAAGCAGGTGATCAGCAACACCGAGTCCGCCACCC
>WNGM01002362.1_pt1 | contig 20126 bp, 12 predicted proteins | sample 5400571 | NCBI WGS metagenome assembly WNGM01 (sample SAMN13153378, study PRJNA577476) | soil metagenome | isolation source: 100 cm soil or saprolite under Garry oak tree replicate 2 | place: USA:California | collected 2016-06-15 | reverse complement strand
TTCGTCGGTAAGCTGTTTACGCCATTCCGCGTCTGTCTTCTGCATTTTTTCCGTTTGTTTTTCGATCTGTTTTTCCATGTGGCAGACCCCCCATTCGCCAGCGCCTTATTTTATCGCCTTTTGTTCAGGCCCAAAATGGTCAGCAGAAGTAAACCGATATGCAGGATGCTCCTGTGCCGGGCTTTCGGCGCCGAGCGCGTCGGCCGAGTAGTTTTGCGCACCCAGACCATTCGAATGGATTTCGTTCGAATGAATCTCTTCCACTCAAACGGATTGTTCGAATACTAGAAAGTTAACGATAAACTTATTGCTTACCAGGTTATAATATGCTATACTGCCGCCCAAATGAATCAGAGGATGGGCTTCCGCTGCCGAATAAAGGCCGTGCATGTGTTTCAGCAATGCAGTTCCGTTCTCTCGCTTGCGTTCCATCGTTTGGGTGCTATTCGCGGGCATCTTCCGCCGCCGGGCTGCATCGCGGCCCCGCCACCAATGCACGGCCCGGATCTTGCTAAGAAGCGCGGAATGTATATTTACCTCAAAGCGAACGTAACTTGCCTAATATGAACACTTACAGATTCATCGGAGTTAAGGCACGTGGAATGAACACTTGCAAAAAAATCCGGGGGAGGGGGAGGGAATTCAGCAAGCCATGCCCCGGGTCGTCGGACGGCAAAAGGGGCATGGCTTTTTCGTTTAGGAAACGAGGCGCCTGCAAGTCGCGTAAAATCCGCACTTGCAGATTGCCGGGCTTAAGCCGAACAGAATGAACACTTGCAGAAAAAGGGGAGGGGGGTAGGGTGCTAGAAAGCGGGGCATCTACAGTGTTAAAGTTCTAACCGGACGCAAACTGGAAGGAGCACCGCAATGATCCGCCGAGATTTCGTCAAGAGTTCGCTGGCCGTGGCCGCATTCGCGGCAGGTAGCGCCAGTAGCGAAGGATTGGCCGCATCGCCTCGCCCTGCCGAGAGCACGCCTTTCCCCCAAGCGCCAGGGCTCACGAAATATGTCTCCGAGTTCATCGTGAATACGAAATACGGCGATATTCCCGCCGACGTTCTGGAATTGGGCCGCAAGTCCATTCTGGACGGCTTTGGACTGGCGTTGGCGGGCTCGGCGTCGGTGATGGCGCCCCTCGTCCACCAATACCTGCAGGGGCTTGGAGTAAGCGGCAAGGCCGCCATTATCGGATCGGGCATGAAGGCGCCGGCACGGTTTGCTGCCTTTGCGAATGGCGTTTCCATTCACGCCGACGATTTCGACGATACGCAGCTTGCCGTGGCCAAGGATCGCGTCTACGGCTTGCTGACCCATCCGAGCGTCACTACACTCACTCCCGCCTTCGCCATCTGCGAGCTCACCCAGCGCTCCGGCAAGGAATTCATGCTGGCGTATCACCTTGGCGTGGAAGTCGAATCCAAAATCGCGGAAGCAATCGATCCCCGCCACTACAATGACGGATTTCATTCCACCGGCACCTGCGGCTCGTTTGGCAGCGCGGCGGCCTGCGCCAAGTTGCGCGGCCTTGATGCGCAGAAGACCGCCTATGCCCTGGGCGTGGCGGCGGCAGAGGGCGGAGGCTTGCGCGACAATTTCGGCTCCATGACCAAACCCTTCCACGCCGGGCACGCCGCTGAGAACGGCACCGTGGCCGTGGATCTTGCGGCGCTGGGTTGGACCGCTGCTCCCGACATCCTGGAAGGAGCGCTCGGTTTCTTTCAGGCTGCCGGCGGCGGATTCGATCCGGGTTCCATCGTGAACCGGCTCGGCAACCCGTGGACCTTTGCCTCTCCTGGAGTTTCCATCAAGCCATTTCCTTCCGGCTCCTTGACGCATCCGGCGATGGGTGAAATGCTGGGGTTGATCCGCAAATACGACCTCAAGCCCGCAGACGTGGAGAAAATCGATATCGGCACGAGCCACAACCTCACCACCACGCTGTATCACCACCAACCGATGACCGGGCTGCAGGCCAAGTTCAGCATGGAATTTGGCTTGAGCATCCTGCTTCTCGACCGCAAAGCCGGCTTGAATGAATATACGGACGCCGTGGTTCAGCGGCCCGATGTTCAGGAGATGATCAAGCGCGTGAACTTCTATGTCGATCCGGAAGCGGAGGCGGCGGGCTACGATAAAATGACCAGCATCCTGAAAGTGCACCTGAAAGACGGCAGAGTCATTCCCGGGCGCGCCGATTTTGCCAAAGGCAGCCCGGCGAATCCCATGAGCTTCGAGGAAGTAGCCGATAAATTCAGGGGCTGCGCGGAATTCGCGAAATGGCCGAAGGAAAAGGCCGAAGGCGTGATCAATTTCGTCAAAGCGCTAGAGACCGCGCCCGATATGAGCAAGCTGACCGGTTTGCTGACTGCCTAACGGCCGCCGGATGACCGCTCCCACTTCGCGAAGCTACAAAATCGCCGCCATTCCCGGCGATGGCATTGGCAAGGAAGTAGTGCCGGAAGGCATTCGCGTGGCCGAGGCCGCGGCGCGCCGCTTCGGTTTTTCGCTCTCCTGGAAAGAGTTCGACTGGAGTTGCGAGCGCTATCTGAAAACCGGCCGGCCGGTGCGCCTGCTTCCGGGCATCGAGCCCGCGGTAAAGAATTTTGCTCCCGGCCAGATCGATTTCTGCGTGGTGCGCGAAAATAATGAAGGCGAGTACTCCAATATCGGCGGGCGGCTCTATTCCGGCACGGAAGACGAATTTGCCGTCCAGCAGTCCATCTTCACGCGCCGCGGTTGTGACCGCATTATTCGTTATGCATTCGAGATGGCCAAGACACGGCGGCGCCACGTCACTTCAGCGACGAAGTCAAACGGCATCATCTACACCATGCCTTTTTGGGATGAACGGTTCGCCGCCGTTGCGAAAGAATATCCGGACATCCGTACCGACCAGTTTCATATTGATATTCTGAGCGCCCATTTTGTGCGGCATCCGGACTGGTTTGACGTGGTGGTGGGTTCCAATCTTTTTGGCGATATCCTTTCCGATTTGGGTCCTGCCGTGGTCGGCTCGATCGGAATCGCGCCCTCGGGTAACCTCAATCCCGAACGAAAATTCCCCTCCATGTTCGAGCCGGTGCATGGCTCCGCGCCGGACATTGCGGGCAAGGGCGTGGCCAATCCCATCGGCCAAATCTGGTCCGGCGCCATGATGTTGCAGCATCTGGGCGAATCTTCTGCTTCCAGCGCGATCGAGCGCGCCATCGACAAAGTTCTAGCGGGGGCCGGTCCGCGCACCGCTGATATCGGCGGCAAAGCGCGGACGAAGGAAGTGGGCGAGGCTATCGCATCGGAAGTAAAAGCTTAGAGGGGCGGCTCAGAAGGGAATCTTACGCTCCGAGTCCCGGCGCATCCCACGGGCACGCGGGATGCGTGGGCTGCGTACGAATATCGCCGCGAGTTCGCTGCGCGGCTAGGGATTGTTGCTGGGATTCTTGCTCAGGCGACGGAAGTAATCCGCCACTGAGTCCTGATATCCCGCCGGAACCGGCTGCGAATCGCCGCTGCGAATCTGCCCGGCCTCGCTGTCGTCCTCTTGCCGGCGCAGCCGCAGTTCGAGCTTATCCACGCTGGTGAGCACCTGGTCGTGCAGCTCCTCGAGCATAGCCGGATTTCCCGGGAAGCGGCTGGGATCGAGGCGCTGCATCTCGCGAATCAATTCCTGCAGGTCAGCCAACGGAGCCGGCTGTCCCTGGAAGTTCTGGCGCAGCGCGTTCAACTCGCGCATGGCTTCCTGGTAAGCGCGTTGAATTTCCTCCGGCGTAGACGGCACGGGCTGCGTTTCGCGTCCCTGCGGCCAATAGCCTCCGGTATCGCCGCCGTACCACTGGCGATTGATTGGACCGTAGCCGCCGGCCCAGGTACCTCCGCGCGGGCCGCCAATTGGCCCTCCGTTCGGGCCGCCATTCGGTGAGCCTGGCGAACTGTTGCCTCCGGCTGTCTGGCTGTTGCCTTGTCCCGGCTGACCGGGCTGACCAGCCTGACCGGGTTGGCCGTTCGGATTTCTGCCAAGCTGATCTGCTTGCCGCTGCCCCGGTTGCCCCTGCTGGCCCGGCTGCCCGTTGCGGCCGGCGGCATTGCTCATGCCGCGCGCCAGGGCTTCCATTTGGTTGCGAAGCCGCTCGATTTGATTGAGGGCTTCCTGCGGATTTTGCTGCTGGCGGTTGAAGGCTTGTTGCGCCTGATGCAATTGATCATCCAGGCGCTGCATGCCATTGGGGATGGTTGTATCCCTGCCATTTTGGGTGGGATCGATTCCGCGGCGAATCCAGTCCGCACTCTTCTTCATGCGGTTCTGCAGATCATCCTGCTCCATGCCGCCGAGGGCTTCGCGCAATTTGCCGGCGGAATTCGGCTGCGTGCCGCCGAGGCCCCGAGCGGCCTCCTGCATCTGCTTTTCGAGCCGGCCGAGCGCGTCGGCGGTCTGTTGACGATCGTCAGCGAGCTTGGATTGCTCGCCGCTCTGATTTAGGCCATCCGCCGTATTGCCGTGGGCAAACATCTGCCGCATGCGCGCTTCCTGATCCTGCTCCTCTTTTTGAAGCCGGTCCGCTTCGCGGGCCATCGCGTCCATCTGCTGGGACGCTTCTCGCTGCTGGAGCCCGCTCAGCAGGTTGGAAGCTTCCTGCAAGCGCTCGGCGGCACGGCGCGCCGCGGCATCATTTTGCTGACCCTGCGAAGCCGCGCGGGCCATATCCTCCTGAGCCTGGCGCAATCGATCGAGAGCTTCCTGCATGCGGTTATCAGCGGATGCCTGGCCGTTCGGCGCGCCATTCGCTCCCTGCTGGCCATTTGCGCCGGCGCGGCCACTCTGCGATTGTCCGCCTTGCTGGCCGCTTTGCTGCTGCCCGCCCTGCTGATTGGCCTGCTGATTGCCCTGCTGCTGTTGCCGGTTGCGGAGTTGTTCCAACTGCCGCTGCAGTTCTTCGACCTCGCGCCGCAGCATCTCTTCCTGCCAGCGCTGCTGAAAGCTCTGATTGTTGCGTTGCTGCTGCGCCAGTTCTTCCTGACGACGAGCCAACTGTTCCAGCTTTTGCAGCGCTTCATCAATTTCCTGCGCGCGCTGGTTTGCGGAATTGGCTGTTTGGCCGGTCTCGTACTGGTTCTTCTCCGTATCCAGTTCGAGGTCGAAGAGGCTGGAGAGATCGCGGCCCGCTGCGCCAGCCCCGCCCCCGCCTCCTCTCGCTCCGAATGCCACCTGAATCTCCCGGAAGGTGGCTTCGGCGCGAAGCAGGTGCTGCAGCGCCTTCTGTTCCTCGGGCAGCGCGTCGCTCCACTTCTGCTGCTGCAACTTTTCCGCGGCGGGAGCCATGGCTGCTGCGGCCGCGGTCATGTCCTTCTCAAAATCGCTGAACTCCTGATTCGCGTCGCTCAGCTCCCGCCGTTGCAGGCGGCCGGCCAGCGAGAGGGCTTGATCGCGGAGCTTGGCCTGCACCCCGGAGAGGAATTTGCCATTTTCCGCGGATTCCTGTTTCGAGGGTTTCTTGTCGTTATCACCCTTCTGCTTGAAGGTTGCGGCGATGATCTCCTTTTCGCGCTGCGAAATGTCGGTCTGATCGCCTTGGCCGAAGCTTCCTCCACCGCCCATTCCGCCGCCTGCCTGTTGCGATTGCGAGAATTGGCGCTCGAAGGGATCAGCCTGGATGAAGTACATATCGGTGCGTGATTCGGAGCGGGCATCCTTGGCGGTCGCGTAGACGCTGACCACATCGCCGGGCACGAGCTTGAAATCCTCGAGCGACAGGACCGTAGAGTTGTCCACCTGTTTGGCGCCACTTTCCTTCAGCATGCTGACGGTTTTTTCGTCGCCGCCATTGACGGAATAATGCACGGCGACATCGTGGAGACCAAACTCGCCGTCGGCATTCACCGTGACGGTAACTTCCTCGATGGGGCTGGCGCGGTAATCGCCGCCGGGCTTGAGGAGGCGAACTTCCGGCGGATTTGCCTTGCGGGCCTCGATAAAGAAGTCGTCGGAGACGCGCAGAGTCTCGCCCTGTTCGTTGGCGGCCACGTGATACTGCCCATCCTTATCGATGTGCACTGTGCCCTTGTACACATTGCCGTCGCCGCCCCCCAACTTGACTTGCTTATCGTCAAGGATGAGGCTGCCGCTGCGCATCGGTCGATCCATGAGGATTTCCAGGTCGGCGTCGGTGCCTTCCACGGCGCGCAGATCGCCACCGTGTTCTTCGACCTGGTTCTTCAGCCCCGTCCAGGAGGGAAAGCGGTAGGTCACGCGAATTTGCTTTACCGTGGGCAGATCAACCACCTTCAGATTGAAATGTCGCGATAGCAGCGGGCCTGCCTCGACGTAATATTCGACGCCCTCGGGCAAACCCGCGAACAGGAATTGGAATCCCGAGCCTCCCGGCTGCGGCTGCATGGCTACCTGCTCCCATTTTGAGGTGCTCTGGAAGCGCGCGTAGAGACGCGCATTATTCGTCTGCAGGCCGGCCAATTGGGCGGTAATCAGCTGGTCGGAATTGCGTCGAACTGCGGCGTCCCCCGGCGACACCCGCAATTCATAGAGAGGGCCGGCGACGTGCCCGGCGCCGGTCCATATCAGTGCGGCACCATGGCCGAGGTAGCCAGGCCCGGCAAGCACCAGCCACACCAGCACTCCCAGGGAAGCCAAACCAATCGCCAGCGATGCCAGCAGCGTCGTGTCTGGAACGAGTTGCTTTGCCTCAGCGCTGTGCGAAATGCCCAGAGTGTCGGCGGCCAGCAGGTCGATGAATGGCTCTTTCTTCGCCGCATCCCGCTCGGCATAAGTCACCAGCCGTTGCTCGAACTGCGGAAAGACGCTTTCAGCCTTACCGGCGGCGCGGCGCGGATTGAGTCCATATAATGGAAGGGCCAAGCCAAACCCAATCGCCAAAGCGAGCGAGAGCAGCAGCACGACGCGCGAGCCCGTCAAAGTCCATGAGGCGAAGGCGAAGTGATTGGCAACCAGGACGAGAATGACCGTCAAGGCGAGGGCAGCCGACGTAAAGATCGCGGTTCCCCGCAGCACGGCGCCAATGCGCAAGCGCCTCTGCAATAGCTTGATATAGGAGTCCAGGTAGTCCCGAGTATTCATGGCTGCTCCCGCGACATCGTCAAATATTGACTCGAAAGCAGGGATTCCGCAATGGCCGCCAGTAACAATAGGAGCACGGCATACCACCAGAGGCTGTAGGGCTTTTTCTGGTCTTGCGCCACAGTGCCGCTGGAGGCCTCCTGAGCCGCATTGCCCGCGGTTCCCATCCAAAGTGCCAGGACGTCCTTGGGGATCACGTCGAGGTCGGATTCGCGCCGGTCCGCATTCACCCCGACCAGATCCTCCCGCCCGCTGGCCAGGCGGAGTCGATAAAAACCCGCCCGGGTGAGCTGGAACGATTGCGCGGCGGTGGCCTCTTTAAGAGAAAGCGGCCGCTTGCCATCCGGATCGATGACTTCCACTCCTACAGACTGCTCCTTGGCCGTGCGGAGTTCAAGGAAAGAATCCACGATTCGCGACCCGGCGCGCGTTTCCATTCCCGAAAGGTAGCGGGCCGTCTGATCGACAAAAGGGATAAAAACCGGGTGCAGGGGGAAATCGTTGGTGAAGTTGTCCAGGCCCGAAGCGAACAACAGCGCCCGGCCTTCCCCTATCTTTTTTTCCAGCAGCAAGGGCGTCTGGTCGGTCAAGCGGGCGGCCACGCGCGCATCCGTTCCGGCTACGCGCACGGCGAAATAGAATTTCACGCCGGTCCAGCGGTTGGCTTTCTGGACGGACGGATATGAGGGGTCCATCTCTCCCACGGTTAGGAAGCGCGCGCCTTCACGGGAGTAGTAGCGGGAATCGGTGATCGTATCGCCGAAGATGGGGATGCGCGGATGGCGCGCCGCGGAAGTGCCCGCCGCTATGAACACGCTGCCGCCGGCTTTGACGTAGTTCGTGAGCGCATTCTCAAATGAGGCGGGCAGCGACGCCACGTCGGAGAGGACAACGAAGTCGTGGCCGGCGGGCTGCACGCTTGCCACGCGGTCCACGGTTACCGTCTCCAGATTGAAGGCAGATTCAGCGGCGGAGGTCAGCGCGGCGCGAAAGTAAAGCGGCGAGCGCGTGTCGTTCGATTCGTAGACAAAAAGCACTTTGCGAGGGTCGGAGCGCTTCACCGCAAAGAGACTGGCATCATCGGCGGGCAGGGAATCCGCGGAGTCAATGCGCACCTCGCAACGCGTAAGGCCGTAGGGAACGTCGAGAGAAGAAAACTCCACGCTGGCCCGCCCCTCGGCCGGAACGTCCGCCGTTTGCGTGGCGATGGTCTTTCCGTTTACCACCAGCGAAACGGTCCTTTTCGCCGCCGGCGTGTGATAGCCGGAGATCACCGCCTGCACGCGCGATTTCTTGGGATCGAACACTTCGCCCGGAGCGCTGACGCTTTCCACCGTCCAATTCGGTTCGGGGCCTCTGGCTTGCGGGTGCGGCACCAGGGAGACATTTGCGGGGAGCGCCATTTCCGCGAAACTCGCGGGCATGGCGCTTCGCTGCATGTCGCTGAACAGGTGCAACTCGATGGGCGTATGCACCGTCTCGGCCATGGAACGCAGGGTGCCCGCGAGTTCGCCAAAGCTCGCTCGCGTATCTCCGGGCTGAATGCTGTTCACGGCGGAGCGAAGCACGCCGGAATCCTGCGTCGACTCGGTCAGCACGTGGACTTGAGAGCCCAGCGCCATTATCTGTGCGCGCTCGGAAGGCTTGCGCGTTTCGAGAAACGCCAGAGCGTCACGCTTGGCATCCGCCAAGTGCGTTCCCGCGCGCATGCTGAAAGAATTGTCGATGACGAGCAAGTCCAGCTTCTCACCGCTCATGCTCGCAGCGGAGCGCTCGATGAAGGGATTCGCAAAGGCCAGCGCCAGCAGCAGAATCACCGTCAGCCGGAATGCGAGCAGAAGCAGATAGCGCAAGCGGCGGTGCTTGATGGAGCTCTGTGTGCGCCGCTCAAAGAACATCAACGAGCTGAAGGGAAGAGGGGTGGTTCTGTGGCGCCGCAGGAGATGAAGATAGATTGGCAATCCCACAGCCGCCGCACCGGCAAGAAACCACGGCGCCAGAAAACCCATCAACGTCTCCTTTGACGAAGCGTCAGGTACTCCCGCAACGCTCCGTCGAGTGGACGGTCCGTAACGAGCAGGTGATAATCCATGCCCGCGGCGCGCGTCCTATCCTGCAATTGCGTGATGTGAGACTGCACCTTGGTGCGATATTCTTCGCGACCGTACTCGGGCGTCACTTCCAGGCTCTCCTGAGTCTCCATATCAATCAGCAAGACCGGCTCGTCGAGCTCAGGCTTCAGTTCCTGGGGGTCGAGCACGTGGAAGAGCACAACTTCGTTTCCGTGGTAGCGCAGCGGCTCGATGGTGCGGACGATGGTCTCCGGGGACTCGAAGAAATCCGAGATCACCACCACCATGCCGCGCTTGCGCAAGAAATTCTGGAAGTGGAGCAGGGGTTTCGCGTAATTGGTGCGCGCGCGGGGCTCGGCATTTTCCAGGCCGCTCAGCAAGCGGTAAAGCTGACCCTGGCGGGTGGAAGCGCGGATATAGGTGCGCACTTCGTCGTCAAAAACGATCAGTCCGGCGGCGTCGCGTTGAGTCTGCGTCGTGAGGTAAAAGAGCGAGGCCGCAACGAAGCGCGCGTAATCCATTTTGGTAATCTTGTGCGACGAATAGTTCATGGAGCTGCTGGCATCGAGGAGAACGGTCAGCAGCGTGTTCGTTTCGCCGCGGTAGCGTTTCAGGTAGGCGCGTTCAGTTCGCGCAAAGACGTTCCAATCGACGTGACGCAGGTCGTCGCCGGGGCTGTAAGCGCGATATTCGGCGAACTCCTGGCTGAAACCGAAATCGGGCGAGCGATGCAGGCCGGCGACGAATCCGTCGACGACCGTTTTGGCCACCAAATCCAGGCCCGAAATTCCCGCTAGAACTGCTGGATCGAGATATCGCTGCACGTCAGGCTCCCGATGGCGGCGGGAACGACTCGAGCAATCGATGCAGGATCTGGTCCGAATCGACGCGATCGGATTCCGCGTGGAAGTTCAGCAAGATACGATGGCGCAGAACAGGGATGGCCAGCGACGTGATGTCATCGTAGGTCACGTGATAGCGGCGGCGCGCCAGGGCACGCGCCTTTGCCGCCAGCACGATGAATTGCGCGGCGCGCACGCTGGCTCCGTAGTTGACGTATTTCACGACAAAATCGGGCGCCTGACCGCTGTGGTGCCGTGTCGCGCGAACCAAGTCCACCACGTAGCGCGCCAGCGTATCGGCGATGGGCACCATGCGCACCAGTTGCTGGAAATCCAGAATCTCTTCCGCATTGGTGACCGCCTCCACGTGCGCCACGCGTGTCGCCGTTGTCAGGTCCACCACCATGATCTCATGTTCGGCGCTGAGATAATCCAGCACGGTATTAAACAGGAAGCGGTCGAGTTGCGCTTCCGGCAGCGGATAAGTGCCTTCGAGCTCGATGGGGTTCTGCGTGGCCAGCACGAAAAAGGGAGAAGGCAGCTGGTAGTGATTCCCTCGAACCGTGCAGGAAAGCTCCTGCATGGCTTCCAGCAGGGCGGCCTGAGTCTTGGGCGGCGTGCGGTTGATCTCGTCGGCCAGCACGATATTTCCAAAGATCGGACCGGGAACGAAGGTCCATCGCCGATGACCCGTAGTGGGGTCCTCTTCAATGATGTCCGTCCCGGTGATATCGGAGGGCATCAAGTCCGGCGTAAATTGGATGCGACGGAAGACCAGACCGAGCGTCTGGGCGATGGTGCGAACCATGAGGGTCTTGGCCGTGCCGGGAAGCCCAGTGATGAGACAATGGCCGCCGACGAACAAGGCGGTGAGAATCTGATCCAGCACTTCTTCCTGGCCGACGATGACTTGCCGAACCTGAGCGAGAATATTGTCACGCACGGATTGAAAACGTTCGACGCGCCTTTTCAGTTCTACCGAGTCCAGATTCAGTTCAGCGAGCGTGGCCACTGTTCATTTTCCTTTCTGGGAGTCCTCGAGCTGTAAGAGCAATTTCTGAGCCGGGCGATAACCGGGCGCGGCCTCCAGCGACGAAAGCAGATGATTGCGCGCTTGATCCTGTTCGCCCGCAGCGAAGTAAGCGCGAGCTACGTCGAATTGCGCCGAGGCCTGATCCAAGGGGTGCATGGCCAGAACGGCATTGCACTCGCGTACGTCGGCAGCCGGATTGTTCTGATCAAACCACAAGTCGCAAAGCTTGCGGTGCAGCTCTTCGTCCATGGGATAAATATAGTTGATGCGTTCCAGGGCCGCGGCACCCTCTTTGGGATCCCCGATTTCCTGCTCCAGCGAAGCGAGTTCTTTTAGCACCTCCGGGCTGCGCCCGCCAATCTTTTCATATTCGGTGAGCACTTGGGCAGCCGCTTTCTTGTCTCCTTTGGCCAAATGCGCTTCGGCGAGAAACTCGTAGGGATTGGCACCTTCTACGTAATCGGGATACATCTGGCGCACGGCGTCGCCTTTCTGCAGCACTTCGTCCCAGTTTTTATTCTTGGCGGCTTCGGCCAGCTCTTTGAGACGATTGCGCCATTCGTCGAAGGAAGCGGCGGTCTTGCCGAGGTCCTTGTACAGCCACTCCAGAAACTGCTTGTCGAACTCTTCCGGAGACATTCCGAGATTCTGCTGTATGGCCTCGGGCGTGGTCTTGAGCTGGGCATAGGAGTGCACCATGTCCAGAATCTTGTCGTCGCCCCAGCGGTCTTTGATGTAATCCAGAATGCGCCCGGCCTGGAAATAGGAGACGATCACCTGGCTCGGATATTCGGGCCGGATAAAACCGCGATCGAGGTCGGCGACCGGCAGCAATTTCTTATCGCGAATGGCAATCAGAATTTCCGGCGAGACGCGGTCGCCCCATTCGGGCGAGACGTTCGTTTCCTCGTGTACCGCGAGCCCCTCGGTAAACCAACGGGGCACACGAGAATTCGTAGCGGTGAGAATGAAGACGTGACTCATTTCATGCCATAAGGTTTGGCCCCAGTGATAGGTGCCGGGCGGGCGGCCGGAGGGGCTATCCAGCGCCACCACTTCGCCGAAGGTGACACCCAACGCGCCCAGGCCCGGCATTCCCAGCGTGCGCACAGCGAAGTCTTCATGATCCGGATAGAGCTCCACTTGCACCGGCCCGGGAAGCTTCATCTTATATTTCTTTTCGTACGTGGCAATGGAGCGCTTCACCTCGGCGCGGACGTACGGCAGCAGCAGCTCCGCTTCTTTTTTGTGCAGCTTGATGATAGTGGTGTCATCTTTGAAGGTAAGAAAGTTCTTGTAACTGTCCAGCAGGCGGAGACTGTTTACCGTGGCCGCGTCCCTATAACCGTTGTCGTAGCACAACTCCAATTGTCGAAGAGGTTCGTCCTCCTGCCCGAAGCGCATCAGCTGGATGCCCAATTCCGAGCGCGCCGACCACAACCGGGGATCGGCTTCGATCGCCTTACGGTAGTAGGCCACGCTATCGTTGAACCGCATGTTGAGTACCAGATGGTGTGCCACGAGGGCGTAGGCTTCGCCGTACGTCGGATTCACCTGCCGCACTTTCGCCAGCCAGCTATCCGGAGAGCGGTCCGCGAGCACTTCGATGGCGGCGTGAATGGCCATGGCGTCCAGGGCTTCGGCCGAAATCTTCAGTGCCTCGTCAGCTTCCGCCGCGGCGGCTTTGGTATCGGAATCCTCCAGCTCCAGGTTGGCCATCAACTCGTGCGCTTCGACGAGCTTGGGATCGAGTTTGATCGCTTTTTTCGCCTCTTCGACGGCTTTGTTGTCGAAGCCGTCGGCGCTCACCAGAGCCAGTCCAAGATAGGCCTGGGCGTTTTTGGGATCGCGCTGGATGGCCTCCTGGAAGAGATCGGCGGCGTCCTTATTATTAAAGCGCTCGTGCAGCAGTCGTCCCCAGCGGACCCGGTAGTTCGCGTTTGCCGGCGACTGCGCGACCGCAGTGCGAAATTCGTTGTTCGCCTCCTGATACATATCCAGGCCCCAGAAAGCTTCGGCGCGAATGGCAGGTTCGCGGGCCTGGGTCAGCGACTCAAAGCATGCGTTCGCCTGATCATTATGCCCATGCTTGCGCAGGGCCTGGCATTCTTCGGGCGTGGCCGCGCGGGCGAAGCTCGCGCCGCTGAGGGCAGCCGCCAGCGCCGCAGCCAAAACCGAGGCTCGGGTCTTTCTGTTCACTTCTCGAGCTCCTGCTGTACGCGGGCCAGTTCCACCAGAGCGGCCGTAAGCTGGTTTTTGTATTCGTCTTCGGGCATGGCCGCTTTTTCGTATTTTAGTTTGTCGATTTTTTGTTCGAGCGCTTCTTTCTTGGCCAGCAAGTCGCGCTTGGCGGGATCGGCCGCTGCTCTCTGAGCTTCGCCGATGCGCACCAGGGTGAAGGTCGAGAGGAGCAGCCCTTCGTTGCTCTCCGCTGCGGGCGCCCGCACCGGATCGGCTTTGCCGGTGTCCTCGAATTGAGGATGCTCGGTGGCCAGCCGCTTCTGGGACTCGTAGAACTCCGCTGTTTTGCGTTCCGCGTATTGAAACGCTTCGAGCGCGCTGATGGCTTCATTTTTATCCACATCGGTCGCTGGATCGCGCAGCGCCTCGATCCAATACCGTGCGAAGACCGTGGCATTCTTTTCCGTGCCGCTCTTCGTTGCCGTGATGATCGCCCGGCCTGATTTCTTGAGGGCCGGCACGGAACCTCCACTGGCGCTGGTCGTGTTGACGATCAGCTGCCGCTTAGCGGCGATCTTGTCACACAGACTCGCCAGCTCGGTTCCAGAAATGTCCGGACCGGGCAGATTGAATTTATACTCGGCGCCATCGAAAGAGCCGTGGCCGATGAGAACGACCACCAGATCGTCTTCGGCTTTAGCCTCGCGCGCCAGCGTGGCAAAAATTTCGTTGATGTGGGCGCGTGTGGCATCCTTTCCTGAGAGGGTATAGACGCGAAGGGTGCCGCCGGAATCCTTGAGCAGCTTATCCAGATCGCTGGCCAAACCCTCGAAGCGCTGCTCGTAATCACGCTCGCCGCCCAGTCCGGCGATGGTGACGTAGTACGTGGCCGCACGAGCGCTCAGGCCCGGCAGGAACATGCAAAGCAAGCCCAAGCCGACCCGCAAGCGCGTTTTCACACGAGCCCCCACTTCCGGCGCAGAAGCCATTCCGATGACGGCAGCAGCAGAATCAAAATAAAGATCACCGGCATATTCCAAAGGTCCTTGGCCTCGCGAATCGTGATGCCGGCCTCGGAATAGGGAATTTCGTTGGCGAGCTTGGCGAGCTCCTGCGGCTGCCAGTAGCGTCCTCCGGTTTGCGAAGAGAGCTTTTCGAGCAGTTCCCGATTCTGCTCGGTATGGAAGTTCTCCGCCACGCCATCGATGCGCTGGAACATCAGGGTATCGCGGCCCACGTCTTCATCGCCGCGCTTCGCCGATATCTCGACGGTGTAAGTGCCCGGTTTCTCCGCGGCCCATTCGGCGTTGAAAATGCCCGGGGAGTTTGGATCAGGGGTCATCTCCACGAGCGAGGCCGTGTTTTGCGGACCGAGGAAATGGGCCTCCACGCGCGCATCGCCCAGCGGCATGTATTTCTTGTCGCGAACGTCGGCGGATACGCGCACGTGGCCATCATCAAACAGCATGGGATTGGGAAGCGAGGAGTACACGCGCCCCGGCGAATCCGAGACCAGCCAGCGCAGCAGTTGCTGCCAGAGTTCTTCCTGCGATTTGTCTTCGACCGGCAGCAGCATGCGCCAGTGCCACGTGGAAGAAGTGGCCATGATTGCCGTGCGCCCGCGCCCATAATTTTCCGTGGCCAAAAGCGGCAGGTTGCGGCTGCCAACTTTTGTTTCGACCAGCACTGCGGCGCCAGGCTTTGGTGTCCCGATTTCCTCGTAGTCCATCAGGGGAGGCAGCTTCTTCCAGCGATCAATGTTTTTCGCCGGATCTTCCAGCAGGCGGCAAATAATGCTTTCCGCTCCTGCCGGCGTAAGCTCCACGGTGGGTTGATCACGATGGAAGGTGCCCTTGCGATTTGGAAGCACGACCGGCAGCAGGTCCGCCATTGACGATACGCCCCAAGCTCCGTCTGCCAGCGCGTAACGTCCCCCGAGCAGCAGCAGCCCGCCGCCGCGACGGTCGACGAACTCCTTGATCAACTCCTGCTGTTCCGGCGTGAAGTAATTCGCCTCGACCGAGCCGATGATAATGCCTTGATAGGGAAAGAGGTCCTCGACCTTGTTCGGAAATCCCTCCGCGAGCTCCTTGGGATCCGCGATTCCTTGCCGATAGATTTTATTTTCGCTGGTGCGCATCATGGAAGAGATTTGCACGATGCGATCGTTGTCTTCCGCGCGGCGTATGAACTTGTACTCCCAGCGCGGTTCACCCTCTATATAAAGGATGCGCCGCTTTTCCGACCTGACGTCCACGAGCCGGGTGAGCGCGTTGTTGGCGCGGTTTTCCTCGCCGGGAAGAGGGTCGATGGAAAAGGAAAGAGGCTTGGCTCCCGCCGCGCCGGCATTGAACAGCAGGCTCTCCGTTTGGATATTGCCGTCGGGACCGAAGGTGATCTCGCGGGTTGTTAGCACCTTCGCGCCGTCGCGCACAGCGAGCATGGCTTTGCGTCCGGCATATCCCCGCTGGTGGAAACTGACGCTTGCAGCCAGCCGTGAGTCCGCCAGGGCGCGAGTGGGCAGGCTGACATCATTGATCTCCACGTCTTGGTATTGCTCGCGGCCGAATCCAACTGTGTGCACGGGAATGTGCCGGCCGCGCAGCGCGGAGATGGTATCCAGATCAATTCCGCCGGAATTATCGGAGCCGTCGCTCAGCAGTACCACAGCTCCAATGGGCAGGTCTGTGGTTTCATCCGCCAGCTGTTTGAGACTATCGCCTATACGCGTTACCGGCGCCGCTGCGTGGAGTTCATCCGGGCCGTCGATGCGGTTCAACTTGCTGTCCATACGATAGAGCCGCGTCTGGAACCGCTTCTGCAAACTGGAGAGCACGCCGCCCTGGAGCGCTTTGACGGCTTCCGCCTGCCGGGTGCTGCCGTTTTCCGTAATTCCCATGCTTCTGGAGTCATCGACAACTACGGCGATGATGTTTTGCTGCGGCTTCAGCTCGGCAACCATCAGAGCCGGCTGCCACAGAAGCGTGAGCAAGAGAGCAGCGAGGGCGGTTTGCAGAAACCACAGGACAGCCATGCGCCAACTTCGGAGAGCAGGAATGGTTTTGGGAAGTTTGGCTCGGAGCAATACGGCGAAACCCGCGCTCGTCGCCAGAAGCAGAATACCCAGTATCCACCTCGGCCAGTTGGCCAGCAGAACTAATTCGCCTCTGGAAAACGCCGAAGCGGGATACTTGAACAAGAATTCGAACATATCACCGGCGCCCAATCAAATTGTCGGTCGGTAAATCTATCTGAATGTCGCTGCCAGTCTGGCTATCGCTACATAGGCCACATATTTCTCGCCGATATCCTCGTTGGGAGGAAGCGCTAAAGCGGAGAATTCGCGCTGCCATGCCTCCGCACGTCGGCCCTTACGCCTAAAGTAGTGCTCGCGCGCTGAAAGGTCCATTCGCAAACTGAGATGCCGTTCTCACACCTCCCGCCTGCTATCCCGCCCGGCACCGGAATTGTGCCCGACGAACAGAATCTTCCCGGTGCGGTTACAACGTACAACCGCCCTAGCGCGCGGTAACCGCCCTTCGAGGGTATCAAAATGCCGCCAGCATCTCCAGCGGCACGCCGCCCCTCGAAAAGAGCAAGTTCCGCAGAGTGATCTTACTTCATTACTTCTCGAGGCCGTAGGATTGATGGTCGTATGTCCCGGTCATTTTGACCGGCAGGATTTCGCCGTGATCGGTGGCAACGTAAAACGGCGGTCACTAGAATTGCGCCCGGGCTCCAGTAAGATAAGAAAGGGCGCAGATCTCAAGGATTCCCTGTAGGGATTTTCGAAAAGCCGCTGATAGAGTTACGCTGCCTGCGTTGATTACTGCGCGATGGATGCGATCTTGGGGGAAAACTCATGAGCGACTTTGAGCGGCTGCAAACCGGTCCCGCAGAACTAGCCGAAGTGAATGATACCCTCGCCGCCTGGCGCGATAACGATCAACAGGCACACGTCGTTCAGTTCTACGAAGACGACACCTTCCTAATCCAGAAATGAGATCGGCCTCTCAGGAATCGAATCCTGAGAGACCGATTTTTTTCCAGCTGTCGTTGGCCCTGGTAACTAGTTCTTTTTCTCGTCCTTCTTATTACTGGATGAATTTTTGTCGGACTTGGCCGGAGCAGGATTTGGCGCACGCCCCTTATTCTCGGGAGCCGCACGGACGTTGCCTGATGGTTGTGCAGGAGGCGCCACATTCCGGTTTTGCGGAACCGGCACGTTTGCGGGACGGCTGACAGGCGCGTTCGATGGCTGCTCGACTCGCCGATCGTTTGGCTGAACGCTGGGCGCGCTCTGCGGCTGGCTATTGATTGATGGCCGCTCGTTCGATGGGGTTGGAGGCTCGTTATTTCTCGTAGGCCGCTCGTTGGACGGCTGCGGAGCCGGCGCGCTCTGCGGCTGGCTATTGATCGATGGCCGCTCGTTCGATGGGGCGGTTGTAGGTCTGTTTGGAGGCTCGTTATTTCTCGTAGGCCGCTCGTTAGACGGCTGCGGAGCCGGCGCGCTCTGCGGCTGGCTATTGATTGATGGCCGCTCGTTCGATGGGGCGGTTGTGGGTCTGTTTGGAGACTCGTTGCTTATCGCAGGCCGCTCGGTGGACGGCGAGCCAGGGTTCGGCCGGTCGCCCGGAGATGGCTGCCGGTAGCTCGGCTGCGCGTTCGAGGGCCGCTCGTTAGACGGCACGCCTGGCGCTGGGCTCGGCGTGCTCACGGGCTGTTCTGGCCGATTTTGCTGTCCCGGCCGAAAGTTCGGCTGTGCATTGGGGGCTTCGCTCACTGCCGGGCGATTACCGGGTCGCTCTGAACCGGGGCGATCATTACGCGCTGGTGCGCCAGCAGAAGGATTGTTTGCCGGCCCATTGCCGACTCCATTGCCGCGAACATTAGCTGGGCTTTCGGGCTGACGGTTAGGAGTTCCTGGGTTTCCTGCTACCTGGCCTGCACCGCGATTCGGATTTGGCGTCTGTGCTGGGTTCGGCGAGGTTTGTTTGACGAGCGGATGCGAGACGTTCGCGGGGCGTAACGTCTCGACTTCGTTCCGCTCCAGAGGGCGGCCTGGGTGCGCCTTCAGCGCGGACTCCTGCCGCTCAAACGATACCGGAGGTGGCGGCGGCGTAGTCTTCGCGACTACAGGCCGGTCGGCCAGTCCCGGCGGCACGACTCTGCCTGGTTTGTGTTCGGCAGGTCCAAGAACACTGCTTTGTGTGGGAGTCACCGCAGCCTGCGTGCTGACAGATGCCTTGGCAATCTGGCTTTGGTTCACTGTGACGGCGGCGGTAGCTACCGGCTGAGCGCTCGTGAATGCAGTGGTGGGAATCGCAGTCACCGCGCCGGGCGCCGTCCGATTCACATAGGTGACGTTATTGACGACCGTGGTGTTGTTGACTACCGTGGTGTTGTAGACATTCGTCACTGTCGTGCGGCTCACGTTCGTGTTTGAAATGTTCACGCGGGTTACGTAGTCTGGTGACGTGCGATATGCGGGGACGTACACTTCTCGCGGGCCCAGCGGGAACCAGCCAACTGCCGCGCCGCCGCCCACCGCAATTCCGACAGCGAAGTTCGGGCCGCCCACAAACGCGACCAGTGCAGGAGCATACACGGGGGCCGCGTCCACAGGCCCGGGAACCCAAAACCACGCTCCTCGGCCATAGGCCCAGCGTCCATAATGAAAGGGCGCATAGCCCCATGGCGCATCGTCCACCCAGGTCCAGCCCCACGGCGCGATCCAGGCCCAGTGGCCATAGTGGTAGGGCGCCCAGCCGACAGCTACTGCCGTAGGCACCCAAACCTCTCCATATTCGGGGTCATAGCGCCAGACGCCGTTCTCGTCCAGATCTTCGTAGCCGACCATTTCCGGCGAGACGTAGCGAACCGAACGCGAGTGTTCCCCGCGGCGATCGCGTTCCTCGCACCAATTGTCGAACGCGTCGCGTTCGTGTTTATCCATCTTGTCGATATCGGCAGAGAGGCTATCGGTGCCGCTCAGCGAAGCTCGCTCGCGCGACTCGATGGTGTAGGTACGGCCGTTGCCGCTTGCTTCGCCCTTACCCTCCCGCACCTCCACAATCGTGCTGTTCCCATCTTCGCTGGCCTCGAGCCGATATTCACCGGGCCGCAAAATCGAAAATGCCTGGTTGGGAGTATCCACTTCGAAGACTTCCTCTTTGCCCAGGCGTCGCACGCGGATACTCAGCGTGCCTGCGGAGAGCTGAATCTGCACCGTGCGGTCGTCCAAGTTCAGAAAGGAGAAACCAGTGTTGTTGTTCAGACGGATCGCAGCCGAACCGATGTGCAATTCGGCGCGCGAATCCGCATCGGCCCAGAGCTTGTCCCCCGTGCTCAGGGGGCGATTGATGGTGGCCGTGGCCCAATCGGATTCGCCGGCCGGCTGGAAAGAAACCGACCCGTGCAGGTAGCTTAGGCGGGCCACGCGGCCCGGCGGATCGTCAGCATCGGCTGCAGCTCGCTGCGGCAAAGCGATGGCCATCAGCAAAGCTGCACACAAAGTTGCGCAAGCGCAGCTTAAAGCCTTTGTTTTAGTGAGCATGAAGTATCCTTCTTTTTTCGATTTAAGTTCTTCAAAAGGAGGCCGGACCCGATCCTTGACAGACTAGCATTAGAAATCGCCGATGGCCTACCCTCGCTTGGGACGCATTTGTAGATTCAAGCAATAACCCTTCGGATGCCACGCGCAAGCGCCTGCTTATGAATGAATCAAGGAAGGCGTGAACCAAGTGAAAATGCGCCAAATACAGCTTGGAAAGGCCTGTCGTTAGCACGTGAAGATGTCCGCTTTTTGTAGCACGTGAAGTGTCCGCTTTCCAAATTCAAGGTAAAGGCCTCGTCGCCGCCGGAGCGGTGGAAAAGTGGGAAACGCGCAGCGTTTTCCAAGGTGGCGCGGCCAC
>WNGM01001579.1_pt1 | contig 20152 bp, 18 predicted proteins | sample 5400571 | NCBI WGS metagenome assembly WNGM01 (sample SAMN13153378, study PRJNA577476) | soil metagenome | isolation source: 100 cm soil or saprolite under Garry oak tree replicate 2 | place: USA:California | collected 2016-06-15 | reverse complement strand
CTGGAATCTGCGTGGCAGCAGCGATGATCCGAGGCTTCGTCGCCAACTCCAGAGACATGGGAAACTTCTACACCGACTTCGTAAGATCGCTGACAAGACTGTTTCTCCCGCTCTGCTTCATCGCAGCGCTGATCTTCGTCGGGCTTGGTGTCCCGCAGACACTCAACGGCTACCAGGTAGTTACCACGGTGGAAGGCTCGACCCAGACGATCCTGGTGGGACCAGTCGCATCGCTTGTCAGCATCATGCAACTCGGGACCAACGGAGGAGGATATTACGGAGCCAACTCAGCCTATCCTTTCCAGAACCCTAACCCTGCGAGTGACATCTTCCAGATCTTTCTGATGCTTCTCATACCAACAGCTCTTTGCTTCGTCTACGGGCAGATGCTGGGAAAGAAGAGGGAGGCTCGCCCAATCCTCTGGGGCGCCTACTCTCTCTTCGCGATCGACCTGCTCCTTGCATTCATCCCAAACTACACTCTAGGTCATGGCATGGAGGTGAGATTCGGCGGGTTCTTCTCAACATTATGGACTGCCGTAACAACGGCTGTCACGACGGGTTCGGTCAACTCAAGTCTGTTCGGCAATCATCCCCTCGTAATCCTCTCTGCGTTCATGGGGATGCTGATGCAGTCAACGCCTGGCGGGAAGGGAGTCGGAGTGATGTATATGGTGATGTACGTTGTCATCACCGTCTTCATCGTCGGCCTCATGTCCGGCCGAACGCCAGAATATCTGGGGATGAAGATCAACGCCCGCGACGTTAAACTTGTCATGATCACTTTCCTGGTTCACCCTGTCATCATTCTTGTCTTCACTGTCCTCGCGTATGCGACGGGAGCGGCATCCGCCATCGGCGTCTCGACAGGCTCAACAGGGTTTACGCAGATATTCTACGAGTTCACGAGTGCCGCGGCGAACAACGGGTCTGACTTTCTAGGCGCAACAGGAAATACACTCTTCTTCAACATGTCCACCGCGCTTGTTATGCTCTCCGGCCGTTTCATACCGATCGGAATATTACTAGCGCTCGCAGGTTCAATGATCAATCGGAGGCGCACCAGCGAGATCGGACTCAGAACAGACAGCGCAACTTTCACGATCGTACTTGTCGGAAGCATACTTCTGCTAGTGGTTCTCACATTCTTCCCCTTCCTGGCACTTGGACCCGTCCTGGAATTCTTCCAGAAACGAGTCAACGGGTTCTGAGACAGACATGCAGACTATGAAACACCTTGGCAGATCTGGTCTCCGGACAAGCCTCCTCTCCGGAAGAACCCTTCGCGATTCACTGATTCGGCTGAACCCCCGATCTCTCTTGTCGAATCCTGTCATGTTCATCGTTGAACTGACTTTCTTCGTTGTGGCCGCAATGGCGGTTTATCCTCCGGCCTTCTACCCCGTTGCGAGCTTGAATCTGAGAATTTACTATGTCGAGATTGCCCTGATACTTCTCCTAACCGTATGGTTCGCCACTCTCTCAAACGCGCTCGCGGAGTCGCAGGCAAAGAACACCGCCAATAGTCTGCGAAGCCTGGAGTCTGAGGTTCAGAGCAAGAAGATAGTCGTCGAGGGAGATGTGAGAAGGTTTGTTGCGACTCCCTCCACGGCGCTTCGTAAGGGGGACTTGATTCTGCTTGAGAAGAACGACGTTGTTCCGATCGATGCTGAAATCCTTGAAGGAATAAGCATGGTGGACGAGTCACTGCTCACCGGAGAGTCCACGCCCGTCCGGAAGGCTCCGGGAGACGAGGTGATCGGCGGCTCGAAGATCATCAGCGACAATCTCACCGCCCGGGTCACCGTCAACCCGACATCAGTCAGATGATCAAGATGGTCGAATCATCCAAGAGACCACGAACACCGAATGAGGTCGCTGTGACCATGGTGCTCGTTGGTCTAACCGCGATCTTCACAATAATCGTCTCCGCGCTTCTCGGTCTCTCCATCACTCTCAACCTCGCGATAGACCTATCTGTCCTCATCGCACTCTATGTCTGTCTTCTCCCAACGACGATAGGCGCTCTTCTACCCGCGATAGGCTTGTCCGGAATATCACGGCTGTATCGTAGGAAGATCGTGGCAAAGTCTGGGAGAGCGGTCGAGAGGGCAGGTGACACGGATGTCATCATACTCGATAAGACAGGCACGATCACCGTCGGCAACAGGCAAGCAACTGAGTTCGTCCCTTTCGAGGGTCATACCACCAGAGAGATTGGTGAGGCCGCCTTTCTATCCTCCTGGCACGATGATACACCGGAAGGCCGGAGCCTGATACGGCTCGCGTACGAGGACGGTTTTGTCCCCCGAGAACTGAACGCCCTAGCAGTCTCAGAGGTCTACGAATTCTCAGCTAGCACTCGCACAAGCGGTGTAAAGATCTCCCAAGGATCCGGGTTCATGCTGCCGAAGGGAGACAAGTCGGGCCGGGAGCGAGGAAGATTGAGGCGAAAGTTCGAACCTCGTCAAGAAGCAGGTCTCGCACTCCCAGAGGACGAGACGGAGATAATCAAGGGAGCCCCCGACGCGGTGAAGAAGATTGTCCGTTCAGTGCCCAGCAATTATGACGAGTTGGTCAACAAGATATCGAGCGGGGGCGACACACCCCTCGCCGTGTCGAAAAACAGAGAGGCGATTGGGCTCATCCGGTTAAGGGATGTTCTCAAACCGGACATTAGGGAGAAGATCGAGTCGGTCAAGGTGATGGGGATCCGCCCGGTCATGCTGACCGGTGACCAGCCTCTGACCGCCAAGAGCATCGCGAACGAGGTTGGAATAGACGAGTACAAGCCGGAGGCCAAGCCGGAGGACAAGTATGAGATCGTGATGCGGGAACAGTCCGAGAACCGGGTTGTGGCCATGATCGGAGACGGCACCAACGACGCCCCCGCCCTGGCTGCTGCCGATGTGGGACTTGCGATGAACTCGGGCACTCAAGCCGCCAAGGAGGCGGCGAACATGGTGGACTTGGAGTCAAACCCGGCGAAAATCATAGAAGTGGTCATGCTGGGAAAACAACTGCTCATGACGCGCGGGGCGGTGACGACCTTCAGCATCGCGAACGACGTTGCCAAGTACTTCGCGATCGTTCCAGTAATGTTCGCGTCCACCCTTCCCCAGCTGAAAGCCCTCAACATTCTCGGGCTGGGACTCAGCACGGCGGTCTTGTCCGCGCTGATATTCAACGCGGCGATAATCCCGCTTCTCATCCCCCTCGCCATGAGGGGCATACGGTTCAAGCCTAACAGCACAATGTCCCTGTTCATCAAGAACGCACTCATCTACGGAGCGGGCGGAATAATAGTCCCATTCATCGGAATCAAGCTCATCGACATAGCACTACTATCACTGGGAGCATAGGGAGAAAACTTGAGCCTCAAGAAAGAAATCGAAAGAAATTCCACGCAGGCGATCAGGCTAGCCGTTGTCTCTATGCTACTCTGCGGGCTCCTATTCCCACTCGCAGTCACAGGATTCGCCCAGGTCCTCTTTCCCAGCCAGGCTAATGGCTCGCTCGTCCACTTCAACACTGGCAACAGCAGACTTGTCGGATCGTACCTAATAGCGCAGAACTTCTCTGATCCGCTCCTATTCGAGCCGAGAAACTCATCACTCTCGGCATCCGGTGTGGACCCTGACATTACTCTACAAGATGCGATCGCTCAGGTGCCAAGAATATCAAACCTCACAGATATCCCTCAGGGCGACATCAACGATATCATCAACCAGAATGTCGAAGGGACCTTCTGGATCTTTGGCTCCCCTTACGTCAACGTTCTTAGACTAAATCTCGCCCTGATACATAACTTCCAGACAATATACGAGCAGAAAGATCCGGGCCTCTTCGTCCTCTGAACCAAAGATACAGCTCGAATTATCAGGTGAAGAACTATTCCTTAAGGAATAAACTCCCAACGGCGGGGCAAGACCCAATAGAATGGGACAACGAAAATCCGGATTGATGACTAGTCCTCTAAGAATTACGTGTAGGAATTTGCTTCGCATTATTCTACTGGCTATTTTTCCTTGGCTCCCCGCCTATCTCTTTGAGAGGATCGACTTCTATTTCGGAATTAGCGGAAACATCTACTGGTACTACCAACTCTCAGGCACTCGGCTTGAAGCTGACGTTGTCTCGTTTGCCCTATGCGGAATACTCGTCGCCTACCTGCTTCGACCTCGCTGGGCAGTAATCCAGGTGTTTCTAAGTGCAGCATTGGTTTGGACCTTGTTCTACGCGGCTTGTTCAACCTTCAGAACTGGTGGGTTGTTGCACTCGGGATGCTACCATCCGGGTCCTGATGGGCTCGCAGGTTTCAGACTTGCGGCGATGATGTTTAGCTTTGGCGCGTTGCCGGCTATCGTAAAGGCGGCATCCAAACGTGACGCTCTCGACAGAAGAGTGCGTCCGGCAATCGCGCTTGCCGGGGGTGTCGTACTGACAGTGGTTATGACCTGGTTCCCTCTGACGGCCTGGTTTTCGGGCGTAACATACCTCCCTGCTCTCGTCGTCTTTCAAGGGCTAATCCTAGCGGGAGTTCCTCAGATAGAGACAGGAATCTTGGCTGCTCGGATCGGGCGATCCCTCAAGATAGCTGCATCCTCCGGAGTCGTCTCACTCTTAGTCTTGTCAACGGGACTCTGGACACTCTCATGTCCAAACTGTGATAGGAGTATCCTCTATCCGCTCGTCCCAAGCTGGGCGTTCTTCGCCTTTCTCGGCGGCCTTTTGGAGCTGGGTCTTCCAGAAAGATTCCGATTCTCACTAAGAGATAGCTGGCTGGGAAGGATCAGGCTTGAAGACGTCAGACGGGTTGGAGTTGCGGTTGTCTTGACCGTGTGTCTCTGGACGCTCGTGGCCTACGGTTTCTGGGATCCGAGGGTCCTCTACGCTTCATCTATCTCGCCTATGCCCGCGGACCTTACCCTGGGCCAATCAAGCTACCCCTACGTGGCAGGCTACTACAATTCTACACAGTACAGGATCTGCTGTCTCCAACTGGGAGTCAGCTTCGTCGAGGCCAATGTCCAGCTTCTGGCCCCGGACAATTTTCTGATGGCGGGCATGGGAGTACAGTCGCCAAACTGTTGTGTTGATGGTTGGGACCTTGGATGGCGGGCGGACGTCTTCCTACTGCCGAACAGCAGTCTGATCGTCTCAGGTTCTTCCTGGACCACCTGTGATAGCAACGCGAATTGTGGGGGCTACTTCTGGCAACAGCTGAGATATCATGCCCAAGTAACGCTCAACCCTCAGGACATGTCTGCGCCCATCTATCTTCGAATGATGTGGGAACCTACCAACATCAACGGTCAAACCCTCTACCAAGCAAACTGGTATTACAACACCACAAACGTTCCTTGGACAAGGTTTGGGAGCTTCCTGCCGGACTTTAGAGAGGGACCCTACTTCGACATTGGAATCCCGGGAGGCGTACCCACGAATCTCCCTCAAGGCACCACCTACTTCTACCAGTTCGGCGTCGCGAGCAAATTTCCGGTCTCAGGCTGGAAGGTGCTACTGCTCTACCCCTCTTTCCAGTATCAAGGCTCGTGGAGGGTGCTGGAAAGGGCGAACGTCATCCAAGGAGATTACTCCTTCTGGAAGGCGGAATATCGCTGGGGCGGCGAGCCCTATCAGGGAGTCACCGCACAAGCGAACCTGACAGACCCGAACATCCCACCGGGCACCGCATATTTCAACTATGACGGCCGAACAATGAGAGACAACGCGCCCTTGTGGTAGGTCAAACCTGACTGTTCGCTCTTGACTCTCGATCAGGCCGCTGTTACTGGGGTCCCGATTGGCGCGGCGACTGGATGGTGTCCCGTGATCCCATGCACTAGGTTTCGGACCCCGACAAGCAACAGGGCTAAGGCAAGGATGGCTGCTAGAATGCCCTCGCCTATCGATGAGTCTACGATGACTATTCCCGCTAGAATTACCGTAACAACCCCGATCGCTACTATTGAGACCCTAAGCCAAGGGGGCGGGTGCCTAGCGACCCCGACCCCGATCTCAAAGGCACCTACAAGCAAGAGTGCAAATGCGAGAATGGTGATCAACGTAGCGACGGCGGCTTGAAGATCCAGCAACGCGGCGATACCTAGGACGACGGCTATTATGCCTCCAGCTGTATTCAGGGTTCGCAGGGCAGGAGGCAAGACGATGGCGGATACACCAACTCCTATTCTGAAGAGCCCTCCGACGACCAGGCCTGCCGCTATAACTATGACCAGTGTGGTGACGGCAAATTGTGAATCGGCCAAGACGACCGTCGCTGTAGCCATTACGATGAGCCCGCCAATGATCTCAAGGGTCCGCCAGAGTCGTGATGCCTTTACCTCGAGCCTTGCCAAACGCTAGCGGGCAGGGATCAAATCCCATAGCTATTTAGCGCCTTTCCAGGCAATGACTGTTCGGTATCGAGAGGCCGTTCTTCTCAAAGGATAGAACCGGGATGTCTGACGCCGCCCTCACGTCTCCTATGTTCGAGAATGGAAATAGAACCAAACCCCTCTTCGGTTGCCCATAGCCATCTTTGCATCTGAGAACCGCTTCGAAGTCTAACGGCAGACTGAAGTAATCGTTTCTGTCTCAAACAATACCCTCAGTCTTGTCCTTGGAATGCCCACAATATCAAAGGGGTATGTCAGCAGCGCAGGATAAGAACATCCGGTACCGGGCAATGTAATCTCGACATGAACAATCAGAGTATGACCCTTCCGGTCCACTTGAGAGATTCTCACAGCGTAACCAGAGCCTGTCCAACCCAAGAAAACCGCAACCACTGTCGTAGACAAGAAGTCCACATTCGGAGGAGATGATTGGCAAGGACCTGAATCCCCACAAAAGGCTCGGGCCCAGACTTCCTCCCACGAAACCTGATCCCTAACAACGAACTCTGCGAGCTGACTAAAGCCATTACCGTAAACGGGTCCGCAAGGACCCTCAGGAATAGGCCCATTCGGTGTGATCATCACTATACATAGGCCACCTTCTCCTCCTGTAATGTTCTCAAAGGAAATGACCTTTCCCTGAAGGACAGAACTCGCCAGTTCTCCTTGAAAGCTTGGATTGTTGGGAGGGGTATTGAGTGAGCCGACCGCGTTATAATACAAAGGGGTGGAAGCTAACAGAATTGCTAAGGTGAAGATCGCATAGGCCTTGAAAGGCAAATCCTTTGGCCAGATAGATCCTGGTTCTGGTACGGTACCTCTTAAGCATATTGGGGTTGATTCACTCCAGACAGTGAAATGGTAACTGTAGACGATAGGCAGAGGGACAAAGCTTCTCAGGAACATTGCGGCATTCCACCAGAGGAGAATACAGTCAACGGTCCGGACTCCCTACATTTATGAGACTGGCTGGGATTGTCATAACTCAGCAAAATGGGCGAGGGCAAACCACGTCGCCTCAACTTTCTGAGGGACCTGACTCTAGTCGCGGCTCCTCTTGTCTCCGCCCTAGTTATTGCGCGTATCGTTTTTTCCGGCCAAACGAATCAGGGTTTCTCAGGGGACACAGGGCTAGGAAGCTTCGACTTTGTGACTCCTGGACTAATCTCAGCACTAGTGATTTTCAGCCTTTTCTATTCGCTTAGGCGACGCGGAGAACAGGTTGCTCGTCTTGTAATCACTGGAATAACAATCGCTGGAACCCTCTCAGGACTTCTGCTCCTGAAAATATGGTTCGACGCTTCGATCATGGTTCCCGCTCTCTTCTATGTGTCCGCCGCGCCACTGGGCTATCTCGGATTGTACTTGTCCGTCCGAAACTATTTGGGCTTGCTCTCCGAGAGAAAGACGTCTCTACTTCTGAGCGGCTCTGCATCTTTCCTAGGAGCACTTGTCGGGTTCTTGTTCCCGCCGCTGTTTACGATTTTCTTTCTTTTTGCTCTATCGCTCTTAGATATCATGATGGTGGAGAGCGATGCTCTACGAAGGACTGTTGGATATCGAAGATTCGAGTCGATAGTCTCTATCACTACAGTACCGCTGGAAAAACAAATCGTAGGCATAGGTGACCTCCTAGCCTATTCGATGCTAACTGTAGCCTCACTCCGCAGCGGGAACCTATACGTAGCTGGTGCGACGATTATCCTTATTCTCATCGGGGCACTCATAACCTCCAAGGCTGCCAAGTCTCGGCTCCGAATGCCCGGCCTCCCCATTCCAGTATTTCTTGGGGCAGTGCCGTATCTATTGGGACTGCTGGTCTTATGATTGAATCTCTAAGGCCGAAATATCGCGCAGACTCAAAGAGCGAAAATCACAAACCACGGAGACATGAACGCCCTTCTTTAAGCTTTTTAGAAAAACCCCTACTAGCTGCGATCATTGCGACTCTCATCGACTGTGCGGCTCTCCTTCTTACCCTGAGACGTGTGTCTGGGGACACTCTCTCTCTGATCCTCTTTTTCGAAGGAGGACTAGGTCTAATCGTAGGAGTGGGAATATCGCTGTCTTCGACTCCGTCAGCGTCGAAGATCGGTGAGACCCTGTTCGGGACTGCTCCTTGGTCCCGCGATGCTGAGAAACATGCCGAGAAAGTTGGTTGGAAGTGGATGCTAGCTTCAACCTTCCTGATCCTAGTTGGATTCTTCGTGTCCACTGTATGAAATGAAAAAAGGAAGTGGGATAGTAACGATGTTCGCTTATGGTGCAGGGGATGTGCTTGGCATCGATGGGGGTCGCAGAGGCTTTCGCCTGACGCGCAATACATAGACGGCGGAAAGGGCGACTATGGCTGCGACCAGAGCAGAGACAATGTAGACTCCGTAGGCGTCCCAGAATCCAGGCGGCGTTGGGGTTGTAGGGAAGTAGCCCGCTTGCTGTAGCAGCTGCCTTGATTCGGTCAGGTTAAAGTCGTATGGCTTTAGTGCGGTGTCAAAGCCTGCTGTTATGGCGAAGCCAGTCTGATAGTTGCCCGCCACTGGTGTTGTAATCCCCGGATAGCCGTACCCGAACAGCAGTTGCTGTACGATCAAATCTCTTGGAACGGCGTGGCTGATGGCTTGCCTGACGTACTTGGCTGCTAGCGCTGCTTTGGATGGATCGCTCTTCCCTAGGGGAGTGTCCACTCCAGTTCCGAAGATGGGATGTTGCATGTTGAAGCCCATCTCTTGAGCTCCAAATGCTGGGTACGAGATTTTGCCGGACCAGCTGTTGATGAAAGATTGCTGCGTCTCTAAGTGGTACTGAGAGTCTAATACGTTGACTGCTCCGGTCTGAAGTGCCGCAATAGCTGGCTGCGAGGTCAGGATTTGCGTTACATACAGATCCTTTACTGCAAAGGCTTGTCTGCCCTGAAGTGCCGTCTTGCCGTTCACCGGGAAGTCAAAGTACGCGTCGTTCCGAGTGAGATGGTTCGTCAGACTCGTCGGGTTCAAGCCTACCCACTTGTACGGGCCAGCACCGATAGGTCCTCCTGTATAGGTAAGCCCCGGGCATGAGGATGATGCCTGTCCGCTGTTGAAGCAACTCTTCCCCCAGCTGGAGTAGGGTATCCCCCATACAGGGTTCAGTATATGCCAAGGAAGAATGGGAGTTGTTAGAATGTCCTGTATGAACAAGGGGGGTGCGTAAGGCTTTGGCAAGTCGAACTCGACGGTCATCGGATCGACGACCTTCACATTGTTTGGCCCGCCAAGGATAAACTGGTAGAATGATTCCAAATACGATCCGATGGTATCATTCTGGACCGCATCGAACGTCATCTTGACGTCAGTTGCATTGACGCAGCAGACACCGTCGTGCCAAGAAACACCTGGGCGTATATGCACGGTCCATGTCTTATTGTCAGAGGCGACAGACCAGCCTGGGGATTGAATTGTCCCATCAGCAAGCTGGGGGATCAGAGTCTTGAAGATGGTATCGTTCCTCTGGGCAAGACTAGCGTACAACTGGGCGTAGACCGTGGAGTCGTAGTAGGAGTCGGACATATACGGAATGTAGCCCTTGTCCGGAGCGGGCCCCGTCTGCGCGATGGCAATGGTTGCGTTTGTTACTCCGGGGGCAAGTGTCAACTGATCGACCGGAGGCCAATCGGCAGGAAAGTGATATGCTTTGAAGACTTGCGCGCCGTTTGACACAACGTTAGGATTGAATGCGACGGTCTCGTTAGTGTAAATAATCGTGACGGCAGGCTGTTCTTCGCGTGCCAAAACTTGCCACTGCTGAAGCAGATTGTTTCTCGTCGTGGGGTCCAAGCTTTCGGCTATTTGCAACGTAAGTTGGTCGTTCTGGGTATTATTCCACAGCTCATAGTTTGAGCCGCTTGGCGCGAACTGCGAGCTATGGTAGAACGCAAATGGATTAGGATCAATGCTCAATGTCTGGCCAATGAAGACGGCATCATATCCTCCTTCATCCCAAGTCTTTCCAACCAAGTTCTGTGGAGGTTGGAACGCTCGGTCCAGTACTGTCGGGAAGGCAAGAACTTGCCTTTCGGCGTCGATCCCTAGTGATTGAAGGCTGCTTTGTACCAATAGAGACCAAGATTGTCTAGCAGGGTTGGACGATGGCACCAGTAGGGTAATCTTGAAGATCGTTGTCTGGGCATGCGCAAATCTCGGCAAGGCTGGAATCGTTGTCAAAGTTAGAAGGCATAGAACTATCAAGTAGAGTCGAAGTCTGTTGACGATTTTCATTTTCGAACTATACGAATAAAAAGGTCGGACAGATAAGTACTATGTATGAAATTGACAAGGAGTCACTCGGCTTATTCTATCATATCCCATCCGGTACCTTCGGATCGCCGTTTCCGTAATCTTGACTGCCCAAGAGGCAAAGTTAACGAAGCGAAAGTTGGGCCAGGTTTGACAAGGGAAGTTCCCTATTGTCGCTGACAAAGTATCTGATCCGACGATCCCTCTATCTGATCCCGGTGTTCTTCGGAATCACTTTCTTGGTCTTCTCAATTGAAAGGTTGGCAGGCGACCCGGTCAAACTACTCACCGCCGGACAGACCCGGGTCACGGAACAGGAACGGCAATTGCTGAGGCAATATTTCGGACTCGACAAACCACTCTACGCTCAGTACTTTCTCTGGCTGAGCGAACTTTTCACAGGAAACCTAGGATACGCGTTCACAACAGGCGGTGGAGCACCCGTGTCCACTTTGATCGGCCAGCGAGCGATAGCAACGCTTGAGCTCCAGCTTCTCGGCCTCGCATTCTCGCTTTTGATAGCTGTTCCAATCGGAGTCATGTCGGCTAAGAAGAGATACTCCAAGTTGGATCTAGCTGTCACCAATAGCGCACTCGTGGGGACCTCGATTCCTATCTTCTTCCTGGGAATAGTTGTCATTCTGGTGTTCAGTGCTAAGACAGGTGGATTGTTTCCCTATGGTGGTTTCCAGTCGATATCTACAACGCAATACCCCTATGGAAGCGCAATTCTTGATCAGTTGTGGCACTTAGTTCTCCCAACGTCTGTCTATACCTTTGCGATTCTTGCCCCTGTAGTTCTTCTTGTCCGATCTAGCATGCTAGAGGTACTGCGGCAAGACTACATACTCGCCGCCAAGGCGAGTGGACTGAGTGATAGGACTGTTACATACAAACACGGGCTGAGAAACGCTTTGCTTCCGGTCACTACCTACGTTGGCCTCTACTTCGGCGGTCTTCTGACGGGGGCGCCGATCACAGAAACAGTCTTCAACTGGCCCGGGGTAGGTAGGCTCTTTGTAGATGCAATTAACACGCTCGACTTTCCCGTGATCCAGGGCGTGGTCGTCATCATTACGTTGATGACACTTGTGGCGAATGTTATCACGGACATATCTTACGCGTTTATCGATCCCAGGATTAGAATCGATTAGGAACTTTCGACATGACCGAGACGACCGACCAAAAGTCGGGGAGGGGGGGTGTGGGTCAGTGGGCGCTTGGATGGAGACGATTTAAGAAGAACCCTGCTGCGATTGCCGGTCTAATCATCGTTGGGTTCATTGCTTTTCTGGCCGCATTCGACAGAATAATTGCTCCCTACCCACCAAACTGCGTTCCAACCTCATTCAGCGTCTTCTGCCCTGGGCAATATGTTCCACTTCAAGCACCTGGTCTTGCGCATCCATTCGGAACGGACAGCAACAGCTACGACGTTTACAGCCAGGTGATTTACGGTTGCCGAGCCGCATTTTACATCGGCTTTGGAGCGACCGCTGTGGCAATGGTTATTTCAGTTCTGATAGGCCTCGCTGCTGGATACTTCGGGGGAAGAACTGACAACGTTCTCATGCGGCTAACCGAGGTCTTTCTCGTTTTGCCATTCCTTCTAATCTTGCTACTCTTCTTGAAAGTGTTGTATTACTATAGCAACACGGGAACTGGTGGACTAGGGTTGGAGATTCTAATCATCGGTTTGTTTTCTTGGCCTGGAAACGCTAGGATTCTGCGATCAGAAGTCCTGAGGGTGAGAGGACTAGAATTTATCGAGGCTTCACGCCAAATCGGCGCTTCTGCAAGCAGACTCCTATTCCGCCACATCCTCCCGAACGTGCTTCACGTGCTGGTCGTTGTAACAACACTTCAGATAGCCACCTCAGTTCTAATTGAAGCAGGGGTTAGCTTCCTCGGTTTCGGAGATCAAACAGTAGCTACCTGGGGCTTGGAGTTCTTCTATGGATTCAACTACATAAGCGACGCCTGGTGGGTCGAGACCTTTCCAGGAATATTCCTCACCCTTCTTGTGATGGGGTTTAACTTGTTGGGAAACGGATTGAGGGACGCCTTGGACCCACGACTGAGAGAGTGAAAGAGGTTCAGAGAAATGTCAGAGACGCTCCTCTCCGTTGAAGGCCTCAGAACCTACTTCTACACTTACGCGGGAGTTGTGAAAGCTGTCGACGGGATAACTCTTCAAGTGAACAAGGGCGAGACACTTGGGCTGGTTGGAGAATCAGGTTCAGGCAAGACCGTCACAGCACAGTCGATCATGCGAATCGTGCCCACACCTGGAAAAACAATTGATGGAACAGTAAAATTCGAAGAAAGAAACTTACTCAGGTTAAAAGAATCCGAAATGCAGCATATTAGGGGGAAAGAAATAGCGTACATTCCCCAAGACCCTACCACGACGCTTGACCCTGTCTATTCCGTGGGGGACCAGCTTGTGGAAGTGATAATGAGGCATCAGCCTGTTTCGAAGAAATATGCACTCGCCAAGGCGATAGAACTGCTGCACAGTGTTGGGATAGCTGACCCTGAGATTAGAATCAACCAGTATCCTCACGAGTTGAGTGGCGGAACAAAGCAGAGAATAGCTATTGCTAGAGCCCTGTCGTGCGAGCCGAGTCTGATCCTTGCCGATGAGCCTACAACTGCTCTAGACGTGACGATCCAGGCTCAGATTCTCGAACTGTTGAAAGATTTGAAGCAGAAGTTCAACGTGGCTATGGTGCTTATCACTCATGACATGGGCATCGTCGCGGATACATGCGACAGAGTCACTGTCCTTTACGCTGGACAGGTATGCGAGACCGGAACAACCGAACAAGTGTTCGAGAATCCCAAACACCCCTACACTGAGGCACTCCTTTCGTCCGTCCCTAGCCTAGCCTTGAGAAAGGAAACGCTCTCGGTCATACCGGGAAGTGTCCCGAACCTGATTCATCCCCCGTCAGGGTGCAGATTTCACCCAAGATGCGCCTATTCTCGGCAGGTCTGCATCGACAAAGATCCCGAGTTGGAGCCGATAGGGGAGGGACGATTTGTACACTGTCATAGATGGAAAGAGCTTGACCTGAAATCTGCAGTAGCGAGCTGACCTGGGACGGATAACGTGGAGCTCGAAGTCAAGGGGCTCACAAAGCACTTTCCAGTCTATGAGAGAGGTGTGATACTAAAACGGAGACTTGGCGATGTACACGCAGTCGACAATGTCTCACTTGAGATCAGAAAGAACGAAACGCTTGGGCTTGTCGGAGAGAGCGGCTGTGGAAAAACAACGATTGCCCGGTGCATGCTATATCTAGAGCCCCCATCATCAGGAGAAATCTTCTTCGAAGGAAGAAACGTTACGGAGATCTTCAGGAAAGCAGACAGAACTCGGGTCCTTGAGCTTAGACGGCAGATGCAGTACATTTTCCAGAATCCCTACGCCTCCCTCGACCCACGAATGACGGTCGCAGACATCATCATGGAGCCCTTCGAAGTACACCGGCACATCCCGCATGACCAGTGGCTGGACAGTATGTATGAACTGCTCAGAATGGTCGGGCTAGAGGACTATCATGCGGAAAGATATCCTCACGAGTTCAGCGGTGGCCAGAGGCAGAGAATTTGCATAGCCCGAGCCCTAGCGGTTAACCCGAAGTTCATAGCTGCGGACGAGCCGGTCGCATCCCTCGATGTGTCAGTAAGGGCCCAGATACTCAACCTTCTACAGGACATCCAACAGAAACTTGGCATAACGTACCTCTACATCTCCCACGACTTGAGCACTGTCAGACACATCTGCCACAGGGTCGCAGTGATGTACCTTGGAAAAATAGTGGAAGTCGCGGAGACAAACGAGCTGTTCGAAAACCCTCTGCACCCTTACACTGTAGCCCTAATGTCAGCGATTCCAGTGCCTTCCCCCAAGCAGAAGAGGCACAGAATCATTCTGCCCGGTGAGGTACCTAGTCCGATCAACCCACCGACAGGCTGCAGGTTCCACACTCGCTGTCCGCGACGGATAGATATCTGTTCCAAGGAAGAGCCTCCACTAATCGAGGTTCAACCGGGACACTGGTTGGCTTGCTATAACCCGTGGCCACCGAAACACGTCTTTGCTTAAGACCTCGACGTCCACGATCGCCGCGTCGCGTTAGCCCACAACTGGGAAATACACGTGAGAGCGGTTTCAGAACATGTCGCGGGAACTTCTTCCGGGCCAGTTCAGGCACGGCCTCACGTTCATCGCAACACTCGCCTTTGTAGTCAGCTTCTTCGGCGCCAGACTCTTCGCTACTCTATTTCCGACGACTGTAGTAACCGCGAGTAGTTCTCAAGGAACGATTCATTTTCATCATTTCTGGTATGGTCTCGCGTTGATCAGTCTGGCGGGCTGGATGGGTATTGCTTGGAGGAATGAGAGGCTCTACAGGCTCTACGCTCTTCTTTACGGTTTGGGAGCAGGATTTGTAGGAGATGAGGTGGGTTTGTTCCTGACCTTCGGCAACTACCAGTCGGAGCTTACGTTCCAGTTCTTCACGGCGGCCATTTCGTTTGTCATAATAGCTACGCTCCTGTTGCGGTACAGGGTCCAGCTGGAGGCGGAGCTTCTCAAGCTGAGCATTCCAGAGCGGGTATTCATGATCGGTGTATACTTGACCGGCTTCTCTGTTTTCTTCTTCCTATCTTCGGCGATCATTATCATAGGAATTCCGTTGATGCTTGCGGGTCTCGGAGTAATCGTCTATACTTACGCGAGACGCAGAAGAGCAAGGACCAGCACCGGTCCTCTCGCACCTAGTCGGGATCATACTTCGCCTGCCGCGAGCTGATAAAGCCGTTCATCGTGGTATTATCCTGACTGCTAGGGTCTCGAGGGAGGCGCGATTGTCCTCCTAGTACGGGAACCCAGAGCTGTCGCTGCAATTCCGGGGAGAGAAATTGGGGAGATTCGAGAGTCTTAGACTGTTACTGTCGCTTCTGTTGGCTTGGCCATTTCGAGGGCCTTGTCGCGTGGGACTTCCATCTGGTGGATATCTTTGGCGTGGAGCTGGACATGTCGGACGATCTCGTCGTCTGTCTGTGTTCGGACCATGAAGCCGCAATCGCAGTTTACTTGTTTCGCCATTTTCTTCCTCTGCAAATGCGCTTTATGTTCCTAATAAGATAGGAAGGTCCGCGACCCCGAGTAAGCTCCCGGTGCACTTATCAGTCCCGAGTACGAACTACTCTAGTCCTTCCAAGCCGGACACCGGCGTATGGATATCCGCAAGCGGACTGACCCCTTGACCCTCCTCGGTGCAGTGGTCTCTCTATTCCTCGTAATATCCAACGACCCTTGGTGGAGTATCCGTGGAGCCAACGGCAACAACCTGTTGACTATGCAAGTCTCTCCCTTCTACTTCCACGCTACCGCAACAGGACTCTCTACAACAGCTCCCTTCGTCGAGTTTCTGGGACCGTTTACTCGCATTCTATTGATCCTCGCGTTTGTCGCTCTTGGCATGTCCAGCCTAAGCCCCTCTTCCTGGTGGCGCGAACTCGCAGTCTATTTCAGCCTCTCAGCTCTCATCGAAGGCTACTTCAGCTTCCTCCTCATGTACCACGCCGCCGAGACCACCCTCCTCGGAACGTACGGGATAGTCCCATCCTACTCTGGCACCAGCCAGATTCCCGCGTTGGTAGTTGGTCTTGACCTGAAAACGTACACACAGCCCCTCGCGACCGCCAGTTTCACCCTTCCATTCTACTTCGGCTTCGTAAGCTTGGGATTGGTTGGATTGAGCCTAGTTTTCGAAGGTCTCAGAGGAAGAAAAGGTCGGCTTGGTCAGAAAGGTGTGAGGGCCATATTCACACAAGACGACAGTAATGAATAGACGTCTGACCTACGAGAGTCATTAGCGAGAATTTCGGCGAGACCCCTACTTGTCTTTGTCCTTATTGACCTGGTCTCTCACTGACTTGAAAAAGTCTTGATTCTCTATCTGTCCCGCTTCTGACCTTACCGCTTCCAAGTCAATCTTGAGTCTAGCATGGGTTACTTTGCGCCTCTTCAGAATGACGAGGATGGCCGCGAGCAGTCCTGCGATTAGAGCTGCGATGATGCCGAAATAGTAGAGTGGGAAGGAGGCACTTCCTCCTGGCGACGTTGTGTTGTTTTCGAGCGTGATTGCTCTCGTCGCGGAGCCATTATTGGAAGGAATTGAAGCGTCTGATGCCTTGACCACGAGAGACCAGAGTCCTCCGGGGTCTGTGGTTCGTGGCGTATAGGTTCCTATCCAAATCATGAGGCCGGTGTCAAACACCACTGGCACCGTATTATTGACGGTAGGGGTTCCGCTGAACAGAAGGTATACCACTACTGTCCCGGACTGGAAGGCTGTTCCATCCGGATAGATTATGGACGCGTTGAACTTGGCTTGCTGTCCAACAGCGAAGTTCGTGTTCGCCGTGACAGTGACAGATAGAGTGGCGGGTGCTAGTTGTGGCGAATTTGTGATTGTATTGCTGGGACTTATGTTTCCATAGGCGTCGCTATATGCATGGGGTCCAAGGATGGCAGTCCATGTCCCTGTCTGGTTGTCCGCAGCCGTCCTGTAACTCGCCCTGAACGTCTGGGACGAATTGTCGTACGTCGCTGTCAGCGTGGAGTTGACCCGATCGGGTCTCTCTAGTGTGAGGAGAGCGACGCCTGTAGAGGCTATGGTTCCGTCCGGGTAGAAGGGTTGAAAGGAGAAGTTCATCGTCTCGGTCCTTTGATATGCCGATTTGGCCGATGTGATTGAGGCGATTGAAAATGTTGCTACTCTTACCGAGAAGGGCTGGACGTCCGCTGGACTCTTGAATGTGGTCGTTCCGGTCAGCGTCAGCACGTAGGTGTCTATCGTCGCGTTCCTCGGGATCTTCCAGCTAGTGAGGACAAGCCCTGAAGTCGTCGCCAGGATTGTCTGGGAGAAGACAAGAGTCGAGGTTGTCTGTGTCCTTATAGTCACGCTTACACTCTCTGAGACGTTATACCTGCTTGCCTGTATGCCCACGGTCTGTGTCCTCTCGTACGCCAGGTTGTCAGTGATGCTAAGGACGAACGAGCTCGTGGCTACTTTCGGCATTGCCACCGGTAGGATCTGGTCGACCCACGTGGCGTATTTACCGGCGAGCGAGTTGGAGCCTGAGAATGTTGTGCTCGGATAGCCAACCAGTATGCTGAAGCTGTTCTGGCTAGGCGAGGTTGTATAGTTCTGCAAAGGCGACTGAACCGTCCGGCCCGCTGGGTCGGTTACCGAGAATCTGAACTCATAGGGTGTACCACCGAAGGCATTGTTGACGGTTAGGACCAGTGAGACAGTCCTTCCTTCTTGTGTAAAGGCCGGGACTGGGTTTAGAGAGTATGGAGTCTCCGCGTAGACTTTAGAAATCGAGTTGATCGAGAGAGCAGGGACAATTCCAAGGATTAGTACAGCACAAAGGAGAATCCTAGCCTGTCGCATCTTACGTTTCCACGATCGAATACTTGTACTAGGCGTTCTCGGCGAACGAGTAAAGTCCCTCGTAACTGCCAGACAGGTTCAGAAGTATCGAATGGGGCTGAACGAGTACGCAGATTAACTGGGGACGCCTGATCTTGTTAGGCTGGTTCGCGCTTCCGATAGGTGTTCGAGTGGTTGAAGATTCCTCATCCCGATAAGAAGTCCATCGACTTCTTCAAGTCCCTAGTACCGGACGATCCGCGCGTTACGGTTCGGCCAATGTTCGGCAACCTCTCAGCTTTCGTGAATGGGAACATGTTCTTCGGACTCTTCGGAAACGACCTCTTCCTCCGGCTTTCATCTCAAGACCAGCAAGAACTTCTCAAACAGAAAGGGGCCAGGTTTCTTGAGCCGATGAAAGGAAGACCGATGAAGAATTACGAACTGATACCCGAGACTTGGAAGAACGAGCCCGACACCATACATATTTGGGTCTCACGATCGCTCGCCTGGTCTAGCAAACTACCCGCGAAGAAGGCGAAAAAATAGAATCAGCTTCTGTATGGCCTGGAATCCTCAACTGCCGATTCTGTGAGATAAGATTCAGCGTGACAGGGATGTTTTTCTCAGAGTTCGTGGCTTGTAGGGCTTGACCAGCCCCTTCTTTCCACGGCCCAAGCCTACTAGCTCAATATCGCCCGATTCTTCAAGCTCCCTCAGGAGCTTCGACACAGCCTTCTCGTCCCGGTCAAAGACCCAGGCAACCTCGTATGGGTAGGTCGTCCTCCGATCCTTGATCCAGCGTGACCGAATCATCTCAACAATCAGAAGCCGGAATCCGCTCCCTCCAACACGCTTCATTCCCTTGACTAATTCTTCCAGATTCTCCTTGTAATCGACGAGGAAGGGATCCTTGGCCTCCAGTCCGCTAGTTTTGTCAGTATTCATTAAGCACATTCACCCATTCTATCGCACTTTCACTTACGTGTCCACCTCTTGTTATTATCCGCGCTATCGTCTACGAACAGGACTTCGAATCTTCGGGGGCTCTGGGCTCGGGTAGAACAATTCCTTCATGGCGGATGGTTGTGGAGGCAGAAACCGCCAAACTGAAAAAATTCCAAGACTTTCTCAGAGTCGAGGACAAGCTGGTGTTCCACGATCTCCTATGCCAGTGCAAGCTCTATGCGCCGTATGCCAGCACAATGGCCTCTCCCGTCAAGGAAGTCCCTTTGCTCATCTCAATGCTGTTCGGCCAACACAAGAAGATAATCGAGCTGGAAAAAAAGGTCCTGACGCTTGAAACGATCCTGAAGAAACCTCTGCCACGCAGTGACAGTTTGGATCTTCAAGAGACTCCCTCGGGGACCCAGGCCGCTGCTCGGCTCGACTAGTCTCGCTTGGCCTTTTCTCTATTCCTATTCTCCGTAAGCCAGTCTGGAATTATGACGGCCCTAAGCAGCTCCTGGACGGAAGCGCCCCTGTCGCGCGCCTCCTTCTGGAGAAGACGATAGGTCGGAGAGTCAAGCATCTGCATAAACTTCGTCTTGTTACTGGGCAAAGTCTCAACCGATAGTTGCCGGTCTTAGCTCTTCGAACACTCTAAAAGCCATTCGGAGAAACCGGACACCTTTCGAGTGTCCCAGTTTCACATCGCGACCCTGACCGGGATTGCCCGCGGTAGTGGTATATTACCCATGGTTGCTGAGCCAATTTTTCTCTGTTCAATAGAGATGAACACCGTCAACCCTTTTTATGCGATACAGTCTAAAGGAGCCCGAGACCTCCAACCTTGCGGTCGACAAATCTAGCCGTTGGAGTTTTGACGCTAATCCTGTTGGTAGCCGTTCCGGTAGGCGGAGCCCCTGCGCTCAAAGTTGGCAACTCCGCCAGCTACAATCTCTCTGTCTCGATTACATTCTCGCCGTCCTTCTGCGAGACAATCCCGTCCTCCGGCTATTGTCCCATGATCACAATGATACCTCCAACCTTGGACGTCAACGGAACCCTCGGCTGGACCGTA
>WNGM01002789.1_pt1 | contig 20167 bp, 17 predicted proteins | sample 5400571 | NCBI WGS metagenome assembly WNGM01 (sample SAMN13153378, study PRJNA577476) | soil metagenome | isolation source: 100 cm soil or saprolite under Garry oak tree replicate 2 | place: USA:California | collected 2016-06-15 | reverse complement strand
GAGGGCCAGGGTTCCGCACACAGTCAGGAAGTATTCCATCCATTTCGGCGTCTTGTAGCCTCGATGCGTGAGCAGCCGGTGATAGCCCATGCCTATCCCAAGACTTCCGGCAATCCACCAAAGCAGAACCGCTAGGGCAAATGCCTTCCAAGTGAAGAAGAACAATGCGAGGATGGCGCCAACGTGGAACGCTCCTATGAAGAAGCTCGTCGTCCAGTTAACAGGCTGCGCAAATGTCTTGTCACGTTTAAGGATGCTCATCGTTTCGTACTCCTCGGCAACACTTCTGCCGATCCTCCCTACGAACCTAGCACGCGAAACTCCGAGCTTCTGTAATAGTTATGTAATCTCTTCCCGCCTTGTTTTGAAAGAATCTGCGTTCAAGTGGAACTCAGAGGGCTTTTGAAAAACATCTTAAAGTGGTGATCGGCGCCGCGGAATTAGAAACAAATTGCCTTCAGCTGCTACTCTGTCACGGTCTCTGCCATGTGGCATCACAACAAACCCGCGTCGAAATCGGCTCGGCAAGCTTAAGAAAGGATTTGGAATCCGGTTGTCACTCACGCCGCTGAGAATTCACACACGAACCGGACCATCAGCGCTAATCTGCCCCTTTTACCTCAGGTGTTCCCAGGAAATGGCATGAACCCATGTAGTGAGACAAATTGTTTGGGCACACTTGTAGCTGTATTCAGCCTTCCTTACATCTCCTAGCAACCGGTTCCAGTTGTGTGCCGTTTGTGACTCGGGTCTTTAACGGACGATGCTGGGAATTTGGTCAGGGATGGAAGACTCTACCGATGGCTTGACGCTTTCCTCCACCTCATGGCTCGCAACAACGCTCGAAACCTTATCGCCATCGGAATCAAGGAGCGCGCCTCGGGGGAGCGCGGCGACGAGCTTCTGTGTGTAAACATGCTGCGGGGCGCCGAAAATTTGTGCTGGCGGAGCACATTCGAGAATTTGGCCTGCATGCAAAATTGCGATGCGATGACAAAGCGCCGCAACCGACAGCAAATCATGAGAGATGTAAAGGATTCCCATCCTAAGCTCACGGCTGAGCTGGGCAAACAAGCGGAGAATTTCCGACTGGGTGATGGTATCCAAGGCGCTGGTGGGCTCATCAGCAATCAACAGCGAAGGGCGGTGGAGGATGGCCATGGCAATGATGACTCGCTGAGCTTGCCCGACACTAAGTTGCGAGGAATAGCGCCGGAGGAAGGACCTTTCTGCAGGAAGGCTGACACTCAACAATGTTTCGAGGATCGCCTTGCGAGCCGCGTCGTCCGATCCTTTAACATGCGCGCGCCAAGCCTCCTCTAGTTGCGTGCCAATTCGAAGAGCGGGGTTCAAGGCGGAAAGCGGACTTTGAAGAACTAACCCAAGTTCTCGCCCGCGCACGGAGCGCATCTCCCGCTCCGAGACCCCCATCAGATTACGCCCTTGAAACCAGATTTCGCCGCGTTGATTGCCCTTGTGGAGATGCAACAAGCGGAGAATCGCGAGCGCCAGAGTGCTTTTGCCAGAGCCGCTCTGTCCGATCAGCCCAAGGATTTCACCCGAGTACATCTCCAGGGCAAGGGTGCGCAGGACGTTCGGTCTGTCCGGATAATCGGCCGAAAGGCACAGCGAAAGCAGCGAAGTCGTTCGAGTCACTGATCGCCTCCGCGCCCCTGATTGGAAAGGTAAAGACTCTCGATATTCCAGAACGTTTGCGGACGCAGCACGACCGGGGAAGTATTGGCAAGCGCCGGGGAGATGGCGACAAGCGCGTTTTTGTTCACCAGATAAATAAAGGGCTGCTGGTCCCAGACAATTTTCTGAACCTGATCAAAATAGCTTTTGCGCTGCTTTTGGTCATTCGTAGAAGCCTGGGCTTGCATGAGGCGGTCAATTTCCGCTTCCCAAGAAGTGGCAGGCGTTTTTTGTTCCGGGTTCCATTGATGATTGCTGGATGAGCTGAGCCAGACGCTCATCTGCGCACTGGGATCCAAATCCACATTAACAAGACCAAGCAAGCAAAGCTCATAATCGAAGGTGCGGGAGATGCGTTCGATCAGGGAAGGAAAATCCAACGTCACAATATTAAGCCGGACTCCAATCTGCTCCAGGTCCTGCTGAATCATTGCGGCCATTTGCTCGCGGTATTTGTTCCCCGCATTGGTGACGACGGAGAATTCAACCGAGTGTCCATCAGGGTCATTCAAGACGTGCCCATCGAAGCGAAATCCATCCTGCTGCAAACGGCGCAGTGCGCTTTGCGGATCGTACGGATTAGGCTCGAGGGACTTGTTAAACCAGAAGAGATTTGCGGGCGAAACAGGCCCAACCGCCGGGCGCGCATGACCGCTAAATACAACGCGACAAAGGTCGCCGCGATTAATCGCCTCAGAAATGGCCAGCCGAAAGCTAGTGGAGCGGAACCATTTCTTTTTGTAATTGGGAATGGGCGAAGAGGGGACTTGATTGAACCAAATCTGCTCAGAGTCGAGAGATGGACCAATGTCGCGCACGGCCGCGGGCGCTTCCTTGGCAAGGCTCTCAAAGTAGGAAGCGTCGAGGCTGTTGATGAGCTGAATTTCGCCACGCTTGAAACGGAGCAGCTCAAGATCTCGATTCTGTTGGACGTCTAATCGGATCGAATCGAGGTAGGGAAGCTTCCGACCCTGGGCGTCCTTCTTCCAATAATAGGAATTCCGCCTTAGCAACACGTAAGACCCGGGCTTGTATTCGGCAATGGCAAACGGTCCCAGAACCGCTGCCTCCTTCTTTGGAGAATGGGAGGAAACAATGGCCACCTGGTCAAAAAGCCGCTCGAGTCCGGCAACAGCAGATGGAAATTCAATGACGACATTGCGCGGGTCTGGGGCGGTCACACGGACCTGGCCTTGAGAGGAGCGGAAGGAGTCGCCGGTCGGGGAGTGCAGCTCCGGATCCATTAATTTCTGCATGGTGAAAGCAACATCCTCGGCGGTAAACGGAGTTCCGTCCGAGAACGACAATCCCTCGCGCACTCGGAAGCTTATCTTCTTTCCGCCCTCGGAAACCTTCCAAGACACACCCAATTCCGGTTCGAGCGCCTGGGTCTTCCGGTTGACCCGAATTAGGACGCCGCCAGTCAGATAGCGAATGGTTTCAGACGCTTCGTCATCGACAAGCATGGGATCGAAGGTCTTTGGCTCCGAGCGCAAGACGAAGCGCAGCTCGGCGCCAGATTGCGCCGTAGCTGGGAGAGCAGCCAAAAGGAAACTTGCAGCTAGTAATGCAAGTCTATGGTTCCTCATGGCGCAAAGTCCTCCTGACGTAGGACAAGCTGAAAACAGCTCACGACGACAAGAAGCAAAAGCAGCGGAGCCAGCCGCGCGGGATTGGCCTGGACCGCGCTCCAATTCTCCAGCCCTCGAAGCAAGCCGCCCCAGGAAGGCAAAGGTTCCGATACGCCGAGCCCCAGAATTCCCAAATTTGCTTCCGTAAGGATGAAAACCGGAATGGAGATCAAAAACTGCGCAAACAGTGCGGGGCGGAGATTGGGCAACACTTGCTGCAACAGAACGCGCCGGGAGGAGCAACCGCAAGCCTTGGCCTGCAGGACGAAGTCGGAGTCGCGCAAGCCGCGCGCGCCGGCACAAATCACACGCGCGGATGCAGCCCAGCCGAAGAACCCAAGAAGGGCGAACGTAATGAGCAGCGACGCAGCGGGAGAGAGGTTGAGAGGTAGTACGGCGCGCGCTGCCAGGAGGAGAAAGAGCCAAGGCAGGGACATAGCCAGGTCTGTACCACCCAGCGCGATACGTTCGAGCCATCCGCCCGCGTACCCCGCTACCCCTCCGACCAGGGCAGCAATGATCGTCGCCAATAACGATGCTGCGGGGGCCAAAAGAAGCGATATGCGGCTGCCGTAAAGCAGTCTGGAGAAAAGGTCGCGGCCTAACTCGTCTGTCCCTAGGAGGTGTATTCGAGAGGGCATCGCGTTAGGCGAGTCCCGAAATTGCTTGGCATAGGGAACAGGGACAAGAACCCCGGCGAAAAGTGCTGCAATGAAGACAGCGATCAAAAACGCAGCCGCGGTTCGGCGAAGAAGCTTCATACCGGGCGCGTCTCGAAGGCCTTGGTCGCAAGGTCCGCAGCAGAATTGGCGGTGAGTGTCACCAGGGTCACAAACAAAGTCATATTCACGAGCACTGGCAAATCGCGGCTTAGAGCAGCCTGCCAAGCTAGCTGGCCGATCCCTGGAGAGTCGCAGATCACTTCTATGGGAATTGCCGCCCCCAGCGCGATGCTTACGGTAACACCGCTAAGAGCGAGGATTTGGGGGGCGGCAACGGGGAAAATGTGCCAAAGAAGAATCCGAAGCGTGGAGAGACCCTTAGCGCTTGCCGTCAGGACATGAGGCAGCGCGTACGTCTGCACGAGAATGTTTCGAGCGTAACGGAAAACACGCGGAAAGACGACCACACAAATGGCCAGGGCCACCGGTCCGCGGAAATAGAGAAAGAGAATGGCTACGACCGCCGTAGGGAGACACAAGAATACGCCACTGGTCGAGGACGCGAAGAAGTCAAAACTCCATCCGCGAAGCCTAACAACAGGCAAGGCGAGCAGAAGGCCGAGCATCCACCCTCCCGCGAGGCCCAGCGCAACGGTCCGTAGAGTGACTGGCAAGCGCTCGGCGAAAAGTTGAGTTACGGGGCGACCAAAAGAATGCGAAACGCCCAGATGTCCTCGAGCGGCGCCAGCGAGGTAGCTTGCGTAAAACTGCAACACATTGCGTTCTTCAGAATGCGAGCGCCGCAGCGCCTGAATACTGTCTTCGTGCAGGCGGGTGTCAAGCTCGCGCTCATCTACTCCAAATCCCGGCGCGAACCGGACCAAGGTTGCCCCAAGGATTCCCCCGAGAAGAGCCGTGAGCAAGAGCGTGCCGATACGTCGGAAGAGAACTCCGGTCCAGGTCCACATTGTGCAGCAATCCAAACGCCGTGGAGTTAGTGTATCGTACTGGCTGGACTTACCTCGGTGGCCACGGCTTGGCTTGTATACAACTGGTTATGGTGCTGTCGCTTTTGCCCGAACATCCGCCGGTCGGCCGTCGAGAGAAGCTGCTCGGCATCGGAACCTTCTTCCGGGTAAAAGGCGTGCCCCACACTCACGGAGAGCACGTCGGTACCGGAAATCTCCCGGCCCGCCTCGGCGGCTAACCGTTGCAAGTGGCGTATTTTGTCCTCAAGCGCTTCGGGCTTTAAACCAGAGAGAATTAGAACGAATTCATCCCCACCCATCCTGGCCACGTAGTCGTATTCGCGGCAGGCTTGCTTGAGTTTTTCGGCAAAAGAGGCCAGCAGTCGATTCCCTTGCAAGTGGCCGAACCGATCATTGATTTGTTTGAAGCCATCCAGGTCACAAACCAGTACCGCGACAGACATCTGATGACGGCGGCAGCGCGCAAGTTCGCTATCGAGATGAATAAACAGAGACCGCGCGTTTGGTAGACTGGTTAAATAGTCCGTGGTCGCCGTGCGCTCGACCTGTCTGTACTTTAAAGCATTTTCAAACGAGAGTGCGATTTTCGAACTGATCGCGAGCAGGATGCGGAGGTGATCTCGAGTAAAGGCATCTGCTTCGGTCCGATAGAGCGCCAGAACGCCAACGACGCCATCCACGCCTTCTAGGGGAACTGCCAAGACAGACCGCAAGGAATGGCCGTTCGTAGGATCATTCAAGCGTTCTGACTCAGTTGCCAGATTCCCGTTCACGATCGGCTTTCGGTTTGCCGCCACCCATCCAGATACGCCCTCCCCAATAGGAATCCGCAGCGAAGAAAGTAGGCGGAAATTGTCGCCGCTGACATGTTCGGGAACGAGCTGAATGTTTCGGACAGAGTAGATTGCGATCGAGTCGTAGGGAACCAAGTGCTTCAAGCGAGCTGCAAGCATCGAAAGTGTTTCGTCTAAGCTAAGGGAGTTACCAAGTTCCCGTGTGATCTCGAACAGTGTTTGCACTTCATGGCGTGCTGCCGCAATAGAAGCGAGGAAATCGATCGAACTGCTACCTGGATTGATCGGCACAATATCACTTTTTTCAAATCCCGCGCCTGGAGTTGCTGCGCTTTCGACTTTAATGTTTTTGGTCAGGCGGGCCTGTTCGCTCCCTTTGATGTTTGCCAGAAGCTCGAATTCCCGGTAGCGGCTCTGGAGCACCTCCACTACTTTCGGGTCAAAGCTCTTTCCAGCTTCCCCAATGACCTGCTCCATGGCTTTTTCCAGTGAGAGCGCAGGACGATACTGGCGATCTGAGGCAAGTCCATCCAGGCAGTCAACTACTGCGAGGATTCGCGCTCCTGTCGGAATTTCGTCCCCGCGCAGGCCGCAAGGATAACCATTTCCATCCCACCGCTCATGGTGGGCACGCACAATCGGAACTACCGGATATGGGAATTGGACGCGCTCGAGAATTTCCGCACCGACGAGGGGATGGACTTTCATGCGCTCGAATTCTTCGGGAGTAAGTCGCCCGGGCTTGGAGATGATGTGCTCAGGGACGGCCAGCTTGCCGATGTCGTGAAGAACCGCAGCCGCACGAAGCGCTTCGAGCTCGGACGGCGACAGGCCCATTTCCTTTCCAATGGACATGGCATAGACCTGCACGCGCCGCAGGTGCTCATGCGTGCCGTGATCCTTGGCCTCGATTGCGAGCGCCAGTGCTTCAATCGTCCGCAGATGGAGAGCAGCCATGCCCTCGGCGTGATTGCGTTCGGCCTCCAACCGGGCCAAATAAAGGCGGTAAGAACGGAAGATCAGATACACAACCGGAAGAATCAGCAGAGAAGGCTGCCAGCTAGCTTTTTTGTCAATTAGTTCTACGATTCCGGCAATCGCAGCTCCCAGCAAATAGTAGGGAAACGACCAAAAGTAACACTCGGACCAAACCTTCCGCAGGGGCTTTTGCTCGGTAAGCGAGATCACGCACGCCACCGGAACGGTGTTCAGAACGAAGAATGTTGCTCCCGAGGCGACCAGAATTAGCAGCTGGTTGTCCGCAACGAACTGGCTCACTCTCGAATGGAATAGGTAATATGTGCCCGCCGTAGCACTCGCCATGCTCGCAACGTTGAAAGCAACCTGGACCGGCTTGGGCCAGGTCTTAGGTTTCCAGTAACACTGAACTGCCGTTCCCAAAACGCCCATCAAAAGGGTTTGAGCAAGAGTTAGCTCACGGACGCCGACCAGAATGAACACAAAGATGACTGACATGGTTCCATGCACCCCAGGGAGACTCACTTTCATCCCGGAGGCGAGAAGAGCAAGCGCCAGATAGCAGACGTAGCGTGAGGGCTCGGTCCATTGACCATGAAAGAGCCCCAGAGACAAGGACAAAAGCCCCGCGAGAAGAGTGATCGCTATATAGACCCGGGCTTTCATGGAGGTCGGAAGCATTAATCGTGTACCGATCCTTGGAACTTGCAACCTGACTGCCACGAACACGTCGCACGCGAGTCCCCCCTAACCTGCTGTGAAATCATAACTTCGAGCTGTGTCCCCCATTGGCGAGTTGTGTCGCTTGAGCGGATCGGTGACAACTTGTCGCTCAACGCGCGGGCGCAGTTCCCAAGTATCTCGGCCCTTTCCGTTGGCACTCTCTCTCTGACACTTAGCTCCGTAGGTCATTCATAACAAGAGGCTTAACTCACGCATCGAAGAGTACTTTCGGGCCATATTTTCAGTTCGGAAGTACTATGGGCAATTTGTCCGTCGGCGAATCATCATTTGAAAAGGTTTGATAATCGCAGGTCCTGTCGCCGGATTATTGGGAGCAACAAATATGAGTTGTAGCCCTGGATCGATTCTCGGGTTGCCCGCCGTCATCCCTAGCGCAGCCATGCGACGCGTGATGGAGATGGTCAAGCGTGTGGCCCAAACGGATGCCTCCGTCCTCATCACGGGCGAAAGCGGGGTCGGCAAAGAACTTGTCGCTCGGGCCTTGCACGAACAATCCCTTCGATGTAATTCGCCCTGGGTGGACCTCAATTGCGGGGCACTTCCAGAACATCTCGTTGAAAGTGAGTTATTCGGTTTTGAGAAGGGCGCCTTCAGCGGTGCCACCCAGACCAAGCAGGGTCTCCTCGAACTAGCCCACCCGGGCACGCTTTTCCTAGATGAGATTGGCGACCTTGACTCCCGTTTGCAAGTGAAGCTGCTGCGAGTGTTGGATGGCGCTCCATATTACCGCCTCGGTGGGTTAAAAAAGATCTCCCCGAACGTTCGCATCGTGGCCGCCACAAATCGGGACCTGGAGAAGGGCATTGCAGGCGGCAAGTTTCGAAGCGACCTCTTCCATCGGTTGAGCCAGGTTCACATTGCAGTACCACCTCTGCGCGAGCGGCCGGAAGACATTCCTGTGCTAGCCGAGTTCTTCCTGCGCGAGCAGAACCAGAATAATGTCGGTATCGCGCCGGCGGCACTAGAGGAGCTTCGTAACTTGCCGTGGCCAGGCAACGTACGGGAACTCCGCAATGTCGTGATTCGCGCTTCAATCATGAGATCTGGGAATGAAATTCAGGTCGAGGACTTACCGCTGGGAAAGCAGAAGACTTCGCCGCAATCGGCCCCCGTCGCGGCAAGCCTCGAAGAGATGGAACGTCAGATGATCTTCCGCGCGTTAGACCAGACTTCCGGTCACCACGAACGAGCCGCAAAGGTGCTCGGAATTTCTCGGAGAACATTGACCCGTAAGCTGAAAAAGTATGAGGCCGCGAATGCACTTGAAGCAGTCGCTGCTGGCTGAATGCTCTCCGGCACATCCGGACGAACGTCGACGGAATCCACGGCGGGCAGCCCACGGCGTAATGACCCTCAATATCCTCAAGTCAGATTTGCGTTCTGCCCCTATTCATGCTTTTCTCCTTGACTTGAGCGCCTCGGGGTTTCGCGCGTCCCACACCGCCCAGGAGCTCTGTTCCGGTCAAGAGGTTGCTTTCTGCCATGGCACGGGGGAAGGCATGGCCAGGGTCGTGTGGACTCGGATCGTTGGCCAACGCGTAGAAAGCGGCTTCTTGATTTGCTGACCTCAAGGGGTTCTCCACGCCGATTCTCTCCCGCCCTCCCTTCCGACGTCGCCCTAGCCTTCTCCTACGGATCCCTACGACCAAAGTAACTGCAACGTTTATTTGATTTTGAGTTCCGGTGCCGTTTGGGGTTCTGCAGCAGTTTGGGGAACCAGCACCCAACAATCGGTGGGAGAGTACCAACGTAGCGATTTCGGGTGAAAACTAAAATGCAATCTACACACAGACCCGCACCGGGGGTCCGAGACACCTGGTCTCCGAGTCCCTCACCGAGTGACAAATTGTCTTCTCCACTCCGCGGATCGGACAGCCCTAACTGTCTCAATCACAAGGAATTGCCGTTTGGACCTCATCCATCCTCAAGTGTTCAACGCCGCTACGTGGGGCGCTCGGATGTTGCTGGCGATTGCAATTTGCCTGCTTGCGGTCGGCGTCTCCCTTGCTGACGGAAAAAAACACAAGTTGTCCAACGACCTTGAAGCTTTCAAAGACGGCTCCAATGGCCCAACCGTTGACGTCATCATTCAATTCAACCAGGTGCCCACTGATGTGCATCATCAGAAGGTACAGAACAAGGGCGGAGTGCTGAAGACGAAACTGGACGCCATCATGGGAGCCCATTATTCCGTACCGGTTGCGTCCCTCTCCTCTCTGGCGGGTGATCCCGATGTTGCTTACATCTCCCCCAATCGTCCGCTCAGCGGTACTTCGACTCTCGACTACGGCGCAGAAACAGTCAATGCACCCGTCGCGTGGCAGCAGTGGGGTTTGGATGGCACGGGCATCGGAGTAGCGGTCATTGATAGCGGCGTCACCGCCGTTGGTGATCTCTATTGGTGGATTCCGTCGAATCAAACTTATGGCTCGCGCGTTGTCTATAGCCAGAACTTTGTTCCTGGCACAACGGATAGCTCCGACCAATATGGCCACGGAACACATGTGGCTGGGATCATTGCCGGTGCGGGCTGGTTTTCCACCGGTTCCAACTTCACTCACACATTCAAAGGGATTGCCCCGAATGCAAACATCATCAACCTGCGCGTTTTGGACCAAAACGGTGCTGGTACCGACAGCAGTGTGATTGCGGCGATCCAAACTGCCATCAACTTGAAATCTACTTACAACATCCGTGTAATCAGCCTTTCGCTCGGGCGCCAAGTCTACGAAAGCTATCAGCTGGATCCACTCTGCCAGGCAGTTGAGGCAGCTTGGAATGCAGGCATAGTAGTGTTGGCCGCGGCTGGGAACCAGGGGCGCAACAACACCGCGGGAACAGAAGGCTACGGCACCATCGCCGCTCCAGGGAATGATCCGTACGCCATCACCGTGGGCGCCATGAAGACGGCAGACACTCCGACCCGCATCGACGACACTATTGCAAGTTACAGTTCGAAAGGACCGACGGCGTACGACTATGTGGTGAAACCCGACATCGTTGCGCCCGGCAATCAAATCATCTCCGCCCTGGCGCCGAATGCACCCCTACTGAGTACTCCCACCGATGTTTATCTGAGCGAGTACTCCACCTCGACTACTACCAACACGACCTCGGGCGGCAATACCAAAAATAACAAGATCTCGCCGTCTTATATGCGGCTGAGCGGCACAAGTATGGCCACACCCGTGGTAAGCGGCGCTGCTGCCCTGCTCATCCAGCAAAATCCGAACCTTACGCCGGATCAAGTCAAGGCCCGTTTGATGACACTTGTCTAAATCGAAGACAGTCATCAGTTCGTTTCCCTCACAGGATAGGAAAGCTCGATGATGCTGGGGATCGAGAGCCATCCCGTGATTTCCCTTGCAGCGCCCAACCGGAAAGCGCCCCACAACTTCATCGGTTACCGGATCGATGACTGCAAAAATGTTCTGATCCTGCAAATTCACGTACACCTTACGCGCTACGGGATCGTACTGCGGCATCCCGGTCTCGCTGTCAAAATGCAAGGTCTTAACGATTTCGTCTTTGACTACGTCCACAACGGCCTCAGCTTTCCCGCGCTCGTCCGAGACGTATAGCTTGTGGAACGGCGCTGCGTACGCGCTGCCATCCGGTTTGGCTTCCGTTTTCAGTTTCTTGACCACCTTCATCTGTTTCAGGTCCACGACGCCAATCGTGTTGTCGTATGCGTTGGAAGAGTAGAATTTCCTGAGTCCCGGCACATACTCCACACCCTCCGCACCAGGAGTATCCGTGACCGTTGCGACGACCTTGTTAGTCTTAACATCAATCACATAAGTTTGTTTCGCGGCAAGATGAGCAGATAGCAAGTAGTGATCGTCAGGATCCACAGTCAGGTAGTCGAATCGTTTTCCTCCCGGGCCTGGCAGATCGAACTCTGCTATTTTCTTAAGCGTAGGGCCGCTCGATTGAGGAGCGCCCTTAGGCGCAAACATCAGAACGAATGTTAGAAGCAGGAGCAGCGCACTGCTTTGGGCTAAGCGTTTTTTAATCATTTCCGCTTCCTACTTGAGAGCGATGTCGCTCAGCGCTGCCTTGATTCCAGCCGCGACCGAGGCGGTATTGCCGGCAGCCCAGAAGTGCATGAAAAAGAGTCGAGGCTGCTCCGTAAGCATATGACTATGCAGAGCCGTAATGGAAATGTGATGCTCCTCCAGCGCTGAGATAACGGGATTCACTTCCTCGGCCGTGAGCACAAAATCGCCTGTCGTAGCAACTTTGCCCGCGCCCGTTTCTTGGAAATTGATAGACTCCGCAACGCCCTGGGGCGATGCGAGTGTCATGCCGTTTTCTGTTATTTCTTGGGAACGCGCCAAGCCAAAAGAAAGAACTCCACCTCTGAGTGTGCCTTGCCGCCCGATCGTGTCATTCGCAATTTTGACCCATTGGGGTGGAGTAGTTGGCTCAGGTGCCGGCGGCGCGGGCTTTTCAAGAGGAGTCTTTGAAGTAGCAAGAGCGGCGCGCAAGGAGCCAGCGATCTGAGCGGCAGCACCGTGGCACAGGTAATGCGTGTACATTACGTGTGGCCGCCGCGATTGCTACGTACTTTGTGATCCCCGATTTGTTTCGGGACTCTGCCATGGCTTCAATGCGGTGTGCGGTTCCATTCTACGACGTTCCGGCCTTCGGATCGCTGTAGTTGCGGCTTCGCGCCGTATCTTGGCAGTTCTATTACTCACTAACCCAGCGGTCGGTGGGCCTTACAATCTGTTGACAAATTTCAGATGCCACGGTGACAACCTTCTCGTACAATTCTGGCTATCTCAAACCGGACAAAGCTCGAAACCCGAGCATCAGCCCGTGGATTCCCGCACGCGCTGGAGCCCGAATTTGACACCAAACGTTATTTGGCAGGAGGGGTATACATGAAGCGTGCCATTAAGTTCCTGAGGTCATCTCTGATTCTTGGGCTCGCGGTGCTATTGCTTCCCGTTCTCGCATTTGCGCAACATTACAAACAAACGAACCTCGTTTCGGATTTGGCCTCGATTTCTACGCCAAATCCTCCGGATCCCAGTCTGAAAAACCCCTGGGGACTGACTCGCTCCCCGGGCGGCAGCCCTTGGTGGGTTTCCAACAATAATTCCGGCACGTCCACTCTCTACAACGGCGCGGGCGCAGCAATTCCGATTAATGGTACTGGCAACGTCACCGTTCCGCCTCCTAATGGCTCGCCGGCGGGAACCCAGTCGACTCCAACAGGTGTCGTTTTTAATGGCAGCCCGACGGATTTTCTCGTTGCCCCGGGCAAATCCGCCCACTTCATCTTTGTTACGGAAGATGGAACGATCTCCGGCTGGAATAGCGGGCAGAATGCCGTCCTCGTCGTCGACAACTCGGGTAACGGGTCCCCGAATGGCGCCGTCTACAAAGGCGCGACCTCGGGCGAAATCAACGGCAACAAATTTCTTTACGTCACGAATTTTCGCAACGCGCGCGTCGAAGTCTACGACACAAATTTCAAGCGTGTCTTTCTCGGTGATGATGCTTTCGAAGCCGAGGGAGTCCCTGACGGCTTCGCTCCCTTCAACATTCAGAACATCGGCGGCACGCTCTTTGTAACATACGCCAAGCAAGACGCGGCCCGGCACGATGACGTCGCCGGTGATGGGCTCGGTCTCGTTGAGATCTTCACGCCGGCTGGGAGACACATCGGCAATCTTCAGCATGGCTCGTGGTTCAATTCACCGTGGGGAGTTGTCTGGACCACACGTGATTTCGGCGAGTTCAGCAACGCCATTCTCGTTGGCAACTTTGGGAGTGGCAAGATTGCCGCTTTCAATGGTTTCACCTACAAATTCATGGGCTTCGTAAAGAACCCAGACGACTCCATCATGATCATCGACGGCCTGTGGTCGCTCACCTTCGGCAACGACGGGACCGCTGGACCAGCCAACACGCTGTTCTTCAGCGCCGGCATTAACGGGGAACAGGATGGTCTGTTCGGCACGATCACCCCTGTCGACGGGCTGGACGGCGACGAGGAATAAACAGAAGATTCTAAGTCTGGTCCTTTGTGACGAAGACGAACAGGAACCAAGAAGATTTTCGCGAATCAAACGGCGGCGGGGCGCCAACGCAGCTTCACCGGCGCTCCGCAAAGCCAATTTGAATCGCGAGCGTCCATCGACGCACTGCGAGCAACTCTGATTGCGCGGGCAGTTCGCCCCGCCATTTGTGAATTTTTTCTCCAGGCTGCCAAGCCGAATCGACTTTCTCAGGATGCATTTCGCCGTGAGCATATAGGAGGGGAACAGAAAAGTCCAGTACAAACTACAATTGTTTAAGTCTTATGGTCTTAAATCCCAGGACAAATCTACCCTGGTACCCCCTAACCTCTTCCTTGCAACCTTCTTCCGCCGCGGATTATAGATTGGTCGCACTCTGCCTAGAAGCCCGAGGTACGCACATTATCTTTTGGGTGCGGTGATACAAATCGGTCGTTCCGGGCTATATGACGATTTAGCCTCCGAGCCACTAACCACCAGCTACTCGTCACTCAAAACTGAAGTTTGTGTGCCACCTCAACCGGCCGCGCTCCTCCAATTACCGACACCGCGGTCCGAGCCATGGCACTCCCGTGCTGTACTCGCTCCAGATGGAGACTAACCATGGCTTCGGTCGGTGATGTCATCGTCAAGAACCCGAATATCCTTCATGGCACACCCGTATTCCGGGGCACGCGGTCCCCTTTCAGGCTCTCCTGGACTACCTCAAAGCAGGAGACACTCTGGACGAATTCCTCTAGGATTTTCCCTCGGTCAGCCGCCAAGACGCCATTACCGCGCTTGAGGACGCCAAGGCCGCACTTGTCGGCCAGCGTGGATGAAGATCCTTCTTTGACGAATGTGTTTCCCAGCGTCTGCGAAATCACTTGCCCGGTCATGAGTGCCAATCCGCTCGATACGCTGGGTTAGGAGAACTCGAGAACGGCGATCTCCTGACTGCCGCCGAAGCCGCCAAATTCGATGTGTTGCTCACTGTGGATCGCGGCTTTGAATACGAGCAGAATTTCCAAACCAGCCGGGATTAGCTTCCTCGAAGAAAAAAGGAAAAATGACGATTGCGTTCAAGCAGGCGAGACGCGCCTAAAAGGAGGACAAGGAATGAGGCATACAAAGTGTTGGATCGTTGCCGTGGCGAGCCTGCTCGCTTTGGCACCTTTCTCTTCCTCAAAAAATCCGAGCGCAGTAGATGCTGAAAAGGGCCGTCTTCAGAATTCGGGCAAGGTGACGCAGGAAATTCTCAATGTCGTTGCGTTGTGGTGATGCCGTCGGTGTTGAAAGCTGCGTTTCTTGTTGGGGGCAGCTACGGTCGCGGCACCACGGTTTGCCGCACGGGCAAAAATTCACCGGTCCATGGGGGCGCCTGCTATGTATGCGCTCGAAGGCGGGAGCTTTGGCTTGCAGTTTGGCGGCGAGGCAACAGACTTCGTCTTTCTTGTGATAAACGATCGTGGCGCAGGCAGCCTGCTGCACAGCAAGGTAAAGCTGGGAGCGGACGCATCATTCGCCGCCGGACCAAAAGGACGTTCCGCGGCAGCAGATACTGACGCCTATATGCGAGCTGAGATTCTGAGCTACTCCCGTGCGCGCGGCGTGTTCATGAGAGGAGGCAAAAATGAGATCCGCAAGGTAGCGCAATTAGGACGATCTTCATGGGACGGCTCGAACACAACGATAACATTGATGACAGGATCATCAAAGAAATTAAAGAGTCCGATATCGTCATCGCTGACCTGACCTACGGAAGACAAAGACTCGCAACGAGTGGTGAAGGAAGAGGTCAAGAGATAGGTAATCAAGAATAGAGCCGACTTTGCCTCACAGGAGGTTAAGAATGATGAGACGACTCATTTGTTCAGTCAGTTGCGTTGTGCTCCTGACATTCTTTTCAGCATCGAATGCACAGGGCCAGCAGCCTCACCGAACTGTGACCGAAGCCTCGATGAAGAACATAGTGGAAGGCGTACTGCTTGTCATCGCGATGGCTGGCGCAATTGGCGGAGTGTGGAATCGGCTCAAATTAGGCAAAGGTATTGGTCTCCGATTCATTCAGTACCTTGGGTTGACAGTCCTTGTCCCAATCATTGTGATTCTCTCGCTCGAAGGCCGTATAAGCCAAGAAATGACCGGAGCTATAGCCGCTGCAGCTGTGGGAGCCGTTTTGGCTGGTATCGGGAAGGATGCGCGAGAGTAGCCCATCAAATGAAACTTACGGTGGCGGGATACTGGTCGTGGTGGAAGGTGATGCTGCCATTCCTGGCGTTTCTGGGCCTATCGTGCCCGACAACCCTCGCCTTCTCGACTCCGAGCGATTTGGCAAGAGCATGAATGCGGATGGCGGCGGTTTTCATGTCCAGACCATCGGCAGGAATGGAAGACTCTCCGATCCCCGGCAGATCCAGCGCAATCACCGTAGATTGTTCGCCCAGCACAGGTAATATTGGCGTCCACATGCGAGACGTCTCCGCATAGCCATGCAGCAGGATGAGCGGTGTGCCATGGCCGCCCCTCGTGTAATAAGCTTGACGCCCGCAACCTCCACCACGCGCGAGACGAACTGCTTGTCTGCGGCCTCCGCTCGGGCCATCCCTGAAAGCGAAAAACAAACCAGAAGCAAGCACAGCAGACAAACAAACCTGGCAAAACCAAGGCTATCCTTCATGAATCCTGCGAATGACTCTTCCCTCCTGGGTACGTCTATCCCGCCTCAACTGTCGTAGTAGTGACCGTTGACTTCCTCTCCGATGATCGCGACGTCGGGCCTTCGACATATTGAGCGGATCGGACTTCCACCAAAAACCGACTGAAGGCACCTCGACTTGCGCCCCTAGTTGGCACGTGGCCCGAGTCCCGGTAAATCGAAAGTGTTTGGAAGAGTCGTCATATCTCACAGGCTCTCCGGTTGATTTATGCACCCACCGCGCCGTCGCGATCCCAAGCCTGGGTGTGATCTGCCGTTGAAGAAAAACCAAATGCCTCTCGAGGCGATTCATTGCTTTCTTCGACTGCTATTGTTGCCAGCCACCGCCGAGGACCCTGTAAAGCTGCACAAGACTCTGGTACTCGGTGCCGCGCGCTTCCGCGAGTGTGAGTTCGGCGGAAAACAGCGATCGCTGCCCGTCCAGCACTTCGAGATAAGTTGTCGTCCCTCCCGTGTAGCGCAAGTTGGAAAGGCGCACGGATTCCTGCAAGTCCTTGACGGTATCTTCCTGGCGGACCCGCACCTGATGGAATTTTTCGTAGCCGATCAACGCATCGGACACGTCGCCGAACGCGCGTTGAATGGTTTGCCGGTACGAAATCAAAGCCTGCTGGTGTTGCGACTTGGCCACCTCCAGATTCCCGCGAAGAGCGCCCCCCGTGAAGATGGGTTGGCTCACTTGGGCGCCGTAGGACCAGATTCCGACTTGCGAGCTCATCAGGCTGGAGAAAGCGCTGCTTCGTCCGAAAGATCCGCCGCCGGAGCCCGTCAGCGAGATTTGCGGAAAGAACTGCGCCTTGGCGACTCCGATTTCGGCGTTCGCGGAAACCAGGACTTGTTCAGCCTCGCGAATATCAGGCCGGCGCTCAATCAATGAGGAAGGCAGGCCCGGCGGCACTTCGGGAGGAAGCGGCTGCTCCACCAGCGGGCGTCCCAGAGGCACGGCCTGCGGGTAGTTGCCAAGGAGGATGCTGATGGCGTTTTCTTCTTGGGCGATCTGCCGTTCCAAGTCAGGAATTTGGGCGTTCGCCGAATCGAGAACTTGCTGCGCCTGCAAAACATCAAGCCTCGTAGCGACACCATGCTCAACGCGAAGATTGGTGAGCTTCACAGAGTCTTGCTGCGTTTTGACGGTCTCGTGTGTGATTTGAAGTTGAAGATCAAGTTGCAAGAGAGCGAAATAAGCGCTCGCCACGTCGCTCACGAGCGTTAATATGACCGTCTGCCGCGCATTCTCGGTCGCCAGGAGCTCGGCTCGCGACGCCTCGGTCGCGCGCCGCAGCCCTCCGAAAAAGTCCAACTGGAACGCCGCGTCGGCAGTAAGGAGCAGAAAGTTCGATTTGGTTTGGAAGTTATGTTCTTTTCCGCCGCTGAAATCACCGTTCCCTTGCACTTGTGGGAAAAGACGAGAGCGCGAGATGGCCACCTGGGCACGCGCGGCGTTGATGCGCTCCGTGGCGAGCTGCAAATCGTAGTTCTGCTTGAGCGCTGTGCGGATGAGCTCCTGCAATTGGGGGTCCTGGAAAACCTGCCACCAGGGAAGATCGGCATAGGACGCTGCATGCGCTTGCGCCTGGGGGTTTTCGCTCAGATCACGGAAAGCCGTCGGAGGTTGAACGACGGGCCGATGGTAGTTCGGGCCCACCCTGCATCCAGCGGCGAGGCTCAAGGACATCATCGCCGCCATGAATGCTGCGACCTTCTTGATAGGCTTGCTCCGCTGCTCTTCCTTTGCACGGTTCTCGCTGTGCTCCATATCAATCCGCCTCCGCTGGAGTGGGAGCCGCCGGCAACGGACCCGAGGCATGCTCCTTGCCGGCGCCTGACCATTTTTCAACCATGTAGAAAATCGCAGGCACAAAGAAAATTCCGATCATGCTGGCGGCCAACATTCCGCCGATTACGGCCGTGCCCATGATTTGGCGGGCAACCGATCCGGCGCCGGTAGCCGTCCACAGGGGCACGCAGCCGAGAATGAACGCGAAAGACGTCATGAGGATGGGCCGCAGGCGAAGCCTGGCCCCTTCGAGGGCGGCATCGACCAGGGGTTTTCCATTCTCGTATTGCTCCTTGGCGAACTCGACGATCAAAATCGCGTTCTTTGCAGCCAACCCGATGAGCATGACCAGTCCGATCTGCGAGTAGATATCGTTCTCAATCTGGACCATGTAAGGCGGCAGGAAAATTCCTAGCAGCGTGCGACGCAGCCACAGAATTCCGAAGGCCCCAAAGATCGCGACCGGCGTGCTCAGCAGTACGCTGAACGGCAGCGACCAACTTTCATACAAGGCCGCCAAAATCAGGAAGACGAATAACAGGGAAAGTCCGAAGATCGCCGAAGCGGGCACGCCTTCCCGGGCTTTTTGCTCTTGATAGGACATTCCCGAATAGTCGAAGCCCATCTCTCGCGGCATCGTCTTTCTAAACACATCTTCGAGGGCCGCCGTGGCTTGGTCCGCGCTGTAGCCCGGCGCTGCGCTGCCGTTGATTTGCGCCGCACGATACTCGTTGAAACGCATCGTAAACTCCGGCCCGAGCCGCGGCTTAACGCTGGTTAGCGTGGACAGCGGGACGTCCTCACCTTTGCTGTTGCGAACGTAGAACTGTCCGACGTTTTCGGCCTTGGCGCGGTCTTCGCTTTCCGCTTCGATATAAACCTGCCATTGCCGGCCGAACCGGTTGAAATAGTTGATGAAGTATCCGCCCATGAATGCCTGGATCGTCCGGTAGACATCGTTGAGAGGCACGCCCTGCTTCAGCACTTTGTCACGGTCCACTTCGACAAACTCCTGTGGCACGCTGGGTAAGAACGTTGTGAACAGGCCCGCGATTTCGGCGCGCTTGCGGGCCGCTTCCAGAAATGTCCCCAGGTTTTTGGCCAGAAACTGCACATCATTTCCAGCGCGGTCCTCAAGAACGAAAGTGAAACCACCGGAGCTGCCGACACCTGGAATAGCCGGCGGTGAAAAGCTGAAGGCGATTCCGGCGGGAAGCCGGCTCAGTTCCATGTTTAAACGCGCTTTGATAGCTTGAAATTGTTCACCTCGTGTCTTCCGCTCATCCCAAGGTTTGAAGGTGACAAAAAAGAACGCATTGTAACTGGTACGCACAAAGCTCAGCAAACTGAAGCCGATAACGCTGGTCGTATATTGAACGCCCGGCGTATTTGTAATGATTTTTTCTACGGCCGCCGAGGCTGCTCTTGTGCGTTCCAGAGAAGCTCCGTTCGGTAGCTGCAGATTGACGAACGCATAGCCCTGATCTTCATCAGGAAGGAAGCTCGATGGCACCCGGTTGGCAAAAAAGCCCCCCGCCAAGCCAAATCCCACCAGCAGCACAACCACCACGACGGTCTTTCGGATGAGTACTGCGCTCCAACGCACATAGCCTTCGGTAGCACGTTCGAACAAGCGGTTGAACCCATCGAAAAACCGCCTCAGTAATCCCTGGCTCTGTGTCCTTGGCCGGAGCAGCAGCGCGGCAAGTGCCGGACTGAGCGTGAGCGCGTTGAACGCAGAGAGCAGAACCGAAATCGCGACAGTGACAGCGAATTGCTGGTAGAGCCGACCGGTAATGCCGGGGATAAAGGCGGTTGGCACAAAGACCGCCGAGAGAACCAGCGCGATCCCAACGACTGGTCCGGAGAGCTCTTCCATTGCTTTCAAAGCCGCGTTCTTGGGAGTCAAGCCATCCTCGATGTGCCGTTCCACGCCTTCCACGACGACGATGGCGTCGTCCACAACCAGGCCGATCGCCAGCACTAGACCAAAGAGAGAAAGAGTATTGATGGAGAAACCGAACACTGGGAAAAGAACGAATGTACCGATAAGCGAGACGGGCACCGCAAGGAGTGGAATCAGCGTGGCGCGCCAGCCCTGCAGGAAGAGGTAAACCACAAGGATCACAAGCGCGAGCGCGATTAGAAGTGTCACAACGATTTCCTT
>WNGM01009045.1_pt1 | contig 20168 bp, 19 predicted proteins | sample 5400571 | NCBI WGS metagenome assembly WNGM01 (sample SAMN13153378, study PRJNA577476) | soil metagenome | isolation source: 100 cm soil or saprolite under Garry oak tree replicate 2 | place: USA:California | collected 2016-06-15 | reverse complement strand
TGGCCCGACGGCCACGCCCTCGGATCCGAGTGGCGCGCTCCCGCTCGCGATCGCGTTCAGATCGCTGAGGAGAAGCTTGACGGGGACGCGCGCGGTCGTTTCAGCGCCGAGTGGAAGCAGTTGGAGTCTGCCGCCCGACGCGAGGTACGCGAACCTCGCGTTCTTGAGATAGGAGATCATGTCTCCGATCCCGGGACCCTCGTGCACCAGGGTCTGCGTCTGCACGCCAGCGACGTCAACCACTTCCAGAACGTGCTCACGATCGGATGTCTCCCGGACCTTTTGACTGGCTGACGCCGTGCCGAGCAGAGGGTCCAGCGCTCCTGCTACCTGGCTCAGCCCCGAGGAGATCTTTCCCGCGGCGGCGGAGGCCGCCTTGACGGTCGGATCAGAATCAGCGCCTGTCGCCGCTGCCAGGTCCTGGCCGATCGAGGCGATCCCCTTGACCACGGATGCAATCTGCTTGACGCTGCTCTTGAAGCCATTCACGTCCTCGAACCCCGTCGTGGCCGGGCTCGCCGTCACCGACTCGCTCCCGAACGAGACGCTCACGGCCGTGCCGAAGCTGGTCCGGGTCGAGTAACCGGCCTGGTTCCGTTTGCCGTTGTCCTGGGGCGGCTCGTAGACGATTCCGATCGGCAGAGCAGGAATGGTCAGCGCGCCGGCGTGCACGAGCAAGGCGCTCCGGTTGATCTTGAGCTGGCTCGCCGCCACCCGGCGCCCTGAACGCAGCGTCCAGAACACGTCGGCGGCGCCCCCGACGTCGATGGTGACCGAGCTCTGGCCTGGCGGCACGATCGTCGTCAGTCCGTTGGCCGTGGCCTGAAAATCGTTTGCACCGCGATTGACGATGTCGAATCGAAGTCCAACGCCGATCGCGTTGACGACGACCTCTGGAACATCGGGCTCTACGTCCGTCGCATCCGTCCCGGAGGAGTCGACCCACGTCGCACGATCTGCGCTTCCGGACTTCGCCCCGCCCGCCGAGCGGCGTGGTGCGACGTGCGGGCCGTAGCCCACCGAGCGCCACGGCCACGGCGGCGTCCTCAATCCATGGAAGGCTCCCGTCCTGGCGTCGAACGTTCCCACGTTGACGACGAAGAAAGGCAGCGGAGCCGGGAAGAGCTTCGAGCGTCACGGAACCCGATGGGAGATCGACAAAACCGACCTGATCGGGAGGTTCATCCACTGGGTCTGCTTCGCCTCGACGCGCGTGTTGTGGCCGGGCGGTCCGGCGAAAGGTGCCCCGGACGATCGTGCGAATCGAATGAAGCGTCACGCTGACCGTCGAACCAGAAGCGAAGTCCGGGATCTGACCTCCCCCCGCATCCGTGATGTGGACCCTTGCCGAAGGCACCGGAGCCCCTGTGAGGCGATCGACTGCAGTCACGGTGAGCCGGATCGGCGTGTTCAGCGGTACCGGAGAGGGGCTGACACTGATGTTGAAATCGCGAAGACCGGCGCTGAATCGCTGCCGTTGTGGCCCATAGCCGATGATGCCGCTGACGTCGACGAAATGATCGGTGCCGTGGAAGGTATAGGAAATCGGGGAATTCACCGGGAATGCGGTCGGATCGCCATCGAAGCGAGCGATGCCGCCGGAGAGCGGACGACCCGTTCTGCCGAGGTCAGACACTTCAGAGACCAGGATCGTCAACCTCGTCGGGGTTCCCACTCTGATGGGCCCCGGCGGCGAGTCCGCCCTCAGCGAGACATTCAGGCTTGGGTAGTTCAGCAGGTCTTTGAGAACGTCAAAATATCGCTCCGCCATCGCAGCCTGCCCGGCGTCGTTGGGATGCATGGCGCTGCTGATGATTGGCCAGCCCCGCGTCCGAAAGGAATCGGTAACCGTATTGACCCAGCGGTTGGTCGGACTACCTGGAGTGAAGCCGCTGCCCGTGTCGGCGCAGTATCCGTGCTTCATGAAGTCTGCAGGGGCGATGTAATGCCAATGCGGTTCCAGCGCCGCAGCACCTCTGACCCTGTCGTTCAGCTGCGGAATGATGACCGTCGAGGCAAAGGTGGACTGGTCCCGCCCCATGAGCGAGAACTGATCGGCCAGCCTGGGGCCGAATGGAAGTTGTGGATTCACCGGCTCATGATCGCAATGGTTGCCATCGGCCCCGTAGGTCGGGTCCGGATACCCGCCGAAGTAGACCGTCCTAACGTGTGGCAAATATTGTTTGATCACGTCGCGGAGTCTCGCGTATCGTCGTTCGAGTACCGAGAGATCGTTCTGGAACTTGGCTCGAGTTCCACTGTCGCCTATGAAAGGACGCCAGATCGGTACGTTGCACACGTTCAACATGCATTGCTCCACGATATCGGCGAACCCGACGTCGTTGCCCCCAATAGAGACGAGCAGAGCGTCAATCGGGCGAGGCGTTACCGCACAAGTCCAATATGGAGCGCCGCGTCCCGACAAACTGCCAGGCTTTCCCGACTGCGGATTGGTCCTGATCACCTTGCCGCACGAGGCGGCGACCACCTGATTGATCTGTGGTTCGAGCGCTTGGTGATTGCCCGCCGGTGGTTCTGGTCCGTCGTAAGGCGCGAGCAGCCCCGTCTCCACCTCGGCACCTGAACAAGCGAACGACACGAAATCGATCGCCCGGCCCGGCGCGGCCCTCTTGAGCCTCTCAACGGCCTGCGCAAAAGCGGCCTTCCTCGAGCGGTTGCAGCGAACGTCCTCCCACTGAGCTTGACGCGTTACGTTCTGCAACCAATCAAATTGCGCGATCTGATCCGGAGCGCCCTGCCCGGAGCCGTACGAGTCGCCGATCGCGACGATGAACAAGGGTGGCTTCTGCGCGGAAGTCTGGTCGGACGCTAGCAGAGCGCCGATCAAGATGGCTGCGCCCGGTCGGATTGCGCGTGGCATGATCCTTACCTCCCTCTTCATTGCCGCACGAACTCCACGCGGCGGTTGGTGGCGCGGCCATCCGGGGTGTCGTTCGAGGCGAGCGGCACGTTCGAGCCTTGCCCCGCGGTGGCCAGCCGGCCGCCGTCGACGCTGAACTGGGACACCAACGCGCCCTTCACCGCATCCGCGCGCCTCTGCGACAGGTCCTGGTTGTGCGCGCTGTCGCCGGTCGAATCGGTGTGACCCTCGATGCGGAGCTGGAGTGCCGGCTTCGACGCGAGCGCGGCCGCGATGCTCTTCAGGACCGGCATCGACTCGGGTCGCAGCCGGTCGCTGTCCACGTCGAAATGGATCCCGTGGCTGACGTACCGGCCCGTCGAATCGATGGTCAGGCCGAAATCGGGAGCCGACTCCGCCACCCGGAACCGCGCCACGCCCAGAGGTGCCGCCACCTCGGTGAAGTACAGCCACGCGGCGTCGCAGGCTGCGAGTTGCACCTGGTTGGCGTCGACGAGCCGCTCATTGTTGACGTAGATGCGCACCCGGCCGTCCTGCATCCAGAGGCTCAGCGACAGCTTCTGGCCGGGCGTCACGCGAAACGGCGCGGTCCCCAGCAGCGGGCCGGCGGTGGCCTTGACGGTTCCGGTCCGGGCAACCCAGTTCAGCTGCACCGTGATCTCCGATCTCACGATCGAGGGCAGCCTGCCCAGCTGGAGCCTGAAACCCGGGCGGTACGACCTGGACGGCGAATCGTCGAACTCCACCTCGGTCTCGATGGTGAAGTTGGGCGGCAGCGATCCGAGGCTCGCCGTCAGGAGCGTGCCGGGCTTGCTGACGACGAGCTGCTTGCCGTCCGCAACGTTCCTCACGTCCACCGCTGGTCCGCGCACCTTGAGGTGAGGAGGCGCGCCGCCGGGCATGAAGTCGCTGAAGTCGTCGTAGAAGATCGACCGTTCGCCGGGTACGAAGTCCCAGGCGGGGTCGTACGCCGGGCTGGATGCACCGGGCGCTGGTGCCGCCGCGGCCCCCGGAGGAGGGGCGAGGCCGCCGAAAGCGGCGATGGCTCGATCCGGTTGCGCGGGCGTGTTGCCGAGCGGCGAGGACGGCGCCGGGTACTGCTGCGGAGCCGGGTTTTGCTGAGCGGGCGAGTTCTGTTGCGGAGCCGGGTTCTGCTGAGCGGGCGGGTACTGTTGCGGAGCCGTGTATTGCTGCACGGGCGCGTACTGCGGGGGCGCAGGGGCGAACTGCTGCGGAGGAGGGTTCTGCTGCGCGGCTGGCGCGGCGGGAGGCGGAACTGGGGGCGCAGCCGGCTTGGTGGAGCCCAATCCGAGCTTCGCGCCGAGCGAGGTCAGCTTGTCCACAGTGCTGCCCGCCTGATCGATGGCTTTGCCGCTGCGATCGACCCACCGATCGATCGGATCGCTGGAGCTCGCGGCGGCGGGCCCCCGGCGAATCTCTTGCTGCATCTGTGCAGAGAGGGAGTCGATCTGGCCGTCGTACGCCGCCGTGTCGCACGCTCCCTGCTGGACGGCGGCATCTCGCGCCGCGAGCGCGGACCTCAGTCGCGCCGCCGTCGGGGCGCTCGGCGTTCCCGGGCGCGCCTGCGCAGCCATGGCCCGGGTCGTTTGGTACCGGTCGGTCTGCGAAGGATCGGGGCAGAGGACGGCGAGGTCGCCCTGCGCCACGGCGGTCCCGGAAGTGATGGTCACGAGCGCTTTCCCATCCATGACCGCGAGCACCGAGCCCTGCCCGATCTCCCTCCGGTCCGGGCCGATGCGGACGAACCCGAGTTTCGTCCCCTGCTGAACTGCGGGAATCTGCCGGGTGTCGACGAGCACGCCATCCGGGCGCAGCTCGACCACTGCGCCCTCCTGCGCGAGCGCCGCCGAGGGAAGCGCGCAAAAGAGCAGAGCAGCTGCGATCCTGGCAGCGGTGACTTTCATTGGCTTCCTCGGCTGAGCGGCTGCGGTTCCACGATCTAGGGGCCGATGATGGTGCCGAAGAGATCGCCGACCTGGACCCTGTCTCCTACCCGCGCGACTGGAAGTCCTCCGTTGAGGAGCTCGCCTTCCAGGACGATCGCCGTGGCCGCGACCTGGGCAACACCGGCCGACTGCATCGTGATCGAGGTTGCGGAAACGGTCGCTACATCCCCGGTGACGTGCACCGCGCTTCCGACGATCTGCACCGACGCGCCGGGCCCGGCCAGCCGGATGCCCGCGTCGTCGATGTCCAGCGAGTAGGCGCCGTTCGGGCTCTGGAAATGGCCCGCGAACACGCCGGCGGGTCCCTGGGCGCCGGTCGCGCCGGTCGCACCCGTATCGCCTGTCGGTCCGGGAGGGCCTTGCGGTCCCGGGTCCCCCTGTGGCCCGGTTGCGCCCGTCGGGCCCGTGGGTCCGGTGGGCCCCTGCGGTCCGGTCGGCCCGGGAGGTCCCTGGGGACCGGTGGCTCCGATCGTCACCGAGAAGAGCGCCAGCCGGCGATCGAGATCGCTCGGATTGCTTCCCTCCTCGCCCGCGAAAAAGGATTGGACCAGAACCTGGTAAGAGGCTGGTTGCAGCGACAGCGGCAAGTCGGCGACGATCACCGTCGGCGAGAAACTCGCCACCGCAAGCGCCACGTCGCCTAGGGTCACGACGGGAGTCGCCGCGACGCCGAAGTTCCTGCCCTTGACGAACAGTTCCGAGCCCACGGCGTCCGTGCTGGTGATCTGCGGAAGGACCCGTTCGCCTCCGCGCGCGCGCCCGGCAACCAAGAGCGCGCAGAGCAGCGTCAAGGACGCGCATCCCCGACCGGCGACGCCGGCCCTCGACAATCTCGTGCAGCGCATTTCTTGCCCCCTCGCCGTTGGCCGCCCGGGCGCAGCACCCGGATCGGCGCGACCTGAAGGAGCAATCGCAGTGCCATTGGAATTCGCGGGAAAGTCGAGCGGATGAGGATCGGGCCTTGGGGCCCGACCACCGGTGGCACCGGTGGTATACCGGCCCGCTCCCGGAGGGCGCCTCAGTCCGGATCGTCTTCCGCGTCTTCCGAGTCGTCCGGCTCCGCCAGCGCGGCCGGCTTGAGCTTCGCGTCGTCGGTGCGGCTCACCTTGAGCTTGTGGTCGTCCTGCCGCGCGGAGACGGTGAGGCCGGCCTGCGCGTCCACCTCGAAGGTGACGTGGACGCGCGGCTCGCCGGCGCGGCCCGGCTGCACGCCGTCGACCAGCCACCAGCCTTCGCTCTGCAGCTTGCCGGCGGTGCGGCCGGATCCGCGCAGCACGTGGATGGCGAGGCGCCGCTCGTCGTCGCGCGAGGTGGTGAAGCTCTCCGTCGCGCTGGTCGGGATCTCGCTCCCCTGCGCGATGAGCTGCGTCGCCGACCCGCCGGGCTGCTCGACCGCCAGCGCTTCGCCCAGCGCCGGCGGCCGCGAGCTCCTCTTGCAGCCGGCGAGCGCGAGGAGCCCCGCGAGCAGCAGCGCCCGCCTCATCGGCGCAGCGCCTCCGCGAGCGCCTCGCCCAGGATGCGGAGCGCGTCGTCCACCTGGCCGCGCGTGACCACCAGCGGCGGAGCGATGCGCAGAGCGTTGCCGTACGTGCCGCCTTTGCCCACCAGGAGCCCGCGCTTGCGCGTCGCCTCCAGCAGGCGGTTCGCCGCCTGCGGGTCGGGCTCCTTGGTGCCTCGGTCCTTCACCAGCTCGATCGCTTGCATGAGGCCCATGCCGCGCACCTCGCCGATCCCGGGGAAGCTTTCCTGGAGACCCTCGAGCCCCTCGCGCAAGGCCTGGCCCATCATCTGGGCGTTGAACAGGAGCTTTTCCTCCTCGATGACGTCGAGAGTCGCCAGCGAGGCGGCCATCGAGACGGGCGACCCGCCGAAGGTGGAGATCTGCGCGAACCGCGCATGATCGGCGATCTCGGTGCGCGCCATCGTGAGCCCGATGGGCTGGCCGTTGGCCATGCCCTTCGCGCTGGTGAGGATGTCGGGCTCCACTCCGAACTGCTGGATGCCCCACCACTTGCCGCCGGTGCGGCCCCAGGCAGTCTGCACCTCGTCCGCGATGAACAGCCCGCCCGTCGCCTTCACGATCGGCAGCGCGATCTGGAAGTACTCCTTGGGGGGCACGATGAACCCGCCCACTCCCATGATCGTCTCCGCCATGAAGGCGGCGATCTCGCCGTGGGTGGTGGTCTCGATGAGCGGCTTCAAGTCCTTGGCGCAGGCGACGCCGCAATCCGGGTACTTGAGGTCCAGGTCGCAGCGGTAGCAGTACGGAGCGTGCGCGAAGCGGATGCCGCTGATCTCGCTCTGCACGCGCGGCCGGTAGGACTTCACGCCCATCGCGCTCAGGGCCAGCGTTCCGCGGCCGCCGTAGTTGTGGCGCAGCACGACCAGCTCGGTCCGTCCGGTGGCCTCCTTCGCCAGCGTGACCGCGGTATCGTTGGCCTCGGTGCCGGAGTTGGAGAAGAAGACCTTGGCCGGCTTCATCGGCCCGATCTGCACCAGCTTCTCGGCGAGCTGCACCTGCGGGACGGTCGCGTACAGCGTCGAGACGTGCACCAGCTTCTTCTGCTGCTCGACCACCGCCTCGGTCACCCGAGGGTGGCAGTGCCCGACGGAGGCGGTCAGGATGCCGGCGAAGAAGTCGAGGTATTCGCGCCCCTCGACGTCGCGCACGAACATCCCCTTCGCCGAGTCCACCACCAGCGCGTCCTGGTAGTAGGTCGAGACGTTGGGAAAGAGCAGCTCCTTCTGCTTGCGGCGGACTATTTCGGCGTCCCACTGCATTCGTCGGCTCCCAGGCAGAGGATCCCATCTAACACGATCCTGCCGTCCCGGAAGATCGTCGCCAGCGGACCGTCGGGCGGCGCCAGGGCGCTGACCACGGCGTTCCCGGTATCGAAGTCCTCGGCCATCAGCAGCGTGCGCAGGTGGGCGAGCTGTAGGCCCAAGGTCTGGACCTGGGCGGCCGCGGTGGCGCGCTAGATGGCGGCCTTCGCGGCTTCCAGGCTGCGCTCCACCATGACGGCCAAAGCGAAGGGCGCCCAGGTCGCTCAAGGGCAACGGCCCCCGCATCCAGATCACTCACCTCGCCTGCAGCGCCTCGCAGACGAGCGCGACGACCTGGCGGCGCAGGTGGAGGTTCTCACACATCGGCTCGACGTCGCGAAATCCAAGGTCGAACGGCTCCGGCAGCGGGTCATCAGCGTCGCCACCTCGGCCAGCGCCGTCTGCCGGCGTTGCCTCGACGACGCCACCGAAAGCTAGGAGGTACAGAAACGTCATGCCGAACAATCCGCTCGAAAGGCTCCGCCCGACCTTGGGCGTGCTCGGTCCCAGCCCCAACCACGGCATCAGGCCCGACCCCGATCCGGTCGCTGGCCAGCGCCGCGACATGCCCGAGGCCGGACCCCAGGGGCAGGGCAACGGCAACTTGAGGAACGCGCCCAGGCCCGAGCCGCGGGCCCGAGTATCCCAGGAACGTCGGATGGTGCCAGTCACGCGATACGAAGACCGTCGCTTCAAGCGAGAGCGATTGACCTCTACCGGCGTCAGCAAGAATCAAGAGCGTTGTTCTCTCGAGCCGGCCTGTGATTGTACCAGCGCGGGCGGTTCGCATCGGAACCTCTTCGCCCTGTCGATCGAGCAGCGATAGAGCCTCGGCGAGGTCCAAGCTCAGGATTGACCACGTAGCACCCGTATCGAGCTGCGCAAAGTGCACTTCGCCGACGGAATCGCCGGGCGTGAACCTGGCGCCTCGCCCCACGAGATGTGAGCGTGGAGGGCCGCGCCCGGCGCTCAAACCCTGGACGATCTACACTCCGGGCAGGGGTGACGCATGGCGCTCAAGCTGACGGTGAAACAGGTGAAGCTGTGGGTCTTTCACGGCGGCGACCGCAAGGGACTGCTCGCCGATGCCCTGGAGCCGCTGGCCGCTGCAGGGGTGCACCTCCAGATCGTGATGGCGTACCGCTTTCCGACGGAGCTGGACCGCGCGGCCATCGAGGTGTTCCCGATCGAGGGGCCGACCGCGGAGGCAGAGGCGCGCCGATTCGGGTTCGTGCAGTCCGATACGCCCTGCCTGCTGGTGGAAGGAGACGACCGCCGCGGGCTGGGCGCGCGCATCTCGCGGGCCATCTCCGACGCGAAGGTGAGCATGGCGTTCCTAATGGCCCAGGTGGTGGGCAAGAAGTTCTCGGCTGCGATCGGCTTCGCCAGCGACGAAGACGCGGCCACCGCCACGAAGGCGATCCAGGCCATCGCCCGGGCGAAGACATAGCGGCCGCCGAGCTTCGAGTGTCGGAGGGGGCTGCTACGATCGTTTCGTGAACGAGGTCTGGAAACCCATGCTGGCGGAGCGGAACACGGTCCAGAAGGAGTCCTCAGCCTGTGCGCCACGCACCACCTGCGCGGCATGCACATGGGGCGGCTGCGGGTGTCGGGTACGGCGCCCGACCGGCTCCACTGGGAACTAAGCGTGCGCGCCGGCGGGGCGCCGCTCGTCGATCTCGTGGTGCCGGTGGCCGCGCGTGGATCGTATTCCACCGACAGAGGTCGGGGTCTGCGAGGCCCGGATCCTGCCTCACCGCAGCCCTGGAGGGCGCGCCCGCGGCCAGATGATCGCCAGCGCCACCCACACGCCGAGCACGACGCCCAGGCAGATACCGACCACGATGGGACCGGGTAGCTCCACGGAAATGGCGCCGCCGAGAGGCTCGCGCAACCGTTGCGCCCGCACCGTCGCTCCTGCGGCCGTTCGTCGTCAAGCCGACAGCTCTCCGGGTGCGGCCGCCTGCGTCTTGCCATGCGACCCCATTTTGCGCGAGGCTTCGTGCAAAGCTGTAGCTGCGCGGCCCCTTCCGGGCCGCGTCGTTCCGACGTTGCACCACAGCAAGGAGGGCCGCATGGCCCGCTCGTCGCGAGAATCCGCGGTGAAGCCTCGCCCTGCCTCTGCCGCCGACGGCAAGACGGTGCGTAACGGGAAGTCCGCAGCCGATGCGCGAAAGGACCTGCTCGAACGCGCCGGCCGGAACCGCGACGGCGCCTCCCAGTGGCGCTCCGATCCGCTGGCCGATGCCCAGGCCGCGCGCCGGGTCGCCGACCTGGCGCAGGCGCACGCTCCCGAGCTGTCGCGGCGCGGGCTGACTGCCGCGTACACCGAAGCCGCGCGGCGGCTCGCCGACGAGATCGAGGACCACCTGCAGGCGCTCCCCGACCTGCTCGCCGACGCCGCCGCCACCGCGCAGACGGCGCGCGAAGCCGTGCAGCGGGTCACGCGCGGCGCGGACGGCCGGCGCGCCGCGCACGCGTTCGGCATCGGCCAGCCCTTCTCGGCGCGCCAGCCGCAGCACGTGCTGCGCGCGCTGTGGCTGATGCTCGACGCCGCCAAGGTGTATCCAGAGGTGGCGTCCGATGCGGGTCTCATTCCGGAGGACCTGCAGACGATGCGCGACCTCGCCGGCGACGTGGAGAAGCTGCCCGGCGCGGGCGCCCCGCTCACGGACGAGGCGCAGGCGCTGGTCGAAGCCCAGGGCGCCCTGCGCGCGTACTTCGACCTGCTCGCGGCCAAGGCGACCCTCGCCTTCGCCGGCGACCCCGAGGAGCGCGTCCGGCTCCTCTCGCTGCTGCCCAGGGCGGACGATCGGCGACATCTGCGCAGATCCGCCGACGAAGTCCCCGCGGCTTAGGTCTTTTACCGCCGCCACGCCGGACGGTTCCCACCCTGCGGAGACTCGAACCCGCAGGGGAGGGACCATGAAGACGAGCCACTGGATGATCGCGGCGCTGCTCATCGCGCCGGCGGCTGCGCGAGCCGATCGCGCGGAGCGGCTGGAGCGCCGCGGCGAGCGCATGGAGCGACGCGGCGACCGCAAGGAGAAGCGCGGCGAGAAGCTCGAGACGGTGGGCGACAAGGTCGAGCAGAAGGGCGAAGCCAAGGAGCAGCGCGGCCAGGAGCTGGTCGAGCCGCGCCGGCCAGCGCCAGGAGCGCGCCGGTGAGCGCATCGAGAAGCGCGGCGATGGGCTGGAGCGCCGCGGCGAGCGGCGGGAGAAGCGCGGGGAAGCGCTCGAGCACGAGGCGACCGCCGCTGCTCCGCACGACTAGTCGCCGCCGATAGGGCGGCGCTACGCTTTTCACAGCGCGGACGTCATGGGATGCGCTCTGGCAGGGTGTGGTCGGGGCAAGGGCCGGAGGGCCGCCGGAGGCATCGCCGGCGGCCCTTCGCTTCATCCCCGCGCGCGCGCGAAATGGGCCCGGGTCTGGTACGTTCACCGGTGCCATGTCCTCGGAAATGCTCGCGGCGCTCATCCCCATCGTCAGCGTCCTGGCGGTCTTCGGGTTCCCGGTCGCAATCGTTTTCGTCATCAAGTACTTCAAGCTGAAGGAGCGCGAGCTGGCGCTGGAGGCCGATTCCCGCGAGCGCTCGCAGCGGCAGCAGCTCGCCATCGAGCAGCGCGTCGAGCGGCTGGAGGGAGTGCTCCTCAGCCTCGATCACGACGTCCGCGCACGCCTGGGGATCGAGCAGCCGGCCGCTCCGCTGCCGTCCCGGCCGGAGCTCCTGGAAGGGCCCGCCGGCGCGGGGGCCGAGCAGGGCCGCGCCGAGGGCACGGCGCGCGGCAAAGTCCGGTAGCGCTTGCAGCGGCGGCCATTTAGGGTTCTCCGAAGCTGGAGAGACCGATGAAGAGCCTCGCTGCCGTCGTCCTGGCGTTGTTCCTCGCCGCGCCGGGCACCCGTGCCCAGCAGACCGACGCCTCGTCGGGAAGCTACGGCCGCCGCGCGCCGCCGCGCAAGGGCAAGAACAGCGCCGCAGCGAGGATCCGCACGGACACGGGGCCGATCGGGGAAACGGGGACGCCCAGGCGCGCCGCCGACCGCGACCACCCGCCCAGCCTGGCGCAGCCGACCCGCGAGGAGATCCTCGAGGCGCAGCAGCGCGGCCGCATCCGCGACCGCGGCGTCCCCGACTGGGTCCGCGGCCCGCAGCTCACCGAGCTCGACGTCCCCAATCCGTTCCAGGCGCAGGAAGCGATCAAGAACCCCTATCGCCACCGGCAGGACGATCTGAAGCCATGAAAAAGGGCGAGGCGCCGGGATGGAAGCGCCTCGCCCACAGAGAAGGACCCGAAGGGGGGTAGCGGGCCCTACTTCTGTTCCTCGAATTCCGCGTCGACGACGTCGTCCTTCTTCGCGCCGCCCTGTTGCGGCTGCTGCTCGCCGCCGGGCTGCTGCGCTCCGGGCGCTTCGCCGCCGCCCTGCGCGCCGGCCGCCTTGTAGGCCTCCTCGGCCATCTTGTGCGACGCCTGCATCAAGGCGTCGGTGGCGCGCTTCACCGCCTCGACGTCGGTGCCGGCGAGCGCGTCCCGCACCGCCTTGAGCTTCTCCTCCAGCTCCGAGCGCATCGCGGCGGGCACCTTGTCGCCCAGGTCCTTGACGCTCTTCTCGGTGGCGTAGGCCAGGCTGTCGGCCTTGTTGCGCACCTCGATCTCCTCGCGGCGCTCCTTGTCCTCCGCCTCGTGCGCCTGGGCGTCCTTGACCGCCTTCTCGATGTCGGCCTTGGAGAGACCCGAGCTGGCCGTGATGGTGATCTTGTTCTCCTTGCCGGTGGCGCGGTCCTTCGCCGCCACGTGCACGATGCCGTTCGCGTCGATGTCGAAGGTCACCTCGATCTGCGGCACGCCGCGCGGGGCGGGCGGGATGCCGTCCAGGTGGAAGCGGCCGATGGTCTTGTTGTCGCGGCCCATCGGGCGCTCGCCCTGGAGGACGTGCACCTCCACGCTGGTCTGCCCGTCGGCCGCCGTGGAGAACACCTCGCTCTTCCGCGTCGGGATGGTCGTGTTGCGCGGGATCAGCGGAGTCGCCACGCCGCCCAGCGTCTCGATGCTGAGCGTCAGCGGAGTCACGTCGAGCAGCAGGATGTCCTTCACCTCGCCGGAGAGGACGCCCGCCTGCACCGCCGCGCCGATCGCCACCACCTCGTCGGGGTTCACCGACCGGTTGGGCTCCTTGCCGAAGTACTCCTTCACGATCTGCTGGATCTTCGGCACGCGGGTCGACCCGCCGACCAGCACCACCTCGTCGATCTCCTTGGGGCCCTTCTTCGCGTCGGACAGGCACTTCTTGGTCGGCTCGATGGCGCGCTGGAAGAGGTCGTCGCACATCTGCTCGAACTTCGCGCGCGACAGCTTCTTCACCAGGTGCTTGGGCCCGGTCTGATCGGCGGTGAGGAAGGGCAGGTTGATCTCCGTCTCCATGGTGGCCGACAGCTCGATCTTCGCCTTCTCCGCCGCCTCCTTCAGCCGCTGCAGGACCATCTTGTCCTTGGAGACGTCGAGGCCGGTGTCCTTCTTGAACTCCTCGATCAGCCACTCCATGATCCGCTGGTCCTGGTCGTCGCCGCCCAGGTGCGTGTCGCCGTTGGTGGCCACCACCTCGACCACGTTCTCGCCCACCTCGAGGATGGAGATGTCGAAGGTGCCGCCGCCGTAGTCGAACACGGCGATGACCTCGTCCTTCTTCTTGTCCAGCCCGTAGGCGAGGGCGGCCGCGGTCGGCTCGTTGACGATGCGCTTCACCTCGAGGCCCGCGATGCGGCCGGCGTCCTTGGTGGCCTGCCGCTGGGCGTCGTTGAAGTACGCGGGGACGGTGATGACCGCCTCGGTCACCGTGTCGCCCAGGTAGTTCTCGGCGGCGCGCTTCAGCTTCTGCAGGATCTTGGCGCTGATCTCGGGCGGGCTGTGCAGCTTGCCCTGGATCTCCACGGCGGCGTCGCCGTTCCCCGCCTTCACCACCTTGTAGGGGACGCGGCGGCGCTCCTCGGCCGTCTCGTCGAACTTGCGTCCCATGAACCGCTTGATCGAGTAGACCGTGTTCTCGGGGTTGGTGATCGCCTGGCGGCGCGCCACCTGGCCGACCACCACCTCGCCCTCCTTGGTGAACCCGACCACGGAGGGAGTGATCCGGCTTCCCTCTTCGTTCTCGATCACCTTGGGGTCGCGGCCCTCCATGATGGCGACCACGGAGTTCGTCGTGCCCAGGTCGATGCCGATGGTCTTCTTCACGTGTTTCCTCTCCCGGCGCCCCGCGGGGCGCGAAACCGTTCGCGGCTTTGCCGCGCTGCGGCGGGTACAGTAAGTACGTAGAAGGGCGTGTCAACGCCCGGAGGCGCGTTGAGCGAGCTCCGACAAGGCGACCGGATCGGCGGGCGCTACGTGCTCATCGAGCGGCTCGGGCTGGGCGGCATGGGCGAGGTCTGGCTGGCCGAGCTGCAAGGGGCCGGAGCGTTCCGCCGCCGGGTGGTCATCAAGATGCTGGCGCCGGAGCGGCGGGGGGACGCGCGGATCGCCTCCATGCTGGCGGACGAAGCGCGCCTGGTCGGGCTCCTCCACCACCCGGGCATCGTGGCCGCCCTCGATTACCTGGAATCGGAGCGGGAAGGCCCCATCTTCGTGCTGGAGTTCGTGGACGGCTGCTCGCTGCGGAGCGCGCTCAAGATCGCGCGCCGCCGGAACGAGCTGATGCCGGAAGCACTGGCCGCGCACGTCGGCGCGCAGGTGGCGCGGGCGCTGCACGCGGCGCACACGGCGTGCGACAGCGACGGCCACCCCCTCCACCTCGTCCACCGCGACATCTCGCCGGACAACGTGCTGCTCTCGCGCAGCGGCGGCGTCTACCTGGGCGACTTCGGCGTCTCGCGCGCGCGCGGCAGCGCCGAGGTGTCCGATCCGGCCGCGGGGCCGAAGGGGAAGCCGGGCTACATGGCGCCGGAGCAGGCCACCGGCGATCCGGTCGGCCCGCAGGCGGACGTCTTCTCCCTCGGCCGCGTCGTCGCGGAGGCTGCCGACGTCCGCTGCGGCCACGCGCTCCGCAAGGTGCTCGACAAGGCGACCGCGCCGAAGCCGCGCCACCGCTTCCAGACCGCCGCGGAGCTGGCCGCCGCGCTCGCGCGCGTCTGCCCTCCTCTGCCCGATCCCGACGGCGCCCTCTCGGAGTGGCTGCACCGCGCCGCGCCGGAGGCGCTGCACCACCGGCGCACCACCCCCGGCGCCGCGCCCGCCGTGCGCAGCGACGCGCCGCCGGCCGGCCTGCGGTCCGCGGAGGTGACGCCTTCGCGCGGGGGAGCGGCGGCGCAGCCGCTCTTCGCCGAGGTGGCGCCGCCGCGGAGGCGCGCGCTGAAGATCGTCGCCGCCCTCGGAGCGCTGCTCGCGCTCTCGCATCGTCGAGGCTTCGCGCTCGGCGCTCGCCTCGCGCGCCCGCCCGGCCGGCTTCCACGCTTCCACCGGCGAGCTGCGCGTCTCCAGCCGGCCCGCGGGTGCGGAGGTGTACGTCGACGGAGGACTGCGCGGGACCACTCCGCTGACGCTCGAGCTGGCCGCCGGGCAGCACAGCGTCCGCGTCGGCAGCCCGCGCCTCTCCAGGTGGCGGGCCGCGGACGTGCACATGTACCCGGGCTCGTCGGGCCGGCTCGACTTCGATCTCACCGAGTGACCTCGAAGGGATGGCGCGGAGCGCGGCGGGATCGCGGAGCGCTCCTGCCCCCCGATTCCGCTGCTCGAGATCGCGTGCGCGCGTGTGGGCCGGGGTCGGCGAAGGGGAGCGACCACAGCGCACGACGCGCGCGCAGCGCGAGCGCCGCACGGCGCACAGGAGCCCTGTTTCCCTCACGATCCAGAGGGAGTCGCCCTGTTGACACGCTACTCAAGATACGATACTTGCGTGAATGCACTCACGCGATGCCATTGAAGGTGTCGCTTCGATCCACCGGGAGGGCCCCGAGTGGCGCAACGGGAAGTCGACGAGTTCGAGCGGCTGGAGGCGACGCACCCCCACGGGGTCTCGGCGGCGCAGATCGTCGATTTCTTCGCGCCCCGCGGGGTGAAGCTGGCGCAGGCCACCTTCCGCAAGTACGTGCAGCTGGGCCTGCTTCCCCGCAGCCGGCGCGTCGGCGAGAAGGGCAAGCACCGCGGCTCGCGCGGCCTCTACCCCGCCACCGCGGTCCGGCGCATCCGCCTGATCAAGTCGCTGATGGACGAGGGGATGACCCTCGAGGAAATCCGCCACTCCTTCATCTTCTTCCGCGGCCAGCTCGACGGAGTCGAGCGCGCGCTCGACGATCTCTTCGCCGCGCTCGACAAGGCCATCGCCGAGAACGGCGAGATCAAGGCCTCGCGCCGCCGCGAGCTGGAGCGGATGCTCAACGACGGCCGGCACAAGGCGCACCAGTTCGTCAAGGACATTGAACGCACCGTTTCCCAGATCACCGCACGGCAAGAGAGCGGAAAGGGCGACCGATGAACGAGGCAAAACGCAACGTCACCCCCGATCTACAGGCGGCGCCTCCGGAGGCCGAGCGGCCCCGGCAGCGCGCCCGCACGATGAGCCGCAAGGAGATGGCGCGGCAGTTCCGCCAGCAGATGGCGGCCGGGGGAATCGACCCCGAGCTGCAGGCTCTGATGGCGGAGATGGAGGCCAGCCGCCCCAAGTCGCGTGCCGACTGCGGGACGGGCCCGCGGCCCTGCCCGTACGTCTCCTGCAAATACAACCTCTACGTCGACGTCAACCCGCGCACCGGGTCGGTGAAGATGAACTTCCCCGACAAGGAGCTGTGGGAGCTGGCCGACACCTGCGCGCTCGACGTCGCCGACCGGGGCGGCATCACGCTCGAGGAGGTGGGGGTGATCATGAACCTCACTCGCGAGCGCGTGCGCCAGCTGGAGACGCGCGGGCTCGTCAAGCTGCGCGTGATCGCCGACGACGGCCCGCGGAAGATCCAGCCGGACGTGGACGACGAGTAGCCGCGCGTCCGGGGTTCCGCGCTCGGCGCGCGAGCAGCGCGCGCGGCGCGGCAGGGTCGTCGATCTGAAGCGCGAGCGCCGTCGCGCGCCGCGCCCTTCCAAACAGCGAACGGACTTCGGTGAAACCACTGCGGCCGCCCTCGTGGTATGGAGCCGCGCATGGCCGTGGCGCGCGCCCTGCTCTCCGTGTCCGACAAGTCCGGGATCCTCGAGCTCGCCCGCGGGCTCGCGGCGCTCGGCATCGAGCTGCTCTCCACCGGCGGCACCGCCGCGCTGCTCGCCCGCGAGGGCGTGAAGGTGACGCAAGTCCAGGACTTCACGGGCGCTCCCGAGATGCTGAGCGGGCGCGTGAAGACGCTGCACCCGAAGATCCACGGGGGGATCCTGGCGCGTCGCGACGTGGCTTCCGACCAGGCCGACATGAAGGCGCAGGGACTGCTGCCCATCGATCTGGTGGTGGTGAACCTCTATCCCTTCCGCGAGGCTGGTCGATCCCGCCGACTACGCCACCGTCCTGGCCGAGCTGCAGCAGAAGCGCGAGGTGCACGTCAGCACGCGGCGGCGCCTGCAGGGCCGCGCCTTCGCGCACACCGCCGCGTACGACGCCGCCATCGGCTCGTGGCTCTCGGAGCAGCTCGCGCTCGAGCACAAGGAGGAGGCGAGCGGATTCGGCGACTCGCCGCCGCTCCCCGAGTACCGCCTGAAGCAGGCGCTCCGGTACGGCGAGAACCCGCACCAGAAGGCGGCGTTCTACGCGGCGGTGCCTCCGCCCCCCGAGCCGACGCTGGCGATGGCGCGGCAGATCCAGGGCAAGGAGCTCTCCTACAACAACCTGCTCGACGGGGCTGCCGCGCTCGAGGCGGCGAAGGAGCACGCGCAGGGTCCGCGCAGCCCGGCCGCCGCGGTGGTGGTGAAGCACACCAACCCCTGCGGAGTGGCTCGCGCGGGCACCGTGCTGGACGCGTACCGGGGCGCGCGGGACGCGGATCCGGTCAGCGCGTTCGGCGGCATCGTGGCCCTGACGCACCCCGTGGACGCGCCGACCGGCGCCGCGCTCTCCGAGACGTTCCTGGAGGCGGTGATCGCGCCCGGGTTCGAGCCGTCTGCCCTGGAGGCGCTGAAGGGCAAGAAGGCGCTGCGGCTCCTCGAGCTGCCCTCGCTGGGCGAGGCGCGCGAGGCGTGGCGCCCCGAGCCCCGCGAGCTGCGGAGCATTCCCGGCGGCCTGCTCGTCCAGTCGCGCGACCTGCAAGGGGCCGACGTGCGCGGCTGGAAGGTCGTCACCCGGCGCGCCCCGACGGCCGACGAGATGGAGGCGCTTCAGTTCGCCTGGCTGGTGGTCAAGCACGTGAAGTCGAACGCCATCGTGCTCGCCCACCGCGACGCGACCGTCGGCATCGGGATGGGGCAGACGAACCGGGTGGACTCGGTGCGCATCGCCGCCGAGCGCGCGGGCGCCAGGGCCCGCGGGGCCGCTCTCGGCTCCGATGCCTTCTTCCCCTTCCCCGACGGGGTGGAGGCCGCGGCCGAGGCAGGGGTCGCCTGCATCGCCCAGCCGGGCGGTTCCGTGCGCGACCAGGAAGTCATCGCCGCAGCGGACAAGCACGGCATCGCGATGGTCTTCACGGGGTATAGACACTTCAGGCACTAGCCGCCGCCGTACTCGGCGGCTAGGTAGTTGAGCGCGGACGTTCTGGTTCGCGCAGCGGGCTGCATGGGCTTCAAGATCGTGGTCATCGGATCGGGTGCTCGCGAGCACGCCTTGGTGCGCGCGCTGCTGCGCGGGGCGCCCCGCTCCGAGCCGCGCGAGGTGGTGGCCATTCCGGGGAACGCCGGCATCGGCGAGGAGGCGCGCTGCGTTCCCGCCGCCGGTTCCGCCGAGGCGCTGGCCGCGGCGGCGCTGTGGGAGAAGCCGGACCTGGTGGTGGTCGGACCGGAGGCGCCGCTGGCGGAGGGCCTCGCCGATCGGCTGGCGCACGAGCGCGTGCCCTGCTTCGGGCCCACGGCGGCGGCCGCCCGCATCGAGGCGTCCAAGGCGTTCGCGAAGGACGTCATGGCGCGCGCCGGAGTGCCGACCGCGCAGGCAGCCGTGTTCGACGATCCGGAGAAGGCCAAGGCGTACGCGCGCGGCGCCTGCGTGGTGAAGCTGGACGGTCTCGCGGCGGGCAAGGGCGTCATCGTCTGTGACGACGCCGCCGGGGCGAGGCGCGCCATCGACGAGCTGTGGATGACCGCCGCGCAGGGTGCGGGTCCCGTGCGCCTGCTGGTCGAGGAGCGGCTGGAAGGACCGGAGCTGTCCGTGATCGCGCTCACCGACGGCTCGACCGTGCTGCCGCTCGCTCCCGTCCGCGACCACAAGCGGCTGGAGGACGGCGACCGCGGCCCGAACACGGGCGGGATGGGCGCGGTGAGCCCGCCGCGCGACGCGACGCCCGCCGTGATCGACGAGGTGGTCCGCACCGTCCTCCAGCCGACCGTGCGCGAGCTGGCCGCGCGAGGCACGCCCTTCCGCGGCGCCCTCTATGCCGGGCTGATGCTCACGCCGCGCGGCCCGCGCGTCCTGGAGTTCAACTGCCGCCTGGGCGATCCCGAAGCCCAGGCCATCCTGCTCCGGCTGCGCAGCGATCCGCTCCCGCTGCTCGTCGCCAGCGCGCAGGGCGGGCTCGCCGGCCAGGAGCCCTCGTGGGACCCGCGCACGGCCGTGGCGGTGGTGATCGCCGCTTCGGGATATCCGGGCACCCCGCGCGCCGGCGACGAGGTGGGCGGCCTGCGCGAGGTGCAGCAGTCCGACGATCTCTGGATCCTGCACGCGGGGACCAAGGCGAAGGAGGGCAAGGTGGTGACCGCGGGCGGGCGCCTGCTCACCGTCGCGGCCCTGGGCGCGGGAGCGGCCGAGGCGCGCGGGCGCGCCTACCAGGCCGCCGGGCGCATCCGGATCGAGGGGTCCCAGATGCGCCGCGACATCGCCGCCGGGGAGGTGGGGTGAGCGAGGCGCGCGCGGAGCTGCCCGTCTCGGAGCTCGAGCGGGTGGCGGCGCGGCGGGGTTCGCCGGGAGGAGCGCGGCCGTTCGGCCAGCTCGACCGGCTCCTCTCGCTGAAGTTCCTCCAGCTCTTCGCCGCCACGCTCGGGGGCGTGGTGCTGCTCTACCTCACCGTCGACTTCGCCGATCGCGCCGGCAGCTTCTGGGGCCGCGCCTGGGGGAAGGCGGCGCTCGAGCTGTACTGGAACAAGGCGGCGGTCGTCGCCTACCAGCTCGCGCCGGCGGCGCTGATCATCGCCGCGGCCCTGCTTGCCACCGTGCTCGCGCGGCGCGGAGAGCTGACCGCGCTGTTCGCGCTGGGCGTGCGCCCCTGGCGGCTCGCGGCGCCCGTCGCCGCCGTCACTGCCGTGCTCGGAGCCCTCCTCTTCCTCCTCGGCGAACGCGTGGTGGTGCGCGCCGACGCCCGCGCCGAGGAGATCCAGGTGAAGCGTTTCAACCGCTGGGGCGACTGGGCCACCTACCACGCGGGAGCGAGCTGGCTGCGGGGCGAGAACGGGCG
>WNGM01001293.1_pt1 | contig 20183 bp, 23 predicted proteins | sample 5400571 | NCBI WGS metagenome assembly WNGM01 (sample SAMN13153378, study PRJNA577476) | soil metagenome | isolation source: 100 cm soil or saprolite under Garry oak tree replicate 2 | place: USA:California | collected 2016-06-15 | reverse complement strand
GGCCCCCGGTAAACGCGGCGCGGGGCGCCCCGGCCAGCCGCCGGGACGCCCCGCGATCAATCTGTGCGGGGGCAGGGCATGTCCCGTAGATCATTCAGCCTGCTGCGCGTCCGCCAGTGAAGGGGGATGGGGAGGCGGGTGGGGCCTCGCTGCGTTGTCGTCGTCGCCCATAGAGGGGCGAGTAGGAAGACCCAACGTCCCGCCCCTGCCACCAGCCCTGTACTGACGATCGAGTGGACCTCCGACCTGTCACGGGCCGCGCCGAGCCCACTTCCATAAGAGTAGCGCCAGCCAGCTACGCGCAGCGATGGCCAGCCGTGTGGGCAGACAGCGAAGCCCGCCCACACGGTATGGCCACGAGGAATCAGCCCCAGCCCCGTGGCGGCCCGCCCACCCACCCCGCCGGTCCGTGGCCAGTGCCCGCCGTAACCGACCAACCCACCGCCATCAGCAATGAAACAACAACGCGCGCCCTGCGGGCGCACAGTTTGTCCCTACCAACACCACCTTCGAACACCAAACTCACATTCACGGCCGGTGAGCACTTCCTGGCGCTCATCAGCACTCTCGTTCGGCCCGACCGGCTGGATCTGCGCCAGCGCCACCGCCAAGGCGGACATCCGGCACTACGGCTTCCTCGTCAACTGCTGACCCGCCGCACGGAGGACCAGCCTGCGCAACTGTGATCCTGGCCCGCTCCTGGCCGGCAGGTGGGCGGGACGGCATGCCAGGGCGAGCAGTGCTGGGCGAAGTGCTTGAGGGCGCCGCTCTTCACGACGATGGTGTCGGGCCGCACGATCCCGGCATAGCTCTGGATGAGCGCGATCAGGTCGAGCAGGCCCCGGTAGCCGGACAGGCCCGACAGGTCCATGTAGACCTTGGTGACCGGCAGGCCGAGGTCGAGCACGGACCTGACGTCGAAGGCGTCGAGGACCCGGAAGTCCAGGCCGGGCCGCATGGCGCGGGCGCGGCTGATGCACTTCGGGCTGACGTCGGTGCCGATCACGTGTGCCGCGTAGCGGGCCAGAACGGCTGTCGTCGTGCCCCATTCGCAGCCGACCTCAAGGACGCGATCGCCGGGGCCGACCACGGCCGGGATCGTCTCCCGGTACTCCCGCACGCCTCGCGTCGCGATGATCCGCGTCGCGGCCCTGAACTGCTTCTCGTTCGCCATCTCCACGTCTCCTCAGAGCCGGGGAGACCGCCCCGGCTCATGAAAAAGCGCCCGGCAGCCGCGACTAAACCGCCCCGGTCAAGGGGCCGTCCTAGTCACGGCCACAGGCGCTCTTTAGCCGAAGCTGCCTGAGCTACAGCGCCACGTCCGCAGTGCGGACTTAGCGCATGACCTCCTGAAGCCTGTTAAGTTGTGCCGCCATTCTAGGCAACGGGGGCAGCGGAGCGCCGCTGAGTTTCTTGTGGTGCGCGGCCGGGCGGCTACCGGACCGGGGCGGGAACGTCGATCTGGCGGACGTTCCAGCCCGAGACGCTGATCACCGGGGTTGCGCCGTGCAGGCTGGCCGAGTCGACCGGCGGGGTGGTGCATGGACTCTCAAAGTTGACCGGTCCACGCGATCACTAGGCGGCGGTCCTGGTGTCGGCGGCTCAATCCAGCAGGAGCAAGCGGGAGTCCGGGCCAAAAGATCACGTGATTGGGCCGTCTGCGCCATCAGAGGGTGTCACGAGGAATGTGACAATCTCGTGCCCGCTGACCAGAATCGGCGCCTGATCATCGAGTGGACTACGAGCCTACGATCTCACACGCGGCGGCACGGCTCCCCAGACGCTAACCCCGGCCGACCATAGCCACCAGGGCCCGGGCTGCGCTGAGCGCTCTACCAGCCAGCGCAGCCCGGTCTAACCTCAAGATCATCAGTGATAGCCCCCGCCATGAACCCGCGCTAGTCGCCAAGCCAGCGCCGGCCTGAACTGATCTGGCCCGGCCACCATCCGTCCCCCGGCCACCCACCCCTCCTAAGGACGGCCTGCGGCCGGCAGTCCATCTGCCGGCGACCCGGCCCGTTGCCACCGACGGCCAGCGCCGCAACTTCCGTATAGCCCCTCGTTCGGTCCCGAAAAGTCACGGCCACAGAGTCACCCTCTCGACCCTGTGGCTGTATTTGATTGCCGCGGAATTCTTAAGCACCAACGCTCCGTCAGACCCATGTGTAGGCTCATGCTGGTCAGTGCCATGCATCAGGGGGAGTGAGTAGAACGCCTCTCATCGAAGCAACCCTCACAGGAGTTCTGACCGACGCCATACATGCAGCAGGAGCGTGGCTAGCGCGGGCCGTCGCCGCCAGGAAGGGGCGTCCAAGCGAGCAGGATCGTTTTATAGCTGAATGGTTCGATAGCTACGAGCTTGTCTCCGGGCTGACTGCCCCTCCTGCCCTGCCTACTGGGACCAACGAACAGACAGTTGCGGCGTGGCTACAGAGTCATGAGTCGCAGGCGGTTTTTCAAGAATTAATCGTAGTTCGCCTTACGGATGCACCCCTTAGCGACCTCGATTGCGTACGTCAGAATCTTCGTTTTACATGCCTCGACGCATTTCCGGATCTGCAGGTCTCGGATGCTAATCGTCTGTCAGATGCAATCTTTGACGCGTCCGATTTTCAGCTAATAGAACTCATGGGGCGCCTGGAGTCAGGTCGTGAAGCCTTCCGTACACAGGTTCGACAAGCGGCATTCGATGGACGCCATGCAGCCCTGTTGCGCGCAATCGAACGGCACACTAACGCTTATGCCGAAAAAACTGCTGCCGATCGTGTTAGAGAGCGCGATTATATAGCCAGATATCGACGGGTTGCGGCATCTGAGCACGGGTTCCTTGAACCCCCAGACTTTGAGCAACGCCGCAAAATTCCTATTAGAGATCTATATGTAGTCCCAGACATAATCGCAGGAAGCGAAGAAGATCCAAAGCCAGCACGCATGAACGTATGGTCATTCGCTGAGCGTTTGGATCGTTCAGTACTATTGGGTGATCCCGGTGGCGGCAAATCCACCGCTGTCAATGTACTCATCAATCTTATGTCCGAGGATTCTGCCGCGCGAATACCGCTCGTCGTGATTCTCCGGGAGTATGCCCGGGAAGATCCACCGGCTCAATCTATCATCGGATATATTGAGCATCGGCTAGAGACGCATTATCAACGCGCACCGCCTACTGGCTTGATAGAGAGCCTGCTACTCGCCGGCAAAGCTACGGTATTCTTCGATGGACTTGATGAATTGGTGGATACCGGAAGACGTCGCGAAGTGAGCCAGCGCATAGAAAACTTCTGCGCTCAGTATCCTCTGACACCTGTGCTGGTGACTTCAAGGCGAATAGGTTACGGTCAGGCGCGTCTAGATCTCAACCAATTCGTCACCTTCCAACTTGGGGCGTTTTCCTCCGAACAGTCCGAGGAGTACGCTGCTAAATGGTTCTCACAAGAGCGGCGTTTGGGTGAGCAGGAGCCCGCTAAATGGGCCGCTGCTTTCATTACCGAAAGTGCAAACATCCCCGACCTTCGCAGCAATCCTTTGATGCTTGCGTTGCTGTGTATTCTGTATCGGGGTGAAGGCTCTCTTCCTCGGAACCGGCCGGGCGTCTATGAGCGCTGCGCCACGCTTTTGTTTGAAACTTGGGATGCTAGCAGAAGCATCAATGTCGATCTCCGAGCGCGCAACTTGATTGAGCCCGTACTTCGGCACCTAGCCCATTGGCTCCTAGTCAGGAACGAAGCAGCGCCAGTAGTGACAGAGGAGCAGCTTGTATCGGAGACCTCACAGTACTTGCATCAACGTCGGTATGAAGATGTCGAGGATGCAGCCAGGGCTGCCCGCGAATTTGTCGAGTTCTGCAAAGGCCGAGCGTGGGTGTTTACTGAAGTTGGTTCGACCGCCGAAGGTGACGCACTATTCACTTTTAGTCATAGAACTTTTTTGGAGTATTTTGCGGCGGCTCATCTATCTAGCATCTGCGATTCACCCGAACGCCTAGCACGCGCACTTACGCCTCATGTAGCGCACCAAGAATGGGATGTCGTCGCACAGTTGGCACTGCAGATTAAGAACCGTAACACACAGGACGGCGCTATTCGGTTCTATACTGCCATACTCGGCTCGCGGCGTTACACTTCTCCAGGAAGCGTCGGCAACTTGCTTTCGTTTTTGGCAAGATGCCTTTCATTCATAGATATTCAGCCACGAATTATCCGTGAGCTTACCGATCGCTGTCTGGATCATCTACTGTTGGACCCGAGAAACAATGTGACGCCCCTGGGAAACATGATGACAATCCAGACGGCCCGCACGACGGTTTCGGATCAGCTAGAACTTAGATTGAGGGCATACATCGAAACGCCCGCATCTCCTCTGCGTAATACAACGTTGCTGCTTGCTTGCGCTCTGGCTGTTCTTGCTCACGCTGCAAGTTGGACAACTGACGAGCACTTGCTGCGAGAGACTGGTATCTATTGGCACAACCTTAGCCTGAGGCTCTGTGAAGCTTACCGAGATGAGATGCTTGCTGCGGCTGTGACGGATCCTTCGATCAAGCAGACATGCTATTACCGCAGATATCTTGGCATAAGGCAGTTGGGGGACAATTTGCTTGATGGGTTCCGCTTCCTATTCACTACTGACAATCCTGTTGGGATTGGCCCGTCGCAATGGCTCGATATTCCATCTTCACTGTTGGCGCATTGCCTGGGCATCTGGGAAGGCGACGACCAGGATATCCTTATTTCGCAGCTTGAAGAAATTGGCGATATCCTTGGTGAACTTGGTCCACCACCTTGGGTATCAAAGCCTGTTGGTTCAATTATCGACCGAGATCGGCTCTCTAGCCGGGAGTCAACTCCAGTTCCCTTGGGTCGGACAGCAAGGACGGGCGCTGTAGCCCTACTGGCCATTATATTTGAAGGCTCTGGCGCGAGCTATCGGCAAATTCCGCCTGCAGGCGATCTAGGACCTCTCGCATCAGCGCGACCGTACCTGGAGTGCCGCGCACGAAGATCGAATCAACCGCCTCAATCCAAACTGGATGTCGAGGAGCATTTCGGCGAGATGCTTGCGGCGTGGGCGACAGGTCGAGTAAACCTCATTCACCAGCACTCTGCCTGACAAGCCCTATGGCGCCGTGAAAGGCAACTTTAGTGCGGCGGCGTCACTTCGTGACTTATGGGTCGAGACCGCGGGCTGATCCACCGGCCCCCATCGGCATAAACACTGGCCGTACACCATGCCAACAGTCCCGACACAGCACGCTGGCGCAGCGTGTGGCTACTGTATGGCCCTCGGCTGTGCCCGTTGTCCTGCCTGCCTGCGGAGACCCCCTGCGGGGGTCTGCCTCCGCCGTTCCCGACCACTCTCCCACCCCATGGGGGACCCCGAGACAGTGGTCGGGAACGGCTCCGGCGAGCCGGCGGGCCGGCGCGGGGGAAACCATCGGGGCACCCATCCCCACAGCCACCTGGGTTCCCCAAAGGTTTCCCCCGCACCCCTTTCCTTTGCCCCTCCAGGCCCACCCGAAGGGCCCGCTACGCGGGCCAGAACACCTGTGGTAGAGGCAGACGAACAGCCAGCGTGGAAACGCGAAGACGCAGACCGAAACCAAGGCGCTGTCGTGCCAGGCAAGGCGGAATGTCCCTTCGCTCTGGCGTCCGGTGGGAGTGGCTTTGGTTAACCACCGGCCTGAGGACCGGCATGGTTGCGTGCGATGGCCTGGACGGCCATGGCCCATGGGAACAGGTGCAGGTAGCGGCTTCCGGTCCCCGGTTCGTGCAGGGGATAGACCTCGGGGCCGAACAGGACGGTCACTCCCCAGGACCGCAGCTTGCCGATGTTGTCGGGGAACGCAGGGTGCGCAGCGTGCGCGCGGTTGGTGAACGGCAGTGCGACCATGGGCAGCCGCTTGCCGATCGCTTCGACCAGGATGCCCAGCGCCAGGGTGTCGCAGATGCCGACCGCCCATTTGTTGATCGTGTTCACCGTGGCCGGGGCGACGATAATCGCATCCGGTGCCGGCAGCACGTCGGGTTCCCCGGGGTCTTTGTAGTCGCTGCGGACCGGGTGCCCGGTTACGTTCTCCAGCGCCGTCACATCGACGAACCGCCTGCCCGAAGGGGTAGTCAGCACGCACACGTCCCAGCCGTCCTCTTGCGCGAGGGCTACGAGCTTGCCCACCTCGCGGGCCGGCGGAGCGGCGCACGCGATCACATACAGCACGCTGCGTGTCACGGGGCAACCCCGGCCCGCTCGGCCAGGCGGGCCAGCGCCAGCGGCGGCGCCCCCCGGGCACGGTGCAGCAGGTCGGCAATGGCGGCCTGGGCGACCGGGCGGCAGCGTACCTCTGGCGCGGCGATCTCCTCGGCCGCCAGCAGCCGCCGCAAGGCTTCGTCCCGGTTCCCGGCCTGGCTGCACGCCCGGGCGGTGTCCACCAGCAGCGCCGCCCGCCGTTCCTTGCGCAGCAACCGCAGCCCCTGGGCGCTGATGGCGTCCGCGACCTGCACGGCCCGGCCGTTCTCGCCGAGGGCGACCAGCGCCGCGACCTCGTGCAGGGCGACGTTGACCGGGCCGAACGCCAGCCGGTAGTGGTTGCTGCCAGGCGCGACGAACCGGGCGGCCTGGCGGGCGGCTGCGATCAGGTCGCGGGTAGCGGCATCGTCACCGCAGGCGGCAGCGGCCATCGCTCCTTGCAGCAGGATGTGCCCATACAACGCGCGCAGGCCCTCGCTACCGGACTCGCCTTCCAGCCGGTCGGCCAGTGACAGGTTCAGCGTGAGCGCCTGCCCGGCCCGGCCCATCGACAGCAGTGCGTTGGCGATCCGGAACCCCGCCCCGGCCGCTGCGGCCAGGTTCCCGGCGTTCTGGGCCAAGGCCACGCCCCGGTCCCCGGCCAGCCACGCCAGGGTGTGCTCGCCCAGCTTCCGCAGTGTGGAGGCGATGACCTGGTAGACCTCGGCCAGCACCGCCGCCGATTCATCCGAGCCCAGCACGGCGTGAGCGCGTTGCGCCGCGTCCAGCAGGCCGGGCAGCACCTGGCCCATCACCTGGTAGTCGGCGAACTCAAACGCCGCCCACGCATGCCCTACCTGGCCGCGCAGCGCCACCAGGTCCGGTGCCGCATCACCGCCGCTGGCGAAGGCGTACCGCTCCAGCGAGGCGCGGATCCGCTCCACCTCCGTGTCATCCAGGCACGCCTGGGCGCTGCGGGCGGGTTCCTCACCGATCAGCGCCGCAACGTCGACCTGCAACACCTGGCAAATGTCATCGAGGACCGACAGCCGCCCGGCGCTGCGCTCGCCGCGCTCGACCTTTTCCACCCAGCTTTTGGACCGGCCGAGCCGGTCAGCGAACACCGCCTGAGTCAGCTTGCGGCGCCGCCGCCAGTAGCCGATCCGCCGTCCCAGTTCCCGGTCATCCATGCCCGCGCCAACCCCAACGTCCGCCGCCTGCGCGCCATTCTTCACCAAGAGCATGACAGCACTCGCACGCCGTGTGCGAGCCCTGGTGCCCGGCCGGGCCTACCGTCCCAGCCATGGACCGCGACCACCTCATCCAAGACCCCGGCGTCGCCACGCCCGGCTGGTGGGACGTGCCGCAACCCCCACTGGCAGGCGCGACCGGGCTTTCTGGCCTGTCGTTAACCCTGCACGAGCCGCCGGGGGCGGGGGCACGGTTTGACCCCTCGATGGCGCACCCGGCCCGGGTCTATGACTACTGGCTGGGCGGGAAGGACCATTTCCCCGCCGACCGGCGGGTAGCTGAGCAGGTCATCCGGGAGCGCCCGCAGGTGGTGGCCGGGGCGCGGGCGAACCGGGCGTTCCTCGCCCGCGCGGTCCGCTACCTGGCCGCCGAATGCGGCATCCGGCAATTCCTGGACATCGGCACCGGGCTGCCCTCGGCAGCCAACACCCACCAGGTCGCCCAGGCCATCGCCCCCGCCGCCCGGGTGGTCTACGTGGACAACGACCGGATCTAGCCGGGTTGTTCACACGGTAACGGCTCGCTAGGCCATCTCCGTCCGTCCTGACGACGCACAGAGGGCGTCTCAGGTAGCGTGGGCGTCACAGGCGAGGCCGCCTGGCGCTGGAACGCCACGACGGCCTCTAAACACTCAGCACTGCAAGGAGTGCCAAGTGTCTAGGCCGAAGGCTACCCGGATTCGGGGGCGGCGGCCTCGTCTGCCAGACAGACGGGGAGCCGCCATATGAGCGACATTGCCGAGCTGCGCCAACGTCATCCTTTGTGGTCGGTTGGCGATGTGTGGACGGCCGTGGCCACCGGCCCGGATTACCGTGTGCTCACCGCTGAACGTGAAGGCATCACGTTGCGCGCGCCAAGCGCGCCAGAGCTTGACCGGCTTATCTCAGCCGTGGAGCGCACGAACGGCTGACCGTGCTCGTTAAACGGCCAGCCTGTTCCTTGTCTCTGATGCATCCCGCTCACTGGAACAGGGCGGTCTCGTAACCGTCAGCGTCCCGCTAGCCTCAGACGGTCTGTTCTCTTGCAGGATCGTTAGTCTGCCGTTCCTCTGGCGTGCCCGACTCTTGCGACAGGCTGGCTGATCTAAGCTTCGCTCATGCGATGGCGCAGGGGATCAAACGTGTCACGCCGACGGGGTGACAGCGATAGCGATGCCTTGCGGGTCATGCCTTGGTGGTGGGCTGGCATCGGAACAGCAACTTCCATCGTCTTGGGCGCCGCCTGTTGGCTGATCGTCTGGTCAATCGCAGGGCACAGCGCCGCTTTGCAGATTGAGGCCATCAAGGTTGGCCTTAGCGTCAGCGCGGGCGTTGGGGCAGCTGGCGCTCTTCTGCTGGCATTCCGCAGACAGTTGCATAGCGAGCACGTTGCGCGGGACGCTACCTTTGATGCCGTACAACGCAGAGTCACCGAATTGTACACCAAGGCCGTTGAGCAGCTTGGACACGATAGGGCCGAAGTCCGATTGGGTGGATTGTATGCGCTGGAACGCCTCGCACAGGACAACGCGGAGCACCGGCAGACAGTTGTGGATGTCATATGCGCCTACCTCCGTATGCCTTTCGAGCGCGAGACAGAGGAGAACAATGATCGATCCGGGCGCGCGGTAAGCGAAGAACGAAGACACGACGCCCGCCAGGAGCTTCAAGTCCGCATGACCGCGCAGCGTCTTCTCAGTCGTCATCTTCAAGATCCCGATATCACTAGGCCACCCGTTCCCTACTGGAAGGGCATGATTATCGACCTAAGCGGCGCTCATCTGATCGAAGCCGACTTCTCACATTGCCGGGTTTACCAAGTAGACTTTAGTGACACTATCTTTGATGGAACAACCTGGTTTACAGATTCAATGTTTGAAGAACTAATCGAGTTCCGCAGGGCGCAATTTGTCGGTGAAGTTTCATTCGCAGCCGGCTTCTTGGACGAGGCGCATTTTAGGCAAGCGCACTTCCATCAAGACGTGAGCTTCAGCCTTTCTGATTTCCGTGGGGGAGCAGATTTCGCGGACGCGCTATTTGACCGTAATGTTTCCTTTGAGAGAACGAAGTTTAGGTACACTTTTTTTGACGGGGCACACTTCAAAGCTCTTGCCGATTTCTGCAAAGCGGACTTCGGGTGGGGAGACGTCAAAGGAGCACATTTCAATGGAGAGGAACCGGACTTTACTGAGGCAACAGTAAAGTGCAATAATAGGAAGACTATTTGGCCGTCACCGTGGCAGGAAAAGCCGTTGGATGATGATACTAACAAGGCGGTACTGGTCCGCCGTCGCACGCGAAAACCCAAGCCACCAACCGAATAGGCAGCCAAAGCAAGCCACCTGAGGGCGCCTGACAGCCTCGCTGAGCCGCCCTTACGCCCGCCAGTGGCACTAGGGCTCTCTGCCTCCTGAGAGCGCGCTACAGGGCATCGTGGCCAAGTGGCCAGCCTGACGGCTCGTCACGCAAGGCAGGCCATCTGAGAGGCTGTCTGAGGCTACGATTACCGGCATGGCAGATATCAAGGCAGAAGGCGGGATCACCTTTGGGCCGCGCGGGCTCACCTTTGGCGCGAGCGGGCTCGTGATCGGTGGGCACAAGGTTGGGCCGCCGGTCAAGACCAGTGGTATTGCTCTGGAGAAGGTCAAGAGCTTCGTGATCAACCAATACGAGCCCATCGAAGGTGGCACGCCATACGAGCTAGTAATCAACGGTGAGTCGGTGCTGTTCGGCATAGGCGATATCTCCGATGCGATTCTTGAGATGGGGATCTTCCTTGAAGAAGGACACCCTGACACCCCGCACGACTGAACTGATGCCGCATAAAGCGGCCAAGCCTGCCGATCCTCTGGCAGTATGGCACTCATGTTCCCTTGGCAACTCGTCATAACCGGCGCTGTAGGCGTAGGCGGGACGGCTCTTGGCGCGTGGCTGAACGGCCGAATGCAAACTAAGAATCTCCGACTTGGCCTTGACGCGGAGAATGAACGTGCGCGGCTGGCCGAGAAAAGACGGATATATGCAGCCTGCATAAGCGCTGCTAACGAACTAATCGTTGCGGTGAGCAACTACAATATGTCTAGGGAAGAGAAGGACCGCGCCCGAACAGACGCTGACTACAATAAGGTGGCGGAAGCGCGGAACGTCTTTCAGAATCTTGTGAGTGAAGTAACACTGATTGCACCACACGATATTAGCAACCAAGCGTGGAAGTTCCGTCAGGTTCTCATGCGTTACGTCATTTCGAAGGCAGAAGATGGGATAGGAGAAACCAAAAAGGACTCCGACAACGCTGGTTTCCTCCTAGGAAAGCTGCTAGCCACAATGCGCGCCGACCTTGGCGGGCCGGATTAACAGCATCCTTGCAAGCCTTCCGCCACCGCTCTGCGGTGAGCCGCGATAAGCCACGGGTCCGACAGGCGATTTAGCGGGCATGTGGCCTGCGCGTACGCCACACTTCCCGCGCCTCCAAGGGTGGTTGTATGGCCCACACTTCCCAACGCCTTAGAATCGCTTACAGCGCGCCGCGCGAGACGCCAGCGAGGCACGCACCTATTACACAACCGGCGTTGCCTCACGCCCTCACGGTCAAACTTCTGGCTGCACTTACCGCAACGAATCTTGATAACGTCCATCGTAACTCCAAATGAAAAGAGGCCGGAACGTGGCAGCATTCCGACCTCTAAGCCTGTTAGCCTCGCTGCCACAAGACAAATATGAGATTGTGGCCGCTCCGGCCGTAACTGCGGTAAGGAAACGGCCGGAGTGGCTTTCATTTAGTTAATCTTCCGCCACCAATTACCTGGCTTCGCCGTAGGCGGCTCGCCATCCAACGTGTAAAGCGCCCCGTCAATAATGACGCCAGCCGCATTACCCTGCTGCGACGAACCCAACCCCGAAGCCGGATAAGTGGCAGCAATGCCGTTATCACGCACCTTGGAGCGCGCGGTAACAGGCGAGCGCCTTAGGCCGCGCAACCTGAACATCGCCCCTCCAATACGCCAGAATCCCAACCTGGCCCAGCTCGCTGTAACGTTCTGTTAGGACGCGCACGTTCAAATCCATGCGCTGCCCAATCAAGACCTGGCTAAAGTCGCCCGTGAACAAATCCGTTGCCCGGCTCGCCATCGTGCCACGGGTAAAGCTCGGGATTGTGTTCGTGGTCAGCCACGGAATGGTGTTCAGGATTTCCGGTCGCCTAAGCGGCTGATTCGTGGTGTCATACATTCCCGCGTACTGCTGAACCAGCTTATCGGAGCTGACGAACACGCCCGGAACCTCGTTCTGAGTCTTCACCTGGTAATAGGCCGCAAGCACTTCGTTCCACGGTGTTGCCGCCGTCTGCGCCGTCCCGTTCGTCGCAAAACCAAGAACCTGACCGGAAGCGTTATCCAACAGGTTCTTCAAAATGCCCTTCGGATACGGTGAGGCGAGGCCAAAGGCCGCACCCTCGTCGTTGGTGCCTGTTGCGCCGAGCTGGCCGAAAAACGCGGCCTTATCCAGCTCCAAGGCCATCACGGCCGCAATTGCGTCACTGACAACCTGGTCGGCGTTCGGTGCGTCCTGAAGGAACTCGATTGACGCCACAGTCAGAGCAGTAAGCGAAGTGGCCGTCAACTGCACAAAGTCAAAAGCCGGGTCGCTCGCGGTGATCGCGCTACCTTCAGTCTTAAACGCGGCCGTAACATCCGTATTCAGACGCCCGATCTGTACCACTTTAGCTGGCATGGGGACCAAGGTCGCCCCGGCCTGGAACATAACCGCAGCGTTACGCACCTTATCAATTATTGGAAAACTCCATTGAGTTGGCACGAGGGCGCTAGCGCCAGACGTAGACAACGACCGGATTTGCTGTGCCAGGCCACCATGCGTACCGGCAATCAGCCTGTCTTGCTCGGCCTGGCGCTGGGCGTAAGCGCGCGCTTCCGCGTGCTCAGCGAACTTCTGACCGCGTTCTACGGCCGCAGGACGGCCACTGTCGGAATAACGCCATGCGGCGCTGTCAGACGCCACTGGAGCGCCGTAGAGGTTGCCTGCGACCTTGCCAGGCTCAACCGTGTGCGCGCCGCCAGGCAGCGCCACACCAGTCGAATGAGTCTCGCGGCTCAGCTTGTCGGCCTCAGCATCCTCAGCCTCAGCCTCACGCAGCGCCTTAATAGCGCCATCGGCCTGGCCGATAGCTTCCTTAGCGTCACGCGCCTTCGCTAGAAGGCGCTCTGACATTTCTTCCTGTTCTGGCGTCATCCGCTCAAGGCCAGCGGCCTCAAGAGACTTGAAATAGCTCTCTGCGAGCTTCTTAGCGTCGGCCTGACGCCTCTCAGCGTCGCGCCGCTTGCTTTCGTACTGCTGAATCATCTCAGCGTAAGTTGCCATCGAGAGTGCTCCAATCGTAGTGATGGCTTGTTAGAAGAGCACTCAATGTGGCAATCCCCGCACCGCTGCCGACCTGGAAAGGCCCGCGCGGGAAAGGTGCTATTCATTGAGTGAAACCGGCCAAAGGCCGGGAAAGACTCTAGGATGGCTGGCGTGCTATTTGCCTTTAGCGGCCATTGATGAGCGAGCTTCAAACCCGAAGGCGAGCTGCTTTATTTATCCGCTAGTAGCAGGCAACTTTTGTAACCGACTTGGCAAGCCAGCGCAAACCAGCCATGATCATTTAGGAAAACTCGGGCGCGCTATAAGACGAGACGACTGCTACGCTGGCTCTTATACACGCACATTAAAAAGGAAACGGGTTGCAACGTTTGTCTTCGTCATCCATTTCCGCGTAAATATCAAGCACAGACAAATCAACAACGCGGCTTACACGCAAAGATGGCCTGACAATCCGCTCACACCAATAACAGCCATCAACAGGCCAAATACCATCACTCATATGATTACGATGCTGAAGCACATTCATAAAGCCAGCCGCCAACAAATAGTGCAACTAAACCGGGAGGCTCGTCTCCCTCATGTGGTGTTTCACTATTCGCGGCGATAAAATCATCAGCCAACCTATGCAGCTTACGATCCTCGTCCGACTCAATAATGTAGCCATCACCATAAACGTACCGCCAGCCACGTGGCTCGCCAGGCACACTGCCCCACTCATCCAACAACCGCGTAAACTCACGCAAATCACGAGCCGTACCACGACGCCTACGACCATCGTAAACAAGACGAGACCACCGCTTATGCTGCGCACACTTACGCGCACGAGGATTAACCCGCTTAGCATCAGCGCAACAAGGAAAAGTAGCCAACAACCTAGCGAAACGAACCGCCCGCTTCGACGACGCCTTATCACCATGCTCCGCACAATAAATCCGCGGCCGTCCACGGCCGCCACGTTGCTCCACCCCAGCAACGCAACCCGGATAACGGCATTTCACGGCAACTTCCGGCATGGGCGGCCATCCGCGCCGTACCGCTCGTGACGCTCGCCGCACCCCTCACACAACGGCGGTGTATTGGATGTATAGGCACTTCCGGTCGGTTCTATGGGAGGACTACTTTGCCAATCGGCAGAACTTGCCAATACATCCAATACAGGAGGCGACCCCTGGAAATCGTTTTCCGCGAACCCCACGCCAAACCATGCCGTGTACGCATTTGGCAGCGGCGGCACAGGATAGCCGGGGTCGGCAGGACGGCGCGACAAGCCGTCCGTCCTCCGCGTAAACCGCTTCTCCACCGCGTTATTGCGGAACATCTGGTGACCGCTGAACCGTGACACGAACGTCTTAGAGTTCCACGGGCGGTGGCTCTGCGCGATCAGCCACATGTTGAAATCGCGCTGAAGCTCGGTAGACAGGACATGCGAGGCCGGGTCAAAGCGCAGATTCTCCTTCACATAGGCCAGCACCAGGTCTGATGTCTCGCGCCACGCCTCAGTGTCGGCCGTAACCCGTTCCGGTAGCGGAGGCATGATGCGGTCACGGGCATACCACTCCATGGCGCCGCGCACCAGCCACGCCAAGACGGCCTCACGCTGCGCCTGGCCGCGCCGTAGCCGGTCGCGCAAGCCTTGGTCGCCTATCCGGTCACGCTCGCCGCGAAGCTCGTCCTCGTGGCGCACGTAGCGATACGGGAAGTGAACAAGCACCAACCGGCGCCACGTGCCATCGTCAGTCTCCGTCACAGCCGGGGCGTAGTTCGTATTGATCACTAGCGTGTGCGTCGCGTCAAAGCTCATGTCATCTTGCGCGATGAACCGTGCCGTCAGCACGGGCGTGCCGCACAGCGTCTTGAGCCGCACCACGGAAAGCTGACGCTCTTCCGGCAACTCCTCAAGCGACGCCAGCCGGGCGCCCCGGAAACTCGCCAGCTCCGTTGTGTGCGCGCTGGCGTCCGCGTTCAACGCCCGTGGCGACACGACTAGGAAGTAATCAACCAACGTGGCTTGCACCGCGCCCATGATCGTTGATTTGCCGTTGGCGCCCTGGCCTTGCTGAACCAACAAAACATCATCGGGCGTCATGTGGCCGGTAACGCCCTGACCGAGCCGCACACGATACCAGCCGCGAATATCGGCAGGCAGGGCCGACAGAGCCGCATCCCAATCAGCGTGCGTCGCCTCCGGGCGGTAATCCACCGGGGCCAGCTTGGTAAGCATCTTCGCCGGATCATGCGGCAGAAGGTCACCCGTCCGAAGACTGACGATGCCGTTATTGCAATTCAGCAAGTCAGGGAAGGCGTCAAAATCCTTGTACGAACGGTGGAGCAACCCCTTGGCAAACTCAACCAACGCCCTGACACGGCCGCTACTCGTCCACCCTTGCCAGTTCCTCAACTCCTGCAAAAGCTGAACCCTGGCCGCTTTGCTTTGCGCCGCGCCATACGCCTGGCGCCTTGCCTCCTCCCAATGGCCGATAACCCACTGGCGCGCCGCTTCGGTCGGCTCAGGCTGATCGGTGCGCTCCCAGCGTTTGCCGGTCCAGTGCATCCAGCCAAGGCCAAGCGCCCACAAAAATTCGCCCTCTAGCCGCTCTTCAACCAGCTTGCCCGCCAGGTGAGCATCCGTAAACTCGTACTCTTGCGATTCGCTCGCAACCTGATCACTGACAGGCTCAATTAGATGATGATCCATGAATCCTCGCCTTCTGGCGTGGCCGGGCGGAAGGCGAGGGCCGCCCGGCCACGCTTACCCATAATGTGCTCGCGGCCGGTTTTATCACTCGGCCAAGTTGTCTTCGGCCCATTCCTCAATCGCTTCGACTACAGCATCAAAGCGATTCCCGAACAAACGCTCTAGGGCGTTATCCATGCTTTCGGCCTCAGCGTTGTAGGCTTCGCTGAACCGAAAATGCACCACGATCGCGTTCTGGTACTCCCCGTACATGACTTGCGCCGCATAGTCATCTTCTGGCACGAGCGCGCTTAGTGCCGCCCCGGCCAGGCCTTTAAGTTCTTCTGCTGACAGTTTCATTGTTGCCATTTTTGCGCATACTCCATTGCACTCTGAGGTCAGTGAAATCTAGGGCCGTCTTTCGCGGTTCTAAGGCACGGCAAAGACGGCCATAGCGTGCGTGATGACGTGGCCCGTTAGCGCGGATGGATCACGATAGCACGCGCAGGCAGATACCGGCCACGTTAGCCGGTTAAACGCGGGCTCGGGGACGCAATCACGTTGACTGTGCCCGGAAGCAAACCCCGCCACCAAGGTCCACGATGCCTTCACTATCCCCCGCCAGCATCTCTGCCGCTGGAAACCACCGCAGCGGAGCGTCCGGTCCCATCTCAATTACCTCCAGACCGAGCGCATGCTTAACGGCCCGGACAATCGTGCGCTTCGCGTCATCCGACGATGCCCACAGGGCTGCAACGGTCCTGGGTCCGTCGCTAACCGGCGCGTAGTCAAAGCTGTCAGGCACTACCTGAAACGCGCCTATCTCGCCTCTGAGAGCCTTACGGCGTGCGACTAGTGCGTCTAGGTCATCATCGTCATCAGTGGCGCTCAGTTGAGCCTGTAGGCGTGACAAGTCTGCTTTCATCTCGTCCAGTTCGTGAGCGTTGCCCTCAACGCGCTGATACGCCAGTAGTTCCGTGTCATCGGCGCCGAACAGTTCTTCGAGCCTCGCTACGACCGGCGCAACGTCCATGCCCAGGAACTGCCCGCATGACTTACGGCTCTTGGCGAAACCCCCACAGCGCAACTTCGGCGTGCGAGGGTTGCCCGCTGGCGTGTGACCGGCGTTGACATACAGCCGTCCGCCGCAGTCCGGGCAGTCGAACACTCCCGACAACCAGTTAGCGGCCCGTCCTACCGGCCGTCCGCCACGGTTCGCCCGAGCCTCTGTCGCGTTAGCGTCAAGGACTTTGTTCGCGCGCCACCAGAGCGGCGATTCAACTACCGGCGTGACCGAGTGGGACCATTCCTCGGCAACCCCGTCGTGCGTGTAACTGCACCGCACGGCGCCTGTGTGGTTGGCCTCGAACCTGACAAGGTTCTTGACCTGCTGCGGCCACACGTCATACCGGCGCGCGATGCCTGACAGTGACTCACCGTTGGCTACGGCTTCGTAGATGGCCACAACGGTGGCGCTGTCGGTGCAGCACGCCTGCTTGCCGTAGCGCTCGCCACGGGTTGCCCAGAACAGCGGCAACGGGCCGTAGTGGCTACGGCTGGCGATGATGGCCTGCACGCCACGCCACGTCTGCGCCTTGACCGTGCGGGACTTCTCGGCGTTCGCGTTCTGCTTGACCAGGGTGGTAACCCAGCTACCCAGGTCGTCTCCGCTGGCGAACGTCTCTTCCCCCGGGGCGAGTGACACGATGGCTGCCCCGGTCTTGCGGATGGCTAGCATCGTCTCAACCTGGGAGGTGAGGTTGTCGCGCCGGTCAAGACGGGACGAGTCGGTCACGATCACCTGGTCACCCTTGCGGAGCTTTGCTATCACCGCGTCCAGTGCGTCTAGCTGCTCACCCTTGGATGCGCTAGCGGTACCCGGACGGACGATCACCGCGTCCGGTGATGCGTTGCGGATCGCGTCTTCCTGCGTCCGTGCGTCCTGTGAGCCTGTGCTTACTCTGATGAATCCGTAGTCAGCCATACGTGCATACTACCTGATGACATCGGACCCCCTGGTCCTGGTGCACGCCCGCGCCCTGCTGACCAGCACCCCCCAGGGGATGTGTGACTACATCGACGCCGACCTCCGCGACCCGGCCAGCATCCTCACCCAAGCAGGCCGTACCCTGGACTTCGCCCAGCCCGTCGCCGTGCTGCTGCTCGCCGTGCTCCACTTCATCGACAACGCCAGCGACCCCGCCGGCATCGTCGCCGCGCTGGCGGGCGGGCTGGCCCCCGGCAGTTTCATCGCGGTGTCGCACCTGACCGCTGATTTCGCCCCCGAGCAGGTCAGTGCCGCCGCCACCGCGTACAACGCCACCAGCCCGGTCCCGGTCACGGCCCGCACCCACGCGCAGATCACCAGCCTGTTCGGCGGGCTGCCGCTGCTGCCCCCGGGCGTGGTGCCGGTCAGCGAATGGCGGCCCGGCCCCGGGGCGGTGCCGCAGCCGTGTGATGTGCACGGCGGGGTGGCCCGCGTCGGCCGCCGGGGGCGGCGGTGACAGCCCCGGCCGCGCTGGACCTTCTTGCCGCCGCGCTGGGCGCCCAGTTCTCCACCACCATGATCCGCCAGGACGGACACCGGCCCCGCCTGGTGGTGGCAGACCGCTCCACCGGGGCCGCGACAGAGGTGCACGCCGATGAAAACGGCCGGTACTGGTGGCCGTGGGCCGCGCCGGCCACCGTCACCGATGACCCGCACGCCACCGCGCACCAGATCATCGGCGTCTTGCGCGGCACCCCCGATGGGGGATACCGGTGACCGGCGGGCAGCCCGCCGAGCCGACCCTGGCACAGGTGGCGGCCCAGTTCCCCGGCTGGCAGTGCTGGCACGGCCCCAACCGGCTGTGTTACGCCCGGCACACCGCCACCGGCACCCAGGTAAGCGGAGAAGACCCGCTGGACCTGCGAGACCAGATCAGCGCGGCCGAACGGATGCGCGCCTACGAACAGGACGCGGCCGACGGTGGCCCGCACGCACGACAGTGACGCCCCGCCTCGACGGCACCAGCCGCACCGCCAGCCGTACCAGGCAGGCTCCGCGCGGCCGGGCAGCGCGCCCCAGCGCGCTGCCCGGCCGCGCGTGCACCCTGACCAGGGATGCAAGGCCACCGTCAAGGCCAGTGCAACCCGTCCCGGGCACGCTTACCCCGATGGGTCCCGGCGGGGCTCCCGCTTGCTGCCGGGACCCCACACCGGTCACACAGGGGGGTGCGGAGGGGTTCCATCGTGGCGGGAGTGGGATGAACGGCCCGGCGAGCACCGGCACGGCGCCGGCCCGGCGCGCCGATGCCGGGACGGTGCGGCTGGGCGAACGGGATGTGGCCGGGGTGGTCCTTCTCGGGGACATGTACGGGGCACCGTATGACTTGCGTGCGCCGCGAGGCGCTTTGCCGTATTCCCGGTGTAGCCGGGAGGAACTCGGAGGGAGGTTCCTGGGCCTAATGGCTAACCCGGCGCTGAAAGGCTAAGGGAACAATAGCATGCCAGGAAAGCAGCGGCCGTGCTCAGGCGCATGAGGCGGGGTGCTGCGGGGCCCGCGCGATATGGTTAAAGCTTGACTGCCTGAATCCTAATCTCCAGCAGGTGAAAATATGGACCCGCCGGAAACGTGCCTGAAACCGGCGTCACGTCCTGCACCGGCATGAGCAGGTGGCCGGTGCATCCTCCGGGACGTGGAGCGATGCCCAGTGAGGGCATTTAAGGAGATGAGTGGGAAACCTAAGTCGCGCTATCACGTATGGCAAGGACGAACGCGGGATCGCCTAAGGGGCGCGAGCCCTAAGGCGACAGAGGCCTCATAGTAGTCGTGAGAGTCACGCCTCACCAAGGGGGACGGGAAGGCCGTCCACAGGGCGAAGGGGGCCAGGTGGCCAGATACTCAAGAGCCGGGAGGTATGCGTAATGCAGAACGCCGAAACGGTACTGGGTGTCTTGCGTGATCGCGGCAGGCGTGGCCTGCCGTGCGGGGAACTGTACCGGCAACTGTTCAACCCGCACCTGTACGAGCTGGCCTACGGGCGCCTGTACTCCAACCATGGAGCAATGACGCCCGGGGCCTGCGGGGAAACCGCAGACGGCATGTCGCTGGGCAAAATCGGGCGCATCATCGATGCGCTGCGCCACGAGCGCTACCGGTTCCAGCCCGTGAAACGGGTTCACATCCCTAAAAAGAGCGGGAAACTCAGGCCGCTCGGCCTGCCGTCCTGGTCGGATAAGCTCGTCGGCGAAGTGATCCGCCTGCTGCTTGAGGCGTACTACGAGCCGGCGTTCTCCGATCACTCACACGGTTTCCGTCCCGGCCGTGGCTGCCACACAGCGCTAACTTATGTGGAAGCATCATGGAGCGGGACAACCTGGTTCATCGAGGGAGACATCCGCGACTGTTTCGGGTCTTTGGATCACGAGATAATGGTCAAGGCCCTGGCGGAGAAGATCCACGATAACAGGTTCCTCCGGCTACTGCGCAACATGCTGCAAGCCGGGTACCTTGAGGACTGGGAATGGAATGCTACGCTGTCTGGTGTTCCGCAAGGCGGTGTCGCCACACCCCCAACGCAATGGGCAACTTCTGCTTTGACGTCACTCTGAGCTACCGGCGGCTGGAACGACCACGGCGTGTTGCGGGTGATGGGTGACATGTCGGGTAGTATGTTTGTGTCATGGCTGGTGGCCGCCGC
>WNGM01001701.1_pt1 | contig 20212 bp, 19 predicted proteins | sample 5400571 | NCBI WGS metagenome assembly WNGM01 (sample SAMN13153378, study PRJNA577476) | soil metagenome | isolation source: 100 cm soil or saprolite under Garry oak tree replicate 2 | place: USA:California | collected 2016-06-15 | reverse complement strand
CTAGTCGGTCCGGTCCAGGATGATGACCGGAATCTTCCGCGAGGTCATCCGCTCGTATTCCCCGAACCCGGGCGCGATGGCGACGCGCTCGGCATACAGGCGGTCCCGTTCCTCGCCCTTCGCCTCGCTCGCTCTGACCTCGAACGTTTCGATGCCAGTCGCCGTCCCCACCTCGACCTTCGCCACGGGATTCGCCATGAGGTTGCTGTACCAGCCGGGGTGGTCGGGCGCTCCGCCCTTCGATGCGACCACAATGTACCGCTCCCCATCGCGGTGGTACATCACCGGCGAGGTGCGCTCCTTTCCGCTGCGCGCCCCTTTCGTGGTTAGCAATATGAGCTGATCCCCGAAGGGCCCGACCCCCTTCCCAGCCTTGGCGTGGAACTCCCGAATGGTCGAGTCACTCCAGCTTGCCATCGCTACTCCTTACCCTTCTACAGAGACAGGAACGGCGTGAAGAGACGGACCCCGCTGCCTACCAACTTCGCCTTGACGTCGTCGCTCGGCTCGCCAAGCAGCTCGCTGGACACCAATCCCGGGATTGCCCTCCCCAAGTCGCCAAGGTGCCCGGCGTGCTCGACCAGCGCCTCCGAGTCCCGGTACCGCTCGAGGACGATGCATTCCGATTGGTCGTCGTTGAAGTAGATCTCGTACTGCAGCGTTCCGGTGTCCTGGCTCCGCACGATCTCCAAGAGTTGAGCGGACAGGCGCTTGAACTGCTCGAGCTCGCCCTCGAGGAACTTGAACCGACCGATGCCCTGGATCTCCCGGACTGCGCTCCTGTTCATGATTTCGCGCTCCCCTTCTCCTGCGCTCACGGATGAACGTAGGAGGCGAAGCCGAGGTCCAGACGGATCGACTCCATGACCCAGAAGACGGTGCTCCGCGTGTAGACGTCGGCCGCAGCGATCACGCCGGTGTACTTCTCGATGATCGGTGCTGCGCCGGCGTCAGTCCAGGCGTCAAACAGAGCACTTACCGCGGCCCATGGATTGTCGCCGTATTTCTGAAAGAACGGTGTCGGGTCGACGCTGACCAGTGCCTTCCTAATGCTGGCATCCATGTCGGCCATGTACTGCTGGTGCAGGGTCACGTCGTCGCGCGTGCCGAGCCTGCCGACGTGGCCTCCGATGAAATGCTTCCACGGATAATCGAGCGCGATGGCCGGAGCCGCGACGTAGCCAGGAATGTCTTCGGAGAGGTTGCACATCGAGATCGGTGCCCATCCAGGGTTGACGATGTCGATCAGCATCAGGGCGTCGTGGTCAGGAAAGTGGATGTAGATGTTGTCGGGCGAGTGATTCGTACCGCGCCAGGCGAGCTCGATGCGTTCGCCACCGATTTTCAGCGTGCGGCGGTCGGCGAACGTCTCCTCAGGCGCGGGTCTGGCGGGGTCGTTGTCGCGCAGCAGCAGACGCTTGGTCTCCTCGTGTCCGATGCGGATCACGTTCTTGTCGAACAGCGAAGACGCACCGTTGTGATCGGCGTGGTGGTGAGAGTAGACGAGGTGGGTCACCTTGTTGCTGACGCCGTTGGCCGAAGCGATCTCGTCGACCGCGCGCCGGATGTTGCCTCCGATGCTCGGCGGCGCGTCGAAGAGAACCACGCCGTCCTTAGTGGTTAGAAACGCACACTGGTAGCTGCCGTCGGTGACCCAGTAGAGGTTCCGCTCGACGCGTCCGACGTAGTACCCCTGCTCGTTGAGTGCCGGGCCGTACGCGGACTGGGGGACCGGCGCGTAGTCCGGCAGATCTGTGGCGCTAGGAGCGCCGGTGGTCGGTGATTGTGATGCCATGGTTGTCCTCCTTGGTTCAGTCATTGCGTCTGAGCGTCACACGCCACCTGGTGAGCGGTCATCACCTGGTTCAGGCGATTGCCAGATTAGGCGGAGGCTGCGGCCAGATCGATCAAGTCCGGCAGTCGCGCGGGCAGCCGTGACCAGGTCTCGCCCGCGTCGTCGGTGATCAGTAGCGTGCCGCCGCGTTTCGGGTACGAGAGTCCGTCCCGCGCCATGTTGCTAGTGACCCGACGTTATACCTGTGCCGACAGGCTGCCTCCCAGCGGCCGGGAGGCACTCGTCAAGCGGGAGGGCCGTTGGTTATTCACGAAACGGGAGCTCTATGTCGACTGGACCAGACACGAGGCTCCGCTCGCCCCGCAGCCACCAGGGCCCCAAGGACATGACCGATTAGCAAGCCGTCGTCCTGCGCCGCGACCAGGTCCAGCTTCGCCGGGGCGACGCCGAGCTATGCGGTGACGCGTTCTGCGCCGGCGAGATACGCCGACAGGAGCTGTCCGGCTCTGTCCAATGCAGCGGCCGCTTCGTCAAGCATCGGGGAATAGGCCTGGAAGACGTGGGGCACCCGCGGGGTGATGTCGAGCGTGACCTCGACGTCGGCGGTGGCGGCTTGTCGCGCGAGGCGAACGGCGTCGTCGAGGAGAACCTCGTGACTTCCGGCCTGGATGATCAGGGGCGGCAGGCCGGACAGGTCGGCGAAAACGGGACTGATCAGGCCAAGTGCGGCGTCTAGTCCCGGCGCATAGTCGGCGACTCGGGGTTGGAGGAGTTCCCGGCTGAGCAGCGGGTCGACGTCGCGCTTGGTTTCCATGGTCGTCCCCGCGAGGGTGAGATCGACGTACGGTGACATCACGAACGCCGCGGCTGGCAGGGCCAGCCCGTGATCGCGGGCGTTGACCAGGGTGGCGATGGCGAGGCCGCCGCCGGCGGACTCTCCCGCGAAGGCGATGTCCGAAGGGGCGATGCCGTTGTGCAGGAGGGCTTCATAGGCCGCAAGAGCGTCGTCAACCGCCGCCGGATACGGGTGCTCGGGAGCGAGTGGGTAGTCGACGGAGATGACCTTGGCGTGCGTCCGCCGACCGACCTGCGAGGCCAGGCCAGCTGCGAGGAAGGCGTCCGACATCACGTACACGCCGCCGTGGAAGTACAGAACAACGTGGCGAGGTTCGATTCCGTCGACTGTGATCTCGGCGGTTGGGACACCGCCCAATGCGGTCGCGGTCACTGTCACGTCGGCGGGCAGCGGCTGCGCCGATATCGCTTCTCGGAGCAGTCGCCTTTGCTCGTTGACATCGCTGTCGATAGGGAAGGCTGACTGTCGCAGGATTGCGTCGAGGGTCTCTCGCTGCTCGGTGCTCATGGAGGATCTCCTTTTCGTTGGGTTGGGTTGCTCTAGGCCCGTTCGCGCAATGCCAATCCGGTGCCGCCGCCTAGTCCGGCAGGCTGATGGTTGTCCTCCTTGGTTCAGTCGTTACGTCTGAGCGTCACACGCCACTTGGTGAGCGGTCATCGCCTGGTTCAGGCGATTGCCGGATTAGGCGGAGGTTGCGGCCAGATCGATCAAGTCCGGCAGTCGCGCGGGCAGCCGTGACCAGGTTTCGCCCGCGTCGTCGGTGATCAGGAGCGTGCCGCCGCGCAGCCCGGCCAGGAGCCGGCCAGGCTGATCGGGCAACGTGACAAGCGCGTAGGGCATCCGCCGCAGCTCTGCAGAGTCACCCCAACGGTCGACCGCCTCCCAGCCGTTTCCGCACGAGCGCAGCAAACGCGCCTGCCCGTCGCCGCCGCCATGGGCGGCGGAAGGGGAGCGGCTGACCGCGACGTACCAGAGGCCGGGGTCGGCGGGGTCGACAGCCTGCGCCCAGGCGTAATGGCGGTCGAGCGTTTCGTCTAGCTGTATCCACGTGTCGCCCCGGTCGTCCGAGCGGGCGATCCCCTGTCCGGCGGCTTCGTACAGGCGCTCCGGTGCGAGCGGGTGCGTGAGAAGCTGGTGGGCGTCACTATGAGCCTGGGGGTTGTGGTCGATCCAGGTCTTACCGCCGTCGCGCGAGCGCATCACCCCGCCCAGCTCGATCCCGACTGCGAGCGACTCCGGATCGGTCGGGTGGAGCGCGATCGTGCGGACGTGATGCGTCCACGGGCGAGGCGGGAAGGACCAGCTCGACGCGCTCGGCAGCTCGCGGAGAGCTGGCAGCAGTTGCCAGCTGAGTCCGCCGTCCTCGGACCGATAGAGGTTGCTGGGTTCGGTGCCTGCGTAGACGACCGACACGCCAGCGCGCTCGTCTGACCGAGAGACCGCGACCGAGAGCACTGTGGGCGCATCGATTGACGGGCCAGCTTCACGCCAGCTGGCGCCGCCGTCGGTGCTGAACCAAAGACCGTTGCCCATGGTCCCGACATACACGCGTTCTGGATCACGGGGATCGGTCGCGATGCAGCGGACCTGATAGCCCTCGAGCGCGAATTCGGGCTTGGGCTCATACAGCCTGAACCGTGCCACTGCATCGCCGGTCACGGCGAAGATCCGCGCCGGGCTATCCATCGGGGTTAGCTCACGCATGGTCAGCGCTCGTCGTCTGATTCACGGGATTGTGGACTCGTCCGGACCTGTCGGACTTCCAGCAGTTCGAGGCCTAGCCCTTCGATCTGCACGATAACGCCGAATAAAGCGGACCGATCTTCAAGCCAACCGGTGAGCACGGTCTCGCCGCGCATCATCTGATGCGCCATCGAAGGAAAAGCAGACAAGGCGGTGGCTCCGAGCCGACCCTTGATCCGGATCGTGTACAAGCTCGCCCGGGTGGCCACGCCCTGATCGTGCCGCCTGACCGAGTGAGCCGGCTACGCCGGAATCCGGTGATTGCCCCCGCGCTTTGGGCTATTTCGGCGATGTGCCCGAAAGCCGCGTTGAGAGGAGACCCAGCTCGCGAGCGCGCTGCACGGCCGAAGAGCGGTCGTGCGCACCGAGCTTGGAGTAGACATTGCGCATGTGCGTATTGACCGTGTTGATCGAGACGTATAGCGCTCGCGCGATCTCCGGTCGCGTCAGGTTTGTCGGCAGATGCCGCAATACGCGGAGTTCGCTCGGGCTGAGCTCTTCCGTTTGAGGTAGAGCCCCTGGGTTGTTGCGTTGTGGGGCTACGCCTCGTAACAGGTCGACAACATCGGCGAGCAACGCGCTGTGCGCAGTTTGGTGACGTGGAAGGGCGTCGAGCAGCTTGGCGGCGTTGTACATGGCAAACGGGAAGATAAGCCGATCTGGTTCAGCAGCAGCGAGAGCGGCCTCGGCTGCGGCGGCGGCGGCGTTCCGATCACCCAGTGCCAGGTGCGCGAGGCCGGCGAGCACATGTGCTTCGACGAGTGCGTACGCCGGGAAGCCGAGCGGCGCGATCATGTCCTGAACGTCTCCGAGGACTGCTAGCGCGGCGGCAGGGTCTCCCGCTTCCAGGCTGATTGCTGCGCGTCCGAGGTCGATGGCGTCGATCCGGTCGTGCTCGGCGGAGAAACCGTCGAGCGTTGCGCGCGCCTCGTCTCGCATCGCAAGACGAGCCTGTGTGGCCGCGAGCCACTCGGCGACCACCCGTCCGAGGATGTGCGCACCGGTGAGAAGCGACTGCGCCCGCACCGCCGCGGTCAACGCCTCGAGTGCGGCTTGATGCTCGCCGCGACCGGCGTGCAACATACCCGTCACCGTGTGCAACATCACGGCGGCAGCAGGGTCAATATCTGGCCGGATGACTTCCCAACCGCGGTGCAGCCAACGCTCTCCCTCCTCGAACTCGCCCGTCCACGCGGCTATGGACGCAACCGCCCCTAATGCGGGCGCGAGCACCGGGCGATCGCCAAAGCCGTACCGATCAGCAAGGGCCAGCGCGTTTCGACCTCGCTCGAGTGCCGGCTCGAGCGAGACGGACGGAAACGCTTGATACGCGCGGCACGCGACCTCTATGTAGGGTCGGCCGATGGCCTCGGCGAGCGCCGCTCCCTCCGAGAGGTGGCGCTCGGCGTCCTCGAACCGCCCAGACCATGTCTCCACGATCCCGAGATTCATCAGCGCCACTGCCCGCAGCTCACTACTCATCCCGATCTCTTCGCTCGATTTGTCGCCGATCGAAGCCTCCAGAAGGCTCGCCTGCTCCATGGCTTCCGTGAACTTCCCACTGCGCCGGGCGAGTGCCAGCCGCAGGGACGCAATCGCCACCGCGAGGCGCCGGCGGCGAGTGGGTGTGACGCTCTGGACGTGGGACTCACCCAACGCGAGCTGAGCAGCTGCTTCCCCCAACCGACCCTGCGCCAGCTGAACCGCCGCGTGAGCCAAAGCCAGCTCAGGATTTTCGGCTGATACCCCCGCGGGAAAGGACCGCAGCAGCACGGCGATAGCTCCCTCCTGCCCGTCGAGGGTCAAGCTGAAAAGGTGGTCCGCGAGCAGCCGCGCCGCATCGAGCCAGTCCCCGGCCGCGAGCGTGTGCCGGACGCCCTCGATGGCGTCCCCGTGGTCGGTGAACCACCTGGCGGCCGTGCGGTGGAGGTCGGGAACCTCGCCGGCCGACCTTCGGCGGAGCTCGAGGCGCAGGAAATCCGCCAGCAGCTGGTGGTAGCGAAACCAGGTGCGCTGCGCGTCGAGCGACACGACAAACGCGTTGGCGTCCTCCAGCTCGAGCAACATCTGTTCCGAGCCCGAGCGGCCCGCCAATAGGTCGGCGAGCTCTCCGGTGAGCCGCTCTACGATCGAGGTTCGGAGCAACATGCTTTGAACCTCGTTCGGTTGGCGCCCGAGCATTTCTGCCATCAGGTACTCTCCAATCGCCCTTTCGGTGCCAGAGAACTCGGCCACGAAACGCTCGGGATCCGCGTGACCGCCTAGCGAGATCGCCGCCAAGCGAAGGCCCGCGGCCCAACCTTCCGTGCGTTCGTACAACGCGGATGCCGCACCGTCTGAAAGGCTGATCCCGGATCCGGCGAGCAGTTCACGCGCCTCGATCGCGGTGAACCGCAGGTCGCTGGCCCGGATCTCGGCGACCGCGCCGGCAAGCCGGAGCTGGTGCAGCCTGATCGGCGGATCCCGACGAGACGAAAGCACGACATGCGCAGACATCGGCAGGAGCGCGAGCAAACGCTCGAGTTGTGTGAGGGCGTCAGCCGAAGTCAGCTCGTGGAGATCGTCGATGATCAGCACGACGGGCTCGTCCTGCTCGGCCACCTCGGACACGACTCTCTCCATCAGCTGATCGGCCTCGAGCGCAGCGGGTAACGAGGGTTGGGTCTCAGTTTCGATCGAGCCCGCCGAACTACGGATCGCGTCTAGTACGCCGCGCCAGAACCGCTGTGCGTCCTGTTGGTTGCGGTCGACGGAAACAAATGCGACGCGACGAAGTTTGCTCGAGCGGTCAGTCCACGCCCGTAACAGCGAGGTCTTTCCGCTTCCCGGCGGCGCTGAGATGATCGTGACCCGTCTGGTCACAGCGCGATCCAGGCATTCGAGGAGGTTTTCCCGGTCGAGCAAGTCCCCAAGCCTCCCTGAGTCAATAGTGCATCCGACACGTACCTGGAGTGCAAGGTACTATGTGATATGTTACACATGACGCATGAAATTGCAAGATGAGGTCGCTCTGCTAGGATTGGAGCGGTTGCAGTCATCAGCCAAACCCGGACGTGTACGGGGGAGCCAACTCCGGCTTGAACCGGCCTCGTTCGAATCCGTCCTAACGTCGAGCCTGCGTGAACAGGTCCGGCGCATCATCCGCGGACGAATCATTGCCGGCGACATCGTTCCGGGCGCGATCTATTCGATCCCGCAGTTCGCTGCTCTACTAGGCGTTTCGGCCACGCCAGTCCGCGAGGCCGTTCTTGACCTAGGAAACCAGGACCTGGTTGAGGTCGTGCGAAATCGAGGGTTCCGCGTGCCAGACCTAACTGAAGGCGATATCGATGAGGTGGTCCAACTCCGCCTCATGCTCGAGGTGCCAGCCGTGATCGCGATCGCAAAGGATCCGCCAACTCACCAACTCGCCGACCTACGGCGCATGACTGGCGCCATCACAGCCTCTGCCCAGGCGGGTGACCTTGTCGGCTTCGTCGAAAACGACAGAGACTTCCATTTGGCGTTGCTGAGCTGCTTTGGGAATCAGCGCTTGGTGGCGGTTGTAGGACGGCTCCGTGATCAGAGTCGCCTTTATCGGGGTCTGGCAGACACAGGTCCACTAATGGATTTCACCCGCGAGCACGACGAACTATTGGACGCCGTTGAGCGAGCCGACCCAGGCGCTGCGGAAAAGGTCATAACACGACATCTCAAACATGCAAGAGACATCTGGGCCGGGCGCCAAGAGGACGGGAAGATCTGATGGTCTTCATTGATGGGTGTCGGGCACACAAATTCGTCTGGACAAGGACGAGTCAGTCGACAACCCCAAGAGTTGGCCTGCCGCGCGGCAGCGCTGGTCCTGCAACCAACTCGATTGGCACGAAGTACCCGGGCGGCCGCCGGGAAAGGTGGAGTTCCCTCCGCAGCGCGCGATTCAGCTCCTGGGTATCGCATCGGGCCAAACCGCCAGCGTCGTCAACCGCGTATTCGCAGAACCGTGCCATCTCGTTCATGTAGCCCAACACGGTGCGGTTCTCAGTCTTTGCCAATGTGACGGAGCGCGAGTCGAGAACGCCGAATCGTTCCAGCGGGAGACCCTCGGCCTCAAGCTCCTTGTGAATTAACCCCACCACCGAGGGGCCGATCGGCACAAGGTCGGCCTTGTGGATGTCCGGAACGAAGACCGAAAACAGCGTGCCGGCATCCGCGAGTAGCAGGCATTTGCGACCGTCGAGCCAAAGCAGGTTGGCGTACCAATCTTGTTCGCCTGGCTCGACGGTTGCCAGGTCTTTTGGGCGAGCGTCCAAGAGCTTCAGTGTCTTGACCGTGCACCGCAGAACCACCCACTCATGGTATGTACAGACGGACCCGGATTCAGGCGGCAGCGGGCAGCGGCTCCAACGTGTACTCGCGCAATAAGCCACCGAGTCGCTCGTTGCAGACCACGCTTCCAGTCTTGACCACGGGATCGGAGCGTGCGATCGGTGCTCGCAACCCCAGTGCTCGGTGGGGACGAGCCCGGTTGTAGTGTTCGAACCACTCGGCAAGAACGCGCTCGAGGTGGCTGCGGTTCAGGATCAGGATCCAGTCCAGGCACTCACGCCGAGTCGAACCGATCTGTCGCTCCATGTGGGCATTTGCCTTGGGCGCTGCGATCGGCGTCGTGATCACCTCGATGCCTTCCGCCCGAAAGACAAGATCCGAGCCGCCACCGTACTTGGCGTCGTGATCGTGGATCAGGAATCGGGCGTCGACTCCGATCTCGGCGAGCTCCCAGCAGAGGTTCCTCGCATGTTGCCTGACCCACACACTGTCCGGCGGATCGGTGACCGCGAACCAGATCACCCTCCTTGTGGCCAGCTCCATATATAAGAGGACGTAGAGGCGCTTCAGGAGCACGGTGTCGACGCTGAGAAAGTCGGTGAGCAGGATCGCCGAGGCCTGGGCTCGCAAGAATGCCTTCCAGGTCAGCCGCGCTCTCAATGGGGCCGGACCGATCCGGTGCCGGCGTAGCAACTTACGAATCGCCGTTGCCGAGACCGAATGGCCGAGCTTTAGCAATTCGCCGCGGATGCGGATGCAGCCCCATTTCGGGTTGTCTTTGGCCATCTCCAGAATCAGCTTCTGCAGTTCGCTATCGAGACCTGGCCTGCCCGGGCCTCGGCGGCGACCGAACGCCGCCCACTTCCTCCTCACTAGCTCGCGATGCCAACCGAGAACCGTTTCCGGCTGGACCAGCATCCCGACCAACGGCGCCCGGCTCACTCGCCCGCTCAGTGCGGCCATGATTGTCCGGTCCGCCACGTCCAGTTGCGGCCTCTTCACTTGGCGCCGCACTACGCGCAGCTGGTGGCGCAGGAGCCGCAACTCGGCCTCGGGGTCATCAACCCGCAGCCGCACATCGAACACGTCGAGGAGAAGGCGCACGACCGCATAGGCGAAGGCGAACAGCATCCGAAGCGCGATCCTAGCGGCTAGCTATAGCCACTCCGGGTAGCCAACCAACCGACGAATATGTGTGCCCCTCACCCGCACACCGCCTGCCTTAACCGGATCGAAGCCGGCATCGAGGGGATGGTCCAACGCGAGCCGCTTCAAGGCCCCACAGCGAGATTCGCCCTCTACTCGGGTTGTGGCGACGCGCCTAATTCGGTGATCGGGGTCAGGCCCGTTGAGCCTCCCCTTTCGGCCCCAACTCAAGCACGACTGTGCCCGCGGAGCCGTCGACTGTAACCCGCTGACCGGTCGTGATCTGCTCGGTGGCGCCGGCGACTCCGACGACGGCGGGGATGCCGTACTCGCGGGCCACCACCGCGCCGTGCGACATCATGCCGCCCATTTCCATGACCAGGGCGCCCGCGGTCAGGAAGAGAGGAGTCCAGCCGGGATCGGTGGAAGGCGCGACCAGGATCTCTCCCGGCTCGAGCCTCGCTCCCGCCGGCGAGCGAATCACGCGCGCGGTCCCAGAGACGACGCCCGGGGAGGCGGGTGAACCTCGCAGTCCCTCGCTGACGGACACCAGCGCCGCCTCCGCGTCGGTCCCGTCAGAAAGGAGCAGGCGCGGGATGCGCCGGCGCGCGTGCTCGCGGTCGTAGGTAGCCCTTCGGGCGGCGACCAGCTCCCGCATGTCTTCGCCGCCGGAGGCGCGTCGCGCCTCGGGCAGGGTCAGGAAGAAGATGTCGTCTTCGTCGGAGAGCCGGCCGCGTGCGACCAGGTCGCGACCGACCGGCTTGAGTAGCTCTCGTGAGGGCGTCGCGAGCAGCCGGATGATGTGGAACTTCGGCGCTTCTCGATCACCGATGAGGGCACGCACCCTACCCAGCACCACTCGGAGGATCGCCCGCCGTGGCCCATGCACCCTGGTCAGCAGGGAGGCGATCATTGCCTCCGCCTCCCGCTGGCCCTTCGTGAACTGTGCGTCGGGCGCCAGCGCGTCGTCGCCGAGGCGCAAGTAGTTCGCGAGCGCGCCAAGGATGTGCTCCGGGTTTTCGGACCAGCGCTCGACGCCGATGTCGATCTCGCCGATCGATCGAAAGCCGTAACGGGCGAGGAATGACTTGAGGCCGGACTGCAAGCGCGGAGGCAGCGTGCCGCGTTGATAGGCGGCCGCCAGCTCGGCCGGCGTGCGCCGGATCAGTGCCTCCTGTGAGTCCGCATCGGCGCGGACATCGGTGCACAAGGCCCAGAGCGCCAGGTCCATCTCGGTGGTTGGGTTGTGCGGCGCGCCCCGAGTGATGGTCTGCAGCTCGTCCATCCGCGCCTTGCCTCGTAGCAGCCGCACCGCCAGGGCGAACGAGAGCATCGCCGGCATAATGGTCCCGATCATTCGCGGGAACATCCGCGGCGACACCGTCAGGATCAGACGCTCGAACACGTCGAGGCGCTGTTCCGGGGTCGCGTCTTCGGGCAGATCGATACGTGCGAACCCCTCGATCTCGCGGACGTAACGCGCGCGGGTCACCTCCGGTGACCGCACGACTCGCAGCGCGGAGTGAGGTACGCCTGCCCGCATCATCGCTCCGGCAATCGCGCGTACCGAACGCAAACTGGAGCGCCTTGCGAGGGAGAGCCGCGGATCAGAAGCGAGCTGGACGAGAACAGCCGAGCTTCGCGCCTCGCCCATTGATGTCAGGGTCACGAATGCGCGCCGGCCGACCGGATCCCGGACGATTCGCGTCACGTCGATGTAAAGCCTCATTCCGGGGTCCTTGAGGATCTTGGAGCCGGCCGCCGGATCGTCGACCGGAAATCCGAACATGCCGGACACGGCGCCACTTAGGAGGCGGAAGAACTGGATGCCCATCGGCGTGATCGGCTCGAAGTAGCCCTGGAAAACGTTGCCCGAGAAGTAGACCCGAAGCTCCTGCTGGGGATCTGGCGCGTCCTCGGGCAAGGGATATAGCGTTGTGATCGGACGCGACTGGACGAGCCAGACATGCCGCTTCTGATCGAGCGCGAACTCGATGTCCTGCGGTGCGTTGAAGTGGCGTTCGACGCGATCCCCGAACTCCGCAAGGGTGAGCACCTCCTGGTCGGAGAGGACGGATCCCTGGCCGCCGGCCGGGCGCTGGACCACCTCGTGGCTCGCGATCTCGACCGCATAGTGGTCGGGGTCGACCGCGCCGCTGACGAGTTTGTCGCCGAGACCTGCGACCGCGTCGATCGCCGCGCGCCGGCGCCGTCCGGTTACGGGGTCGGCGGTGAACAGGACGCCCGCCGCGGATGCATCCACCATCTCTTGCACGACAACGGCAAGGCTGACCCTTGTGTCGTCGACACCATAGGCATGCCGGTAGGCGACCGCTCGTTCGTTCCACAGCGACGCCCAGCAGCGGCGGATCGCGTCGAGGAGGCTCTCCTCGCCGGAAACGTCGAGGTAGCTGTCCTGCTGGCCCGCGAACGAAGCGCCTGACAGGTCCTCTGCAGTGGCCGACGATCGCACGGCGACGCGCTCAGCATCGAGTGCGGCGTATGCCTTGCGAGCGGCGTTCGCGATCGCGTCCGGCAGTGGCGCTGCAAGTAGTCGCTCGGCCGCCTCGGTCGGTCGTGCGGGGTCGACACCCGCCGCCTCCGCAGCCAAGGCGTAGGCCCTGGTTGTCAGCACGAACCCATTCGGCACCGGAAAGCCGGCCCTTGCCAGGTCGCCGAGGTTTGCGCCCTTGCCGCCCACGAGCGCCACAGCGCCGCGATCGATCTCGGTGAGGTAGACCGTCAGCGGCGCCGCGCCGTCCACGACGGCCAGACTACTCGTCTAAGAGCCCGCCTCGAGATAAGGCTCGACTCAAGAACAAAAGTCTCTTGCTCCGCGCTCGTGTGCGGAGCTGCAATTCCGTCTGAGTCATTGGTCGGGGGCCCGGGATTTGAACCCGGGGCCTCACGGTCCCGAAATCTAGGCGCTTTCGTCCACCGAGACCGTTTTCGAGGGTTTTGAGCTCGATTGGAGGCCCGCCGCATGCCTGCTCGACCTAATTCGAGCTGTTTCAGGCCCGTGGATTACCACACGAATTACTACATGACTTGCCCCAGCTCAATCCGTCCAGTCCTGCGTCTTCCGATTAATGACATTGCAAGCAGGGGAACCGGCAGCGCCCGAATTAGCGGTCCGCGCTGGCTCTTCACCATACCTCGTCGAATTCCTCGTGACTAATCTCCACTGGCTTGAACTGCGAGTGCCGCGTGATATCGGTCAAGCTTGGCATGGTCTTTTCGCTGAGGAACGTCGTACCTGTTGACCGGGATGCGTCAGCAAAATCGAGCCGGCCATCCCAGTATTCGCTGTGCGCCGCCATGCCCGCGCCGCACCGCCCCGGACTCTCTAGTCGGCGTATCTTATCTTCCCGCCGCTCCACGTGGCTTCGCGACCGAATCAGTATTCGTCGTGGCGCCGCAGCATCACGGATTCGTCATATCCCTTCGCGGTTCGCTCGAGCAGCTCCTGGTAAGTGAGCATGAAGCGCGCCCCGTACGGCTCTCGGTAGCCGGCCGACTGGTAGATCGTGCCGTCCTCCATTACGAACGCGCTCAAACCGGGCGCCTCACTGATGTAGCCGAGCAGGTCCGTGCCGCAGGCAGCGGCCATCTCCGCCATCGCCTTGTCAGCCTTCAACTGCTCTATCAGATCAGCGTCGAGGTCATTTTGTTGCCCTTTTGTGTACGAGACATCGAAGTCATAGTTGAAGGTGCTGCGGAGAGATGAGACGTAGTTGAGCTTCCAGCCCATCCGCTTCTTGTAGGCGGTGAGTTTTTCGAGCGGCGCGTGAGAGCAGACGAACATAGTGACGTTGTGCTCGTTGAGGTGAGGCATCGCCCCGTCGAGAGGGTCGACCACGGAAGAGCACGCCGGACAACCTGCCGTCCATTCCGGGCCGAACATCATGTGATAGATCAACAGCTGCGATCGACCCTCGAACAGGTCTGCGAGTGTCTTCTCGCCCGCCTCTGTGTCGAACGTGTACTCCTTGTCCAGGAGGACCCACGGCTGGTTCCTTCGCTCCCGGCCGAGCTCTTCGCTCATGCGCCTGATCTCGTACTCGCGCTCGAGCAGTCTCGTCTGCACTTCCTGCCACTCCTTGCGCGTCGCCACCCGATGACTCGGTTGAGACCCCTTCATTTCCACGCCGCCTCCGTTTGTGCCCGAAACATGTAACGGACCGTCGTCCCGAGAACATCATCCTGACGGCAGAGAGCTCCAGGATGGCTGACTGCCTCCCGGGACGGTGACTTTTCTCTTCACAGACGTCGACGCATCAAGCCCACATGGTCCCGGTCACCGGCTTGCGCTGGCCGCGCTCCAGGATCAGCAACTTCCAGCCATCGCTCGCGAGCTCTCGAGTCACTGTGGCTCCGCCGGGGCCCGAGCCGACGACAACGGCATCAAATTGAGTCTTCAGAGTCGACGCTGTCTTCTTTATCCAAGTCGCCCTCCCTTGACCTCGTACCGTTGACCTCGTACCGTCGAGACCTGGCTGCGCCATGACGGACGACGGCGCCATCAGTGTCAGCGCATTCGGCCAGACCAGCATGCCCTACGTCGCGCAACGCGCCATAGTCTCGAAGGGTGTGACTTTGTAGTACTCGCGGATTGGGCCCTCAACTCCGATAAGAGAATCGCCGAACTTCGTATTGAAGTGGGTTGGCCAGTCTTCATGACCGGTTAGAGCCGCGTGGCTGTGACGAGACCGCTGCAGCTCCGGGCAGTTCCGACGGCAGTCTACGTGCCATCCATCAGCGCCTTTGTCGCTGCTGTTCAGCATCGAACACCCTCTTCAGGGCCACGTGGCCAGCGAATCCGCCGGCTGGGGGCGGAGGAGCACTTCAAGGTCAAGGAGGTCCTCAACCTCGTCCGCTCAGATCTATACGACCTTTTCCAAAGTCCGCCTCCTGCACGGCGCTCAGTTTCGACCCAACCTGAGTTCAGGGGCGGGTGGCACGAAGTGATCGCTTCAATCTCGAAGTGAACGTCGACGCCTTCGACAGCCTGATCCTCTTTGTCGGAAGCCTCGAAGAGGCACGGGCGTTTTATGTCACCACTCTCGGCCTTCCGGTCTTGTTCCAAGACGAGATCATCATCGTTGTGGGGGGTCCTTCTGGTCGAGTGGTCTTGCACCGCAACGATCGTGGCCACGATGAGCGAGGCATTTTCCCTGCAGGGCTGACGGCAGGCGCCGCATCCCTTCGCTTCAATGTGGAGGACCCAGATGCATGGGAGGAGGAGGCGGCTCGCCAAGGAGTACCAGTCCTCTGGCCAGCCCAGGATGCAACTTGGGGCAGATTCGTGGTTGTGGCTGACCCGGACGGTCGTCCCGTCGCACTCGCAAAGATGAACACTGCCTGAATGGTCGACTGTCACGGGTGCTCCACTCGGTCCACCACATCCGCTTTGAATCCGAAGCGCCTGAAAACACCCGGAACTTGGCGGATGCCACCGCTCACGGCGTTGAACGGGCGCAGAGTTGGCGCCGCAGCTGCCAGGCGGAGATGCAGGGTGTCCCCGTGCTCGTCAGATAAGCGGCCCGGAACCAAAGGTGGATTGGGATCCTGGTCTTGTGGAGCACTGTCCCCGCTGGTGACGAATGCTCACCGCTTGGCCGATCCGGCCTCGTGCCGAGGGGGCGGCGGTTATCGCCTCACTACTTTCGTTTACGCCCTGAGGCATCCGGCCAGGGTAACCACCGAGGCAATCTTCACGAGAAATTGCGGAGCCGACCCCAATCGGTTTGGATAGAGGCTTTGAGGGGGCAGAACGTGATGGGAGCGCCTTGTTCCAGCCCCATGACCTGGTAAGGGACAGTGAGATGGCCGATCAAAGTCGGTGAGTTGCACATCCACTCCACGTCAGACGGTCGGTAATCAATCATCAGGGCGTACGTCGGGCTCAGATCGGGCGGCAGCAAGTACCAGTCGCTGAGCTGCGGGCTGTAAGCCGCTGGCCGGCGGGCGGGATCGACGTACACCTGGAGCGCTCCCGGTACTCCGTAGTAGGCCGAGATGATGACCGTGCTGCTGCGCTCGGACTCGGGCAGGCTCCCATAGATCGTCACGACCTGGTTTGCGACATCCGACCAGCCCACGCTGTCCGCAAAGACCTCGTTTACCGTGTCCAGCCGCGTGGCGTGGATTCGATCAGGCGGCGTGATCGGGACCACGAGGAAAAAGAACACGACGAAATCCAGCACGCCCGCAACCATGGCAGCGATCGTTAGGGCTCTGCGGAACCTGGGGCGCCGGACGTTGGAGATCGCGATAAGCCCCTGAGCCACCACGACGGGAACCGTGCCCGCAGCGTAATAGGCCTTGCCGCCGAAGAGGAACAAGACAAGTGGGACGGCGCTGGCAATTCCAATTGGCCGCAGCACCGGACTGCGGAACACCGAAACCATCCCGATTAGCCACACCGGTATGAGGAAGAAGAAGTAGACACCGAACTGGATCAGGTAGACGAGCGGGCCGCCACCTGACCCTCCATGGTTGGTGACATACGTGAGCGTCGGAAAACCCTCGCCCACCTGCCACACGAGGTTCGGGGCCCAGATGAGAAGCGCGATCGCAGCTGCGATCCACGGATACCTCGTACGCAGCTCCGACCGCAGTGCGGGAGTGAGCACCACCGCCACAGCGATGCCGGCTATGAAACCAATGATTGTGAACTTGACTTCGAGCCCTATCCCGAGCGTGATGCCGAGGTAGATCCAGTGCCGAGGACTGCGATCTAGCAGGACACAGAGGAACCAATACATTGCGACCATCCAGGTGACCTGGTCGAAGGTCACGGTCTGAAACACCCAGTTCGACCCAAGCAGAAAAGGGGCCGCTGCGGCCGTGAGCAGCGCAATCGCCTGCAGACCCGGCGAGCCGCCCAATCGGCGGACATACAAACCAGACAGCGCCACGAGAAAACCGCCCAGCAGGGATGGGAGCAGCCGCAGCGTCCAGGGGCTGACGCCCAGCAGGCCGGTCTCCACTCGTGCCAGCAGCGGGACGATGGGAGGGAAGTCGACGTATCCGAACGCCGGATGGCGGCCTGCGTCGAGGTAGTAAAGCTCGTCGGTGTGGAAGCCGAGGGTCCTATTCGTGGCGAGGTGAAGGGCGATAACGGCAGCAGCGGCCCCACCATAGAGGAGGCTGCTAACCGTGCTCACTTGCTGACGGCCGGGCGAGGTGGTCAAGCCGAGCGACACCGACGGCAAAGGTACCATCGGCCCTGAACCCCGGGCCTTACTGAATCGCCCTGGCTCTCAAAGAGGCTCAAGAAGTTCGATTTCGAACGGGTGCCTCACGTTCCTGACCGTGTATCCGCCTGGTTCCGTGAATGCGTAACACCGGTTTTGGTCGGGGGCCCGGGATTTGAACCCGGGGCCTCGCGGTCCCGAACCGGCGCAGTGGCGTGTCCTCTCGTGTCCTGTGGTGTCCGCGCGGTTCCTCCTGTACTCGAATTGGATCTTCTTCGTTGTCCTCCTGTGACCTCGTGTATCCGCCTGGTTCCGTGAATGCGTGACACGGCTGTGACCTCCAGGGGCTCGGAGACTGATCGTCTGTCGTACCCAGCTTCGAACCCTAGCCGGAGGGCCGCGGTGGACTCGAACCACCTACCTCCGGGGTAATTGGCCGGAGCGCAGGGGCGGTGTGTTAGGTGGCTTGAACGGGCACTGAATCACCGTCTGAGTGTTCGCCGACGCGACCGACCAGAAAGTACGTCAGGGTCGGGCCCTTTCCTTTCACCTCTATGAGACCGCGTCGCTCGAAGACGAAGTCGCCCTTGAGGCGCTCATAGACCGGTTCGGTTACCTGGATCTGATCGGGAAGGCCATGTGACTCCATTCGGCTCGCGATGTTGATCGTATCGCCCCATAGGTCGTAGTGGAATTTCTCCCGACCAACGATGCCCGCCACGGCTGGGCCCGAGTTGATCCCGATCCGGAAGCTGAGGTCCCAATCGTGATCTGCGTTGAGACGAGCTACTTCGCGCCTCAGGTCGAGAGCCATCGCGCAGATCGCATGCGCATGGTCAGGTCGTGCGAGCGGAACGCCGGCCGCGACCATGTACGAATCCCCGATCGTCCTAATCTTCTCGAGTCCGTGTCGACGAACCAGGCCGTCGAATACGGAGAAGACTTCATTGAGCACGGCAACTGTCTCCGCAGGAGTCTCGTGTGCGGAGCGAACGGTAAAGCCGGCAAGATCCGCGAACAGGACCGTGATGTCGTCATGTTGGTCGGCGATCGGCTCCTCGCCTCGCTTGAGGCGGGCGGCGATCGGCGCAGGAAGAACGTTCAGCAGCAACCCCTCTGAGCGGCGTTCGGCGGCGTCGCGCTGGGCGCGGAAATAGGAAAGGGCCACAAAGGTTAGCAATCCGATTCCAGCGATGTTGAGGGCGAAGAGGGTGAGGCTCGCACTATTCGGAAGGGGCTGCACCCTGACGGCGACTGATCCGTCGAGCAGGGCGGCCAGTACGAGGTCGCCCACGAAGGCCGCGAGCCAGATCGCAGTCTCCCGAGCAGGTCTGAGGAGTAACGAGAAAAGCGGCGCCATGAACGCCCACATGACGACCGCGCTCCCATGCACATAACCCCCGAGGCTCAGCTGGAGCAGCAGCGGGAGGAGAATCCCGAGGGCGAGGAACGGCACAGGGAGAAGCCCGAGCCTCTTCGTCTCGACAAACCTGGCGAAAATGGCCACGACACTGACAGTAATGACGAGTGGGATAAGACTGCTCAACGGCTTACCAAGCGCCGCGTACATGACAGCCCAGACCACACCGGCGAGCGCGGCGCCTAAACCCGTGACCACGAAGACTTCCTTCGCGACCCTCTCCTGGTCGGAGTCTGTGGGCAGGCATCCGATCTCCAGAACCCGCCGCAGCCGGTGCGCAAGCGCAGCGCGTGTCACGGGTCCATTCTGATCGTGCTGGGCCGCGGTGGACTCGAACTACCTACCTCCGCGGTAATTGGTAGCCGCCGCGGCACCTCCGAGTCGGATCTCGGTGATGGCGATGCGGTGCAGGGGGACGTCGAGCTGGCGATTGCCGCCGCGCTTGAGGCGATGACGTTGGTAATTCCCAGCCCAGATCGAAATCGGCCCCGTGCGGGCCACAACGGCCTCCGTGACCAGTTAGCGGTAGCCGCGCGCGAGCAGGTACTTTGCGCCGGCGTTGATAGCCGCAGGGTCGTCCACTGCGAAACCGAAGACGTCGGCCAATCGGTCGGTCACGTTGAACGCGAATGCGACCGCTAGGGCGTTCTTGATCTGCTGCTCTGACGCGCCCGCAGCCAGCACAACGTGCATGTCGTCAGCATCTACCTTGCTCTCACGCGTCAGCTTTCCCAGCATGCGCAACGTCGCGCGGAGGGGCTCGTTGAGAGGAGCCGTCTCGAGGTCGGCGAGGGTCGCGGACACTTTTGCACCATCGTTGTAGGCGATCGCCGAAGTCGCTGTGTGGGCGGCGATGCAGAACTCCGTTTCATTCACTTTGGAGACAAATGCGGCCATGAGCTCGCGGTCCGCGACCGACCATTCCGATCGTCCGCGCATCGCCTCCTGGGTAAGCCCTCCTGCTCGATAGAAGCTGGGGCGATACAACGCCAACTTGATCGCATCCACAACCGGATGCCCCGAGAAGATTCTGATGAGGGCGAATATCGCCTTCGTTCGGAATCCATGTCCATGATCGAGGATGGCGAGGCGCACGGTTCAGTGTGTCCCCGTTGCTGCAGTGAGCGCCGCGATCGCATTCTGGTACTGGCGAGTGGCCTGGCCAATCGCGGCGCAGACGACGATCTCATAGATCTGGTCCTCGCTCAGACCCGCTTTGCGGAGAGTGCCTATGTCCGCGTCAGTGACCATCCGGGCGTTGTGTGCGACCTTCTCCACGAATTTGCCTATCGGCTCAGCCAACCCTTCGTTATTGAAGGCCGCGCGGCGGATCTCAAGCGACGCCCGGCCCTCCCCTTCGAGGACTCGAGCAACGAGGGAAGTGTGCAGCGAAGTAATGTCTGGCAAGGATCCTCAGCCCTCCGACTAAAGTCTCGCATACGGCCGATTGCGCTCCACATGGTTCAGCAATGCCCTATCGTTTAGGTGAAAGGCGGGTCGGGCGCCCGGGATTTGAATGACGTACGACAGACTCGGCCAAGGCGTTCTCATAAGAGTCGCCGACCGAGAGCGCGCCGGCAGCGTCCAGCCGTCCGGTGTGGCGAATACCGACCTGCTGGACGCCGCTAGCGGGCTACTCGCGGCCTGACTAAGCCCCCTCCTGCACCTCGATAATCTCGTCGGCGACCAGTCCGTGTGCTTCACGATGCACGGCGTTGGCAGCTTCCTTGCTTGGAGCCTCGACC
>WNGM01001289.1_pt1 | contig 20214 bp, 20 predicted proteins | sample 5400571 | NCBI WGS metagenome assembly WNGM01 (sample SAMN13153378, study PRJNA577476) | soil metagenome | isolation source: 100 cm soil or saprolite under Garry oak tree replicate 2 | place: USA:California | collected 2016-06-15 | reverse complement strand
AAGCCAGCGTGCTGGAGGCCCGGCTCCTCGATGTTCAGCGCGGCCGGGGGAACGACACCCGCTGGCGATCCGGGGTGGCCGAGGCGCTCCCACTCGTCCCACACCAATCAGCATCCCGGGCGGAGCTTCTGGGAACGTCCCGCGAGGCGAAGGGTCTTGCGAGACGTCGTCAAACTCTTGAAGCGGGAGGCCGGTCTTGCGACTTCGGCCTCCCGCTTTCCCAACCTCTTGCGGCGGCAACTACCTGGCGAGCAACGGGTGCGGGTCGTCGAGCGCGCCGGTGGCGACGAAGTCGGTGAGCTGGGCCAGGAACGGCGTGGCGGCTGGTAGGTGGGTGGCGTGGTAGAGGCGGCGTAGCCAGCCGAGACGATAGCCGCTCATCAGTCGGCTGGGTGGGAGCAGCACGAGCGTTCCCGGGGGAAGGGTTGTGAGCGTGGCGCCCTCGGCAGGCCGAGGTGGGTTGGGGCCTAGGGTTGCGTGGTCGGGTCGGACGAGGAACTGGAGGCGTCCAAGGGCGGCGTTGATGAGTGGGCCGCGCTCGATCTCATACGCCTTGAGCAGGCGGATCACGTGCTCCGGTCTGATGAAGTGGCGCAGCTCGATCACGCCAACGTGCTCGGTGTCGGTGATGGCCAGGTTGGCGCTGGGGTGGGCGAGCCACCAGCGGGAGAGTTGGCTGAGGTCGTGGGTGGCCTCGGCGGTGAGGCCGTCGATAGGGTGGCGGGCGGGGTCGGGGCAGTCCAGGTCGGTGCAGGAGCAGAACTGCGGGAACTCCTGTGGGGTGGGCCAGTGACAGGGCAGGACGGGGATGCCGCGGGAGGCATAGGCGAGCGCGGCACGGCCGAGCGGTTGGGTGTCGGTTGGTGCCTCGGTGGTGACCATCGGTCCTCCTTTACTCGGGGTGTCGGCGGGTCTGCGGTCAGGCGGCGGGGAACTGGCCCTGGGAGAAGGCGGTCGGGGTGGTGCGGCGGCCGAGGTCGGGGTGGGCCGTGGTGAGCCCCTCCAGGGCCGGGCGGACGCGCAGGACGCCGAGCCATTCGGCGAGGTCGGCGAACTCCTCGTCGCTCATGCTCTGGTCGGTGGTGGCCTCGACTCTGGTCACTGCCCGTCGAAGGCGCGCTTCGAGCAGGCAGAAGTCGTCGAGGTCGTGTTCGAGGCAGGCGGCGAGGCGCACGATTCGTCTGGTGATCCGCTCTGCGTCGTGGGCAAGGCCGAGGTCGAACGCGGCGACGTCCTCGGCCAGCCGTCCGACCGCACCGGGAGTCGCCGGCGACTTGCGACGCGCCTTCATGCGATCGATGGCGAGGCTAAAGGCAACGGCCAGGACCGACCGCAGCGCGATCCTGCCCGCGCGTCGGATCAGGATGGTTTGCATCCCCGGTTCCTCCTTCGTGTTGGTGGATGCAGCAGAGCCGTTGGTGGACGCCCGGAGCCCGGCGGTAGTCCCGCGGGAATCGGGCTCCGGGCTGTCGCACCCGCTCGGGGCCGGTTGGGGGGTGCTCCCCGCTGGGGGTCGGGGACGGTCCCGAGCGCTTGCGGCGTCCGCACAGCGTTTCGGGTCGTGCGGCGCCGGAGCTGAGCGGCTCTTCTGTACGCTTACTGACGTTCTGCCTGCCTTGGCCGGGCCGGCTGGCGTGTTACCGTGCGCGTAGCAAGTCCGGCTTCGTGATCGAACAGCCGTGGCAGCGGCCGAGGAAGAGGGCACGGCATGACCGCTGATGACTGGAGTCATGCAGGTCATGGCGGTGAGGCACCATGAATGGCATGTCCTCGCCGCAAGCTCAGGACGGCCCGCCGCCGCTGCGGGCCGCGTTCGGCCGCGAGCTTGCCCACTGGCGAGAGCAGCGCGACAAGACACAGGCTGGTCTTGCGCGTCGCCTGGTGGAGGAGCGCTGGCTGGACGAGTGCAGCCAGAGCTATGTCGCCCATGTTGAGGCGGGCCGCAAGCCGCCGCCCCGCGGCATGGCCGAGGGCGCGGACATTGTCTTGGAGACCGGCGGTGCACTCGCGCGTCTGTGGCCGTGGGTCGATCAGGAAGAACGGGCTCGCCGCCAACGCCGGGCCAAGCAACCCGAGCACGAGTCCCGGCGGCGGGTTGGCCCCCAGCCCCGGGTCCAAGCGCTCGAGCAGGTTGGCCCAGGGCTACCGGATGACGAGGCCGTAGTCGCTCGGGATGCGGGCTATTTCGGGCCGTTCCCCGTGATGTTCAGCGATGGGAGGGTCGAGTACATGCAGATCCCTCGACGTGCATTCCTGGCCGCCGGCGGTTCCGGTCTTGCCGCCTGGTTGACCGGCGGTCGCCTCCATGCCGACGATCTGGAGCGGCTTGAGCTTGCGATCGAGACACCCGAGCGGGTCGACATGCCTGTCGTGGGCTACTTCCGGGCGGTACTCAGAGACCATCGGAAGGCCGATGACGTGATCGGCCCGCAATACCTTCGTGTGCCTGTCGTCGTGCAGCTCACCATGGTCAAACGGTTTATCGACGCCGCCAAGGACAGCAAGGTGAAGCAGGAGCTTCAGCGCGTCGGCGGGGAGTATTCCCAGTTCGCATGGTGGCTCGCTCTCGATACCGAGGATCTGGCCGCCGCGGACCAGCACTTCGACCGTGCCCGAGCATGGGCACTGGACGCGGGCGACAACTCGCTGATGGGCTACCTCTTCGCTCTCAAGTCCGGGGGAATCCTGGCTACCGGTGGAAACCCCGCCGAGGCCCGCCAAGCGGCCGAGGTAGCACTCCGACCCGAATACCGGACCACGCCGGGCGTCAGGGCACACGCCGCGATGCGTAGCGCGCGGACACTCGCCTTGACCGGTAACCTCGCCCAGTGTCGGGCCAAGCTGGAGGAAGCGAAGACGCTGGTCAAGTCGATCGATCAGGCGCAGGAGCCGGGCTGGCTGTACTGGTTCAACGAGGCAGGCCCGGCATTCCAGGCGGGCGTGTGCTTCGACCACATCGGCCGGCCAGACCTCGCTCTACCTGAGTTCGCCGCTGCCCTTCAGGCGCTTCCACCACCCCAGAAGCGCGACCGTGGTGAGTTCCTCACTCGCAAGGCGGCTGCTCACGCAGGGGCCGACGACCCTGAGCAGGCCGCATCCATCGCGGGAGAGGCGCTACAGCTCGTCAGCGAGACCGGCTCCGCCCGCAATCTGTCGCTTCTGCGCGACGTCGCCGCTCGACTGGACAAGTGGGCGAAGCTGCCTGCGGTCAGGGATTTCACTGAGCAACTCAACACCGTGGCCTGACCACGCCGCCACGAGGGAGTCGCCTCATTCGGGTCTGGACGGCCATCGTACGGTGATGACGACCGAGTCCTCTTCGGCGCTCCATGAATGGTCGATGCCAGGTCCCCAGATGGCGTAGTCGCCTTCCTCTTTGAGGACGACACTTCCGGTCGAAAGGTCGAGGCGGAATCGACCCTTGACCAGAAGCACGATGGTCGTTCGCTGCTCGCTGGTGTGCCACGCATCGCGTCCTTGGCCTGCGGGATGCACTCCCCACTTGATCTCGACCGCATCGGAGGCGCGTACGTCCTCTGCGTTCTCGAGGAAGTGCCCGACCAACCATCCGCGCAGGTCCTTGCCGTCACTGACGGCGTTGCCGACATGCCAGTCGTCCGCCATTACACCTCCACGCCAATCGATGGGAGGGCGAGTCGTGACACAGTATCGAGTTCAGCGAGTCGCCGCAGACCCTCCAGGAAGGCGAACAGGCCCTCGTTGCTCCACCCTGGATCAGTGGCCAGGGCATGGAGGCCAGCCTTGTCGCGTGACGAGTAGCAGCGAATTCTGGCGACTTCCCAATTGGCCACGACTTGGCCGCCGTAGCGCGCCCACCACTCCTCGTCGTCGATAACGATCAGGCAAGGGAACTCGTAATTCCCTGAGACCATATTGATCCCGAAGCCTACGCATTCCGCACGGTAGGCATCGGACTGGCGTCGGTCCACCAGCCACTTGATCGGCTCAGAGAGGCGGTTCGGGTGGAGTGGGTCGCCTTGCCGGTGAGACGCCTCGGATAGCTGCTCAAGGTCTTGACGCCCAAGGAGCTCCTCCTCGAGCTCGCGCTCCAGGGAGGCCGACAGGCTGGCCTCTTGGCTGGGATCGGAGATCGGTGCGTGAAAAGCCTTCGGGATCACTGCCAGCCTGCTCATGACGTTGAGGACTCGGCTGGACCGCTCCTGGACCACGAGTAGAAAGTCACGATCTCGCCCGCCACGGCGTGTGCCGCCGCGTGCAATGGCCAATAGGCATACCGGCCCGCCCGCGCACAACCGCTGGCCCAAGGCCAGGGCTGAGGGCACCGTCGGTAAATAGAGGTCGCGTAGTGGCGTCCGAGCCGCACTATTACTGGAGTGGATGCTGTCGCGGCCCGACAGTTGGGTCCCGGAGGCGGTCAGTGCGTCAACGAGCTCCAGCTCGAGCAGGTCCATCGTCAAGGCGTAGGAAGCGAAGTCAGTCAGAGCGACCGTCGCTTCCAGACGGTGCCTCTCGATCGTGACATCCAGCAGTCGGTACAAAGGGTTGTTGACGAACGCGGTGCCCGCGACCTCGGCTTCGGCCACGCGATGGAGCGCCGCGTCAACGACAGGCTCCTCCAAGGGGCCATCGGAAACATCGACAGCGGGTGTGGTGAGCCGGAACCGCTCCTGGTCGGTGTCCAGCCTCACCGCTGCTCGCAGCCAGCTCGGCCGCAACAGAATGCTCAAGGTGATCGCGGCCTCGCCGACGCGGGCTCGGTAGAACGTGGTGCCGATCTCTCCCTCGGAAGAACCGTTGTAGTAGGCGACCAGCGCGTGCGCGAGCTGGTCGCGAGTGACCCGGCTACGCCGGTGCGCCACCGCATGACGTACGGACGGCGCACCGGCCCTCAGCCGAGCAATTCGCGCCATCACCGCCTCGTAGGCTTCCTCGAAGCTGAGGCGGGAGTGATCGGCGATCCAGGCCACAAATTCGAGCGTTGTGACTTGGAGCTCTCGAGGCCGATCCTGGCCAGCAGGCCATGCAGAGCGTCCCGGAGGACGGTTCCTCCGGCGACCTTTGCCGTGCTCGTAGGTCTCCCAGCGCTGCCAGAGCGCGCCGCCGGTGTCGAGGACGGCCTCGGCCCGGCGGGTGAAGTCCTCGGTGGGTGGCAGGTGGCAGCCCTCGATCTGGCTGACGTAGGAGCGGTCGTAGGTCATGAGGGTGGCGAGTCCGCCCTTCGACAGGTTGCGGTGCTCGCGCCAGCGGGTCAGCTCCTCGGCGTACTGGCGCATGGCTTGGGCGACCGGGTCGCGCTCCTCTGCCTGCAAGCCGACAGCTCCCTGTTGAGTCCGGCATTGAGCCCGTGAGTGAGCTGTGAGTGAGCGGTGCTCACTATCGAAATCGGGCGGGACATCAGCTTGGCTTCTGTCAGAAACGGATCGCTAACGACCACGAGACCCTGGAGCGACATGGCCAAGCACCAGCCGATGAGCCCGGCCGAGCGGAGCCTCCGCGCGCAGATCGCGGCGCACGCCATGCACGCGCGCAACGACCCGGTGGAGACCACCGCGAAGGCCCGGGCAGCGTTTCTGGCCAAGTTCGAGCGGGAGGCCGACCCCGAGGGCGTCTTGGCGCCCGAGGAGCGCCGGCGGCGCGCGGAGCATCTACGGAGCGCGCATTTCGCTCGGCTCGCGCTGGCGTCGGCCAAGGCTCGTCGGACTCGCAAGCCAGCCGCGCGAGGGGGTGATGGAGCGGCCGGTCAGTCCCGGTAGCGAGCGGCCTGGGCGCGTCTAGCCACGCGCCCAGGCCTACACAACACACCACGAGGGAGCTACCCCGAGATGCGCGACCAGCGTAGCAATCCTGGCGCGTCCGCCGACAGTGCCCGGCACCGGACGTGCGACCGCTGTGGCCAGTCCAAGCCGCCCAGCGATTTCTCCAACGACAAGGCGGCGGTGTGCCGCCGCTGCCGCCGCCTCGCGCGGTTCTCCAGGGCGTGCCGCCGAGCGGCCATCGCCCACCTGATCGCGGCGCACCAGCAGGAGTACGAGGCGCTGCTCCGCCAGGAGCAGGCCAAGCAGGGCCAGCCACCGACCGAGCGTGGGGGTGGCCCGCATGTGGCCTGACCACCGGCGGCCAGTGGAACCGCTGGACACGCTGACGCCAGGCGACCGGCTGCTGGTCGCCTGCCTGGTCCTCGTCGGCGCGGTGGCGGGGCTGGTGTGGGCGTCAGGGCAGGTCGCGGGGCTGGTGTTCGGGCACGTCTGGCTGCACATGGACCCGGCCGAGGTCGCCTGGGTGCTGTGGCGGCTGCCGCCCCGATGGGCCGACCCGGCGCTCGCGTGGCCGGCCGAGGCGCGCCGCGTGCTGCCGGGCCCGGTCGGTATGTACGCCTGCTTCGTGGTCACCACCGCCACGGCCTGCGGGCTCACAGGCGGGGTGCTGTGGCTGTGGCGCGGCACGGGGCCGAGCCCACGGCCCAACTCGACGCGCGTGGGCCGATCGAGGCGCCCGCCGGAGGGGTCGGCGGCGTGGGCGGGCCGGAGGGAGCTGCGGCCGCTGCGGGTGCGCCACCCGGAGCCGGGCCGGGTGGTGCTCGGTCGTGGCGGGGGGCTCTTGGGGAACCTGTTGGCGGCCGAGGACTGCCACTCGGTCCTGGTGTTCGGCCCGCCCGGGAGCTTCAAGACAACCGGCCTGGTGATCCCGGCCATCCTCGAGTGGAGCGGCCCGGTCCTTGCGACCTCGGTCAAGCCCGATGTGATCAAGGCCACCCGGGCGCACCGGGAACGGCGCGGCGAGGTCGTGGTCATCGACCCGTTGGGCGCCTCGGGCCTGCCCGGCGCGCAGTGGACGCCACTGGCCGCCTGCGGGACGTGGGCCGGCGCGCAGCAGATGGCTATCTCGATCGCCGAGGCGGCCGATTTCGGCCATGCCCTCACCAGCGAGCACAAGTACTGGAAGACGCTGGGGACCAAGCTGCTGGCGCCGCTGCTCTTCGCCGCCGCCCAGTCGGGCCGGACCATGGCGGACGTCTTGGGCTGGATCGACCTCCGCGACGAGGAGGAGGTCACCAGGATCCTGGTGGACGCCGGCGTCGACGGCGCGAGCAACGCCTGGGAGGCCTCCCAGGCACGCGCCGAGCGGGCGCGGGACTCGGTCTACGGCACCGCCGAGGACCTGCTGGCCATCTACGCCGACGAGCGGGTGCAGGCGTTCGCCGAGGGCCACGACCTCGACGTCGAATACTTCCTCCAGGGCGACAATACCGTCTACCTGTACGCGCCGGTCCACGAGCAGCGACGGCTCCGGCCGCTGTTCGAGACGATCACCACCCAGGTCGTCCAGGCCGCCCAGGAGCGGGCCGCGCGCTCGCCCAGCGGGCTGCTTGAGCCGCGGTTCCTGGCGGCGCTGGACGAGGCCGGCAACGTCGCGGCGCTGGAGCTGCTGCCCGAGTGGGCCACGACCGGTCGCGGCCAGGGCATCCAATTGCTGAGTGTCTGGCACGACCAGGCCCAGCTCGCCCACCGCTACGGCGACCGCGCCGCGACGGTCCTCAACGGCCACCGCGCGAAGGTGTTCTTGTCGGGCCTGGCCGACGTCGGCGCGTTGGAGCTTGGCTCCAAGCTGATCGGCGAGAGCCAGGTCGTGGAGACCAACTACTCGACCGACTACTACGGGCGGGTCTCGAGGTCGCAATCGACCAGCTACCGGCCGCTGGTCCCGGTTGAGGAGCTGCGTCGCCTGCGGCCGGGCGAGGGCATCGTCCTGTACGGGCACCTGCGCCCGACCAAGCTCCGCGTGCGCCCGCACTTCGAGCCGCGAGAGCAGCGCCGCCGTGAACGCGCCGAGCGTCGGGCCCGGCGCAAGGGACTCCGCCACTGCCGGAGGGGTGGGCGCCGGTGAGCGCGGAGCTTCTCCCTCCGAGCGGTGGGCTGGAGGAGCGTCCCGTGCCCACTCGCGGGCGGGTCGAGCGCGCCTGGCTGGTCAGGGAAGTCGACGGCGGCCAGCAGCTCAACCCGCAGCAGGTCGCGGACGAGTTCGGAGTCGGCGTGGACTACGCGCGCCAACTGCTTCGTGACCTTCGCCTGGCCCGGCTGCTGGACCCGGAGCTACGCGCCATCCGCGGGAACGGGGGCGCCGACCCCCCGGGGGTCGCAGGCGGGCCGGACGATCCGCTGTGGCGGGACCGGGCGGCGTGCCTGGGTGAGGACCCTGAGCTGTTCTTCCCGGAGAAGGGCGAGTGGGCCAAGGCCGAGCGAGCAAAGCGGATCTGCCGTGGCTGCTCGGTGCAGGGGGCCTGCCTGCACGAGTCGCTGTACGGGCCGCAGGCGGCTGCGGACGAGGTCGGCATCTTCGGTGGCACCACGCCTCGGGAGCGGCGAGGTCTGCGCCGCCGCACGTGGACTGGGATGCCGGCTCGGGTCACGCGCGACCGCGACCTGGCCGTCCAGGCGCTGGAGCGCGCCGGCGAGGTCGGCCGGGACCAGGCGGCCCGCGAGCTCGGCATCTCCCGGGTGGCGCTGACCAGAGCGTGGCAGCGCTTCGGGCTCGAGCTGCCGCCGCGCCGGATCGGTGGTCGGGTCCCGCCCACCCGGTTCTATACCGACCGCGCCGCGGCCGAGGCCATCCTTGCCCGAGCCCGCGAGGTCGGCCTCTCCGCCGCCGCGAAGGAGGCCGGCGTCTCCCGGATCGCGCTCGATTCGGCCTGGCGGCGCTGGGGAATGGAGCGGCCGTCGCTGCCGTCCGGCCGCCGCCCGGGCAGCCCGGAGCAGGCGCCAAGGCTGGACCGCTCCTTTCTCGCGCTGAACCCCGCGCTGGCGGCCACGTTGCCGCGCCGCTCCTCTGGAACGGAGGTCGCGGCGAGGCTGCGCCGGCTGGAGGAGCTGGAGACGCTGACGCCGCGAGTCCGCTCCGAGCTGCACGACGAGAACGTCCCGCGTCCCGCCGTCCGCGCGGTCCTCATCGCCCGCCGCGCACGCCACGCCATCGAGCGAGCCCAGGCCGCTGCCGAGCATCCCGCTGTCACGCCAGCGGAGGAGCGACGGCGGACAGCCGAGCGGCTCGCTCGAGCGCATGCCCGCCGTGTCGCCGCGCGGGAGCGGCAAGGCCGCCGAGAGCGGGTCCGGGAACCCCAGGAGCGGGAGCGGTGACCGGGCTTCGCGGTCGGGACTGGCGCCAGCTCGCCGCGTGCGCCCGGCCGGGCGTTGACCCCGAGCTTTTCTTCCCCGGGGCGAGTGACAAGGGAAAGACGCGGCAGGCCAAGCGGATCTGCGGGGACTGTCCCGTCCAGGCGCCATGCCTGGCGGATGCGCTTGCCCGCTCGCCCAACAACGACCACGGGATCTACGGCGGGACCACACCGCGACAGCGCGGCCAGATCCGCAAGCGGGCAGAACCCGGCCGCCGCGACCGTCCCTCCGCGATCACCGACCCGGCGCTCGCCGCTGAGGCGTTCGAGGTTGCCCGCCGGATCGGCACCATGCGGGCTGCCCAGCAGCTCGGGATCGACCCTTGGCACCTGTATCGAGCCTGGGACCAGTGGCACCTCGGCCGGCCCAACCAGCAAGGACGCGCTCTGCCCGCCGGCCCTGCCCTCGATCCACTGGCAGCACAGCGAGCCTTCCAGCTCGCCGAGCAGGTCGGCCTGGACCAGGCCGCCGAACGACTCGGCATCGCTCCAAGCGTGCTCGACGACGCCTGGGAGCACTGGCGGCTCGGCCGAGCAAGTGCCAAAGCCACGGCCGTGCGACCCGAGCCCGAGGCCCGACGCGGCGACCGCTCGCGCCATTCCCGCCCCGAGCAGACGACCCAGCCCGACGTCGCCGAGGCGGCCAGACCGCGGCCTGTCCGCGCCCGATCCCGGCCAGACCAGGAGCGCGAACGATGACGCCTGTTACGCGGTCGCGGCGCCCCACCATCAACGGCGCCGGCGTGGTGGTGCTCGGCGGCGCGGCGTTCATCCTGTCCTACGACACGCTGTACCGGCTGGCCCTGGGGATCGGGTTCCCGCGATGGCTGGCGTGGCTGTGGCCGCTCATCATCGATGGGTTCATCGTCTACGCCTCCGACGAGGCCCTCCACCGCGTCCGCGCGGGCAAGCGCTGGCAAGCCGCCTACGCATGGCTGCTGGTCGTGTGCGCGACCGGCGGGTCGGCCGCGTTCCAGGTCGCGACCGCCCCGCCGACCACACTGAGCCGCATCGGCCACGCCGTCCCGCCCGTCGCGCTGCTGCTGGCCTTTGAGATCCGCCGCCGCCGTGTGGCCGCGCAGCCTGTTCCCGGTGGCTACGCACAACACGAAGCGCCGACCCGCCTGCGAGCGGAAGCGGCAGGTGCGGCCGTCGTGTCCTCGACCAAGCGGGCCGTGGAACGACCGCGGAAGTCCGCTACGCGCGACCCGGAAGCCTACGAGCGAGCTCGACGGATCTATGAGGAAGCCGTCGCCGCCGGCCGGGACGTGACCGGCGCGGAGCTGGCCGCGGCCATCGGCACTAGCGACCGGTACGGCCGGCTGCTCTTGGCACGGTTCCGGAAGGCGGGGCCTCGGGCGCAGCAGGGCGGCGAAGTCCGATGACCCGACGATTGAACCTCGAGGAGGCGGCGCTGGACTACGCGGCGCGAGGTTTCCGGGTGGTGCCGCTGCATTTCCCGGTCGAGCAGGTCCGGGACGCGGTCACGGTTCTGGACTGTTCCTGCGGGGATCGGGCCTGCGCGGCGGTCGGCAAGCATCCGCTGACCCCGCACGGTCTGCGCGACGCGACCGGTGAGCGGGCGTGGCTGGAGTGGCACTGGCGCCGCTGGCCACAGGCCAACATCGGTCTTGTGACCGGCGAGCTGGCCGACGTGCTCGACATCGACGGGCCAGCCGGACGCGAGGCGATCCGCCAGTGGGCAGCAGGGCATCAGCTCCGGCTCGACGGGCCTATGGTCCGCACCGGAACCGGCTGGCACTACTACCTGTCCGCGAGCGGCGCCAGGAACCGGATCGGCCTGCTGGAGCATGTCGACTGGCGTGGTATTGGCGGCTATGTGGTCGCGCCACCCTCGGCGCACGCCAACGGCCAGCGCTACCGCTGGGTCCGCTCGCTCGGCGCGGAGCTGCCGCCGGTTCCGGAAGCGCTGCGAAGCCTGGTACTGCCTCCACGACCGGAACGACCGGCGGACCGGAACTTCCGCGCGGAGCCGGGCGGCCATCCCTACGGCCGGAAGGTGCTGGAGCGCGAACTCGCCGCCGTCGCCGGCGCGCCCAAGGGCAAGCGGAACCACACCCTCTACCAAGCCGGCATCCGCCTCTACAGCCTGGTCGCCGGTGGCGTGCTCGACCTCGCCGACGTCGAAGCCGGTCTGCTCGCCGCTGCCGAGGCCTCCCGGCTGCTGGAGGAGGAGCCGGCGCAGACCCGACGCACACTCGCCTCCGCGGAGCGAACCGGCCTGGCGCATCCCCGCGGCATCCCGCTGCGGCCCGCCCCGGATGCGCGCGAGGCGCCGGAACCGGGCGGGCCAGGTGACCGCGGAGAGCGTGAGCGCGATGCCTGAGCCCGAGGGTGGCGAGGTCCGGGCCGGGAAGGCACTTCCGGAACAGCAACGCGACCGGCGATCGAGCCCTGCCACGAGCGCCGACCAGAACTACCTGCCGTCCGGTCCGCTGCTCGATGCCGTCCGGCGGCAGGTGCGCCTGCGGCACCAGTCGCTCCGCGATTTCCTCGGCCCGGAACTGTTCATCGCCTACTGCCACGCGCACGCCCGTGGCACGGTCAACCTGGTGACTCTGGAGCGGTTCTGCGATGAGATCCTCGGCTGGCACCCACGGATGCTCTACGGCGACGCCTACGACCAAGCCGCCTTCGACCCACCCGACCCAGTCTGACCATCCACGCGAGGCACCCGCGAGGCGGCGGGCCCCGATGTTACGGTTCATCGAGCTCATGACCCTCACAAACGGTTCGTGACCGCCAACCACGGCCACACGTCCTGGTCCAAGCCCAATCGAAGCGACGAGCAACCGCCGACGAACTCAGGAACCCAGCGACTGTTGCTTACCGAGTGATGACAGACAGTTCGTAACGGCCTGGGTAAGCAACGGTTCGTAACAGCGAAGCAAGCATCGTGACGAACGGTTCGTAACGGCCTTCGAGCAGGGCAACCGTTACGATCCGTTCGTCCCGGTACGGGTTGGCGACGTGACGGTCCGTCCGTGGCGAGAACGGCCAGCAGCACCGGGCCAGGCATGACGCTCCGTTCGGTGCTGCTGGCCTTCCCGTACTACAGGCCGTACTTGGCGCGCAGCTCGTCGGCCTTGGCCCGGCACGCCGCCGCCTCGTGCTGGAAGTTCGTCCCCGCCGCCTTGCGGCACAGCGCCTCATAGCGGCGCCGTGCCCGCGCGTGCGCGGCATCGTCGTGGTGCATCGTGTGCGGCCCGCGATAGCCGCCGCACACCCCACACCACGACCGCGGCCGGCTCGTGCCCGCATGTGGAGGCGGCTGCCGGTCCTGTCGCGCCCGCCGCCCGCGGCGCTCCTCCTCCCGTGCCCGCCGCGCCTCCTCCTCGGCCCGCCGCCGCGCCTCCTCCCGCTCGCGCTGCTGGCGTGCCCCCTGCCCACGGACCCTCGCGCGGTAGGCAGCCTGCCGGCACGCGTTCGAGCAAAACCGCCGCTTCCGACCGGGGTCATCCGGCTGCCCAAACTCGATCCCGCAGTACTCGCAGTCCCGATAGATGGTGGTCGACGTTGCCATCGGCTCGTAACTCCTCCGGACAAGCAACGACCCCAAGGGGAATGCCCCGGGGGTCGTTACGAACGGATTGCGATTGAATCTGACCTATTTCTGCAACCGCATATCCGCGAATTGCCGCATGTCCGGATGAGCAAATTGCCGTAACGATTCGTCGTCCCTTGGCTGCCGCCGAGCCAATGATGCTCTGCCTATACGGCGGGATGAAATCCTGCCCGGACCTGACCGCAGAGCGACGCAACCTGCGCCAGCGTGAGCGGCTGCCGAGGAACCCGTAGCGCCAGGTACAGCGCCGAGCCGGCTATGACCGGGATGCCGTCGATCGTCAGCTCCTCAAGCCACGGCAGGCGAGTCTCGTGCATGCACAACACCGGGTAGACGTGAATTTCCGGCCCGACGGCAAGCGCGTCAGCGACCTGCTGCGCCTCCCACCACAACGTCCCGAGAACCCGATCCAGCGACCGCCCGCCATACCACAGCCGACCGTCAAACCCGACACGGACAGTCCCTCGGTAGAGCTTGGAGTCGATCACGAAAACCCCGGTCGGCCCGATCACCAGATGGTCAACATTGGCCGGCGAGCCCGGCACCGCGAGATCGTGAAACGCGACGAACCCGTCTCGCCTCAGCCGAGCCAGAATCCGAGCCGTCCGCCGCTCGCCCTTGGCTCCCAACCGCCACGCGCGAGCGTCCCCTGACACCCGGAACCGCAGACCCCAGCCCATCCCGGCGGCCATGAGGACTCCCGCCACCTTGCCCAGACCAGGCCCAACCAAGACCGAACCCACAAGTCCCGCACCCCCGGCTCCTCCGAGGACGGCAACCGCTCGCCAAGGCAGAGAGACAAGCCAGGCGCGCCACTCCGCCGCTCGCTGTGCCCGGTACCGCGCCAGCGCCGACGCGCCTGCCCGGTCATGCCGGTCCACAGAGGCTCTGACGAGCCGACTTTGACCCGCATGGACGTGCTGCTCTGAGTGGTGGTCCGCCAGCGACATGGGGGCGCTCCTTCCTTGCTCGGGCGCAAGATGACCAAAGAGCGCTCTACCCGTGCCGCACTCCGAAAGGGCGCATGTCCTCCAGCCCAGACGCTTCTGTCGTCAGGCTCATCGCATACGGACCAGTAGCCGAACGGGATCGTCACCGGCCCAGCGGTCGCCGCCAGCCCGCCGAACCCGGGCCGTTACGTGCCGTCGATCACGGCGGAGAGAAGGGGCACACGGGGAGACCCTTCCTCCCCTGCCTACTGGCCAACTGGCTCGCCCCGACGATCGTGGTACCGGTGGGGGCATTGATCCCGGCCGTCAGGTGAAGCCCCCGCGGGCCCGGGCTCGTGGGCTGATGGGTCAAGCGCCGCGTGGGGCACGTTGCAGCCCGCGAGTTGTGGGCCTTGGGCCGAGGGCGAGCGACCTCGCCGGCCAGCTCGATAGGGACACCGGCCGTTCCAGACCGGTGAGAGAAGCGCCTCCAGTGCTTGCTGCTTTCCTGGCGAGCTTCGCAGCCTTGCCCCACTCGCCGAGCGACCGGATCACCCAGCCCAGCTCAGGGTCGTTCTCTTACGGCAACCCCTACGCACGCCACCTGCGTACCCCCTCGTCCACCGATCGGCGCCATTGCCGCTGGTAGCACCCCCTCGTGGGGCCAGTCGCCCGCAAGAACCCGCGGGCGACTGGCCCCCTTTGGGGGAGTGGTCATCGCGTGACGACCGTCCGCTGGCACGGCGGCCGAATGGCGCCGATCGCCCAGTGAGTCCATCGAACGGCGGGGCAACACGATCGGGCGGCGGACCGTCCCGCCGCTGGCAGCGTCTTCGGCACTTGCTGCGTTGGCAAGCTCCGCAGCTCTGCCCCCGCGTACTGGAAAGCCGGCCCGCCCAACCCAACTCCAGGCCTTGCTGCTATATCAACCCGCACGCCATCCTCCACGCCCGCAACTACGGCAATCCCTACGCACGCCGTCCGCGCACGTCTTGTGGCCGGAGCGCGGCATCACCGCTGGTAGAGGCCCCCTCGGGAAGGAGGGTTCGCCCAGCTCCAACCGCACTGGATGTCAGATCACGTGGTTGACTGGCGCACGACCCGAGGTGCCGAGGCGCTGGGCTGGACGGCGAACGGTTCTGGGCTGTGATCTAGGAGACCCGCGCCAGCAGCAGCGGTGGTCTCGCGGGGGGCACAACTGCTCGCTATGCTTCGCAAGCTTCCCCCTGCAGGCTGAGTCGCAGATGAGCAGAACAGTAAGGCCCAGACTGCCGATGAGAATGATGTGCATGTGGTGAGCAACCGTTGTCTACTTGCACGAATGAGGTGCACATTGAGCCCTGGGGGTTGACAATGGTCGTTGGTGCTCTATGACCCAATCTGCCGCCGCGTTACCCAGCTTCGACCGCCCACCCGTGGCCGAGGTGATGCTGGACGTACAGCTTGAGCCGATCGTCGGGCTGAGAGCGGCACATCTCGGCCTGCTCTGGGAGCGCCTGAACGAAGGCGGGCGAGACTATCCCGTCCTGGAAGAGTACCTGCCGTTTGAACCTGTTATCGAACAGTTCGAACCTCAGCCCTCTCGACCTCCATTCGAAGTGAAAGTGATCGATAACCCGCCGGTTCCTCGAGTCTTTATGAGCAACCAAGCGCGCACCTCGATTCTTCAGGTCCAAGCAGACAGGTTCATGTACAGCTGGTCACGCGCTGATCCTTCTGCTCAATACCCTCGATACCCGAAAGTGCGGGCTGAGTTTACCGATTTGTACACTGCATACTCCTCTTTCCTTGAAGATCGCGCGATAGGTCAAATGCGCGTCCGTCAGGCCAGCCTGGCATACCTCAATATCTTGCCGGCCGGCGAGGGATGGAGCAGCCCTGCCCAGATTGAGCGGGTTATCCAGATGTGGCACCAAGAAGAAGCTGGGCTGCTACCAGAAGTGGAGGACGTGAGATTCCTACAGCGCCACCTACTGAAGGACGAAGAGGGCGTCTATGGGCGCCTGTATGTCGGGATGGAGCCGACGGAGGCTTCGGAGGACAAGCCTGGCCTCCGGCTGTCGTTGACGGTCAGAGCTCGCCTACGAGGGGAAGGGTTGTCCGGAGTCATCAGCTTCATGGATAATGCCCATGAGATTATAGTTCGCGCCTTTGCTGCCGTGACTACGGAGCAGATGCATGAGCTGTGGGGGAGAGTGACATGACTGCCATGGCTATGGGTTCCACATTCGCAGACGTGATGCCGAGTCCCCGTATCAGACGCCGTGAACCTAGTGCGGCAACCCACAGTGTCATCGTCGTTCCGAGCGAGGAACCATCATCCTCCGCGCCCCAACGTCTACCGGACTGGGTTGCTCAAGTTGTCCCGAGACTGGTGGAGCTGAGTAAGCTCCCTCCGGGCTGGGACAGCCGTAAGGCGGCACCAATTGAACGGGAGGCCATTGTCCGTGCGCTAGAGATCATGGCCGAGGTCATGGAATGGCATGGACCTATACCGGCGATCATCCCAACTGTTGAGGGTGGCATCTTGCTCGAGTGGCATCGAGTCGGACTCGAGATGGAGATTGAGGTAGAACCGACCGGCGATACCTGCGTCATGTTTCAGACTGTCGATGGTTCCAGAACCTGGGATGGCGCATGGGAGTCCCGTCGTTCGACAGCTCACGAAGTAGTTCAAGCAATGGCGGCAGCACTTGCACAGGACAGTTAGCAGCCTTGTCAAAGGCCGAACAGGAGATCGACGACGACAAGTCGATCGGCGACGGTGCGATATTGTACCGGCGGCTTCCTCCAGAGCAGCTTCCGGATCGTGAAGACGGTCTTGGCAAGCGTGCAGCCACCAACGCCTTCAACGATACGCGTGATCCTGCAGGCGTCTCGGTATACCTGCAGGAAGTCATGGAAAATCTTGGATTGGACGTTAAGGACGTCATTCATGGTTTTGGTTCTGGTTGGGGTGTAGCGGCAGTATTGGCCTCCCAGGTCCGTGAGCAGGAAATGGGCGTAGTCCGTGATCCTGATCCGCCTGACACTGATCCGCACCCGTGCAATGCGGCGCATGCGCTAATCAAAGGGCTGCAGCCAGGAAGGGGCGGGAAGAATCAATCCAAGGCGTTGGCCAAAGCTGCGACAATATTTGTGTTCTAACACTTCCTTCTGTGATGCGCGCAGCACTCGGCACAGGACAGCATGAAACGCCGTCCCGGGTCAGTGGTGGATGCGGGCCAACAGGTCGAGTAGGACGACTATCCATGACTGTCAAGTCGCGAGCGCGACCGTGGCGTAGCCGCCTCTCCCGCTTTGTCCCGATCTCTACATCGCGGGCCTACATATAGAAGGCGTAGCGGTGCTCGGGCGTGTAGTCGTCGGGGAGATCCCGGAGGATCGCGCCGACCTGGCCTGCGAACCGTACGGTCACCGGGGTCTGCTCGGCGAAGCGGGCGGAGTTCCAGTTCATCTTGGTCAGCAGCAGCACCTCGTCGAGCAACTGGCTGGTGGGGGTGTCGCCGACGTGGTCGGTGATCTGCAACGGCGCTGGGACGTGGCCGTGGGGGTAGCGGCCGAGCGATGGCAGGTACCCGGTGGCGTACAGGTAGCGGCGGTCGCCGACGGTCACGCAGGCGCCGCGCGGCGGCGGATACTCCCCGTGGCGCATGACCCGCACCGAGGTGGACGGGGCCAACGCGACCAGGTCGTACTCGACGCCGCGGAGGGCCTCCTCGAACCCGGCGCGTTCCTCGTCGAAGAACCGGGATTGCTTGTGAACGACGACCCGGCGGGCGGAGCGGCCCATCTCGGTGGCGTAGCGATCAAGCACATCGGTGATGAGCCGCGCGGCCTCTTCGGCGGGCAGATGCGGCCACTTGCCCTCCCACTCGAAGCGGTTGCCACGCAGCACGAACGCGTCGCCGGTTTCGGCGAAGGCTTGCGCCACGCTGGTCCGCATGGCCGAGGGTTCCCCGTGGGGCCGGTAGAAGGTGACCCCGACATGGCAGGTGCCATCCGGGATGCCGACCGGCGCCCACGGGAACCCGCCGGCCTTGAAGTACACGGCAGTGAACAGGTTCCAGGCGAGGTCGGCGGGATGCTCAAGGTCGCCGAGATGCTCGGTAAGCGACGACTCGATCGTCGCCTGGCGAAGGAGCTGGGTGCGGAGGCCGTGCCGCATGGCGATCGCCTTGATCGAGGCCCTCAGGTTCCGGACCATCTCAACGCCGCCGCGGCGACGGTGGACGGACTCGTAGCGCTTGACGAGGTCGGCGGGCAGCGCGATGAACACCAGCGATGGTGGCGCGTCGAGGCGGGCGAGCCCTCGCAGCCGGTCGTCGAGGATGCTCAGCAGCTCGTTGAACCCTGCCCAGCGCCAGACGCGCTCGCCCATCAGGTCGAGAAGGTCCCGGCGGCGCAGCTTTGGCTGGGGGCCGTCGAGCCGCAGGGTGCTGCGGAACGGCCCGTCCGGCTGGTAGCCGGGGAACGGGTGGTGCTCGCCGTCGCCGTCGACGCCGCCGGCTGCCTGCCGAAGCCACTTGCGGGCGGTCTCGATGAGTTCAGGGGTGCCGATGAACGCGCTAGTGACGACGGTCGGGTGCCGATGGTCGCCGAGCGAGCGGGGGCCAGTGGCGGCGATCCCGACCTTGGGGTCGATGTGGGTGAGCCCTCCGGCGAAGCCAAGGACCGGCTCAGGCAGCCAGTCGATGGCGAACGGCAACCTCGACGGCAACCCTGCTGACTGCCCGATCATGCGTCCTCGCTCTCGTCGTCTTCTTCGTCTTCGTACTCGGCGCCCCAGTCGTCCTCGGCGAGAGCGGCCTGCTCGGCGAGCAGGGTGAGCAGGTCGTCATCAGGGACACCGACGGGTTGGAAGGTCTCGTCGTCGATGTGGGGCCAGCGGGCCTGGACGGCGGGGAAGTCGCCGGCGGCGATGATCGCCTGCCCGCCGGCCTTGATGATCAGGCGGGGCTGGCCCTCGGTGAGATAGTGCCGCCAGAAGTGGACCGCGTCGAAGTACGCCTCGTTGTAGATCTTCGACTTCCTCCGGGTGACCCGCGGCCCGATACGCCAGGAGGCGAGCGGGGTCGCCCCGTCGGTGGTGAGGTGGAACTCGGGCCGCAGGGTCAGGCCCCACTGGTCGCTGGTGAACTGCTCGAAGGCGATGCGGGCGGCCAGGTGCCACCACACGTCTCGTGGGGTGGTCCGCTCGCCCTCTTGGCGGACGACCTTCCGGGACAGCTTGCGGCCGGTCTTGGTCTTGTAGGTGACGCTGCGGCCGATCGTCTCGTGGTCGGCCAGGAAGTAGTAGCGGCGGTGTTCCCGGTCGAACCTGACGCCCCGCGCGCGCAGCGAGCGGTCCAAGGCCTTGTTGAGTAGCCGCACGAACACCACCCGCCGGTCAGGCTTGGTGAGCAGGTCAGCCCGGGTGGCGTCGTCGATCGTGGCGTGCTCGATCAGCCCTCGGAACGGCCCCTTGGGGGCGGTGAGGTCGTGGAAGGTGTGGATGCGGCCGGCGTGGAGGTAGAACGGCAGAACCTCGCTCTGCTCGGGGAGGGGGAGGGCGGCGGCGATCTCCTCAGTCGTGCGCCGGGTAGGCACGGCTGACCACACGCGCTCGGGGAGCCGGGTGATCGGCAGCAGCGACAGGTCCACGGTCTCGGTCGTCATCGGCGGCAGGGTCGGCATGCTGGTGCCCTCGATCCGGGCTTCGTGGTTGGCCTTGTACGCGGCGAGGACCTCGACGCTGTAGATGCGGGGGTTCGCGTCGACCAGGTCATGATGGGTGCCGCACAACAGGATCAGGTTCTCGATCCGGTTCAGGTCTCCGACGGGGATGGCGACGTCGGCGCGTGGTCCCTGCCTGCCCAGCCCGACGATGTGGGCGATCTTGCCGAGGTTGGTCGGTGGCTCCCCTGGCGCCACCTGGTCGGTGAGCCGGGTCTCGCAGCCTGGGAAGGCGCAGCGGTTCCCCGACAGCGCATACAGGCGCTTGACGACCGCTTCGGGGTAGGCCCGCTGCCGAGTCGTGGTAGTCATGCCGGCAACCATATCCGGGAAGGATGACACTTCGATCTCGGTGCTCAAGGCCGTGGCGTAGCCCGCCTCCCCTGCTTTGTCCCGGTCGCCGTTTTTGCAGCTCAAGATCACCGGCGCCGGGCCGGGTCGCGCTCGGCCTCCCAGCGCTGCAAGGCCTCGACGCCGGGGCGGGCCTAGCGGCCGAGGCTGGCGATCGACTGGTGGCGGCTCTTGGTCATCAGCAATCGGCGCCGACGCGCCGTCCTCGGCCATCTGGGTGAGCGCGGAGTGCCGGAGCTGGTGGAGGGTGGCGCCGGCATGGGCCTTGAAGAGCTCCTCTGCCCGGCGGTATGACAGCCGCGTAGTGCCGTCCGGCGCCCGGTCCAGCACGGCCGGCATCACCCTAGTCCGAACTTACGGCACCTTTCCAGCGTCGATCCGTGCCCTGACCTGCAAAACGTGCCGTCTGTGGCACGTTGCTTCTGGCTACGTTATCTTGAGCGGCACGGGTGATCCGAGCAGCTCGAACGCGCGTGCCTGGA
>WNGM01003972.1_pt1 | contig 20221 bp, 15 predicted proteins | sample 5400571 | NCBI WGS metagenome assembly WNGM01 (sample SAMN13153378, study PRJNA577476) | soil metagenome | isolation source: 100 cm soil or saprolite under Garry oak tree replicate 2 | place: USA:California | collected 2016-06-15 | reverse complement strand
GCATCCGCGCCGATCGCACCGCTTGGCTGGATGATGTTCGTCGAGCTTCCGGTCAAGGAAGCCTATGCGTCGCTTTACGCCGCGCTGCAGCGCCTCGCCACCGTGCTGGCGGCTGCGTTGATCTTCGCGGTGCTGGCGGGGATGTTCCTGGCCCGGCGCATGGTCGGCCCGATCCAGGCGTTGCGTGCCGGCGCGGAACGCATCGGCGGCGGCGATTTCGCCCAGCGCATCTCGATCAGTACCGGTGATGAACTGGAAGGCCTTGCCAACCAGTTCAACCACATGGGCTCTCGCTTACAGGAATCCTATGCGGATTTGGAGAAGAAGGTCGAATCACGCACGGCCGAACTAAGCGAGGCGCTGCAACAGCAAACCGCGACCGCAGACGTGTTACGGGTCATCAGCAGCTCCTCGGGTGATCTTCAGCCGGTGTTCAAGTCCATGCTAAGCAACGCCTTGCGGATTTGCGAAGCCAAATTTGGCAATTTGCTGCTGTTCGATGGAAAAGGCTTCGCGGCGGCGGAGATGCATAATGCGCCAGCAGCTTATGTACAGATGTTCGCGAACGGGCCTTTCGTCCCGGGACCAAACACCGGTCTCGGGCGAATCATCGCAACAAAACAGGTTGTTCACATTGCCGACATCATGGCCGAAAGTGGCCACGTGGAACGCGACCCACTTCGAATAGCCACAGCCCAGATCTTGCAAGCCCGTACCTTGCTCGCCGTGCCGATGCTGAAGGAAAAGGAACTGGTCGGAGCGATTGTCATTTATCGTCAGAAGGTGCGGCCGTTCAGTGAAAAGCAAATCGAGCTTGTCGCGAGCTTCGCCAATCAGGCAGTCATCGCCATCGAGAACACGCGACTGCTCAAGGAACTGCGTCAGCGCACCGATGATTTGAGCGAGTCCCTGCAGCAGCAGACTGCGACCGCCGACGTGCTCAAGGTCATCAGCCGCTCGGCGTTCGATCTCAAATCCGTGCTCACCACACTGGCCGAGTCCGCGAAGTCGCTGTGTGGAGCCGGGTCCGGCATTATTTTCCTGCGTGATGGCGAACTGTTGCGACATCACGCGGAATCCGGTCTTCCGCGCGCCATGATCGAATTTCTTGAGCAGCACCCGATCCGCAAGAGCCGCGAGACCTTTACCGGCCGCGTCTTCATGGACGGCAAGGTCGCGCACCTGCCGGACGTGCTGCTCGACCCCGAATACAATTTCGGCGCCGGACCCGAACTCGGCGGCTATCGCGCGGCTCTCGCGGTGCCGCTGATGCGCGATGGCGCGGTTGAAGGCGTGCTCTCGCTCACAAGGCCGGAGCCTGGCCCGTTTACATCGAGACAGATCGACCTGGTGCAAACCTTCGCCGACCAGGCGGTGATCGCGATCGAGAACGCCCGGCTGTTTGGGCAGGTTCAGGAACGAACGCGGGAATTGTCCCACTCGCTCGACGACTTGCGCACCGCGCAGGACCGCCTGGTGCAGACCGAAAAGCTTGCATCGCTCGGCCAGCTCACCGCCGGCATCGCGCATGAAATCAAGAATCCGCTCAACTTCGTCAATAATTTCTCCGCGCTCTCGGCGGAATTGATCGACGAACTGAACGACGTGCTCAAGCCCGCTGCGCTGGATGACAAGATGCGGGAGGAAATCGACGAACTCACCCACATGCTGAAGGGCAATCTCGAAAAGGTGGTGCAGCACGGCAAGCGTGCCGACTCCATCGTCAAGAACATGCTGCTGCATTCGCGCGAAGGCTCGGGCGAACACCGGCCTGTCGATATCAACGCGATCGTCGAGGAGAGCCTCAATCTCGCCTATCACGGCGCCCGCGCCGAACGGTCCGGTTTCAATATCACGCTGCGGCGCGACCTCGATCCCGAGGCCGGCCTGATCGACCTGTACCCGCAGGAAATCACCCGGGTGTTTCTCAATCTGATCTCAAACGGCTTTTATGCCGCCACCAAGCGCAAGCAAGCCGGCGACGAAACCTTCGAACCGACGCTGAGCGCGACCACGAAAAGCCTCGGCAACCGGGTCGAAATCCGGATCCGCGATAACGGCACCGGCATCCCATTGGAAGTGAAGGAGAAAATGTTCAATCCGTTCTTCACGACCAAGCCCGCGGGCGAGGGCACCGGACTTGGCCTGTCGATGAGCCACGACATCGTGGTGAAACAACATGGCGGCAAGATCGACGTCGATACCATGCCGGGAGCATTTACCGAATTCATCATTACGCTGCCGCGGACAGCGGCGGGTCCAGAACAGGCCGGAGGCACAAATTGAGTGTTTACATCCTCGTGGTCGATGACGAGCCCGATGTCGAAGCCCTGTTCCGTCAGCAATTCAGGCGCGACCTGCGTTCCGGGCGCTTCACGATGGAGTTCGCCCCGTCGGCAGCGGCGGCACTGGTTCGCGCCGCCAACGTGGCCGATCCCTCGCTGATTTTGATCCTGTCGGACATCAACATGCCCGGCATGAGCGGGCTCGAAATGCTGCCGAAGGTGCGCGCCGAGCGGCCCGACGTTCCCGTGATCATGATCACCGCCTATGGCGATGCGGAAACCCGCCGCAAGGCGATCGAGCGCGGCGCGGTGGGGCTTTTGACCAAACCGATCGATTTCGCGCTGCTGCGCCACGAAATCGATTCCCGGCTCGAGCAAGCCGCATGACCGCAACCATCCTCGTCGTCGACGACGAGCCCGATCTCGAGGCTCTGGTCCTGCAAAAATTCCGCAGGCAAATTCGCGATGGCGAGGTGGCGTTTATATTCGCCCGCGACGGGATCGAAGCGCTGCAATCGATCCAGGATCATCCGCATGTCGACCTGGTGGTCTCCGACATCAACATGCCGCGAATGGATGGCCTGTCGTTGCTGCAGAAACTGCAGGAGGCCGAAGACAAGAAATCGACCATCATCGTTTCCGCCTATGGCGACATGAGCAACATCCGCACCGCGATGAACCGCGGCGCGTTCGATTTTCTGACCAAACCGATCGATTTCGGCGATCTCGAAATGACCATCGACAAGACCATCCGTCATGTCGAGATGATGCGGGAAGCGCGCCGCCGCCAGGCCGAAGCCGAGCGCGCTTACGCCTCGCTGTCGCGGTATTTTTCGCCGCAGATCGCCTCGAGGCTGGCTTGCGAGGGTGAAGCCGACGGCATGACGGTGCATCGCCGCGAAGTCGCGATCATCTTCACCGACCTCACCAGCTTCACGTCGCTGGTGGAGACGACCCCGCCGGACGTGTTTGGCGCGTTGCTCAACGAATATGTGGGCGGGATGACCGACGTCGTGTTCGCGCACGAAGGCACCGTCGCCAAGGTCATGGGCGACGCCATTCAAATTCTCTTCAACGCCCCCGGCGACCAGCCGGACTATGCCACCCGCGCCATCGCCTGCGCGCATGACCTCGATGTCTGGGCCGAGGCGTTCCGCAAACGCTGGAAGTCCAAAGGCGTGAATTTCGGCACAACCCGCATCGGCGTTCACGCCGGCCCGGCGTGGGTCGGCAATTTCGGCGGCAGCCGTTTCTTCGATTACACCGCCTATGGCGATACCATCAATACCGCGGCACGGCTTGAGGCCGCCAACAAGGTTCTCGGCACCCGCATTTGCGTCAGCGCCACGGTCGCCGATGCTACGGAAAAGTTTCGGGGACGGCCGGTTGGCGACCTGATGTTGCGCGGACGCAGCGAGCCGCTTCGCGCTTACGAACCGTTGTCGGCAACGGCGTTCAAGGGACCCACGACCACGCAATATTCCGACGCCTTCGCCAAGCTGGAAGCCGGAGATGCCGCTGCAATGCCGGCCTTCGCCGCACTGGTTGGGCTGCATGCGGACGACGCACTGGCTGGCTTTCATCTCAGACGGTTGCTCAACGGCGCCAAGGGCGTCCGTATGCAGCTGGAATAAGCATCAAAGTGGACGTTAAAGGACTCCAGACATGACGCGCGATTTTCCGGCCGGCAATTATCGGTTCATCCCGGCGGTGTTTCAGTATTCGAGTGGTGCCGCGGCCGATTCCGGCTTCGAGATCGAACACGTGCGCTTCGATCGCTTGCTGCCGCTGGCCGAGGGGTTTGCACAAGTTGCAGAATATATTCGAGGCTCGGGGCGGCCGCTGACGTCGTTTTGCGCCTGTGAGCTGCGCTCGCCGGCCGCTTTTACCGAGGACGGATTTCGGACCTTCAACCAGCATTACGTCAAGACGCTCGCGGAATGGGGCCTGTTCGACGGGGCAATCAATCCGGTGGCGCGCAGCAACGTCTGCCCGGAGATCGATCCACCGGCCGAGCCATCATTTTACGCATTCTCGTTCACGCGTCCGAGCCAGGGAACAGGCGCGACGCCGACCTTCGTGATCGCCGGCGGCGCCGAATTGAGCGACGGAAGCGGCAGCTATCCGGAGCGAATCGTGCGCTACCGCGACCTTACTGCGGACGGCGTGAGAGAAAAAGTCCGGTTCACCGTTGGATCGATGGAGGAGCGTCTTGGCGCGTTCGGTTTCGGCTGGAAGGACACCACGGGGGTGCAAGCCTACACCGTGCACGACTTCCATCCGGTGATATCAGATGAACTGGTCCGCCGCGGCGCCACGCGTTCCGGCCTGACCTGGCATTTTGCGCGCCCGCCGGTGATCGATCTCGAATACGAGATGGATTGCCGCCGCGTCATGCGTGAGACGGTGATCTGAGGGTCGTATTTTGTCGTCATTGTGAGGAGCGCAGCGACGAAGCAATCCAGCTTTTTCTACCGTAAGATGGATTGCTTCGCTGCGCTCCTCGCAATGACGGTGTCAACGCTGGTGAGATTCGGCATCAGCGCTCGCGCGGATCGAGCGCGTCGCGCAGGCCGTCGCCAACCATTCAGCATGCTGCCCCAGGATGGGGCAGGCGGCTGCTGGCCGAGGCCGAGGAACGACAGCGCCGCCTCGGCGATGATCGCTGCCGCAATCGAAAGCGTCGCCTGTACCAGGAGCGCCGGCATGATGTTCGGCAAAATATGAAACAGCGCGATCCGCCAGCGCGGATTGCCCATGGCGCGTGCCGCCTCGACATAGTCCTCGACCTTGACGCTCATCACCTGGCCGCGGGTCAGCCGCACAAATACCGGCATCCTGGAGACACCGATGGCGATCATGGCGTTGCCGAGGCTTGGCCCGAGAAACGCAGCCAGTGCAATGGCGAGGATCAGGAACGGGCAGGCCAGCATGGCGTCGGTGATGCGGCTGATCAGCGCGTCGATGAAGCCGCCGCGATAACCCGACAACAGCCCGAACGGCACGCCGATCCCGAGCGCGATCCCGACCGAGATCGCGCCAGCCGTCAGCGAGGCGCGGGCGCCATAGATCACGCGGGCGAAGATATCACGCCCGAGGTCGTCGGTACCGAACCAGTGCAGCGCCGAGGGCGGCTTGCGCACCGCTGTCCAGCTGGTCGCAATGGGATCATAAGGTACGATCAAGGGCGCAAACACCGCGAGCACGGTGAATGTCGCGATCACGACAAGTCCGACGACCGCGCCCTTGTGCCGAAACAACCGCCGCAGCGCGCGGCGCGCCGGACTTTCCAGTTCGTCGGAACTGGCGACAGGTGTTGTGCCGAGCGTGGCGTCGGTCATGCTGCTCAAGCCCTCAGCCGTGGATTGACCAGGATATAGGCGATATCGGCGATCAGGTTCAGCGTGATGTAGATGGTCGCCGTGACCAGAACGACGCCCTGCACCACGGCATAATCGCGATTGAACACCGCATCGACGATCAGCTTGCCGAAGCCTGGAATCGAAAAGATCTGCTCGGTCAGCACCGCGCCCGACAGCAGCTCGCCGAGTTCGAGCGCGCCGAGCGTGATGACCGGCGTCAGCGCGTTGCGCATGGCGTGCTTGAGGATGACCGAGCGTTCGGACAGACCCTTGGCGCGGGCGGTGCGGACATAATCGCTTTCGAGCACCTGCAGCATGGCGCTGCGGGTATGTCGCATCAGGATCGCCGCGATCGCGTTGCCCAGCACAAAGGCGGGCATGATGGTGGATGCAAGGCTGGCGCGCCAGTTTTCGGCGAGGGAGACGTAGCCGGACGCCGGCAGCCAGCCCAGCTCGATCGAAAACAGAAAGATCAGCATGATCCCGAGCCAGAAATTCGGCGTCGAGATGCCCCACAGCGCGAACAGGTTGGCGCCATAGTCCCAGAACGTGCCCTTCTTCACGGCCGACACAATGCCTGCGGGGATACCGATCAGGAAGGCGATCAGGATCGCCATCGACGCCAGCTGCATCGTTACCGGCAGCTTCTGCACGATCAGTTCGCGAACCGGTACCTTGATGCGGAGCGACTCGCCGAAGTCGCCGGACAGCACGCCCTTGACCCAGTAGACATATTGCACCGGGATCGGCTGATCGAGCCGGTATTGCTGGCGGATCTGCGCAATAACGTTGGGATCGCGCTCCTCGCCGGCCATCACCAGCGCCGGATCGCCCGGCAGCAATTGCTGCAGCGAGAAAATCAGGATCGACACGAAGAACAGCGTCGGGATCAGCTGAAGCAGCCGCTTGGCGAGGAAGCTCAGCATGGCTCAGTTCGTTTCCCGGGCGCGGCGCAACGTGCAACGATGCGCCCTATCGCTCCCTCCCCCCTTGCGGGGGAGGGTTGGGGTGGGGGGTGGCGACAAGCGACAATGTTGCGATCTGCCATGGCGGCTCCGCGTAAATCTCGCGCACCCCCGTCGTGGCACCCCCACCCCCGACCCCTCCCCGCAAGGGGGAGGGGAGTAAAAAGACGCGCTGCACCGCATACGGGGACACGAGAGCGTGCGTTGGCTAACCGCCTTCACTTCAGCTTCAACCCGACCACGCGCACCAGTCCGTCCGGCATCTGCTTGTAGCCCTCGAGCCTGGTGGTATGCGCGATCAGGATCCTGCGGTGAAAGATGTACAGCAGCGGCTCCTCGTCGAGCGCGAACTTCGTCAGTTTTTCGTAGATCGCCTTGCGTTGCGCCTGGTCGGTGACAAGGCGGGCGTCATCGAGCGCCTTGTCGGCGTCCGGATTGGACCATGCGCTGTAGTTCTGCGGCGCATTGGTTTTCAGGAAGATGTAGGAATTACCGTCCGGGTCGATGCGTCCGCTCCAGGCCAGCATGTAGGCCTGATATTCCCCGGCTTCAGCCTGCTTCAGCGATGTCGCGAACTCGGTAACCCTGATCTTCATGTCGAAACCGGTTTCCGCCGCCATCGACTGGATCACCTGCGCGACCGCTTCGGTTTCCGCGCCCTTCGGCACCATGAAATCGACACTCACCGGCGCGGTGACGCCGGCTTCCTTCAATAGCGCCTTGGCTTTGGCGGCGTCGCGGCCGCGCACCGGGAAGGCCTTCTGGTAATAGGGATGATCGGGATTGACCCATTGATTGCCGGGCTTGAACTCGCCGTTGAACACCACCTGGTTGATGGCCTCGCGGTCGATCGACAGGTCGAGCGCCTGGCGCACCTTGGCGGACTGGCTGAGCGGCCCCTTGGCCTTGTCCTTGCCGATGTTCAGCGTCACGCCCTGATAACCGAGCTCGATCGCACTCGACAGTTTAAGTCTGGTGTCCGCCTGAACATCCTTGATGTCGGTCGCCAGCAGCCGTTCGATCAGATCGAGGCCGCCGGATTTCAGGTTGGCCAGCCGCACGGTCGCATCGACCAGCGGCTGATACACGATACGGTCGATATGGATATTGTCCTTGTTCCAATAGTCGGCGAATTTCTCGAATACGATGCGGTCCTGCTGGACCCGCTCGACGAATTTGTAAGGCCCGGCGCAAACCGGCTTCAATCCGAACTTGTCGCCTGCTTCCTTTACCGCCTTGGGGGAAACCATCATGCCGGCGCGATCGGTGAGCTGCGCGATCAGCGGCGAGAACGGCGTCTTCAAGACCAGCTTGATGGTCAGGGGATCGACGACATCGACATGGTCGAGCTGGGCCAGCTCCGGCTTGCGGAAGGACGCCGGCAGCGTGACGTGGCGGTCGAGCGAGAATTTTGCAGCCTCGGCGTCGAACGGCTCGCCATCGTGGAATTTCACGCCCGGCCGAAGCTTGATGAAGACCTCCTTGCCGTCGTCAGAGGTCTCGTGGGACAGCGCGAGCTGCGGCACGATGTTGAGTTTTTCGTCGATGTCGAACAGCTTATCGCAAAATGACGCAAATACGATGCGGCCGACATAGGTACGCCCGAGCGTCGGATCGAGAATATCCGGATCTTCGGCCAGGCCGATGCGCAGCGTGGTCTGGGCCTGAAGGCTCGCTCCAAGCGACAGCAACAGCGCCGCCGTCGTGGCCGCCAAACGCAAGATTTTCATTGGACTGTTCTCCATCTTCAAACGCCGGCCGCAGGCATCGGCTCGACTATATCAACCCCGGAGGGGCCGGCGCCTTCCGCCGGAATGCTGAAGGCCGCCACCAACCGTTCCAGCGCCGGGGAAAATGCCCCGTCGGCCGGGACGATCATGTCCGGCGGCGGCAGTTCCGCCGTGCGATGACACGCGGTTGCATGACCGGCGCTATCCGCGAGCAATGGCGGTGGTTCAACACGGCAGCGCTCGATCGCATAAGGGCAGCGGGTATGAAAGCGGCAGCCCGCCGGCGGATTGAGCGCGCTCGGCATCTCTCCCTGCAACAGAATGCGGCTGCGCCTTGCCCGCGGTCTAGGCACCGGAATCGCGGACAGCAGCGCGCGGCTGTAGGGGTGACGCGGCGAAGCAAACAGCGCCTGGGTCTCCGCGGTCTCGACGATCCCGCCGAGATTCATCACGGCGACCCGGTCGGCGATGTGCTTCACGACCGCAAGGTCGTGCGAAACGAAAATGTAGGCGAGGCCAAGCCGGTCCTGCAGGTCGCGCAGCAGGTTCAGGATTTGCGACCGGATCGACACATCCAGCGCCGATACCGGCTCGTCGCAGATGACCAGTTTCGGTTCGACCGCCAGCGCCCGTGCAATGGCGATGCGCTGGCGCTGGCCGCCGGAAAATTCGTGGGCATAGCGGCGCGCGAAGCGCGGCTCCAGTCCGACCAGCCGCAACAATTCCTCGACGCGCTGGCGACGGCCGGAGGGTGGCACGAGATCGTGCAGCGCCAGCGGTTCGGTCAGGATCTGGCTGACCGTCATGCGCGGATTAAGCGACGCATAGGGGTCCTGAAAGATGATCTGGGCGTCGCGGCGGAACGCGCGCAATTGGTTCGCATCCAGCGCGAGCAGGTCGCGGCCCTCGAAGCGGATCTGGCCTGAATCCGGTTCGATCAGCCGCAGCACCAGCCGGCTCACGGTGGATTTGCCGCAACCGGATTCGCCGACCAGCGCCAGCGTCTTGCCGGCATCGACGCTGAAGCTGACCCCGTCGACCGCCTTGATGAATGCGGTCGGCCGTCCGAAAACCGAACGGTCGGCGACGAAATGCTTGACGAGATTCGTGACCTCGAGCAGGGCGGTCAATTTCTCGACTCCCGGGGAACGAAGTCGGAGTGCATCGGCATCATGACACCAGCCTTTCCAGCGGCGCCCTGATGCAGCGTGTCCAGTGGCCGGGACTTACACTGATCATCGGCGGCGGTGCTGTGACGCAGCTATCGCTGACGAAAGGACAACGCGCGGCGAAGCGGCAGCCGGTCGGCAGCTTCGTCATGTTCGGCACCATGCCCTCGATGGTGGCAAGATGTGAAGTGCGCCGGTCGAGCCGCGGGATCGAGCCCAGCAGTCCGACGGTATAGGGATGCTGCGGGCTTGCGAACAATTCATCGACGGTGGCGCGTTCGACGATTTCACCGGCATACATCACCGCGACCTCGTCGCAGACTTCGGCGACGACGCCGAGATCGTGGGTGATCAGGATGATCGCAGCGCCGCTTGCCGCCTTCAGCTCGCGCATCAGATCGAGGATTTGCGCCTGCAGGGTGACGTCGAGTGCTGTGGTCGGCTCGTCCGCGATCAGCAGCATCGGATCGCAGGCCAGCGCCATCGCGATCATGACACGCTGGCGCATTCCGCCCGAGAGCTTGTGCGGATATTCGTCGATCCGCCGCTCCGGGGAGGGGATGTGGACGTGCCGCAATAATTCGATCGCACGCTCGCGCGCCTGGCTCCGCGAACCGCCGCGATGGCGCAGGATGGTCTCGATGATCTGCTCGCCGATCGTGAAGCTCGGGTTGAGCGAGGTCATGGGCTCCTGGAAGATCATCGCCAGCCGGTTGCCGCGCAGATCGCGCAAGGTCTGGTCGGGCACCTCAAGCAAGTCAAAACCGTCGAACCGGACCGAGCCGGTGACTTCGGCGCTTTGCTTCGACAGCAGGCCCATGATGGCCAGCGAGGTCACGCTCTTGCCGCAGCCGGATTCGCCGACCAGGCCGAGCGTCGCGCCATTGGCCACGCTGAGGTCGACGCGGTCGACCGCATGGGTGGTGCGGCCGTCGTCGCCATGGAAGATCACCCGCAAGCCTTCGATTTCGATCAGCGGGACAGCCGTCATTTCTGATCCGCAATATCAGCTTCGATCCCGGCGTCGATGGTCTTGCGATCGGTGATTCCTGCGGGATTTTGGCGGGTCGGCAGATACTTTCGGAAATGCACCCAGCGCTCGCGGCTTATCCGTTCGAGGCGTTCGAGTTCGGCAAGCGGATCGGTGTGATCGTCGACGCGCAGATCAAGCGCCGACCATTCCTCGTCGCCGTAAATCACGAGCGCCGCCGACTGCCTGCCGCGCTTGTCGCCGCCCGCGGCTTCGCCTGATCGCATCGCCGCGATCAGGCGTTGCGCGAATGGCAGCCTTTGGCCAGTGATGTAGGTCTGCGCGGTGTCGTCCAGCACGCTTGCGCCCGCCAGCATGTTGCCGGCAATCGAGAAACCGTTGCCCTCGACATGGCCGCACCAGTCGACGCAGTCGCGCCCGGTATGGGCGGCGACGCGGCCAGTGGCGTCCAGGATGTGCAACTGCCGGCTTTCGTGGCCGCTATCGGCTGCAATCAGGGTCTCGACGATGTCGCGGGGGCTGCGGCCTTCGCGCAGCAGCTTCAAACCGTCGATGCCGTAATACGGATTGACCAGCGCCTGCGTCGCGATGCCGCCGAGGCCGGCGGCGACATGCGGCACGCGTGCGCCGACCGCGAAGAAACGTGTCGCTACCGCTATACCGAACTGGCCGGTCATGTCGTCGCGGGCGATGATCGACCAAGTCATCTACGCTCTTTCACGTCATCTCAGCCGTTTGTTTGCGCATGATCCTTTCGGAAAACCGGTTCCCACTTTTCCGGATCTTGCTCTATCGTCCGGCCGCGTAGCCCTGCATGCCGCGGGGATTGGCGGCAGCACGACGGCGGCGGCCGACCTTCGAGGCGGCGGTGAGGCGGCCTTCCGACCAGTCGGGACCGGTTTCCACGATATGCCCGCGGCTCTTCAGGGTATCGACGGTCGCCCTCGGCACGCGGTTCTCGACCACGAGCACGCCGGGCCGCGCGGTGCGCGGCCAGAACGAGATCGGGAAATGCTCCGAATGCCATGCCGGGGCGTCGATCGCTTCCTGCAGGTTCATTTTCGCATGAACATGCCGCAGAAAGAATTGCGTGGTCCATTGATCCTGCTGATCGCCGCCGGGCGAGCCCCATGCCAGATACGGCTCGCCGTCGCGCAGCGCCATGGTCGGACTGAGCGTGGTGCGCGGGCGCTTGCCCGGCGCCAGGGCTGCCGGGTGATTTTCCTCGAGCCAGAACATTTGCGCGCGGCTGCCGAGGCAGAAGCCGAGTTCCGGAATCACCGGCGACGACTGCAGCCAGCCGCCGGACGGGGTCGCCGAGATCATGTTGCCGGCGGAATCGATGATGTCGAAATGCACGGTGTCGCCGCGCACTTCGCCGAAACGGCCGACGGTCGGCTCACCGGCGCCCATGGCGCCGACCGCCTCGCGGTTTCCTTGCTGACGGCGCAGTTTCACGACCGAGCCAAACCCCTGCACTGAGCCCGGTACGAAATCGAGCGATGCTCTGTCCGAGATCAGCTTGCGGCGCTCGTCATTGTAGGCGTCTGACAACAGCGTTGCGATCGGGATTTCATTGAAATTCGGGTCGCCGTAGAATTTCTCGCGATCGGCGAAGGCGAGCTTGGCGCACTCGACTTGCAGATGAATGAACTCCGGTCCCGCGGGATCCAGGCCATCGAGTTCGAATCCCTTCAGTAGCGCCAGCTGCTGCAGCATCACAGGACCCTGGCTCCAGACCCCGGGCTTGCAGACGGTGTAGCGGCCATAGTCGTAGGTCAGCGGCGCTTCGACGGTCGGCTGCCAGCGCGCCATGTCGTCGGCGCGCAACACGCCGCGATGCGGCGAACCGCTGACGTCCATGATGTCCCGCGTGCGGCAGAATCGGTCGATCGCTTCGGCCACGAAGCCATGCGACCAGGCCTTGCGCGCGCGCTCGATCTGCGCGACGCGGTCGGCGCCGGCGCTTTCGGCTTCCGTCAGGATGCGGGCATAGGTTTCCGAAAGCGTCTTGTTGGTGAAGAGCGCGCCGGGTTTCGGAACTTCATTGTTCGGCAGATAGACCGCCGCCGACGTGGTCCAGTGCTTGCGGAACATCTGCTCGACGGTCGCAATCGTCGCGGATGCGCGCTCCACCAGCGGATAGCCGTCCCGGGCGTAGGCGATGGCCGGCTCGAGCACGTCGCGCAGCCGCAGCGTGCCGTAGTCGCGCAGCAGCAGCATCCAGGATTCGAACGTGCCGGGAACGCAGGCCGCCAGCAGCCCCGTGCCGGGCACCATTTCCAGGCCCTCGCCGCGGTAGTGCGCGATGGTTGCACCTGACGGGGCGGGGCCCTGGCCGCAAATCACCTCGGTGCGGCCGCGTTTGATATCGTGGACGATGATCGGCACGTCACCGCCGGGACCGTTCAAATGCGGTTCGACAACCTGCAGCGTAAAGGCCGTGGCGACACCGGCGTCGAAGGCGTTGCCGCCCTTCTCCAGGGTGGCCATCCCGACCGCGGTGGCGATCCAGTGGGTGGACGTCACGACGCCGAAGGTGCCGTCGATTTCCGGCCTGGTCGTGAATGGATCGGGATTGATGTTGCTCATTGGGATCCATCGTTGCGCTGGCGTTGCAAGGCGGGCGCACTTGACCACAGCCCAGGCTGGCTGCCAACGGGGCCGCGGAGGCGCCTTGCTCGCGTCATTGTGATCATGCCGGCACGGGGGCGGGACTGTTCACGGCGTGGCAGGCGACGCCGTCGATCAGCGCGGGAGCCTGTCTGCGGCACAGGTCGAACGCCAGCGGGCAGCGCGGGTTGAAGGCGCAGCCGGGCGGCGGATCGATCGGATTGGGGATTTCGCCTTTGACCGGAATCCGCTGGCGGCCGGACATCGCCAGATCCGGCACCGCGCCCAGCAGCATTTTGGTGTAGGGCATTCGCGGGTTCTTGAAAAGTTCGCGGCCCTCCGCGATCTCGACAATGCGGCCGAGATACATCACGCCGATGCGGCTCGCCATATGCCGGACCACTGCGAGGTTGTGGCTGATGAAGAGATAGGTGAGGCCGAACTTGTCCTGCAGGTCGCGCATCAGATTGAGGATCTGTGCCTGCACCGAAACATCAAGCGCGGAGGTCGGCTCGTCGCACACGATGAATTCGGCTTCGGACGCCAGGGCGCGGGCGATTGCGACCCTCTGCCGCTGCCCGCCGGAAAATTCATGCGGATATTTCCAGCCGTCATCGGCGTGCAGGCCGACCAGGTCCAACAACTCGCCAACCCGCGCCTGAATATTGCGCTCGCCTTGCAGCAGATCGAAAGCGCGGATCGGCTCGGCGACAATGGCATCGACCCGAAAGCGCGGGTTGAGGCTCGCATAGGGATCCTGGAAAATCATCTGAATGCGGCGGCGCAAATGCTGGCGAGCCTGCAACTGCCTGGGGTCGCTCATCGAAACGCCGTCGATGATCACTTCGCCTGAACTCGGCGGCAGCAGCCCGACGACCATTCGGGCGACGGTGGTCTTGCCGGAACCGGATTCGCCGACGAGAGCAAAAGTCTCGCCCTTGGCGATGTCGAAGGTGACACCGTCGACCGCTTTCAGGAACTCCAGATGGCCGCCTTCAAGCACCCGGTTCAGCCACGGCTTCGAGACGTCGAACACGCGACGCAGATTTCTGACGTCGACAAGGAGCGGGGCGGTCATGCCGCGGTTTCCTTCGCGGCGGCGTCATAGAGATGGCAGGCCACGGCCTGGGCGCCGTGCCGGATCGGCTCCGGCCGCTCGACCCGGCAGCGGTCAAACGCGAATGCGCAGCGCGGGTTGAACGAGCAGCCCGGCGGAATTGCCGAGAGCCGCGGCATCGAACCGGGGATCTGCACCAGGCGCGTGGCGTCGCCCGCCAGCGTCGGGATCGCGCCCATCAAGCCCTTGGCATAGGGATGCAGCGGGTTTCGCACGACATCCTGTACCGGGCCGATTTCGGCGACGCGGCCGGAATACATCACCGCAACGCGATCGGATGTCTCGGCGATAACGCCCATATCGTGGGTCACAAGCATCACCGCCGTGCCGTGGTCTCGCCCCAGCCGTTTGATCAACGAGATGATCTGCGCCTGCACCGAGACGTCGAGCGCCGTGGTGGGCTCGTCGGCGATGATCAGTTCCGGTTCGGCGCAAATCGCGAGCGCGATCACGACGCGCTGGCGCATGCCGCCGGAGAATTCATGCGGATAGGCGTCGACGCGTTTTTCAGGGGCGGGAATGCCGACCTCGGCCAACAGATCGACGGCGCGCTTGCGCGCGGCCTGCTCCGAGAGATTGGTGTGGGTTTTGATGGTCTCGACCAGCTGATCGCCAATCCGGTACAGCGGATTGAGGCTGGTGAGCGGATCCTGAAAAATCATCCCGATCCGTTTTCCCCGGACCCTGCGCATCTCGTCCGGCGGCAGATTGTCGATCCGCATGCCCGACAGATAAATCTGGCCACCGGTGATGCGGCCCGGCGGATCGATCAGGCCGATCACGGCAAGACCAGTGACGGATTTTCCGGCGCCGGATTCACCGACCACGCCCAGCACTTCTCCCTTGGCGATGTCAAAGGAAATTCCGTCGATGGCGCGGAGCGTGCTGCGACGGGTGGCGAATTCCACCTGAAGATTCCGCACGGAAAGAACTGGTACGGTCATGCGGTTTGAGACCTGCGAATTGCGGCGCTTCTCATCGGAGTTTCGGATTGAGCGCGTCGCGCAGCCAGTCGCCGAGCAGGTTGATGGAGAGGATCAGCGCCGCGAGGGCGAAGCCCGGGAAGGCGACGATCCACCATTCGCCGGCAAACAGATAATTGTTGCCGATCCGGATCAGCGTACCGAGCGAGGGCATGGTGTCGGGCATGCCGGCTCCAAGAAACGACAACGTCGCTTCGGTGATGATCGCGAGCGCGAGGTTGATGGTGGCGATCACCAGGATCGGCCCCATCGCATTGGGCAGCACGTGGCGCAGCATGATCACGGGGGCGGGCAGACCGATCAACTGCGCCGCGGCCACGTAATCCTTGTTCTTCTCCACCATTACCGAGCCGCGTACCGTGCGGGCGTATTGCACCCAAAAACTCAATCCGATCGCAAACACCAGCACAGCCAGGGTACTCATGGCGTCGAGGCGGTTGCCGAACACCGACTTGACGACGCCGTTGATGAGCAGCGCGATCAAGATAGCAGGGAAGGTAAGCTGCACATCGGCGATACGCATGATCAACCCGTCGACGGCGCCGCCGACATAACCGGCGACAAGTCCAAGAACGATGCCGAGTGTGCCTGAGAACAATACGCCGAGAACGCCGACGGCAAGCGAAATACGCAAGCCATAGAGAATGGCGGAAAACACGTCGCGGCCCTGCTCGTCGGTGCCGAGCAGGAACGGGCTTTGGCCGTCGGCGGTCCACAGCGGGGAGATCCGCGAATTCATCAATTGAAGCTGCGCCGGATCGAACGGATTCTGCACCGCAAGAACCGACGCGAAGATCGCGACCAGAAAAAACAGGACGGTTATGGTGGCCGCAACCATGGTGAGCCGGGAGCGACGAAAAGAGTAGAGCAGATCGCTTTCGATGGCGCGCTTGAACCAGCCTCCCGGCAGCGAGTGCGCAGGCGGCGCGCTCGGATCGGCTTTGTGTGAGAGGGCGACTTCGCTCATGAAGGTCTCACGTTCAGCTTGGGCGGCTGATGGTCGAGCGCAGGCGCGGATCGACCACCGTATAGAGAATATCGACCACGAGATTGATGGTGACGAAGATCAGCGACACCATCAGCAGGTAGGCCGCCATGATCGGAATATCCACGTTTTGTACCGCCTGCAGGAACAGCAATCCCATGCCCGGCCACTGGAACACGGTTTCTGTGATAATCGCAAATGCAATAACCGAGCCAACCGAAATGGATGGCGCGTGTGGTCAATCCGCGCGCCCGCGCAAAGCGAATGTAGTCCGTTCGGAGGACCTCAAGCATCTCCGCCCGCACCAGCCGCATGATCAATGTCATCTGGAACAGGCCGAGCGTGATCGAGGGCATGATCAGGGCCTTGAGGCCGGAGACCGTGAGCAGGCCGGTGGTCCACCAGCCGATCCGCACCACATCGCCGCGGCCGAACGACGGCAGCCAGCCCAGCACCACCGCGAACAGGTAGATCAGCAGGATGCCGATCAGAAAGGTCGGCAGCGAGATGCCGATCAGCGACACCGCCTGCAATATCTTGGCAAGAAGCGTGTCGCGCCTTAGCGCCGAATAGACCCCCATCAGGATGCCGAACACCATGGCCAGAATTGTCGCGCAGGTGGCAAGCTCCAGCGTTGCCGGCATCCGTTCCATCAGCAGATTCGCGACCGGCTGGCGAAACTGGTACGAGACGCCGAATTTGAATTGTGCCGCGTTGCCGAAATATCGCGCGAACTGCAGCGGGACAGGATCGTCAAGACCGAGAGATTTGCGAACCTGGGCGCGCTCGGCGGCCGGCGTGTCCAGCGAGACGATCTGGTTGACCGGATCGCCGGCGAACCGGAACATCGAAAACGAGATGATTCCGACCGCGATCATGACGCCGATGGACTGTATAGCCCGGCGAAGAGTGAAAGCGAGCATGTGATCCTTTCACTGTTCTTCTGATGTGGCAGACGTTGGTGTCAACCGAAAATGAAAAGTCCCGGAAGCGTAAAGCCACCGGGACTCTGACCATCCAATCTGCCTACTCGTCCTGTTTGGTTGCCCAATAGAGCAGGACCTGATTATCGGCACGCTGCGTGAGCTTCACCTTTTTCGACATGCCCCACGCCAGGGCCTGCTGGTGCAGCGGGATATATCCGAAATCCTTGGCCGCGATTTCGTATGCTTCCTTGATCAGCAGATCGCGTTTGGTCGTATCCACCTCCACCAGCACCTTGTCTGCAACTTCATCCATCTTCTTGTTGCAGTAGCCGCCGAGATTGGCCTCGCCGCGGTTGGATTTCGCATCGTCGCGGCAGCCCATGATATCGTAGAGAACGTTATGCGAGTCGAACGTCCCGGGAGTCCAGCCGAGCATATAGAACGAGGTCTGGAAACCACCGGGCTTCAGTACCTTGGCGAAATACTGCGCCTTGGGCTGCGCCAGCAGATTAATCTTGACGCCGATACGGGCCAGCATGCCAACCACCGCCTGGCAGATCGCGGCATCATTGACGTAGCGGTCGTTGGGGCAATCCATGGTGACTTCGAAGCCGTCGGGATAGCCGGCTTCCGTCAGGAGCTTCTTCGCACCGTCCGGATCGAACTTCGGCCGGGCAAAGTCCTTTGAAAGCGCGAACAGTTGTGGCGCGATCATCAGCGGTGACGGCGTCGCAAGCCCGCGCATCACGCGGGTCTTGATCAACTCGATGTCGACCGCCTTATAGAACGCCTCGCGGACGCGGACGTCCTTGAAGGGATTCTTGCCCTTGACGTTCGAATAGAGCAATTCGTCGCGGACCTGGTCCATGCCGAGAAAGAGGGTTCGCAGTTCAGGGCCCTTCAGCACCTGCGCGTTCGGAGTGGAATCCACGCGCGAAATGTCCTGGATCGGAACCGGTTCGATGAGGTCGACCTCGCCCGAAAGCAAGGCCGCGACGCGCGTGGCGTCGGAACTGATCGGCGTGAAAATGATTTCCTTGAGATTGTGCTCGGGCTTGCGCCACCAGTTCGGGTTTGCCTTGAACACGGTTTTCACGCCGGGCTGATGGCTTTCGATCGTGAAGGCGCCGGTGCCGTTGGCGTTGAGCGACGCAAAGCTCGGTGAGGTTGCCGCGGCCGGCGTCGGGGCCGTCGCGTTGTTCGCCTCGGCCCACTTCTTGTCCATGATGTACCAGGTATCCCATTGCGAATTCAAAATGGGATTTGGTGAAGTCAGGACGAAATCCACGGTGTAGTCATCGACTTTGACGACCTTGGTATCGGGAGCAATGCGGGTCTGCAGGTTGGAGCCTTTGGCGCGCACGCGGTCCGCCGAGAAAACCACATCGTCGGCGGTGAAGGGATCGCCGTTCTGGAATTTGACGTTCTTGCGCAGATGGAACCGCCAGCGGGTCGGCTCCGGCGTTTCCCAGCTTTCCGCCAGCGCGGGAATGATCTTCAGATCCTTGTCGCGCGTGACTAGGCCCTCGAAAACCTGTCCGAGATGGGCATGGGTAGTACTTTCGTTGAGGGTATAGGGGTCGAGCGATTTGAGGTCGCCCTGGTTGGCGTAGCGCAGGGTCTGGGCCGATGCCGGCGACATCGCAAAAGCGACGATCGAGACCGTGGTCGCTGCAAGCAAGGATTGACGTACCGACATTTGTTCACGTTCTCCACTATGGCGTGCTGTTCTATTCCGGGAATATTGACAGCTATGGCCAATCCATGTTGCCAGAGTTTAGCCGCCGCGCAAGCGCGATTTCCTGAAAGCCAAGGCGGTTGGCGGGGCGATGGCGCATTAACTGGCTTTACTGCTACGCGGCTAGGCAGCTCGCGCGAGCACGTAACATTCAACGGGAGCGCCGGATGGCGGAACTCAAGGCCGATGTCCTCGTGTTGGGGGCAGGCATGGTCGGCGTCAGCGCCGCCTTGCACCTGCAGAAGCGGGGACGGGATGTCATCCTGGTCGACAGGCACGAACTCGCGGGCGAGGAGACCAGTTTTGGAAATGGCGGCCTGATCGAATGCGCGTCGGTGTTTCCCTATATGTTTCCACGGGATTTCGGGCAGATTCTTCGATACGCGATGAACAGCACGCCACAGGTGCGCTACAGCTTCGCCGATTTGCCGACCTTTCTGCCGTGGCTCGTGCGCTACTACCTCGCGTCCTCACCGGATCGCGCGCTGCACAGCGCGATGGCCGAATTGCCTTTGATCCGGCGCAGCCTGATCGAGCATGAGGCGCTGATCGCGGAGGCGGGAGTGCCGGAGCTGTTGCGGCGAACCGGTTGGATCAAGCTGTTTAGCTCCGATGCAACGCTTGCAAAAGCGGCCAGAGATTTTGAGCGAGCGAAGCAATATGGGGTCGACGGCGAGGTTCTCGATGGCAAGGCCATTGCGGCGCGCGAACCCAATCTGACCGGCGAGTTCGCGGGCGCGATCCATTTTCCTGCACCCGGATTCGTCCCCGATCCCGGTGGATTGGCCAAAGCCTATGCGGCGCTTCTCAAGCGCAAGGGCGGACGTTTTCTGGTCGGCGATGCGCGAACGCTCGAACAAGGCGCCGGCGGATGGCGTGTGAGCGGCCCCCATGGCGCGACGGTCGCGCGCGAAGTCGTGGTAGCGCTGGGACCGTGGTCCGACCTGGTGTTTGGTCCGCTCGGATATTCCATCCCGCTTGGCATCAAGCGCGGATACCATCTGCATCTGGCGCCGCGCGGCAATGCCGTGCTCAATCATCCCGTTCTCGATTCGGATCGCGGCTATCTGCTGGCGCCGATGAACCGCGGCATTCGTCTGACCACCGGCGTGGAATTTGCGCGCCGCGATGCGCCACCGACGCCGATCCAGCTGCGGCGGGCGCTGCCGCAAGCGCACGCGCTGTTTCCGCTGGGAGATGCTATCGACGCGAAACCCTGGATGGGCGCGCGGCCCTGCTTGCCCGATATGCTGCCGGTGATCGGAAAGGCACCCCGGCATGCCGGGCTGTGGTCCGATTTCGGACACCAGCACCACGGCGTGACGCTTGGCCCCGCCACCGGCCGTCTGCTGGCGGA
>WNGM01001287.1_pt1 | contig 20223 bp, 20 predicted proteins | sample 5400571 | NCBI WGS metagenome assembly WNGM01 (sample SAMN13153378, study PRJNA577476) | soil metagenome | isolation source: 100 cm soil or saprolite under Garry oak tree replicate 2 | place: USA:California | collected 2016-06-15 | reverse complement strand
TTTCTCATCCTGAAGAGGGCTATGACAGCACTATAGCAGTGGTCGAACGTCGCAGCGCCTTTGCAGGTGTATACAATGCGCTGCCTGCATATGGATGCGATGCTTTCTGGCGTGCCATTGAAGAGCCTGGCAAGCCTCTGGAAGTGCTGGTACGCTGCGTACGCGTTGCGGTCGCTCGGGGCGACAATGAAGGCCGCAATCGCATTATTGAGATAATCATATGCCGCACACAGGATACCAATGAGTACTGGGCGGACCACGCGCTGAAGCACCTCGGGCTGCAAGTAGACGAGCACAAATCACTTGCCTTTGATCTCTACGCCGACCTGTGCGAGCGCGTGATGCGGGCGCTGATAGACCCGCAGCGGCCGTTCTGGGAAGAGAATTTTCAACACTGCCTGCGCTTCGAGCGCAAACACAACTACCAGGCATTCATGACCCGTGAAGGCCGCTGGCAGAAACACTCTGAACATATAGAGGCGAAAAAGCCTGCAGTGCTCGTCCCACTCACAGGCAACCGGCGCGTGCCGCGTGCGTTTCTGCACAGCCTGGATCGCGCAATACGCTTTACGGATGGCGAAGTGGGAGAGCTGGAAATCGAAGATGAACGAGCACAGCAGCAGTTGCTGGCTGTCGAGCGCACCGACCTGTTGAATCTCGTCCTGCAACTTCCTGAGAAGCTGCGCTCGGTTATTTTACTTATCTTCTGGGAGGGTAGATCAGAAAAGGACACGGCCCGCATATTAGCCATCACCGATCGCACGGTGCGCAATCGATTGTACGAGGCATCCAGGATATTGCGCAGCGAGTTGAAATCAGAGCGAGGAGATGTCCATGGATAGGGCGCAGGAAGAAGACGTATTGCGTATTACCGAGCAGTACGTCGCGGAGTTGCAGGCCGGTCGACAGCCGCGCCTGGGAGATTACCTGGCTCGCTATCCACAGTATGCTGGAGCAATCAGCGAGTTCGTTGCCTATTATCACGCTGTCGAAGCAGACTTGCCAGGAGAAGCTTTGAGCGAACAGAAACAGGGACAACCTCTCGCAGCCACCTTGCCTCAACTTTCAGACAGTTCTCGCGTGGCTTTAGAGCGTGCCTGGGAACGTATTTCACCTCGTGAGCTGGCCCCTGGCGACGTAAACACGACCTTGTTGGCAGTGGCTAACAGACAGGAATTGTCGTTGGCCCAGGTGGCAAGTGAAGTGGGCTTAAGCGGTGATATTGTCGAAAAGCTCATAGGCCTTCAACCCACGATTAAGGCCGCCACCATACCACAGGAAGTATTCAGGCGCCTAGCACATGTACTGCATCAACCGCTGGAAGCGATCCAGGCATACTTTGGCCTCGCCGGTAGGCTGCAAGTAGCCGAAGCTCCCACTGTTTATAATATGGAGACGCAGCCCGATGCCCGGCAGCAGAGTTTCCGCGAGGCTATAGAGCAGAGCGAGCAGTTGCCCGACGAGCAAAGAGCTGCCTGGCGCGATATTTTATTGAGTGAAGGTTTGTAGGGGTATGTAGGGCAAATCTTGTCAACGACCCTCGTCGACATAGCGCAGAGCCTCTCGTGCCAGCTCGAGCCACCTGGAGGCATGCTCGGCCGGCACTTCGACCCATTCCTTCATGGGCCGGCCGCGACCTGATGGATCAAACAACCGGGCACCAGAGAGCGCGAGCGCCTCCGTGTGCCAGGGCACAGGAAGTTTGAAGGCCATTGCATCCTGGTAGAACCCGGCAAAAGCCTTCCCATTGTTTTTGAGACAGGGCATGCCAAACATTTTCCCTGCCACCGCGGGGGAGGTTGCCACAAGCTCTGCGGCGACCTTATCATACTGTGTACGTGGATCTATAGACATAAGAATTCTCTTATTTTTTTTGTTCTGGCTTGGGGATAAGCGTATTGAGCAAAAGCAAGACCTGATCGAGCTTTTTGTCTTGTTCCTCAAAGCGTTTATCTTGTTCCTGAAAGCGACTATTCATACCTTGCTCCAAGGCGCCAAAGCGGTTAGTAACACTCTCTTCAAAGGCATCTAAACGCTCATTAAGAGCACCAAGGCTCACTTTCATTTCTCTAATATCTTTGCCCTGCTCCGAGACAAGGCCAAGCAATATTGGTTCATTATGGTTGATATCGCGAATCCCTTTACTCAGAACTGTCACTGTTTGCTCTAATGTGGAAAGCCTCTCTTCTTGAGTCGGCATAGGAAATTCGTCTTTCTGTTCAAATGCGCTATCGTTGTGCGCATTATAACATATTCTGATCTATTTGCTGTCAGGATTGTTGCTTGGCAACTTTCTGGCAGCAAGCTGATTGTAGTAAAATGAGGATACAGGGTATTTGGCGAATTGCAGCACGGCTGGGGTGGGCACTGTCGGATACACAACCCCGTAATTGGGGAGAAGGGCCGTGCCCGACAGTGCCCTGCATGCGGGGGAACTCGAGAGTGCTCTCTTTTCTAAAGAACCGGGGAAGGCGAGAAATTTGTTCATGGCACGGGCAAAAACAATTGCATATCTTGATTGTCATTCGGGCATCAGCGGCGATATGTTCCTGGGAGCAATGCTCGACGCTGGTCTCTCATTGGACACGCTCAGAGTAGCGCTGGCTGGGCTGCCCATAACAGGGTATCAATTGACGCTTGAACCCTTTCATGACAGGGGTATTCGCGGTTTGCGCTTTAACGTGCTGGTAGAAGAACTTGCACAGCCTGCGCGCCACCTCGCGGATATCGTCGCGCTGCTAGATGCCTCGACGCTCTCCCCGCGCGTCCGGCAAACCGCGCGCTCCATCTTCCAATGCCTGGCGGAAGCCGAGGCGACCGTGCATGGCTCGAGCATCGCAGAGGTGCATTTTCACGAAGTGGGCGCGATCGATGCCCTGGTAGATATCGTGGGAGCAGCCATTGCCGTTGAGACCCTGGGTATCTCGCAACTCTATGCCTCGTCGTTGCCGCTGACGAGCGGCCACGTGCAGGCAGCGCACGGATTGCTGCCCGTACCTGCTCCCGCCACGCTGGAGATCCTGCGCCGCGTTGCTGCACCCTGGCGCCCCTGTCCCATCGAAGGCGAGTTAGTAACTCCCACGGGAGCTGCTATCCTCGCAACCCTGGCGCGTTTTGAGACCCCAGCAATCACTATTGAGCGTGTAGGCTATGGCTTTGGACAAAAAAAGTTCCCCTGGCCCAACTGCCTGCGCCTCTGCCTGGGACAGGCAGCCGTTGGCGGCGGAGACGAGGAACCCGATGTCGACTGGGTGACCGTCATAGAGAGTAACATCGACAACATGAGCGGTGAACTGTTAGGCGGGCTGATGGAACGCCTGCTGGCAGCCGGGGCGCTGGATGTCAGCTACACGTCGCTACAGTTGAAGAAGAATCGCCCTGCCACGCTGGTGACCATCATCTGTCCACCAGAACAGGCCGAGGCACTGGCGCTGTTCTTGCTGCGTGAAAGCAGCACGCTGGGCGTGCGCATACAGCAGGTGCAGCGGCTCAAAGCGCAGCGCACGCAGGAGCCTGTTGAGACTCCGCTCGGTACGATGCTGGTGAAGGTCAAGCGCCTGGGGACGCGTATAATCAGCGCCACTCCAGAGTACGAGGAATGCCGGCGCGTCGCGCTGGAACGGAATATGCCGCTTGAAGAAGTATACGAGGTTGCACAGCATACAATAGAGAGCGCTATAATACTGAGTAGAGAATAATTGATACATTGCAAACACCTGAAGATAGATGAACTATGGATTTCAAAGACTGGCGCAAAGCACGCGATAAACCCAATACTGGCCCCGAACCTCCCAGGGTCAACAAATTTCATGGCAGGCGCTATCGTGACTATATCGAGGAGCAGATTGCCGAAGCCCGGGAGCGCGGCGAGTTTGACAACCTGCCAGGCTCTGGCAAACCATTACGTCTCGACGATGACGACTTCTATGCCGGAGACAAGGCCCTGGCTTATGGCCTGCTCAAGAGTCACGGCTACGCACCTGCGGAGATCGAGCTTGCCAAGGAGATTCGCACCGGTTCCGAGCGTGCAGATGCAAAGCTGGAGAAAGTTCGCCAACGTGGCCGCACGTTACGCGCTCGTCGTTTGCCTCCATCTGCCAACGAGAAGCGAGCCTACAATAGCTCGGTGGAGAAAACCGCCGTTGAGTACGAGCAGACCCTGCGCGAACTGAACCGCAAGATCCTGACGCTCAATTTGACTACGCCGGTGGCTATGCACCGCCCCCTGTTTGAAGTGGAGAAGTTGGTGCGGAGGTTCAGGGAATCGTGCCCGCTGTTCGGGTAGGAGAGCAGGGACGAACTCTCATGGTTCTCGTTGTTGCTCCACTAAGCTGTTTCGCAAAGGTACGCACCTGATAGGTAAACGCTTCGGGCTGTTCCAGATTGCACAGATGACCGGCTTGTTTAACAATCTGGATCTGGCCATCCTGGGCGGCTCTCAACAGGGCTGCCTCCCTTTTCCGGTTCGGCTTGTCGTGTTCTCCATTCACAATGAGGACAGGGCCTGTGAAGGCCTGGAGGAGGGCATAGTAATCATGAGATGCCAGTTCACGATAGGTCTGGGGCGTGACCTTCCAGGAAAATCCTGCTTTGAGTTGGGGTTCTACTATCCTCTCTGGGAACTGGTCTCGAAGGGTCTTTTCTTGCATCCGGGTGAGTCGATGTTCCGAAAAGAGCGTCGTGACCAGGGAACTGTCCAGGCGAGAAAGGAGGCCAATGACACCACGATAATCGATACAGCATCCAGACAACACCAGCCCAGCGATCTCCTGGGGATGTTCATGGGCACATGCCATCGCTACATATCCCCCAAGAGAGAGTCCCACTATGAGCGCACGATCCTTGGTTTGGTGCCTGAGACTCTTGATGACTGCTTGGACACCAGCTTCCAGTCGAAATGGTTGCTCACGCAGCGTACCATGACCAGGCAAATCGACGGCAATCACCCGAAGCTCATCTGAGAGGGCCTCCATTTGAGGTACCCATGCGTTTCGCGTCCAGGCTGCTCCATGGACCAACACGATAGGAAAGGCATCACGAGGCCCCGCGATATCATAGACTGCTAAATGCTCAATTGAGCGTCTCAACTGGTCCATCTCTTTCCTGCCTTTCGAGCACAAACAACGATCTCTATCTCCCCTCCCGAAAAAGCAGTTCGAGCAACGAGACATGCATGGGCAAAGGGAAGCTTGATCCATCTCCTGAACTGCTCTTGATTCAGCTCTTCCGTTTCTCAATGGTAGCACATTGTCCTTGGGGCAGGGTCAAGGGATTTCGCGGCGAAAATTCGCCGTTCCAACTCGTGACTGCTGAGTCCGTCGAGGATGGTCTGTGAGGAATCGCATCCTCAATGCCCCAGCTCCAGGAGACCTTTCACGTGTGGGCATGCATCTTAGCTCAAATCCTGCAAAATTTCCTGCGCAGCCCGCTCGCCCTCCTTGGCTCCGCCTTCCATAAAGCCCTGGAACTCGACCGAGCAATGTTCGCCCGCGAAGTGAACGGGTCCCTGGCGCACGCCCTCGTAGCCGCCGAAGTGGGTGTATTGCCCGACGCGCCAGCACGAGTAACTGCCCAGAAGATAAGGGTCGCCGGTGGTGTAGCTCAACGCAGCCCTGCCGGTATAGTGGGCGCTGATGCCAGGGAAGACACGCTCCAATTGCTGCAGGCAGTTGTGAGCGTAGCTCTGAACGATCGCCGAGTCATCAGTCGTGGAATAGGCCGACGGTGGCGCATAAGCAGCTCCTCGATGTCCGCTCGTATAATCGACGAGCAAACCACTTGAGCCGGTTTGACCAATGGAAGCGTCCCAGAGCGTCTGAATATCCAGGTCTGTAATGATAAAGCCGCTGTGAGGGTGGGGCCAGGGGCCATCCTGGTACCAGTAAGGCATGTCGAACTGCAAGAAGAGCTTGGAGATCGTGCCGTAGCCAAGCTGTTCGATGGCAACCTGCTTGAGGGGATCAAATCCGGCCCGCCGGTAATCGACGCGGCGTAAGGTGCTGAACGGCAGCGTGAGGATCGCGCGTTCGCACTGTACTTCCGAGGAGCCACCAGCGGTGGCGAACGTCAAGGTGAGCGAAGCGTCGCGGTTCCGTTCGAGCGCCACCAGTTGATGGCGCAAGTGGATACAGCCTTCCGGCAAACTGCGGGCAATAGCCAGAGGCAGTTGCTCGTTCCCGCCCACGATTTTGCTGCTTCCTTGTATCGGCCTGGGAGTGATCGAACCCCTCGACGGGTCTCGCGAGCCAAACATGTAAATCAGGTTGAGAGAACTCTGCTCGCCTGTATCCAGGCCGAAGTAACCAGTACAGGCGTTCTCCAGCAGGTGACCCACCGGCACATTGTGTCCACCCTCGACATACTGCTCGATCCAATCATACACGCTCAGATGGTCGAGCCTGAACCCCGCCTCTGTATAGTGAGCATGGGTTGTGGGGAAACCAGCCTCCTGCACCTGCTGCTGCAAGAGAGGAGCGAGCGCCTGGAAGTCCCTTGCCAGTTCTTCCTCGCCGTAAAAGCGGTTGAAGAAATACATGACGATTTGTGCCCGGTCTGCTCTTCCCCATCCCAGGTCGATGGTGCTGAGGCCGAAGCGCTTGATCAGCTGGTGTAGAGTCTTATGGTTGCCGTCGATGAATTCACCGCACCACTCGCTGACCATACCGTCCGCCCAGGTGGTGGTATCGGAGTGCATGCGACCACCGACGCGGTTGGACGCTTCGTAGATGTTGCACGAGAGACCGGCGTCCTGCAAGGTGAGAGCTGCGTTGAGTCCCGCGATTCCCGCACCGAGGATAGCGATCCGGGGCATGGTTCTTCTCCTATCCAGGTCACTAGAAGATGAATGAGACAATGCGTTAGTAATAATTTACCACAGTCTCTGCATCGGGCGCGGTCGTCCTGTTCATCTCATCCTGGGAGGTACGCCGGTTCTTCTGCCAGCGGCGAGCAAGCGAGGCGATTCTAGTCCTGACTCTTGTTCTCCGGCTGGGAGCGCTCGATGACAACGTAGGTAACGGCGTCCCATGCGTTGTGGATGCCGGTGAACAGGAGCAGAACCGTCACCGCACCGGTGCCGAACAGCGCCAGCGCCGCATTGCCCGGGAGCACAATCGCCGCAACGACGAGTGCGGTGTAGGAGACGAGCGGAAATACTGTATGCCACAGCCAGTCTTCCAGCACCGGTTGATAGTCAGTCTGACGGCTCACACGCCGTAACACGATGACGACGTAGGTCACCCCCCCGAGACCGCAGAGACCGAGCAGTAGGCTCGCATACCAGAGGACCTGCCATGGCGCGCTGAGAATCGTAGCCACCAGGAGCGCGGCGCCAAAATGCACGACGTTGGGCGTGCCGAATGCCGCAGTCGTCCCACTCGACCTTCGCACTTGAGCCCCCGCGATCAAAGTGATCACCACGAACATTAATCCAGTCAGCGCCGCAGCAGCGGTGCCGATGATGACGTAAAAGTTTTGCCAGGCGGCAAGCGGCGACACTGCAGCCTCTTGCATGGTGGCTCCCCCTTCGATGTACATGCAAACGTGAGACGGCTCATACGCCTCCCCGCTGATGCGGAGGAAGATATGTACCTGCTCTTCATACTATCACATCTCTGATCAGAGAAGATGCGTATTGAAGGTGAGACTCATTGATCGTCTCGACAGCGTTACGAACTGCGAGACCTTACCAACATTTGTGTTCAAGTTTTTCCGCTTTTGGCAGGCACATAGGTATAAGTAAAAGTGGAGGCTAACGTAATGGGAAGCTGCATATGGGTTTGGTGAATAAGCCTCCAGGCGAGTTCCTGCCCGGTACCTGGAACTTTCTCAGCAAAAGTTCCAGGTATCCCTTGCCTGTTTTTGGTCTGAAGAGTCTGGTTAACCCGATGTGCAAGTTTTTCTGAACAGGGTTCAGGGGCGGCAGCCCCTGACGGGGTTTGGGGTGTCCCCAATTGCTTTTCCTCCTCTCGCCGCCGCAGGCGGCACGCGGAGAAAAAACTTGCACAAGGCGTTGGTTAAAAGCGAAGGAGGAGTTGGTGACTACTATCAAGGAAAAGCTTACTCCAAACGATATCGGGGAAAGAGCGCAGGGCATGATCCTCGCCGAGGTTATGAAATACGACTATACCGTTCTGATTCCCTTTGGGGAAGGTCGTCGCTATGATATGGTCGTTGAGAAGAATGCTCAGTTCATTCGGCTTCAGTGTAAGGCGGGACGGTATGAAAATGGAGTTGTCAAGTTCAATACGTGCAGCGTGCATTGGTGGGCCAAGACAAAGAGGAAATACACGCGCGAGGAAATCGACTATTTCGCGGTCTATTGCGAACACACAGGAAAGGTCTATCTTGTGCCGGTCGAAGATGTAGGAACCGACCAAGGATATCTCAGGGTAGAACCAACTGCGAATAATCAGGCGAAAGGAGTTCGTTGGGCGAAAGATTATGAAATATAAAGAGCCGGTGGTCGGGATCGAACCGACGGCAGGCGCATTACGAATGCGCTACTCTACCACTGAGTTACACCGGCTTGTCACCTACTTCCATGAGTACCCTTGTGGGGTACCAGGAAGCCCTCTTGACGTAAGCGATTATACTCGTCGCATGCCTCCCGTGTCAAGGATTTTCTCACCCGGCATCTATCCCTGCTGAAAAAAGAGAACATGGTTAATTTTGGCTATGTTCCATTGTGTTCCAAGCTTATTCAAAATATGTCGTGTTATGATGTGACCATGCTGGCTTGGCTGGTAGGTAACAGCCACGTTGTCCCCTCGCCTGAGCCAGCCGAAACCTGTCTTTTCCCCCATTTATATCTGATAAGGAGGGCGCTTTTGTGCCCGCGTGAGTGTATGTGAGGGGCGACAGTTCGTGGAGACATGTAGGTTGTCTAGTGAAAGAGGATATCTTGCAGATACATCAGTACATTCGGAAGTTCGTACAACAGGGACACTCAGTAAAGAAGATCGCCTTTGGAGCGCTTTTCGGCCTCCTCATCCTGGGCGCCGTAATCGGCGTAAACAACCCCGGCGCTTCGGCGCATGCCGCGGGTTGTAATGGCTATACCGTTAGAAGCGGTGACACGCTCAGCGGAATCGCGAGTCGTTACGGTGTGAGTTGGGGCTCAATTGCATCCTACAATCATATTGGTAATCCCAATCTCATTTATGCCGGTCAGACGTTGTGTATCCCTGGCAACGGAGCGGTCAGCAGCGCACCGGCGCAGCCGAGCGGCAGCGTCACCGGCATGATTTACCAGATTTTTGGTGCAAACGCACCTGCTGCCATCCGTGTCGCGATGTGCGAGTCCAGCCTGAATCCTGGCGCCTACAACTCGATTTCAATCGGCGGCAGCCATGCCAGTGGGCTCTTCCAGATACTCTACCCGAGCACCTGGTCGGGGACCTCCCAAGCAGGAAACTCCCCCTATAACGCTTGGTCAAATATCGTCGCGGCTCACGAGATCTTCGTGCGCGATGGTTATAGCTGGAGAGAGTGGCAGTGCCAGCCCTAGTGTCACCCGGTGTGATAACCTGGTAAAGTAGTTACAACTTCCATGTCTCCCACGCGGACGAGATCCTTTTCAGTGGTCTCACCACTGTTGAAGAAGCCTCCCCAGAAAGCAATTTCGCTTCTCGGGAGGCTACGCTCGTTTTAGTGGGGTCTCTTTATCACCCCCGTCTTCTTTCCAGCACAGTAATCCCAGCTTTGCATTTCTGCGTAAGTCTGAGTTGATGATGCCCTGGTACAATAGGGCCAGGAAGAGTTGTTACGGTGTTCCTGAAAGGAGCGAAGTATGGCGACAACGTTTAGTTTTGACCCTGATCGTGTGGCTTATTTTGAGGCGAATGGCTGGCGTGCATACTATGATCGCAAGTGGCTGAAGATGCTGCGCTTGCTTGTAGGGCTCTGCCAGGAACAGTTTCGCATCCCCTTTCCAATGTCGCTGCTGGCGGCATACTACACTACACGAGCCTCGCTGGCCTGGGTTCCCGTGGATCATGACGAGCAGAAAGTGCTGGCATTTCTTGAGAAGTTCTATCGCCTGGCGCGGCGCTATTCCAGCTTGAAATTCGATCCAACACGCGTGGCTGACCTGGAGCTGCGGTATTTTGACGTTCATCGCCAACTGGTGGATGTGGCAGACAAGAGCAGGTTTGTACAGGCACTGGTTGATTTACATGCCGCCATTTTTAGCCTTTCGCCTGAACAGGTGCGCGCATCGGCCGAGTGGCGCGCCCTGGCCGCCAGTACCGTCGACCTGATCACCGGCAAAAAGTCGACTGATGTCGCAGGAGATTGGGCCAGGCTCGAAGAGTACCTGCGTCGCTGCTATCATTCTATCCAGGTGCAGCTCAACGCCGCGTAGCCAGTTAGTACTTTTCTTGTGATGCTTACTAGGTGCAGCCAACCTCCAAGCAGGAGCAGAAACGATCTACCAGAATGGGATCAAACTGCGTCCCTGCGCACCTGCGCAGTTCCTCCAACGCCTGGGCAGGCGTGCATGTAGTTATATAAGGGCGGTGCGAAGTCATCACCTCAAATGCATCGGCAATCGCTATCACGCGTGCTCCGAAGGGAATAGCCTCACCTCGCAAACCAGCAGGGTAGCCCTGACCATCCCAGCGCTCATGGTGATGGCGGACTATTGGGACCGCCCGCTCGAGCATCTTGACCTGGCTAATAATCTGTGCACCGCGTGCAGCGTGTTGCTTGATATCCTCGAATTCTTGCCTTGTCAGATAGGATGCTTTCTGTAACAGGTCGTTGTCGATACTGATCTTGCCAAGATCATGGAACAGGCCTGCCAGTTCAATCGTAACAGCATCTTCTTGAGGCAGGCGCAGGGCCTGGGCCAGGCGATGGGTAAACTGTTGTACACGGCATGAATGCTCATAAAGCTGGGGATCTTTTACTTTCAAGGTCAGGATGAGGGTGGAGAGGGCCGCAGAAAACTCTTGCTGCAACTCGTGTTGTAGCGTTTCTTCATTTCTCTCAAGACCGTGCTGGCAGGGGATCATTTCGTATAAAGAATGTAGTTCTACGAATGGCGGGCATTCAAGCTCGTACGTATTTACTTGAGCAGCTAAGGGCTGGATACCCATGGAATCCTCTTTCTCATCCAACGTATAACGTGGTGCAGACTTACTTTTATTCTACCAAATATACGTTTAGAAACGCTAAAAAGAGCCAAATCGGGTCTGTGCAAGCAATAGTCTCGACAATGCTAAGGCGCATATGGTAAGATGGTAGCCGATATTTAAGTCCCACGAGCCTAGAGAGAACCCATGCAGGCCTTGTTGCTGGCGACGACCAACCGCCATAAGCTTGAAGAGTATCGCGCTATCTTTTCGGATTTACCTTTTACGTTGCTGTCGCTGTACGATGTCCAGCTGGATATACAGGTTGAGGAGACTGGAACTACCTTTGCAGAAAACGCGGAACTGAAGGCTCGGGCCTACGCCCAGGCCTCGGGTATGATCGCTCTTGCTGATGACTCCGGCCTGGAGATAGATGCACTTGGTGGCGCTCCAGGAGTTTATTCAGCTCGTTTTGCCGGTCCAGAAACATCCTATGAAGAGCGTTTTCGCCTGATCCTGGAGCGCCTGGGAGGGCTTTCAATAGAGCAGCGGACTGCTCGTTTTCGCTGCGCCATTGCTATAGCTGAACCTGCCGGATACTGCCGCGTGGTGGAGGGCGTTATCGAGGGAGTAATTGCCGCTAGCCCGCGCGGGGATCACGGGTTCGGCTATGATCCTATCTTCCTGGTACCTGAGCTGGGGAAGACGACCGCAGAGGTAGCGCCTGAGCAGAAGAATCGTATCAGCCATCGAGGACGTGCTGCACAAAAGGCCCGTGTTCTACTCGCAAACTGGCCTGCGTCTCCACCCACTTCCTCCACATACCTATAGGGGAAACCGTACCAGAGCAATTGAGAGAGACACAAGGAACTGTTATGGCAAAGAAGCCACCTATTCGCGTGGCGCTTGACCTGGAAACTACAGGTCTGCATGCAGAACAAGATACGATCCTTGAGATTGCAGCGATCAAGTTCCAGGGGGAGACAGTACTCAACAGGTTTGAGACGCTGGTTGCGCCGGGACGCTCTATACCGTACCGGGTGCAGCGCCTCACCGGTATAACGCCGCAGCAGTTGGTAGGTGCTCCATTGTTTGAGTCGATTGCCAGTCAGTTAAAGCTCTTTCTTGGCGATCTCCCCATCGTTGGTCACAGTATCCCTTTCGATGTCAGCTTCCTGCGCCGCCGTGGCCTGGTGCGTACTAATCCACTCATAGATACATTCGAACTGGCCACAGTACTGCTTCCATCTCTCCCCAGCTACAACCTGGGTCATGTGGCCCAGGCACTGGGTATACCGGTAGCCCCTGGACGGCACCGCGCTATGGTTGATACTATCCTGGCTATGCAGGTATTCCTGGCGCTGCATCACCGCTTAGAAGCGGTTGACCTGTCGCTCCTCAAAGATTTAGCAAGCCTGGATGCCCCGCGCAGCTGGCCGCTGCTCACTTTCTTTCGCCAGGAACTTTATAGCCGGCAAGAACAGGATGGCCTGCGTGGGAAACCCATGCGTGGCAGCCTGGGCGACCGCTTTGCCGCGCAGTTGGGAATGGACCCGCGTATCCTATCCTTTGCTATAGCGCGCGAAAGCGAGCCACAAAGCCCCCAGGTGACCGTAGCTGCTGACCAGTCGGCCACTGCTCTAGAGACGCTTGAGCGCGTGCAGACGCTTACAGAAGTGACGCCCGAGCGAGAAGAGAAACCAGGTTCCACAGGATACCGGGCGGCTCATATAGCAGTGCACGAAGCGCTGGAGCGGCAAACTTCATTATTGCTGGAAGTGACCGTTGGAGGCAATGATTACACCCCTGCCTTGTTACCTGCCCTGGAATGGCTGGCAGAGGCCTCTGCCAGCCCGCATACCTCCACATCAACAAAGCGACTTGTCATTGTCTGTGCCAATCAGCAGGGAGCACGCCGCCTGTTAGAGCGTGTGCTGCCGCGCCTGCAAGCATCGCTCAAGAGCCATTTGCCTGTAGCGTACCTGGCTGAACGTGGTGGCTACCTGTGTGTTCATCGCTGGTTTGGCTCGGCACTGCGGCGCACAAGTGGTGAATTGACCGCCGAGCAGGCTCGTGGACTTGCCAAGCTTGGCCTGTGGGCACAGCAAACCCTGACAGGCGAACGTTCTGAGCTGACGATTTTGCCACAAGAGATTGCTGCGTGGGAACGCATCAACTCCGGTGTCGAGCGTGTACCCCTGGCCGATGGGCGCGCTGAAATACCCTACCAGCGCTGTCTCTACCGGCAAAAAGGCTACTGCTTTGTCGGCAGAGCCGAGGAACGTGTCAGAGCGGCTGCAATTGTGGTTACTACCTATACTGGCCTATTTGATGACCTCACCCAGCCTCATTCTCTGCTGGCTTCCATCAAGCATCGCCTGCTGTTAGATGCCGATCTCCTGGAAGAAGAGCACGCCAGGTGGAGCAGCGCCGAACTCGATAAGGCACAACTACTGGGTATCCTCAATACTATCGGAACTGAACTGCCGGATGGTCGTTACCAGGGTCTGCTGGCGCTCGGCGCTCCCGCTTTACGTGAAAATGGGCCGGGCGGCCTCTCAGCTACGCCGACTGTGAGCAAGGTTGAACTGGATAGTCGTATGCTTGCCTGGTTTCAAGCGCTGCAGCAGGCACGCAAAGCCGTAGGTAACTTCTTCAACATCTTGAACCACCTCCTGGAAGAGTTTCAGCAGCAGGGATCGCATAATAGTGGACGAGATAGGGGTAGAGGCGATCTGGCAGGTCGTTCACCCGGAGGACGCAGCAGCGAGCGCACAGATCAACCGTTACGCCTGGTTGGCAATGTGCGCAGCCTGGGCATCTGGACGGATGTTGAGCGGGCGTGGCAGCAGACGGCACAGCGCCTCCAGGCGATAATAGATCTTGTGCATGAGGCGGAGAGAATCATGCTCACCGCCCAGCGTAGCCGCCACCGGCTCGACCTGGGGAGCGGAGAAGATAACTCGCTGGCATGGGAGCTGGCTGCCATCGCTCAACGCTTGCTGCAACAAAAACATCTCGGCCAGCAGGCTATTGCCCTGGGAGACGGAGAGATGGTCTACTGGCTGCGAATGCCGCCTCCATTGCCACCTCCTTCACAACAAATGGCGCAAAGGCGCACTATCGAAGCTATAGCCCCAGCGCCTCAAATAGACGAGAATGTACCCGTCCTTCATGCTCAAGACGTGCAGACAGCGGCCTTTTTGAAGCGACTCGTCTTGAGCCCGGATACGAGCACTATTTTCGCTGGAACAGCCCTCTCGGTAGAAGGCAACTTTTCGTTCTGGCGCGGGCGCCTCGGGTTGGAGCCTGACGCCTGCCCGGCTCTTTCCGTAATCAGTGAATATCACGAACAAACATTGATCTACCTGCCCAATGATATACCGGAGCCCAATGCGCCGCAGTACCAGCGCTATCTTGACGAGGCAATTGTGGAGCTTGCAACGGCGCTGGATGGTCAGCTCGTCGGACTCTTTACTTCGCACGCGTCTCTGCGTAGTTCTTATTCTGCCGTTAAACCAATATTAGAAGCGCGGGGCATATTAATTCTGGCTCACGGCATCGATGGTTCGCCGCGCCAGCTCTGGAACGCGTTCCAGGAGCAGGAACGCATAGTATTGCTCGGTACCGGCAGCTTCTGGGATGGTGTAGATGAAATTACCCGCGCCCCGGCGTGCGTCCTAATTGCTCGCCTTCCCATGCCGGTGTTGAATGATCCTCCGGTCGCTGCGCGTACCGAGCATTTCTCCGACCAGCTTCACCAGGTGACGGTGCCAGTCGCTGCCCTGCGCCTGCGCAGGGCGCTCAACCGTGTTGCCTGGAGCGGTTCCAGGCGCAATGCGATTGTCATGTACGATCGCCGCGTCATCTCAAAAGACTATGGTTCTACCATCTTACACACGCTGCCGCGCTGCTCCCAACGGCAAGGTGGAGTATCTCATATGCCTGAAGCAATCCTTGATTGGCTTACCTCCACCGGCTCGTGGGATGAAGAAGTGTCAGGAACCCAATCCCCTTAAGGGGATGGGCTTGTCCAACAGGTTTGGGCGTTCCTGTTCAAAACGCTCTCCCGCAAGGGATGTTCCCGCCTACGGGCGGCATTCTTTCCTCCCGATCACCTGAAGGTGATGGGTATCCAGAACGGAGTTCCTATGAATTCCGAGCACACCGATTTGCAGCTGCTGTGTGGTCGACTGTCCTTACCGGCCTTTTTGCCGGATGCCACGCTGGGCGTTGTGCGCTCGGTCGACAGCGTTGACCTGGAGCAATGCGGCATCCAGGCCGTCGTCATGAATACATTTCACCTCATGCAGCGTCCAGGTTCTTCCACCGTAACTGCGCTGGGCGGGCTGCACAAGATGTGTGGCTGGCAGCGGCCCATCATCACCGACTCGGGTGGGTTTCAAGCCTATTCGCTGATCCGGCAAAACGCCCGCTATGGCTCGCTGACTGACAGGGGCATCACCTTTCAGCCAGATGGCTCCGCGCGTAAGTTTCATCTCACTCCAGAAAAAAGCATCCAGCTACAGCTCAGCTACGATGCCGATGTGGTCATCTGTCTCGACGACTGTACGCATGTAGACGATGCGTTAGCGGTCCAGCAAGAATCGGTGAACAGGACGCTACAGTGGGCCAGGCGCTGCAAGCAGGAATTCCAGCGCGTGCTGCAGCAAAAAAAACTACCACGGGAGCGGCAGCCGCTGTTGTTTGCCGTGATACAGGGTGGAGGATCGCGTGAGCTGCGCCAGCGCTGCGCCGGTGAACTGCTGGAAATAGGCTTCGATGGATTTGGCTTTGGCGGCTGGCCCCTGGATGGCGAGAGGAAGCTGCTGACCGATATCATCGCCTACACGCGCGAACTTGTACCACCGGCGTTTCCGATGCATGCCCTGGGGATAGGCCACCCGGCCAATGTACTGGAGTGCGCCAGGATGGGGTATGGACTCTTCGACAGCGCAATGCCCACGCGAGATGCCCGTCATGGCCGGCTCTACGCATTTACCACGGAGCCGGCTGCCCCGGCTGACAATTGGAGCGAGCCGTGGTTTACCTATGTCTACGTCAACGATGATAAGTCCATCAAGAACGATGCCCCGGTTTCTCGCTTCTGTGATTGTTTATGCTGCTCGCGCTACTCGATAGCCTATCTGCACCACCTGTTCAAAATCAACGATAGCCTTTTCCTGAGGCTGGCGACGATCCATAACCTGCGATTTATGACACAGCTTACAGAAGGATTAAAAGTGGACCAGGATGAGCGACAGGGGACGCAGCCAGTTGGACCAGCTCGTTGACGCTGTCCTGGCAAGCCGCAACTACAAGCACATCAGCCGGGATTTCATCGAGGCTCTTGGTTCACGGGAACTGGCGAAACGATCCAGCCTGAAAGAGGCGATCAAAGCCACCAGGAACAAGCTTCACCAGGTTGGCGGCGCGTACATAGAAGGCGAAGAGCACTATACCTCCTGGATTGGCCCGTTGCAACAGGCCGCTGTAAATGGAGATAACGACCAGCTCAAACGCGCCTGCAAGAGCATTATGGGCTATCATGCCTCCACGCGCGAACGCCTGCCGGTCCTTGAACAGTTCTACCCAACACTGCTGGCTGATCTACCGCCTATTCGCAGCGTGATCGATGTTGCCTGCGGCCTGCACCCGCTTGCCATCCCCTGGATGCCCCTGGAGCAGGATGTGCAGTACTATGCCTACGATATCTACCAGGACATGGCAGATTTCTTAAATGAGTTCATGGGTCTCATTCACGTGCCGGGATATGCCCAGGCTCGAGATGTGTTACAATACTCTCCCGCCTTCAAAGTCGACCTGGCCTTTATGCTCAAGGCTATACCCTGTCTCGAACAGGTAGACAAAAACGCCGGGCTGCGGCTGCTGGATACCATCAACGCTGACCACCTGCTCGTCTCCTTCCCGGTACACTCCCTCGGAGGTAGGAAGAAGGGGATGGCTGCGAACTACGAGGCAAGGTTTCACGAACTGGTGAGACATAAAAACTGGCTCATCGAGCGCTTTGAGTTTCCTACGGAGCTGATATTTCGTATAGCCAAAAGAAATTCGCAAAATCACCATTAGCAGTCAGTATGATTAAAATGAGGAACGACTTCTTGAGCCAACAGCTGCATCGAGCGGCGAACGTATTCCGGCTCCATCCCGCCGAAATCCACCCAGAAAACAAAATGCCTGTTATCCACGCCGGCCTGGTAGCGCTCAATCAAGCGGATCAGGTCGCCAGGCGTGCCAAACCACAATTGATCTCGCTCTTCAAGGCGCTGCACAATATGATGACCGTCAGCATCGTGATGCTGGTGAACGAGATAGCACTGCAAGGCATCTACAGCCACCTGCTGGGCCTCCACTCGCGTTGGGGCGACACACGTATAAAAGATGAGCGGGATTTCGTAGCGGTCAGCATCGCCTCCTGCTGCCAAGTAATGATACCGGTATTCTTCCGCCAGGTTCGCCAGTGTTTGCAGGCTATCAGCCGTCAGGTGGGGCAGGTTAATAATATGCTGGGCAGCCTGGCCTCGTAAAGCGAATGACTCTTTCCTCACAGTTGAGAACCAGTAGCGGGGAAGGGGCTTCTGCACCGGCAGCACATTGAGCCTCGCCCCGTCAATGTGGTAATAGCGACCCTGAAAGGTCACAGCTTCTCCACGCCAGGCTCGCTGGATAATCTCCCAGCTTTCCTCGAAACGGTCTCGACTCTCTTCGCGGCTCTGCCCAAAAGCGGCGTACTCGTGGTCGAAACTTCCTCGCCCGATGCCCAGACCCAATCGTCCCTGGCTGAGTAGATCTACCAGAGCATAATCCTCGGCAATTAGCAGCGGATGGCGCAGAGAAAGGTTGGCAACAGCCGTATTCAGGCCGATGCGCCTGGTACGCTGGGCTGCCGCGGCCAGCAGGATGGCCGGATTCGGGCAGATCAATGCATGGTGTGGGGTGAGGTGTCCGTGATGTTCACCGATCCAATAGGCGTCGAAACCGAGTTGCTCGGCGTAAACAATCTGATCAAGAAGTTGCTCATAACGTGCACGGAGTGTGCACGAACCATCTTCGTAATAATCGAGCACCGAGAACAGGCTAAATTGCATCATGATTTTCTTTCTTCTGCTGAGGTAGAATTTCCGTCAAGTTATGGCTGGCTTCTGCACCGTAATCCATGCCGTAGACCTCCTTGAGGCGAGCGATTTGCTGGAGCGTCTGAGCACTGAAGGGAGATTTGCTCTCAAAAGCATGGAGCACGATGCCCTCAAGCAGATCGCCTAGCGAAATATCCAGGTACTCAGCCAGCGCTTTCAGCACCTTGACCATGCGCTTCTCCATCCTCACGCCGGTTTGAACTCGTTCGACCACCAGGTCTTTGCCTGGTCCCTTCATAGCTTCGTCTGACTTGCTCATGTTTCACTCCATTAGCAATTCGGAACAACATTATTATTGTTATTTATGTACCAATTTACCTTTATAACATTGTATCAAATTTTTATGAGAAAAGCAAGTCGGGCTTTGGACGGCATCCTTCAAGCCTACCGCAATAGAAATTGGCTGGTCACATACCGATCGCCCATGTTGTATAGTAGGGATAGAGCCGGAAAATAGAGCCAGTAGCGAAAGGATGGCACATGACACTCAAGCCGCTTCCAGATGTTGAAGAGCCTCGTAACCTGCGCGTTGTGTATGGCGCATGCCCGCACGACTGCCCCGACTGCTGCGCGCTGGAGACGCAGGTAGATGAGCATGGGCAGGCCGTCAGCGTGCGCGGGCGCGCCGATCACCCGGTGACGCGCGGCTGGCTGTGTGCCAAAGTCAATCGCTACCTGGATCGCGTCTATCATCCTGAGAGACTACTCTATCCCATGCGGCGTGTTGGCCCCAAAGGCAGCGGCGCGTTTGAACGCATTTCGTGGGACGAGGCCATCGCGGAAATCACGGGACGCTGGCGTGACATCGTTGCTCAGCATGGCGCGCAGTGCATCCTGCCGTACAGCTACGCGGGAACTCTCGGGCTGGTGAACGGCACGGTCACTGATAGTCGCTTCTGGAATCGCCTGGGGGCCTGCCGCCTGGAGCGAGCCATCTGTGGTCATGCAGCTGAAGAGGCAGTATTGCTTACTATCGGGGGACGGCTGGCTCCGTCACCGGAGATGCTCGTCCACAGCAAGCTGGTACTCATCTGGGGCAGTAATCCTGCCAGCACCGCGCCGCATGTCATGCCTTTCTTACGCGAGGCGCAGCGCAGGGGCACGCGTATCATCGTCATCGATCCTATTCGCACGCTGACGGCGCGCTCTGCAGATCAGCATATACAGCCTTTTCCAGGTACGGATGCCGCGCTCGCGTTAGCCATGATGCACGTCATAGTCACAGAAGGCCTGCACCGGCCCGACTGGATTGCGGCTCATACGATCGGCTGGGAGCATCTGCGGGAACGCGTCATGCAGTTTCCGCCGGAACGAGCGGCACAGATCACGGGTCTCATGGTCGAGACTATCAACGATCTCGCGCGCAGCTACGCTGTCACCACACCTGCTCTGCTGCGCGTGACCGATGGCATCAACCGCCATACCAACGGGGGCCAGACGGTGCGTACTCTTGCCTGTCTCCCGGCCATCACGGGACAGTACGGCCTGCCCGGCGGCGGGTTTATGTACAGTACGAGCGACTGGCTGAAATGGGATGCAGCGTCAGTGACGCATCGACACGATCCTGCCTGCCCACCTGCGCCGCGCACCTTGAACATGAATCGCCTGGGAGCCATCCTCACGGGTGAGGCCGATCCGCCGGTCTACTCGCTCTACGTCTATAACGCCAACCCGGTAGCTTCCACACCCAACGCGGGCAAGATCGTTGAAGGGCTGATGCGCAGCGACCTGTTCACGGTCGTGCATGAACTTTTCGAGACCGATACAGCGCGTTATGCCGATATCTTACTCCCCGCCACCAGTCAGCTCGAGCACGTGGACCTGCACAAACCGTATGGTCATCTCTCCCTGCAATACAACACGCCTGCAATCGCTCCACGCGGCGAGGCGCGCAGCAACTGGGATGTCATGCGCGCGCTGGCCGCTGGCATGGGCTACAGCGAACCCTGGCTGCAAGCCGATGCGACTGAAGTTATTCACGAGATACTGGA
>WNGM01002139.1_pt1 | contig 20241 bp, 13 predicted proteins | sample 5400571 | NCBI WGS metagenome assembly WNGM01 (sample SAMN13153378, study PRJNA577476) | soil metagenome | isolation source: 100 cm soil or saprolite under Garry oak tree replicate 2 | place: USA:California | collected 2016-06-15 | reverse complement strand
TCCGCGAGGCGCTGGCCGGGATCGGCCACGATGCCGTGTAAGAGGGTCAGGAAATGCTGCTCGATGCGACCCATAGTAGTGGCATCAAACAGATCCACATTGTAGCGCAGGTCGGCAGAGAGCAGGCCATTTACATCCACCATTCTTAGCGTCAGATCAAAAGGAGCTCCCTGTTGTCCATAGATAAAGGGTTCCAGCCTGAGCCTCTCCTGGGCCAACCTGGCTGCAGTTTGGCCCTCTCCAGAGCGCGACGCTTCCCAGGGTTCGCGTGACCTATCTAAAACAAATAAGGTCTGGAATAACGGCGAGTAGCTGGCGTCACGCCTCGGTTGAAGGCGCTCTACAAGGAGAGGAAACGGATAGTCTTGATGGTCCAGCGCGCCAATGACCGTCTGACGGACGCGGCCCAGCAGTTCTTTGAAGGTGGGATTGCCAGAGAGGTTTGCGCGCAACACAACGGGGTTAGCTACATAGCCCACGATTTTTTCCAGCTCGGCTCGACTGCGGCCCAGTGTAGTAGTTCCTATGAGGATATCGTCTTGATCAGTATAGCGATAAAGCAGTGTCTGAAATGCGGCTAGCAGGATAGTATAAAGGGTGGTCTTCTCAGCGTTTGCCAGCGCTTTGAGTTGTTTAGATAATTCCTCACCGAGCTCAAAGGTGCATGAGGCACCACGATAGGTCTGTACTGACGGTCGAGGTCGATCGAGGGGCAGGTTGAGCATTGGCAGCTCGCCGGACAGCTCGTGCTGCCAGTATGTCCAGTGGCGCTCCCCTTCAGGGCCAGCTAACATGTCAGCTTGCCAGCGTACAAAGTCCGTGTATTGCGGCACCTGCGCTGGAAGCGGAGCCTCCACGCCTGCTCTTTCTGCGGCATAGAGCAGGCAGAGTTCATCAATGAGTATATCCAGCGACCAGAAGTCGACAGCGATGTGGTGGACGGTCAATGACAGGATGTCATCCTGCGCGGCTTGCCGGAAGACCTTGATGCGCAGCACGGGTCCTCGTTCCAGGTCAAAAGGGCGATCACCTTCTTCGAGGAGTTGCTGATTTAGTTGCTCCCGACTCCAGGATGAAGCATCGATGACTTCCACACGCAGCTTGTAGTCGGGATGAACGCGTTGAACAGGCTCGCCATCACGCATGGTGTAGGTCGCGGTCAGGAGAGGATGGCGCTCAAGCAGGGCTTGTACCGCACGCTGCAAGCTCGGAATGTCCAGCGAGGAGCGGACGTGCGCCGCATACAAAAGGTTGTAGGCCGGGCTCTCTGAAGCCAACCGGTACAGGAACCATAAGGCCCGCTGACCATGAGAAAGGGGAGACCAGCCTATAGTAGTGGAAGTGTGTCCATTCGTGGCCTCTCCTCCCCCCGCTCCCTTTGCTTTTTTACGTAGTAGTTCTGCCAGCAGCGTTCGCTTTTCCTCACGAGAAAGATCAGAAACTTTTTTGTGGGTATCGCTCATTAATTAATCGGACTCCTTTTGTGACATCTGGCTGAGCAATGAGTCTACTTCCTCATCCGAGAGCTGATCGAGATCTGCCAGCAATTGTTCAGCAGCTTGCCGGCTAAGGCCATCTCCGTTGCTTATCTTGACGCGACCATCCACTTGTGTACCTGACGGGATAAGAGGTATCAACGGTGTAGAAGCACTTATTACTAACTGATCGAGTAACTGGGCAGAGAATTGAGCAATACCAGGCTCCTGGAGAAAAATCGTTATGGGAACTTGCACGCCCAGCTCCTCTTCAATCCAGTTCTTCAGTTCCATAGCCATCAAGGAATCGAGTCCCAGGCTGCTGAGAGACTGCTCCGTATCCAGCTTTGAAGGAGAAAGCTTCAGTACGGTGGCTACTTTTTCGCGTATGTAGTCTTCAAGTAAATGCTGGCGCTCCGCCGGTTGAGCTAAAAGGAGCCCCTCGCGGATATGCCTGCCGTTGCTTTTCGGAGCAGCGGTAGCTGTGGTATCTACAGTATCCCCGGTATTGGCAACATGCATGGTAGCGCCAGCCGACAGGACATTGGAAGTTGCAGCTAAATGCCGGGCAAGAGCTTCGATAGTCGGGTATTCATAGACCAACGTTGGAGAAAGTTCGCGTCCGAGCCAACCGGCTAAGTTTTCAGCCAGGTTTACTGCTTGAACCGAGTCCATGCCGTAGCGGGTCAGAGGCTCCCGAACATCTATTTTAGAAGGCTCAATTTTCAAGTGTTCAGCAATATGGGAGACCAGCCAGGCTTGAATGTCTTCCGCTGTTCTGGCTTCGGCATAGAGAGCATCCTCAGGCTCTGCAATTTGAACCTGGCTATCTTCAAGCGTCCACTCTCCAACCACATCCAGGTTTCGAGCCAGGAATGCCTCCCGGGAGGCTCTCCGTTGGAGCTTACCACTTGAAGTCTTGGGAATGCTACTCATTTTAATGAGGACTACTGCGTAGACTTGCAGTTCGTGATGTTCGGCCACTGCCTGGCGGATGGCCTCAACCACCTCATCTACATTCAAATTCCTGTATTGCCGCTCGACTTCATAGACAATCACCAGCCGCTCTTCACCTGATACGTCTACTGAAAACGCCACGCCACAGTCGGATCGTAGAGCTGGATGGGATTGCTCCACCGTCAGCTCGATGTCCTGGGGATAATGGTTGCGACCCCGGATGATGATCAGGTCTTTGAGGCGACCCGTCACGAAGAGTTCGCCGTCCTGCAAAAATCCCAGGTCTCCTGTGCGCAGGAATGGGCCTCCTGCGCTGTTCGCCAGGTATGCCCGGAAAGTGTGCTCGGTTTCTGCGGGTTTCTGCCAGTACCCCTGGGCGATGCTCGGACCGGAGACCCAGACCTCTCCTACTTGATCAGGCAAGCATGAGGTCAAGGATTCTGGATCGACAATGACAATCCTCTGGCTGGCCGGTGCCTGACCAGAACCTACGAGTGTGCGCAAACCTTCATTTTCATTGAAGGCTTCAGCGCTGGCTGGGACAACCAGGTTTTGTGCAAGCGGCACGGTCTGGAATGTTTTAACGACTGGGAGAGCAGTTCTTTGTCCGCCGGCAACCATGAGGCTGGCCTCCGCGAGGCCATAGCAAGGATAAAAAGACTCACGGCGGAAGCCACAGGGTGCAAAGGCTTCAACAAAGCGCTCCAGGGTTTCCGGGCGTACAGGCTCAGCTCCATTAACGGCAATAGTCCAACTGCTGAGATCGAGTGTAGCTTTCTGCTCAGGAGTAATTTTACGGACGCAGAGGTCATAGGCGAAGTTAGGTCCGGCGCTGATGGTAGCCCTGGTGTTAGAGATGGCCTGTAACCAGCGGATGGGACGCTGCAGGAAGGCGACCGGTGACATGATCGTGCTCTCAACGCCAGCGTATACGGTGCCGAGTATCATGCCAATGAGCCCCATATCGTGATAAGGCGGTAACCAGGTCACACCTCGAACCTCAGATGTGATCTCAAAATAGCGCTGGATGAGCGTCAAATTGTGCAGGAGGTTGCCATGCGTGAGCATGACTCCTTTCGGCATCCCTGTAGATCCAGAGGTGTACTGCAGAAAGGCGAGCGTGTTGCTCTCAACGGTAGGATCGCGCCACACCTCTGCCAGGTCGTTAGCGATATCGTCGGTGGTGATCAGCGGTATTCCCTGTAGTTCCTGGGCCTGCGCAAACAAACTCTCAACCATTGATGAGAGCGATGAGATGGTGAGTACGACTGACGGTTGGACATCATCCATGATGCTTCGTAACTTGGCCAGACTGCGTTTGGTGCGCGTTTGCGGAGGATACGTGGGAACGGCAATAACCCCGGCATAGAGACAGCCGAAAAAGGCGACTATAAACTCCAAGTCTGCGGGATAGACTAACATAGCACGCGACCCGCGTTCCACACGCTGTTGAAGCACTGCAGCAATGGCGCGAGCGCGGCGGTCTAATTCACCATAAGTAAGATGAGCCCCCTCTACTTCTCCATCGATCAGGAAAGTGTATACCCTGTTCTCAGGCTGTTGTAGTGCTCTTTGATAAAGGAGGTCTACTAGCGTAGTAGCCTCAGAAGGCACGTCTAAATCGTAATTGCTCAATGGTTGATGCTATCTCTGGTTAAGATTAATTAAAAGGTTTGGTGTGAAATAGGTGAGACTTAACACGAATAATTGAGCCTCACCTATTTCACACCAAACCTTTAATGTGCATTGCATCAATCTTAACCAGCCCCCGGGAAAAATAAACTGAAAATTACACACCGACTACTTGGCAAGTAGTATATATTACTGATAGACGCTTGTCAATAACCGTCCTTTGCCGGCCCTTTCCCTGCTAGGGATGATTGCGTGCTGTGACACGCTGCCAGAGGGCTTGAAATGCTGAGCCATAGATGCGTGGATAGGGCAAAGAAGCTGCTGTCCATGGCAATGATGGGCGTCTCCAGGAGAGTGCGCTGCAGGACTTGACGGCCTCCTGGCGATGCAAAGAGGCTGTAAAGCATGCCAACATCGGCATCGGATTTCATACTGTCAAGGACCAGGCGCAGCCAGTCTTCAATGCGGAGGTAATGCCCCAGGCGGCCCGCCTGTGATAGATTGCGCAAATAGGCTTTGATGGCGCCACGCTCGCCGTTTAATACGTCATTTGCCACGGCATGGGCCGCCAGTCGCCCGCTGATAAGAGCCGGGTAGATCCCTCCACCTGTTGCCGCACCACACAGCCCGGCTGCATCCCCAAGAAGCAACGCCCGTCCCCGGCTATCGTCACGATAGACATGTCGCAAGCGGCCCCCCGTCGGGATGATGCCGGCTTTGCGCTCCACGACGTGCATCTGGCTGAGGTCCGCTACCTCCTTGAAAAGTGCCTGTGCCGCGCGCAGTGAGGTAGTCGGATTAAAGGCACGGGGATGGCCGGCCACACCCAGCGCGACAATATCACCATGCGGAGCCAGCCACATACAATAGCCAGGAGCCAGCTGCTGGCCCATTACGAGGTAGAAGGTCTCGCGGTCTAAGGCAACGCCTTCTAGCAGCCATTCCGCTCCGGCCAGAAAACGGGTATTCTGATCCAGTTCCAGGCACTGCGCTACTCGCGAGCGGGTGCCATCCGCGCCAATAAGGAAGCGCGTGTAGAGGGTATCGCTTTCCCTGGGTGCAGTTGACGCTCCCAGTGTCACACGCATCACGCCGTCCTGTTCGCGTGCCGCGTCAAGGAACATGGCACCACAACGGACAGTTGCGCCGCGCTCCTCAGCCTGTTCTGCCATCCAACGCAGCATGCCCGGCACATTTACCATGTAGAAGCGATAGGCACGCGTGCTGACCTTGATAGGTGGATGGTCGGGAGGCTGAAGCTGGATACGGCGGACAGCGTTCATGAGATAGCGAGCGGGCACATCGATGATGTCGAGCACATCACTGAAGAGAACGCCTGTAGTGCGAACCACTCCGCCGACCTCGGCATCCCGCTCCAGCACAAGCACCCGCATGCCGAGAGCGGCGGCGACGCTGGCGAAACTGAGACCGGCAAAACTGGCCCCCACGACAATCACATCGTAGATATCCCTCTTCTGGTCAGGTGAGGAAGGCATGCATCGTTCCTTTTCTACACCGGCATTCTATATGCCCATTGGCAATAAAGCACGAACAATCATGCTGCATTATAAGTTGTTTCTCGGTGCCATTGCAAAAATGGACGATTGATCCCTTGCAGGACCCTCGAGCGGAGCGAACCTCATGCAAGCCACGCCTTTGTGCAGAAGCTGCTGCCTCTACGTCTTCTAAAAACTGCGTCTCTCAACGTTAACCACTTAGTTGACCAGGAATACCGAGTATAAAGGAGAAACTCACCATGCCCATTGGAGATGGAATCCGCAGAAATGTCGCCACTATTTCCCAGGCTGAAAGAAATAGGCTGCGTGACGCTATTATTGCCTTACACCATCGTTTCTACCCGGGTGGTAGAAACGATACCCCTGTTGGTGGTGTGAGCTATTGGTTTAAACAGGACGAAATCCACGCCCACACCCACGTCCACGGCTGCCCAGCATTCTTGCCGTGGCATCGTGAACTGATTAACCGATTCGAGGCCCTGCTGCGCGAGGTTGACCCGATGCTATCCTTGCATTACTGGGACTGGACGACGGACCCGCACAGTCTGTTCACCCTCGATTTCATGGGCAATGCCAACGGTGATGCTGGTGATCCCTGGTTGTCGGCAGGCTTCTACGTCCCAGGTGCCACCCCCTACCGCTCAGACAACGCATTCGACCCGAGCAACAACCCATTCGATCCCCCACGTGACCTGACCAGGTTCGTCGGTGCAGGTGCAGCGAACACCCCGACTCAAGACTCCGCCACTGTCAATGCAGCCACCTTCCCGGACATGGACATTCTTCTGACCGGAGAACACAACGCGGCGCATGGATTCATCAACGGGACGATTGGTAACGCACATACCTCTTTCCGGGACCCCTTCGTCTTCCTGCTGCACTCTAACGTTGATCAGCTCTTCGCAACCTGGCAACGGCAGCCTGGACAGGAGTGGCGGCTGGACCCCAACCAGGTCTACGGAACAGATGCTAGCTCGCAGGGCAGTGGCGATGTACAGAGTGGTGACCCTTTCTGGGGCATCCTCAGTCCTCTGGAACCCTGGGCAGGAGTAGGAGCACAAACGGCGGCAACCGGAATTGTCGCGAACGTCCAGGCCACAAGGCCCTGGGCTCCCCCTGAAAATGAGCAAGTGGTGAAGGACTCAAAGCATCCCACCGTGGTTGCTCCACCGGACTATGATACCTTCACGCGGGTACACCTCCCGACAAAAAACAGCAGCTTCATGACCCAGGGCAGGTTTGGCAGTAGAGGAAACTTTGAGATGGTGGTGCCGAGGTCATCTGGCGGCCTTGCCCACTTCTGGCGGGTGAATGATGATCCCAGTCTCCCCTGGAACGGGCCACGGCCTTTCGGCTCAAGCGATACCTACGCCGCCGTCACTCTCATCCAGAGCAACTTCACCAGTTTAGGGCACGGGGCAGGAAACTTGGAGGTAGTTGCGCGGACAGGGAACCGTCTAGACTTTTACTGGCGCGAGGACGCAGCACCGTTTACCTGGCACGCTGGGACGATTGCCTTGGAAAGTGGAGTAATCGGTAATCCGGCACTTACCCAGAGCAACTTTGGGGTGATGGGCAATTTCGAGATGGTGGTACCCCTGGCAACGGGTGGTCTTGCCCACTTCTGGCGAAACAATGATGCGCCAGGTCTTCCCTGGAGCGCGCCGGTCCCCTTCGGCTCAAGCGACACCTATGACGCCGTCGCTCTCATTCAGAGCAACTTCAGTAGCTCGGGCTATGGCCCCGGCAACCTGGAGCTGGTTGCCCGCAGTGGGAACCGCCTGGACTTCTACTGGCGCGAGGACGCAGCGCCGTTTACCTGGCATGGGCCCCAGACCATTGCAACTATATGAACTTGTAAGGTGCTCGTTCCGAGCACCCAAATGCTTACCATGGCCTGCCTGATGCGCCTCGCCGGCGCGAGCGCCGGCGAGGTTGCGGCGCTAGGGTTCTCTTAACGGGGTCACTAGTAAAAAACCACCTTTTCAGGCGTCTACCTTACGGATGGAGATATATTCTACTTTTTGAAGGAGCACTGCATTGATTTCCACCTGTCGCTATGGCACTATGTGAGCACATACACATATAGCAAAGGAGAAGCTGTTATGGCAAAGGAAGATGCGCTCATCGCTATCGATGCTGAAGCGGTGGAGGCAGCACGTGCAGCGGCTCTTCCCGAAGCGCACCTCTTACTGCTTGTCGAGACATTTGAGGCGCTGGCGGACCCGACACGCGCTCGCATCCTTTATGCGCTGATACAACAACCCTTATGCGTACGCGATCTCGCCATTCTCGTGGGAATTTCCGAGTCTGGAGTCTCGCACCAGCTCCGCTTTTTACGGGATCGTCGCCTGGTCAAACCGCGGCGTGAAGGCAATATCATCTACTACGTAGTAGATGATCACCACGTGGCGGCCCTCTTCCAGGAAGCAGATTACCACATCGACCATGTGCGGCAAGGGCTCGGCGATCATCCCTATCCGTAAAGCTTCTCACATGCGTGTTGCCCACGTGAACCGGGCTGCACGCCTCTTTTTTCGGCACCTATTTGACTACTTGAACATATATACAGTGAAAGGAGGCCATATGGCTTCGTCATCTTCTGCTCTGGTGCGTTTTCAGAGCGCGTGTGTGACCTGTGTGCGTGGAGGGCGGCGGTTCGTCGGACGCTACCGTGATTTTCTTCTCAACCCAGGCACACTCTTCACACTGGCAAGTCTCCTGCTGTTGATTACCGCCACCATTCAAACACCCGATGGGCTCGTCAACTCCAATCACGCACACACCTGGCTCTATCTGGCGGCAGCTCTGGTTGGCTCTGTCTACATCTGGTGGTCAGCCATCCAGGGCATTCGCGAGCGCGATTTTACGGCGGATATTCCGGTCTCGTTTGCGACGGCAACGGCGCTCATCATCGGCCAGTATTCCGCCGCCGCTGTCGTCGCCGTCCTCTTGCTCCTGGGTGGGATGCTGGAAGAGTTCGTCTCCGCTCGTGCGGGCAATGCCCTGGACGAGCTTTCAAAGCTTCTCCCGGATCGGGTGACCCTCAGGCGTGACGGGGAGGATCGCGTAGTTCCCCTGGAGGAGGTGCAAAACGGAGATCTGGTGCTGATCCGCTCCGGAGATCGCATCCCGGTTGATGGCGTAGTTGCCCTGGGAACAGCTTCGATAAATCAAGCCGCCATTACTGGCGAAAGCCTGGCGGTTGAGAAACAGCCGGGCGATACCGTCTTTGCGGGAACGCTCAATGAACTGGGAGCACTCGAGGTGCGTACAACCAAAGTGGGAGAGGAAACCACGCTTGGCCAGATTCGCCGCATGGTTGCGGAAGCCCAGGAGCAGAAAGCCCCGATTGAGCGTATTCTCAACCGCTACGCCAAGTTCTACACGCCCGCCGCGCTCATCCTGGGGGCATTGGTCTGGTGGTGGAGTGGGGATATCCTGCGCGCCATTACCATCCTCATTGTGTTCTGTCCCTGTGTGATGGTGCTTGCCACGCCAACAGCGCTGGTCGCCTCCATTGGCAATGCCGCCTTGCGGGGCAGCCTGGTGAAGAAAGGCGCAACCATCGAGGCGATGGCGAAAGTCACCACGGTGGCTTTTGACAAGACCGGCACCCTCACCTTTGGGCAGCCCAGGCTCACCACCATACAGCCTCTCGGGCCAATGACTGAGACCGAGTTGTTACGTCTGGCTGCCACTGCGGAGAATCTGAGCGAGCATCCGCTGGGACGTGCCGTGGTGCAGGCAGCCCTCACGCGTGAGGTGACCGTGCCTGATCCGGAAGAGTTCACAGGTCTGCCGGGACTGGGCGTACGGGCGCGCATCGACGATGGTGAGGTAATTATTGGTCAACCTCGGTTGCTCTCCGAGCAGGACATTACTGTTAACGCGTCTGTGAAGGCACGCGCGAAGAATCTGGCAACCGTTGGACGCACTGTCATCCTGGTGGCGCAAAACAAACAGATCGTTGGGATGCTCGTCCTGGAAGATACGCTGCGGCCTCAAGCCAGCCAGGTGATCACGGGGCTCAAGAAACTGGGCATCCGCACGGTCCTGGTGACTGGAGACAACACCGTGACCGCTGAGCGTATTGCCGGAGAGCTGGGCATCAGCGAAGTACATGCCGAAGTACTCCCGGCGCAGAAGGTCGAGATCGTAAAGCAGCTCCAGGCTCAGGGGTTCAATGTCGCCTTTGTGGGTGACGGTGTCAACGATGGGCCAGCCATCGCGACAGCGAATGTGGGAGTGGCGATGGGGTTAGGCGGTACTGACGTTGCGATTGAGACGGCAGAGATCGCGCTCTTGTCCGATGATCTGACAAGGCTGCCCCACCTGCTGAGCCTCTCCCGTCAGGCGATGAAGGCCATTACGCAGAACCTCATTTTCTCACTGAGTGTGCTGGTCATCGCGGTGGGGTATGCTCGTCCGACTACACTGAGAACCAGATTCGAGCGTCCATCTGAGATAGTATGTCTCAACCTGGTCGTCTTGTCAACAGACAGATCTGAACCATCCACGATGCGGCAAGATACATCGCATGCGCTCTCGTTGGATGTCACATTTCATTCACCACGCGCAGCGTGAGTCAACACACCCTCTTCCAAAAGAGAGGTGTTCTCTGAAAGGAGTAAGATCTATGCATTCATTCGCACGTCACCGCCACAGCCGATCGGGCGAGGTGCCGACCAAAGAGACAAAAGGGCTGATCCTCAACGGGGGCTGGCGCTACGACCTGATGGGATGGTTCATCGACACCTTTGTGTTCCGTTGCCAGTGGCGGAAGCTTAGGCAGAGGACCGCCACCCTGGCCCAATTGCAACCTGGAGAGCAGGTGCTGGATGTGGGTTGCGGCACGGGAACGCTGGCGATGGAAGTGGCACGCCGCGTTGGCAGTGCGGGCCGCGTCGCAGGCGTGGACCCGAGTACACAGCAAATCGCCCGTGCCCGCGCGAAAGCGGCTCGGCGCCACGTGCCCATCGATTTCCAGATTGGAGTGATCGAGCATCTCGCCTTCCCCGATCAGACGTTCAATGTGGTGCTCTCAACCTTGATGATGCATCATTTGCCTGCGGACGTCAAACGTCAGGGACTCGCTGAAATCGCCCGTGTGCTCAAACCAGGGGGGCGCCTGGTCATTGCCGATTTCACGCACAGATCAGACCGCCAGGGCCAGGCTGCACGCTTTCACGCTGGGGGGAGCCGCATGCACGATCTGGCTGCTCTCGTCTCGGACGCCGGTTTCTCGCATCTGGAAACCGAGGAGATGCGGCCCCGACCCTTCTCTGCTTTCCCAGGAGCAGGCTTTGTCTGGGCGCACAAAAGCTAAGCTGGACGCGAGCCCGAAGAGATCATGAAAAGCCTGACAAGTGTCGCGGCGAAGACGGCAGTGATGTCCATGCCGCGACCTTCAAGTAAGAATGAAGCCTCTTTTGGGACGTCTCAACTGTCGGAGTATCACGGTATTTATCACTTGACATAGTGAATATCCATACGGTATACTATCTGTACCCCCACCAGGGGGGTATGGGTAAAATCCGACCGTGAAGATACAGGTAATCACTATGGCTACAGAAGCGAAACATCCTACAGAAGAACATACCGTTGTATTTGAAGATCAGAGGAAAGCAGACAGTCGCGCTGTTCTTGCATTGGAGGGCATGACCTGTGCCTCCTGTGCTATGCGCATCGAGAAGGGGTTAAAAAAAGTTCCGGGGGTTGCTGACGCACAAGTCAATCTTGCCACAGAGCAAGCCAGTGTGACCTACGATCCTGCGCGTACCGACGTCTCACAAATGATGCAGAAGGTCGAGGCAGTGGGATACAAAGCAACACCAGTAGAGCAGTTACCGAGTGCGAGTGTGCAGACAAATGGAGCATCAGCACAAACAGCAGCGAATGTCACTCCTGCCTTTGCTCTAAAAGAGGATGAGCGTACGAAGAGAAAGCAGACAGAGATTGTGCGCAAGCGCAACCTCTTGATCCTGGGCATTGTTCTCTCGCTCCCGGTTGTCATACTGAGCATGTTCTTCATGGACCGTTTCCCCGGTGAAAATTATCTCCTGCTCGCCCTGACAACGCCCGTTTGGGCCGTGGTCGGCTGGGAGTTCCACCGGGGGGCCATTAACACGCTGAGACACGCAAGTGCCAATATGGATACCCTGGTCTCGCTTGGCTCGACGGCAGCATACCTTTTAAGTGTGGCAGTGACGTTCTTTCCCAACCTCGTCGGTGGCACCACCTTCTACGACACGACCGCCTTAATCGTCACGCTTATCTTCCTGGGCAAATACCTTGAGGCGCGTGCCAGGGAACAGACGAACGAGGCCATCAAAAAATTGATGGGATTGCAGGCGCATACCGCGCATGTGGTACGTGCGGGTAAAGAAGGAGAGGTTCCTATCGAGCAGGTGCAGGCCGGTGATGAACTGGTCGTGCGTCCAGGCGAGAAGATTCCCGTTGATGGTGTGGTGCTCTCCGGCCTCTCCTCCGTAGACGAGTCAATGATTACCGGTGAGAGCATTCCTGTTGAAAAGGCCAAAGGAGACCCGTTGATCGGTGCGACCATCAACCAGCGGGGGCTGCTGAACGTGCGTGCGACGAAAGTTGGCGCTGACACAGTGCTCGCAAATATCATCCGCTTGGTTGAGCAGGCGCAGGGGTCGAAGGCTCCGATCCAGCGTCTAGCCGATACCATCTCGAGCATTTTCGTACCAGTCGTGCTGGTAATTGCAGCCCTCACTTTTATCGCCTGGGCGATTATCGGCAATGTAGTTGCTCCAGGGGCAAGTAGTGCAGGTATGATAACTGCGGCCAGTAATCCCTGGATCATTGCCATCGTGGCTGCGGTTGCGGTGCTGGTAGTGGCGTGCCCATGTGCTTTAGGACTGGCTACGCCAACGGCCATTATGGTTGGTACGGGCAAAGGTGCCGAGCAAGGTATTCTGATCCGAGGTGGTGAGAGCCTGGAACGCATTCACGCCGTTCGAGCCGTCCTGCTCGACAAGACAGGAACTATCACCAGGGGCAAGCCTGAGTTGACCGATACGGTTGCGCTGCCTGGCACACCGGTTGATGAAATGCTGCGGCTCGCTGCCGAGGCGGAACAGGGCTCCGAACACCCGCTGGCTACGGCTATTGTCGAGGGTGCGAAAGCGCGAGGACTGGCACTCGACACGTATCCCGAACGCTTCACGGCGATTCCAGGGCGCGGCCTGGAAACGACTGTGGAGGGGCACGAGGTTCTTGTCGGAACTCGACGGCTGCTGAGCGAGCGTTCTCTTGCCTATGCTGCGCTAGAGCAGCAACTGGAAGCGTTGGAGCAGCAGGGCAAGACAGCTATGCTCGTCGTTATCGATGGCGAAGTAGCGGGCCTGGTAGCCGTGGCTGATACGATCAAAGTGGGCTCAGCAGAGGCCGTCAAGCAGTTGCAGGAACAGGGATTGTCCGTCTGGATGATTACCGGCGACAACCAGCGAGCAGCGCAGGCCATTGCCGCGCAGGTTGGTATTCCTGCCGGGCAGGTCCTGTCAGAGGTTTTGCCGGAAGACAAAGCCAAGCAGGTCAAGCGTTTGCAGGAGCAGGGTCTCGTTGTGGCCTTCGCCGGTGACGGAATCAACGATGCGCCAGCACTGGTGCAGGCTGATGCAGGTATTGCCATGGGAACCGGAACGGATATCGCCATGGAGGCTTCGGATATTACGCTCGTCAAAGGCAACCTGAAGAGCATGGCAACCGCGCTGGCACTCTCGCGCGCAACGCTGCGAACGATCAAGCAGAATCTCTTCTGGGCCTTTGCCTACAATGTCATCTTAATCCCAACAGCGATTCTCTCGCCGCTCGTCCCGATCTTACGCGAGAATGCGCCCATCTTTGCAGCGGCGGCGATGGCGCTTTCATCGGTGACCGTCGTGAGCAATTCGCTGCGGTTACGGCGCTTTGGAAGGAGTACATGAGATGCAAGAAGATCGAAAGCCGGATGTACTGAAGCGACTCTCCTATATTGAGGGGCACGTCGCCGGAATACGAAAGATGGTGGAGGAGGATAAGTACTGCATTGATATCTTGCGCCAGACGCATGCAGTGCGGAAGGCGCTGGAGAAACTGGAAGCGATTATCCTGGAGGGACATTTACAAACCTGTGTTCCCGAGGGCATTAAAGGCGATCGCGAAGAAGAGGTCATTCAGGAATTGATCCAGCTCTACACCATCGCGGGTAATCGCTAAAAGCTGAACTCGTGGCATACAAGGAGAAAAACAACATGGAATCTACAAGCCTTGTCGCACCCGACATTTCTTGTGAGCATTGTCAGCACGCCATTGAGGGCGCTGTTGGGGAACTGGAAGGCGTGAATAGCGTCAAGGTTGATATCCCTTCGAAGACGGTTGACATCAACTATGACCCAGAAAAGGTCACTTTGACAAAGATCGAAGAGGTCCTCGACGACGTTGGATATACGGTGGCAAAGTAACAGTACGCAGAGTCACTGGACTGACGATGCAGGGACGGCCAGAGCAGGCTCTTGATGATCTTGTCGTCCCTCCGTTTGTCACAGCATTACAGAACCGTAGCAAAGAATGAGAGGCGAACTGCAATGCAGATTGTACAGAGCATTGGGCAGGCCTTATTTACGTCTTTCAGTATGTTGTGGGAAATCCTCTGGCCGTTAATTCTGGGCTTTACCCTCTCGGGGATCGTCCAGGCCGTTGTGTCTCACCGGGCCATGGCAAAAACGCTTGGGTGTGATGGTCCCAGGTGCCTCACCTTTGCCACACTCTTTGGCATCGCCTCAAGTTCGTGTTCCTATGCAGCCGTGGCCCTTGCTCGTTCCATCTTCCTAAAGGGCGCAAGTTTTACCGCTGCGATAGTCTTTGAACTGGCCTCCACAAATCTGGTGATCGAACTTGGCATTATCTTAGTGGTCCTGATGGGCTGGCAGTTTATGGCAGCAGAGTTTGTTGGTGGCATTCTGATGGTGATCTTCATCGCGCTCATCTTCCGCTTGACCCTCACGCCCAGACTGGTGCAGATGGCAAAGACACACGCGGAGAAGGGCCTGATGGGCAGAATGGAGGGACATGCGGCGATGGATATGAGTGTCTCGGGCGGGTCATTTTTCTCACGACTGTTGAGTGGGAGAGGATTTACGGCGGTCAGTCAGTATTTTGTGATGGATTGGGCCTCGGTATGGGTAGATATCGTGCTTGGGCTGCTGATTGCAGGTGCATTAGCCACGTGGGTCCCAAACTCTTTCTGGCAAGCATTTTTCTTCACGAGTAATCCAACGCTCGCAAAAATAGAAGGCCCACTGGTTGGCCCCCTCGTCGCCATCGTGAGTTTCGTGTGTTCCGTGGGCAATGTCCCGCTAGCAGCAGTGTTATGGAGGGGTGGGATTAGTTTCGGAGGGGTGGTGAGTTTCATCTTCGCCGACCTGATTACCTTGCCCGTTCTTGATATCTATCGCAAATATTATGGATGGAAGGTTATGGGCTATATCCTGCTGACCTTCTACATCACCATGGCCGCCGCGGGGTATGTGGTCGAGTTTCTTTTCCAGGCGCTCGGCATTATCCCGCAAGACCGCAAGGTGGTTGCCATCACCGAGGGAATACAGTGGAATTACACCAGTGTCCTGAATATCATCTTCCTGGTGCTGGCAGCTATCCTGGTGATTCGCTTTATCCGAACGGGTGGCATACCCATGCTGCGCATGATGAATACACCAGAGCAAGAAATGGCTCATCATCACGAGTAACCAGCATGCTGTCGTGTGGCCCCTGACAACAGATACAGAGAAACAGTTCCCCCGCGCGACGTCGGGCTGAACTGAAAGACAGGTACGACCGGCTTCGCAGATGGAAGGAGCAGATGTATGAACTACAGGAGCTGCGCCCGCGCTACAAGGGCGTGCAGGAAGGGGGAAGGCATGAAAACAGTGACCTTGCCAGTCAAAGGGCTCAACTTTGCTGGATGCGGTCGTGAGATTGAGAAGCGACTGGGCAAGCTTGCGCCAATTCGCTCCGTCGAGGCCAGCTACGTCACGCAGACGGTGACGATTACCTACGACGACACGCGGCTGACGGAGGCGCAGCTGAGGAAGCTGGTCGAGGACTGTTGCTTCGCCTGCGGAGAGCCGCTTTCCATCGGAACAAGGCCCTCCGCCATAGCCGAGCAGGGAGCGCACGCACCCGGCGCAGGACGCCCAGGACAGGTCGCTCCACCCATGCCAATGGAGCAGGGCCCAGCTGCTGCAGGTCATGCGATGGCTGACATGGGGGGGATGGGCCATGATATGAGCGATCCGGCGCTGGCGCGTGAGATGGAGGCCGACATGCGGAGGCGCTTCTTTGTCTCGCTCGTGCTCACCATCCCGATCATCCTCTACTCATCCCTGGGGACGACCCTCTTTCACCTGCGCCTGCCAACGCCCTTCGGCGTGAGTCCCAACTGGATCTTGCTCGTGCTCTCCACGCCCGTCGTGTGGTGGTGTGGCTGGATTTTTCATTTCGGAGCCTGGCGCGCCCTGCGCAATCGCACACTTGATATGAACGTGCTCGTGAGCCTGGGGGTGCTCGTCGCCTATCTCTTCAGCGTCTTTGCAACCCTGTTTGCGCCCCAGGTGGATACGAGCTACGATGCGGCGGCCATGCTCGTCACCTTTGTGCTCTTTGGGCACTGGATGGAGATGCGCAGTCGCCGGGGGTCCTCTGATGCCCTCAATGCCCTCTTGCGCCTGGCACCCACGCAGGCCAACATCATCAGCTCCGATGGGGAGGTGCGCACGGTGCCGGTCGAGCAGGTCCAGGTGGGCGACCTCCTCCTGCTGCGCCCTGGTGAGAAGGTGCCGGTCGATGGCATCGTGACCGAGGGGGAAAGTGCGATCGACGAAAGTATGGTGACAGGTGAGAGCCTACCCGTCAGCAAGCAGCCTGGAGATGAGGTCATTGGTGGCACAGTCAACGGGTCCGGTTCGCTGCGCTTCAAAGCGACCAAAGTGGGAAGTGAGACGGCCCTGGCTCAGATTGTGCAACTGGTGGAGATCGCGCAGAACTCCAAAGCGCCCGCCCAGCGCCTGGCGGATCGTGCAGCAGAGTGGTTAGTGCTGGCAGCGGTCAGTGCCGGAGTGCTGACGTTCCTCGTCTGGTTCTTCGTGATCGGGCAAACTGCGCTCTTTGCGCTGACACTCGCGGTGACGGCTGTCGTGATTGCCTGTCCCGATGCGCTCGGCCTGGCGACACCCACCGCCGTGGCAGTTGGCACGGGCATTGGAGCCAGGAACGGTATTCTCATCAAGAATGCGACGGCCCTGGAGCAGACCTCGCGCATTCAGGCCATCATCTTTGACAAGACCGGAACGCTGACCGAGGGCAAACCAGCTGTGACTACTATTGTCGCTTTCGCGGCAGGCAAACTGGCTGGACTGGACGAGACCCGGCTGCTGCAAGTGGCGGCAACGGCGGAGGCGGACTCAGAACATCCCCTGGCAGGCGCCATCGTGGAGGAAGCAAAAGATCGCCAGATGGCGCTGCTGCCCTATAGCCAGTTCAAAGCGATAGCGGGAGGAGGCGTACAGGTGCAGGTGGATGGGAGCACCGTGCTGGTCGGTACCCCCAAACTGCTGGCAGAGCACAGTATCCTGTTGCACCCTGCTGAACAGGAGGAACTGACCGCACTGCAGACCGAGGGGAAAACCGCGATGCTCGTGGCGATGGGTGGTCAGGCGGTTGGCTTGATCGCAGTGGCTGATCGTGTGCGAGCCACTGCTCGTGAGACGATTGCCCAGCTTAAGGCACTGGGCATTCAGGTGGCGATGCTGACCGGAGATAACCGGCGCACCGGTGAGGCCGTCGGTCGTGAACTTGGCATTAACCGCGTGTTTGCCGAAGTCCTGCCCGCTGACAAGGCAAACTATGTGAAGCAACTCCAGGGCGAGGGGCTGTTCAGCGCCATGGTGGGCGACGGGGTGAACGATGCCCCGGCGCTGGCGCAGGCAGACCTGGGCATCGCCATCGGTGCGGGCACCGGTGTTGCCATCGAGACGGCCGAGGTGGTGCTCATGCGCAGCGATCCCCTCGATGTTTTAGCCGCCATTCGCCTCTCCAAAGCCACGGTCAGGAAGATGAAGCAGAACCTGTTCTGGGCCGCCATCTACAATGTGATTGCCATTCCGGTGGCGGCGGGCGTGCTCTATCCTCTGGGGATCCTGCTCAGTCCGGCCGTCGGAGCACTCGCTATGAGCGCCAGTTCGATTACGGTGGCAACGAACGCCGTGCTGCTCAAAGGGGTGGAGAAGCATTTGAGAGAGCAGTAAGCGCTTGTTGAGGGGAACACCTTTCATCCTGATTGGGAGCCACACGTTGAACCGGTCCGGCACTCCGCTCACCTTTTCAGTGCCTGTTCAACGGCGGTCCCATCTGCTCCGTTTTTTCTTACCTTACCCAAATTCGCTTTTTTCGTCAACCCTTCTGCGGAATGTGGGGTGCACCGTGGGCAGGTTTTCCTCTCAAGGCCTGTCATGCTTGCCGGTCCATTTGTCCTCGAGGGCCATATTTCTTCAAGAGCCAGCTCAGAGCCGGCCAAAGCCACATCACCAACAGCGAAAAGCCCAGCATGCCGACGGCCAACGCAAGGAGCAACGAAGTTAAGAGCGTATCGTAGAAGCTGAAGACACCATTTTTCAGATCGAAGATGATCCATGCTTGCTGCTGTAGTGGGATAGGAGCATTCGTGTAGTTGATCACCAGCACATCGCCATCACTTTCATAATAATCTCCTCCCCCATTACGCGCATACACAATGGGAGGGGTAAATGCTCCGTACACTTCATCTTTGACCAGACCGGTTTTTTCAAGGTCAGCGCCGACGGTATTTCGTTCCAGGTCAACAGTGGGAGCAATGTGATGGGTGGGAAGATGGTTGGTCCCACTGAGCTCAATCCCATGATCGTAGGAGGCTTGCCCCACCCAGGCGAGTTGTCCCCCGATGAGTATTCCGGTCTTCCAGAGGCGAATATGCCCGCGATTTTGGACATCGTTGGTGGGCTTTTCAAAGGCCAGGTCCTGGACTCGCCCAAAGACGTAGAGATTACTGACTGGCGCAGTGGGGTAACTTCTGTGCGCAAGACTAGCAGCAGCAATTTTCTCAGCTGTTTGTGGTGTAATGGGATCAGGAATCAACCATCCCGCTTTGTGAAAGCTTTGCAGAATCTGCTCTTTCTTCCCGACAAATACCATGTTGATAGGGTCTCCATGAGCCCCTGATTGTGTCTGGGTTATTCTTGGAAATGCAGGGAAATTATAGGTGTAGGGATAAAAACGGATGAGCACAATACATGCTATAAAGAGCAACAACAAACTACTTATCATTGTCATTAGTCTGGTTCTCTTTTTTCTCATCACAACAGTATATCATCCAAGGTCCTGAGCCACCTCAGTACGTCCTTCGTGTACGCTACCACTTCCCTTTGCTCAACCTGGTATTCATATCTTGTTCATCGCCTGATACCCTCGCTCTCTGCTGGCAACTCGTGACGAGTGGGGCGAGTATTCCCCACCTCACGAGTTGCACGAGCACCTACCTGCCCGCTGATTTCGGACGGTTCACCAGGGCCGCGACAACAGCAATGATAGCCAGGAGGAAAAAGGCCACAGCATGCGTAGGATGCGAAGCCAGCGGAGGCGTCGTGGTGAGCGGGTGATAGATCCCTGGAATGATGTAATAGACAGCTAAAGCCAGGGCGACAACCGCAACGAGGATCGCGCCGTAAAAAAGAACTGGATTCTTCATGAATACTTCACTTTCTCTTGCTACAAGGACAAGAAACCAACAGGTGAGATGCCACACGAGCATCCCATTCAATCGACGTCGCTGTTGCGGTAAACCTCTTCCCTGCGCGAACTGCGCTCGTCCTGTGAGCCTCGACCTCGCGGCTCGTAGGCGGACAGCGGGCCAGGCAAGGCTCGCTCCGCTTCTTCTTCCAAACGATGCTCATTGCGACGTAAGAAGACCAGAAAGACGATGATGATCAGCACAGCCAGCACAAGCGCGACAGCGCCTATTGGTCCGGTGAGCCGATGCACGTTGTCACCCAGGAGGTAGCCACCCAACCCGTACAGTGTCGCCCAGACGATGCCCCCTGCTGCATTGAAGAACAGAAAGCGGGGCCAGGGCATGCGGTTGGTCCCGGCCAGAAATGCCGCCCAGGCCCGCAGCACGGCGACAAAGCGCCCGAAGAAGACGACTTTGCCGCCATGGCGCATGAAGAGGTACTGCCCTAGCTTCAGCCTGCGCTCCTCAAGGCGAATATAGCGACCGTAGCGCCGCAGCAGACGGTAGCCACCCTCGCGTCCGACCCAGAAGCCGAGATTATCACCCAGGATGGCCCCACTGGCCGCCGCCGCGATCACCAGCACAATGGAGAGCCGGTGCGTCGTCCCGGCGTAGATGGCGGCCACCAGGAGCATGGTCTCACCAGGAAAAGGGATGCCGGTGCTCTCAATGGCCACAAAGACCAGGACCGCCCAATACCCATAGGTGTTGAGCAGGTGCAACAGGTCAGATGTTGCGACATGAATCATGTGTCGTCTGCTTTCTCCATCTCGGACACGCAAGGCGTTCGCGCCATGCGGAGATTCACCTCTGGAACAGCATATCACGGGAA
>WNGM01001357.1_pt1 | contig 20242 bp, 26 predicted proteins | sample 5400571 | NCBI WGS metagenome assembly WNGM01 (sample SAMN13153378, study PRJNA577476) | soil metagenome | isolation source: 100 cm soil or saprolite under Garry oak tree replicate 2 | place: USA:California | collected 2016-06-15 | reverse complement strand
CTTCCTTTCGCGGCGTCGAGGAAGCGGCGTTCTACGCCTCCGACGATCTATACCCTTGTGTCACTCGGGCCATGGCGCTTTGCGGCGAGGCCCTCAAACAGCTCCGTCGCCGGGGCGCCTGAGATCGCGCTCCATCAGCGCTGCCTCGGATTTCGCTGCTGGCGAATTTCCTCTAAGAGCCTCTTCAAGCACTCTTCGCATTCCTCGCGCAACCGCACAACCAGTGGTAGGTCCCCCGAATTCGACGGGCGAAAGGGATCAATAGCGATGATATTCAGTCTGCGGAAAGTCGGCGGGGACGCTCTGTCCCTTCTCACGAGCGATGTCCTGAATCGGGCAACAAGTTTCGTTATTTACGCGATGGTCGCTCGGCACCTCGGCGCGCAAGAGTTCGGTCAGCTTACGCTGGCGTTTTCGCTGTTTTACATGTTCCAGATTTTCGCGACTGCGGGCCTGAAGGTCTTCGTCATTCGCGAAGTCACGAATGACCGCTCCCTTACGCGCCTCTATTTCCTTAACTCCTGCGCGATTTTGGCAGTGTCTTCGCTTGTCTCAGTAAGCGCGCTACTGGTATTCCTTAGCCTGATGCGCTATTCGCGCTCCACGAATCTCGTGATTATTCTTCTTTCCCTGGGGTTGTTTCCAGCCGCAATTTCCGCCGTTTGCGAAGGCATTTTTCAAGCATGGGAACGCATGCGCTGGATCGCTTGGGTCAATGTGCCGATGAATCTGGGCAAGATGATGCTGGCGTTCCTGCTGCTCTCGCGAAACCACGGTCTGTACGCGGTTGTCGGCGTCCTGGTATCTGCATTTCTGATTGTAGCTATGGTCGAGACTTGGTTTGTTCTGCGGCGTTTCCCGGCGCCGCCGGCACCCTTGAGTCTCTCGTTTTCGCTACGCACCGTTCGTTCGGCAGTCACCTTTCTGGGAATCGACGGGACGCTGGCGATCGAGGGGAGCACCATCGCCCTTTTTCTCTCCAAGCTCGGCTCGGTGGCGCAAGTGGGCTTGTTCGGCGCCGCTTGCCAGGTGATGGTCCCGCTTAATTTGGTGTTTCAAAGCTTGGCGCGAACCATTTTCCCGTTGATGTGCCAGAGAGTTGAGCCCGGTCTGCAAAACCTCAAGCGCATTGCAGTCCCAGCCATTGAATTGCTGCTCATGTTGGCAATGCCCGTGGTCGCCGGATTTCTCTTCTTTGGCCGATGGGTCTTGTCGCTCTTTTACAAGAATCCCGCCTTTCACGAGGCAGCGCCCGTGTTGCGCATCATCGCTTGGGCGTTACTGCTGCAGGTGTTCAGTCAAGTGCTCGGCCAAGTTCTCCTGGCGACCCATCGCGAAAAGGTCACTCTGCGAATTGTGGTGGTCTGCACGATCGTCAACCTGCTCGCGGGATGGCCGCTAATCAAGTTCTTCGGTCTTCGCGGCGCAGCGATCACGTTGGTCCTTAACAAACTGGCCGGCAGCATTCAGCACTACGTCCCTGTTTCGCGACTGCTATCCGGGATCCCGCTCGGCAAGATTATCTGGAAACCTGCGGTCGCGGCAGCATGCATGGCGACTTATGTCGGGTTGGCCGCAACTCAGAGAAGCATTCTGACGGGCATTTTCGCCACGCTGCTCTACGGCCTTGTGCTACTCGTCCTGGGGATCTTGGCCTGCGGAAGCATCCGCGAATTCAAGACCCGATTTTTCTACACGTGGTCAGGTGCCACCGCGCGGCAGGAAGAGATACATTCATGACCGAATTGTCGGTCGTATTGATCACGAAAAATCAGGCGTGGAATGCTACCCGCCTGATCGAATCGGTGCTGGAAGCCATATCGCGCCTTTCGTCGACGGAGGTCACATTGGTCGACTCAGCTTCAGCGGATGAAACCGTTGAGCTGGCGCGGTGCTATCCTGTCAGCATCTTGCGTCTGCGAGGGGGGGCAGCCACTCCCCTGCGATCGGTCGATACGTGGGTTACCAACACGCGAAAGGCGAGTACATCCTGTTTCTGGATGGCGAGACGCGCCTGGTTCCGGGAGGGCTCCCACGGGCGCTTCGCGCACTCGAAAAGAACCCGCTCGCTGGCGCGGTGACGGGACGTGTGATTAACCTTCCCACTTCAGCGGTCGCAGAAGAGCCCACACCACCGCTTCTCAAAAATCTGCCGGAAATCCCAATAGAGGTGCGGTGGGGTTCTTCCGGAGGTCGTGGCGCGGCATTGTATTGGGCTCCGTTCTAGAGCAAGTTGGTATGTTTAATCCTTACGTCTGCTCCGATGAGGAGCCTGAGCTTGGACTGCGCATTCGTCCGGCAGGCTGTCGGTTCCTCGAGCTCGACTATCCGATTGTGCGTCATTACAACGATGCGCCCGTTGCCTTCTCCACGATATTGAGTCGCCGGCGCCGCAATTTCCTTCTCGGAATCGGCCAAGGCGCTCGCGGTCGCCTAACAAGCAAACTCCTTTGGTCCTGGCTGAAGGAACGATGGTGGGGTCCCACAGCGGCGTTGTGGTCGGTCGCCACGCTCGGCACTCTTTTAGCGAGCCTGGCCGCACCAGATTCTATCTGGCTGAAGATTTGGAGTTTGTGGCTCTTTCTGACACGTACCGCTATCTCCTTCCGAAAGCGCAGTCTTGTGCATGGTCTTGTGGCGATCTTCAACTGGCTGCTTATGGCAGAAGGTTTTGTGAAAGGGCTCCTGATGAGCCCGCTCGCACCGGAGAGCTTCGCAAATCTCGAAGTCATTCAAGAGCACGCGAATACGATCGAAGAAGTTCGCGCCGCGCGCTCGCTCTCTAGTGTTGGTACGCCCCCAAATCGAAACTCCCTCCCTGCGGCCGCGCCTTCCCATTGATGTCCGTATAGACGTACGTCCTCAGATCGTTGACGATTTCTGCAGGCAGGTTCGGCAGCGTCGTGGGGTCGATTCCCGCGCCTATTGCCGGGCTCGTCGTTAGCACCGTTAAACCTGGCCCCAGTAGCGATGGTGCTAGCGCGGTAGCATACTGTCCACCTGTCAAAACTGGTGGATTCACGAACAAGGGATCAGCCTGCACGAACTGTGCGGAAGCATTGGGTGTGAAATTCAGCGGGCTTCCGTAGTACAGATTGCCATAATCGCTGATGGTCGCATTCGTTCCTTCCGCGGAATAGGTAGGATTGGCCGTATCCCATGCCACCGCGATGTTGTTGATGAAGTACCCGTTCTTCGAGTTGTTGGTCGTCAACGAAGCCGCGTTCCCCAGTGTTGCGTCCAAATTATTCTTGTAGCAGGTGTTGTTCACGATCCAGAAGTTTGTCACAACAAAAGCCTCGATGCATCTCCCGCCGTTGCCGTACACAACGTTGTTGATGATCAGCGCCGGAGGTGTGTTCGCGGTGCTTGCCGAATAGGATCCGTTGCTAAGGTCTAGAATGATGCCGTTGCCGTCGGTGTGATTGGTCGAGCTGTCGTATTCCCCGACCACGATGTTGTTCGCGATCACGTTGTGGAAGCCCGGGTAAGTGTCGAACCATTGATCGCTGTTGAACGAGATACCGCTGGTCCAACCGTACCACTGCGGCACGCTTGTGGACGCCGGCATGTAGCCATTGTGGTAGACGGTGTTGTGATCGGCAGTGAGGTAATCGCAATCTCTGGTGCCGACCCCAGAACCCCCCGTATTGCTCATAGAGTTTCCGATGACGCGCAGGTGATGGCCACCGCGGCAGAAGAGGGCGTCGCCGGCATTGCCTCCCCCATCAAAGTTCAGTCCGCGAAATTCTAAATAGGATGGCCCGGTAGGAAACGTGGTGCCGCCGGCACCCAAGCGGAACATCGGCGACGCGTCCGCAGCTCCCGTCCACACAAAGTTCACAGCGCCATCTCCGTAGCTTTTGTAGACAATCCATGCGGATGGGCTCCCGTTTGTAGGAGGATTGAATGAAGAGCTGAGGTTGTAGGTTCCCGCGAGCAGGCACACGACCGAACCCGGCTGAGTCGCAGCGGCCGCGCCGTTGAAGGTTTTTGGCGCCGTCGCGCTCGTGCCGGAGTTCGCATCATTACCCGACGACGAAGCGAAGATGGTGCAGTCGCTCGCAAGCCCGCCGCTGTTGACGGTGAGTGTCGCCGGGCTGCTGGTCACGCTGCCGGAGGAGTTGCTGACCACCACGGTGAATTGTGACCCGTTGTCCGATGCCGTCGTGACGGGAGTGGTAAAGCTCGAAAAAGTTGCGCCGGAAATCGTGGCACCATTCTTCGCCCATTGGTAGTTCAGGGGAGCTGTGCCTGCGGCGACCACTGAAAATGTCGCTGACTGTCCTGGTGTCACGGTCTGACTGGCAGGTCCGGTTGTGATCGTCGGCATCACCGTCGATGCATTTACGGTCAGCGTGGCGGTGTTGCTCGTTACTGAACCCGCAGAATTGCTCACCACTACATCGAACGTCGAGCCGTTGTCAGCCGTCGCGGTTGCTGGCGTCGTGTAGCTGGCAGAAGTCGCGCCTGCGATGTTCGCGCCGTTCTTCTGCCATTGATAGCTCAACGGCGCGGTGCCAGTCGCCACGACGCTGAAGGTGGCCGGCTGTCCTCCTGTCACGGTTTGATTTGCCGGTTGCGTGGTGATCGTCGGCGCAACCGCAGGCGCATTCACGGTCAGCGTCGCGGCACTGCTAGTGACTGACCCTGCCGAGTTGCTCACTACCACGTCGAAGGTCGATCCGCTGTCAGCAGTCGCGGTGGCCGGCGTAGTGTAGCTCGAAGAGGTCGCCCCGACGATATTCGCACCGTTCTTCTGCCACTGGTAACTCATCGGCGCTGTGCCGCTAGCCACCACCATGAACGTTGCCGCCTGCCCCGCAACGACCGTTTGGTTGTTAGGCTGCGTCGTGATCGCCGGCGGAACCGGAGCCGGATTCGCGCTGTTCAGGCTAGCAACAGATCCGGTGCAACCGCTGAGCAACAAGAGCGGCGCCAGGGCCAGCATGGCGAACGATGCCCAGCCCTGCCAAACAACCCGTTTTTCCCGGGGCCGCTCTATTGCCATCGCTTGCGCCACGGCCTGCACAGATATCCGGATCGATCTCTGACTTTTCTTCACTCTCTTTTCCTCTGCCAGCGAGCAGTCAGAAGCGGGGTAGGGAGCCGCTGATGTCGCTGATCCAAAAGCGCCCGAAGTTTTTGGCAACAGCTGAAATTGCCTGCGGGATGGTAGACAGACGAAGACTCACGAACTACTGGCGTGAGGGACAGGTTTGGTGCAGGGCATTCACTGTCTTTGGGCCAGCAATCGAGTGTCCATCAGGACAAAGCGGAAGCCGGCGATCCTTCCGACCGCCCGCGAGCTCGGGATCGGTATTACAGCCTACGGCGTGCTGTCGCGCTTCCAGGGCCAGAACCTCCAGGTCAGCCTCGCGCTCGCCGACGCGCTGGCGAAGGTCGCCGAGGGCATCGGGGCGACCGTTGCGCAGGTCACGCCCGCCACCGCGAGCAGCTGGCCGAGTCGCTCGGCGCGGCCGACGTGGTCCTCTCTGCGAAGACCTGGCCACCATCGAGAAGGCTACCCCGCCGGCGACCGGTAGCCTGCCCGGCAGAGGGCCGCGCTCGACAGCGAGCGATAGAGCAGTCCCTGGCACATCTTCGATCGAACATCTTCGCGAAAATCTCGCAGCTGCAAGGCTAAAAATTCCTTCCGAAATGATCGCCGATCTGGATTCAATCGGCGAGGTTCTAAGCGGTGAAGGAGCATAAAAGAAGACAGGAAAAGAGGCAGGCTGCTGCGGGGGAGACCACCTACGTTCAAATGATAATCACTAGAGGCACTTGGCGCGGTGCGGGGAGACTGCTGCAAGTCGATCCCAAAGAGGCTGAGGAGAGAATTGCCAAACTGAAGCCTTTACACGGAAATGAAGGCGAGTGAATAGGTATAGGAGGTTCCAGCTGGTACGGATCGCAGCGGAGCAACGAAGCAGAAGCCCGGAGTCAAAAGACTCGCATCCGAGCCACAACCCGGCTATAGCCAGACGCGACAGGAGGGGGCAAGTCTGCCCGGGGTGCGGGGCACACAGACTTACCCCCTTGGTGACCTTCCGCAAAGTGAAGTGTCAGTGTTACTGTGGACCGAAGGGTCGGCGGCGCAATCCGGGAATCACTGTAATTGCATGCGGGGTTTCGATGAATATCGTGAATTACGGCTCCACCTCCCGATATACACACGCCTACTAGTTCCATCGACCAATTCTTCTTCGCCTTCATGCTTGCCTATTTGTCCTTCGTGAACCGTATAATCCTCGCGGAGTGAGTAATGCAGGTGCCCGTCCAAAATTTTCCTTCCGGACGACGCGAAACAAGGACCACAGTTCAGTGAGTGCCCAAGACAAGCCACAGCCACGCGGAAGATGCGGGGTAAGTCACAAACCCTAAAGTTGTGCGCGAAGTGCGCAAAAACGTGGGACGAACAGGAGAAAAAGCCAAAGGCCGCTGGAGCGACGTGAGTGCGAAACAGATTGACGGACAACAGCAAAGAAGCGCCCAACGCAGCATCAGCCGGGCAAAAAGGCGACATTCGAGTGAGCCAGACCGTCCCCGCAAGCAAAATAGTGCACAGTCCTTAAAAGGAGGAGCGGTGGCTCGCTTGCTCGCCTCAATCCGTTCGCGGTCCCCAGCGCAGTCGTCAATTCGGTGTGGTATCGGGCATCCATCCTGCAAATATGATCTGCGATCCACAAGGTTGAAATAACAGACGCAGGGTTCAAGATTGCCGCCACCTTCCCCGCGCGGAGGGTGCCGATTCGGCGTCGGTTTCCGCGAGCATAAAGAACCACGTATGGTCGTCAAGGAGAAATCGCTAGACAATGCGGCGTAACGATAGTTTCGGACGACCGTATCACGTCTGCATGGTCCATTCGCCAGTCCGCACGAAGAACTGCAAGCCGAGCGCGAAGGTATTCGATGGAAGTGTGTGGCAGTAGACGATTCGTGCGCGGCCCCAAAATTCGCCTAGCGAGGATTGGACAAGTACTCTGGTTCCCGGTTGCCAGGGCCAATCACTTTGGAGACGAGCACCATTGGTGCTCACGTTTTCCGTCGAAGCATTCTTTGTGACCAACGGATGCTCTCCGTTCGAGAGCAGAACTCGAAATCGCTGCGGACTTCGCAATTCTCTTCGACCGTTCATCGCGACCTTTTCTGAGGGGGGCTATTTTACAGAAATTGGCGCGATGATATCGCAAAAGGTTACTTTAATCCAAGCCGGTATTTTCGGATCGGCGCGCGACCTGGAAGAGCCATCTAGCGGGCTTTCTTTTTTTTGGTACTCGAAAGACGAGGCTTGCGCCGTCCGCAACCGGCTGGCCGCTGCACCGGAACTTGGGGACGCCGTGCCCGGAACAGGAGGCTTTCGAAAGGTTCGTTCTTTGCTTAGGTGTAAGGTCTGAAGCTTCATCCTTGTCGTAGAGCGTCATCAGCCAAATCCGGATCGAAGCGGAACTGCATCGCCAAAGGTTGACCACGCATTTCCGCGGGCAGGACAAACGCACAACGTTCGCGCCGGATTCCGTCACTCTCCAGACCGAAGCGGGAAGGCTGTTTCAGGCCCGCCCGAATCCTCGTTCGTCATTTTCCGGTCAAGTCCTGGACTCGCCGTGGGATGAGTTGCACACGACGGAGAGATTTGGCTCGAGCTGGACGAGGCCGAGACCCTGCATTTGAAGGGTGGCGATGTGGTTGTACAAAACGGCACGCGCCACGCATGGCGAAATAAAGGCACCAACCGCGTCACGATGCTTTTTCGCTGAACGGCGCAAGAGAAATAGAATGACCAAAAACCTCGAAGGCAAGACCGCCGTCATCACGGGCGGCACAGAAGGGATTGGGTTGGCCACTGCAAAACTTTTCGTCCAAGAGGGCGCCTATGTTTTCATCACGGGCCGTCGTTCGAAGGAACTCGACGAGGCCGTGAAGGCAATCGGCAGCAACGTTTCTGGAGTTCAAGGAGACGTTGCCCAATTGGCCGATCTTGATCGTCTTTACGAGACCGTCTCGAAGGTGAAAGGGCGAATCGACATTGTTTTCGCCAACGCCGGGTTGGCGAATTTGTTCCCTTTGGGGCCGTCACCGAAGAGCATTTCGACAAGCTATTCAACATCAATCAGGGGAACGCTGTTCACCGTGCAAAAGGCCTTACCGCTAATGAATGATGGTGGCTCCATCATTCTCAACGGTTCTGTCGCGAGTGTTAAGGGTACTGCCGCCTGCGGCGTCTACGCCGCGAGTAAGGCCGCCATCCGCTCGTTCGTGCGAACCTGGACTACAGATCTGAGGGACCGTCGTATCCGATCAACGTTGTTATCCCGGGTCCGATCAATACGCCGCTGGCGACTCGGCAAACTGCAGACGTGATTGCGCGGATTGTGTCTACCGTCCCGATGGGACGCATGAGGGAACCCGAGGAAGTTGCTAAGGTGGCGTTGTTTCTCGCTTCGGATGACTCCAGTTTCGTCACGGGTATCGAACTGTTCGTCGACGGCGGCAGAGCCCAGATCTAACCGAATGAGGCCACAATGACTTCAAGACGTGAGTTCATTTCGAATACCTTCGGAATCGCTCTCGTAACGGCCTCGACTTGGCCAATCCGAGCCGGCCAAGCCCATTCAACGCAGCAGCAATCCAATACCAGTACCTCCAAAGCCGGACGAACGACTCGAAAAACATCGCTGAACTGGGACGTTTTCTTGGCGGGCAGCATACCTGCCATCACGAGCGATTTACCTCCAGGGGAAACGCAGCGTCCGTGGCCGCCGATTTCGTCAACGCTTATTTCTGGGGAGCGCGACGCTGTCCTGGTCGACACCCCCATCACCGTCGAGCAGGCGCGAGCACTGGCGAATTGGGTTTGTTGCGAGCGGAAAGAATTTGACGACGATCTACGCCACCCATGGCCACGGCGATCATTTCTTTGGCACCAGTACAGTTCTGGAGCGATTTCCAGATGCGCGTTTCGTCGCGCGGCCGGAAGTGATTAAGATTATGCGCCAGCAAGCATCGCCAGAGTCTCTCGCTACCTTTTGAAATCCACGTTTTCCCGGCCAGATTTCTAGCCATCTTGCAATCGCCGAAGAGCTATCCGGAAACGTCATTAACCTGGAAGGCTACAATTTAGTCAGTGTGCCGCTTGGATTCACCGATACTGCTAACACGACCTGCCTTCACGTTCCGTCCGTCGGTTTGATCGTAGCGGGTGATGCCGCCTACAACAGCGATCACCCGCATCTGTCAGAGTCGCCAGATCAGCAGAAGCGCCAAGAGTGGATTGCTACCCTTGATAAAATGGAGTCGCTTAAGCCACGCGCAGTCATCGCCGGGCAAAAGCGCGTCGGGAACGATGATAGCCCTAGGATCCTCGGCGAAACGCGGCAGTATATACGCGATTTCGAGCGCCTCGCCATGCAGACGACGCCCGCGCGGGAACTATATAACCAAATGCTCAAGCTCTACCCTGATTGGATCAATCGAGGTGCGCTCTGGAGTTCAGTCCGTGCCATAAAAACTTAACCTGTTCTGTCGGGGCCTTCGAGCGACGCAAACTTTTGAGGTGGGACTAGTGAGCCGATGAAGATCGCGATCCTGGACGATTATCAGAATGTTGCATTAAGAATGGCAGATTGGTCGGCCCTTTCATGGCGGGCGGAGATCACTGTTTTTAACGACCACGTTGCAGATCCATCCGCTCTTGTCGACAGGCTTCTGCCGTATGACGTCGTTTGCGTAATGCGTGAGCGAACTCCATTGCCGCGAGAGCTTCTTCAACACCTTCCCAGGTTGAAGCTGATTGCCTCAACCGGCTCGCGTAACGCTTCGATTGATATGGAAGCGGCGAAGGAGCTCAAAGAAACCAGTCGTGCGTGGACTAAATTTTCGGTAATCACAGGGCAGGAAGCTCGGCGCGTGGAGCGCACATACATTAAGGACCAGGGGAAAAACGGTCCAGACTAGGCCGCCCGATCCGAACCAACGTAGCGTCGTGAAAACGTCCGGGTTCCTCCATCCTTAATATATACAGGTACGCCGCGCGGGGTTCTCGGGGACAGATTCCTGGCGCTCGGGGGTGAAGCGATAACCTGGATGGGACAGCCGTCGCGGCGAGGAATCGCGCCATTTCAGTGCGCATAGAATTTTGGCCCAAAAGCTAAGTTTGCAAGACAAGATAAAAAAACTGGGTTGCTAACCGCCCTGAAATGTTTATTACGACGAGGGCTGCTCCGGTTCGTATTTGAGCGTCAAACGATAGTGGAGCGTGTTGACGCAGTCTCGGCGTCGTTGCGCTTCCTTCGGAGAACCTTCATCTCCACAACACACTTGCACAAATTCCTTAATGTGCAGTTTTTCGCGCACCATTTCTGATATGTCCTGGAAAATGTCGAAGCCGCGGCCGTTACAACTTCGATTGGCGCACGGGATGACCCGCGTTGCGGCGGAATGCGGAAGTCCGTAGCTTCTGCCCGGCGGCGTAGTGGTATACGGGTTTCCCGCCCCCATGCCTTCTTGCCAAGATTCAATCAAAACGTCGTGCAGCATCGGGAACGTTTTCAGAAATTCGGAGGCCAACAGCAACCAGCCTTTCGTTTCGCGCTGACGAAATTATCCAAAAGGCAACGCCGCAAGGTCTTTCGCATCTCGATAGGCACAAGTCCTTGTTAAGGCAAGCATTGAACTCAGGCTCCTGGGGACTTTCCGTCCTAGCCGGAGTTCCCGGCGAGGCCGTCTACTCTAGCCTATTTCGCTGCATGTCGGTAGGCTCAAATTAGGGAAACAGCTTCCGCTACACGTAATCTGCGATGAGTTCGCTCTTGGGGTTCGGTAAGTCGTTTTAGCTCCGCGAACCGTCTACCCGGATGCGGCTCCCGTTCGGGTTATAGCGAAGAGAATAGAACACGCAACAATCTGGAGCGGATGTTCACACACAAAAAGGTCTCTCTTGCCGTGGGAGTTGTCGCTAAGAAATAGCAGCCTTCTTTTCAATCCGCAATTTCAGAGCTTCGAGCTCCTGCTTGGTCATGCCTTGCAGGGCCATCGCTGTAGCCAGATGCAAAGCGGGAACGTGTTTTATTCTGTTCTCGCGCGCTACCTTGCGACGGAGTTTCTGTACTTCCGGGTCTGCGCCCACTTTCAAAAACACTGCATACGCATCGGGGATGGACAGGGTCTTTTCAATCAGGCCGTGCTTAACCAGGATGCGATGATACGAAGGTACGGCCAACGCAGATGGATGGGCCTGCGGAGCGCGCCTGTTTTGTTTTCGGTGTTTCATTGCACTATGCTGACACGTTTTCTCAATGCGGTCATTCCTTTTGGCGCGCACGCGAGCGGATATATAATTCGTTGGTCCTGCCCGGAGGGACAAGGTGAAGTCCCTGCCGCTGAGGGTGTCCCTGGCGAATTGGTACGGTGTCAAGATTCAACGCAATGTCACATTGGTACACCGAAGCAAAACAACAATTCGCCAGCCACAGCCAGCCTTACTGGCCACTCTACGTCGCAAAAGAGTTGGGGGTTTCCATCTCCTGGCCAGCGCAGTATCTGCGAGCCGCGCCGGACGGCACGCGCGCTCGCGAGGGCGTAAGCCTGCCCGATTTCAAGCGCTGCATAGCAGACCATCACGGCATACCTGAATAATAGGCATGAATGAGGTTCGGGTCCCTCAGGTAAGCGTAAAGGCCGCGCGGGGCTACTGCTCGTAGTTTTCGACGACCTTCGGCGGGCGCACCTTTGCCTGGTCTGGGTCACGCCCAAACTCTCGCAAGGCTCGACGCTGACGCAACAAATCCCAACACTGGTCCAGTTCGACCTTTATCTTCGCTAAGCGGCCTCGATGTTCATCCGTGAGTTCACCTTGTGCATAGAGACGCTCCTCTTCCTTGACCAGGGCGTCGATGTGACCCAGCACAGGCTGATCTTTGTTGTCGCTAGCCATAGAAGTCTCCTTTTGCGAGCAGCGGCCAATCTCGATGGGAGTTGCGATGAGCCTCCCCGAAACCATTATCTCCCAGAACGCATTCGGACAAAACTTGACAACCCGAAGCAAGCGCAGCCAGGGTTGGGTTGCATCTGAACGGTTGCGGGCGTGCTCTAATACTTACGACCCCTATTGAGCTTTAGGAGGAGAAATGTCTTCTCTGCCAGTACCCAGCGCACTCGACGCTCGTACCCAAGCCTTTCCAGTTCTGACCGCAGCCCAAATCAGCCGCATCCGCTCGGGCAGCAAGGTCCGTGAGGTCAAGAAAGGTGAAATCCTGTTTGAACCGGGTGAGACAAATGTCCCGTTTTTCGTTTTGCTCTCCGGAAGCATGGAGATCGTGCAATCGGATCTTGCGGGCGAGCGCTCAATCGTCACTCACGGCCCAGGTAATTTCACCGGTGAGATGACCATGATCTCCGGGCGGGGCACACTCGTGCGCGGCCGCGTCACCGAGCCTGGTGAGTTTCTTGAACTGAGTGCAGATGGCTTGCGGTCGCTGGTCGCCAAGGACGCTGAGTTGAGCGAGATTTTTATGAGGGCCTTCATCCTGCGCCGGTTGGAACTCATTAGAACCGGCCAGGGAAACGTCATCCTGATGGGTTCGCGCCACTCGGCCAATACCCGGCGCCTGCGCGAGTTTCTTACGCGGAATGAACATCCTTACACCTACGTAGATCTCGACACGGACAAGACTTCGCAGGAACTTCTCGACCGGTTTGAGGTCAAGGTCGACGAGATTCCCGTGGTCATTTGCAGCGCTCGCTCCGTGCTGCGGAATCCCTCGATCCAGGAATTGGCTGAGTGCCTGGGACTAAACAACGCGATCGATGAGTCGCAGGTCCGCGATTTGATCATTGTCGGTGCCGGACCCTCCGGCCTGGCAGCAGCCGTTTACGCCGCGTCGGAAGGCTTGGATACGGTGGTGATTGAGACGGCGACACCGCCGATGTTTCTCGGATTCTGCAAGATTCTCCGTGGAGTCCCGCGGGAGTGAAGGTGGAAGGGGAGTTTACCTCACGCCACACAGATCCTCAGACCGGCATAGTGACCGACGCCCCAGTAAACGCCAATAACACGAATCCGGTTCCCGGCATTCAGATCAGCCGCAGCAAGCCACAACCTAGCGTTCCCGTAATTTGGTGGTCCTCAAAGACGATCCGCCTGGCGCAACAGCGTCTCATCCAGTTGCGAAATCCTGCCTTGACGGGAGAGCCGCTTCGGGCCGATGAACTGCCGGATTATGTTCTTGTGATTGAAGGAAGTGAACCGCTGCGCATTCTAAAGGACGCAAAGGAAGATCTGCGCGACTCAGTGTTCCTGGAGGTAACGAGCGGCATGACGCTCGACCTGGGAAGCCTGCGCTTTTTCGAGGGAACCGAGCAGGAAGAGCCTCGCGTCGAGTTCCATTTCCCCAAACAGATCGAGGGCCGATCCACCCTCGATCCTGACTCAGAAAGGATTGTATTCCACTGCAAAGCCTCGGCCAAAACGCCTCGTCTGGGCCACGGTAAGACGCTCGCTCTTCGCGCTGAATTCCATCCGCGGGCCATGTGCGTTCACGGCGTGCCCGACCTTTGAAACTGAAGGCTGGCTCGCTGCTGCGCAACATTTACGAACTGCATGCGCTTAAGTCCCGGTAAACGGTACGGACTTGCCTGACTTGAAATCCCTCGCGAATCCGGGTTGGTCAAATTGACGAGAACGCCACTTACCAGGAGTTGGCTTTCATGTGGTGATTTTTCGACTCTTCTTTGCGAGAGGAATTAGCCTGCATGACTGTCAGAAACCTGCGTTTCGCGAGTGAAATCCACGGTCCTGCCGAAACGATTTTTGATGTGGTCGCCGATATGCCGAACTACGGTCGCTGGCACCGGAATTCGCCCTTGAGATTCGTCGGGCGAACACCGCAGCTTTCGCATCGGGCGTCACAGGAGACAGGCGAACAGTGAAAGCGGCGGCCAGCCGCCGCACTCCAAACGGCAAGATTTGAGGGCGTATCCGCGAACGGGTCCGCTGTACACTATGTCCGCTATGACACGCTTTACCATCGCAGTCTTCCTTCATCTTGTCGGGATGGTCGGCCTGTTTTTTGGGTACGGGCTCGAATGGGTCGCCTCCTCTCTGCTGCGCCGCTCGACAAACGCGGAGGAAGTCCGCGCCTGGCTTCGCATCTACAGACTCTCGCTGCCCATTTCCGGGCCCGGCCTCCTGCTTCTGATCCTCAGCGGCGGTTATTTCGCTTCCATCACCGAAAGCATGAAACAAGGCTGGCTCGTCGCGTCGCTGCTGGCCATCGTGTTCGCGCTCGGGATCGGATTCGTGTTCATCTTGCCGCGCGTGCGCATGCTGCGTGCTGTGCTGCCCGAGGGGAATACCCCGCTTCCGGAAGCTGCGCGCGCGTGTGTCCAAGGTCCCATGATCATCACACTGATCCGAGTGCGGTTTCTGCTCGCGCTCGGCATCCTCTATTTAATGATTGCCAAGCCCGACCTTGCCACCTCGCTTTTCATCTTGCTCGGCGCCATCGTTGTGGGGCTGGTCTCCGCCGCAACGGCGTGGACGGCACGCCCTGCGTCGCTTCGCTGACGCGCATTCGTCACCCGGCTGTTTTCTCCTCAGACTCGCGAGAACGGCGTTCTGGCAACTCGTGAACTGCCGAGCGGATCGTCAGCAACTCGGAACTAATCGCAAAGTCCTGGTAAACAGCGTTCTCGTAGACTTGAATTTCGTCGCGGCCCTGGGGCCGGTCAGCCGGTTGGCCGACAAAGGGTTTCGAGGAAATTCACCGGATTAGTAACGGGTCCGCTTGAGGAGCGTGATTTCCCAGATTGCTCCTGGATCACGGCCAACCCTGAAGTTATCCCGGGCAAGAAGTCCCGTTGTGTGAAGTGAGCGTTGATTTGCGTTTTCATTTTCAATCCCTCCTCGGCGAGGCGATGCGACTCGACACCTCGAAGCTTTGGCTGCTGTTACAGTGGTTATGTTGCCGCGCGGTTGGTAGAATGCACCCGCTTACTCGATTGATTGAAACCTTAGCCCAAAGCAGGAGCCGAACCAATGAATCGAAGAGCTTTCGTGAAGGCATCGGTGGGCGCGACGGCTGTTGCGGGTGTGCTAAACGCCCCGACTCAATCGCAGCGGGAGGCAGCCAGCGCTAAAGCACGCGAATATTACGAGCTGCGCCAGTATCACGTGCAGTCCGGCCGTCAGCAGAAACTCACCGACGCATTCCTTAAGGAGGCGTTCGTTCCTGCACTCCATCGCCTTGGAATTGCCTCGGTTGGCGTTTTCAACGTAACCATCGGTCCGGTGACCCCCACGTTTTATGTCTTGATAGCGGCAGCTTCCGTAGAGACCTTGGCGACGGTGGAAGCCCGGTTGGGCCAGGACGCTGAGTATCTGAAAGCGGGGGCGCCATTCTTGACCTCTCCCGCCGATCAAGCCCCCTTCATTCGCATTGAGAGTTCGCTGATGGTGGCTTTCGAGGGCTGGCCCAAGTTGAAGCTGCCTGCGGCCACCACGGAGCACAAGGAGCGCATGTTTGAGCTGCGCACGTATGAGAGTCCCAGCGATCAGGATCATCGTCGCAAGGTTGAGATGTTTAATAGCGGCGAGTACGACGTTTTTGAGAAGGCCGGCTTCTCGCAAGTCTTCTATGGCGACGTGCTAGTTGGTTCGCGCCTGCCCTGCCTCACATACATGTTGGGCTTCACCGACCTAACGGATCGCACCGCCAAATGGAATGCCTTCCGCGAGACGCCGGAGTGGAAGAAACTATCGGGTGCACCCCGGTACGCCTTTGAGAGCATCGTCTCTAACATAACCAACTTGATTCTGAGCCCCACGACGTATTCGCAGATCTAGGCGGGTTAGAATGGTGCCGCATGGGTTGCTGCCGTTTGCTTATGCCTTTTGGGTCTCTTTTCGTGGCTACGCCCGAATGAAGCCCTTTCTGTAGGTGTTTTTGAGAATGGCGGGAGCGACGGGACTCGAACCCGCGACCTCCTGCGTGACAGGCAGGCGTTCTAACCAACTGAACTACGCTCCCGCTGTTGGCGTTACAATGCGTTCCTTGCTGTATCTTCGTGTTCCTTCCGTTGCCTTGCAACACCCGAAACTGCCGTGACAATCCAGCGTCCTGAGGTAACCAGTTGTAACTTCACGGCGCCGATCGCCACTTTTGGCGCTCTAAGTAATTGTTCGGAAGTCTTATTGCACCCTAATTGCACCCAGATTACTGAAGTCGGCTCTCGCGAATTTGCCTGCTTCGTGGCCCAAGACAATTGAAATCGGACCCGGGTCCCTACTCCCGGATGCGGATACGATCGACTTCGACGACGAGCAACTTCCCGCGGTAATGGTCCATCGTGGTGTTCTCCTTCAGATACGCGGTCAATCGGGCGATGAGTTTAGGAAGAATTTCTGCGTGATTGTGCATCTGCAACGCGACAATTCCTTTGTAGTTCTTGGGTGGATAGTTGATGATATGGGAGAAGTCGCCGTTCAAGGACAGCAGAATGGCGTCAATTTCCTGGGCCTTCGTAATAACGACCGTGTCCGATGATTCCACAGGTAAAACATCCTTCAACCGCAGAACCTCATGATTCGCTTCTCGTAAGCTTTGGACGGTGGAGTTCGGGACACAGTGATCGGCCAAGAACCTCAGGGCCATCAGACGACGGCCTCAAATTCGGCCAATTCGCGCGCATAATCCAAGCATGCGGCGATTTGGTCGCGTGTGAGATCGGGAAATTCCGCGATAATGTCTTCAGCTGTTTTGCCAGCTGCCAGGTACCCGAGCACAAGGCCAACTGGAATACGCGTTCCCTTTAGCCGTGGTTTGCCACGCAGAATTTCGGGGTCGCTCGCAATGTAGTTTTTCCAGCCGACTGGCATGGCTTGATACTAGCTGGTTCCCACAGTAAAGGCAAAGCAGGGAAGAGTGACAAAAAAACAAGAGCAACGACTAAACCTGCAGATCGTTGAGGAGTATGGCGGGGACGACGGGATGCGAACCCGCGGTCTCTGCCGTGACGGAGCGGGGATGTCAAGTACTCTCACCAACTTACAAGGCTGTTGGGGACTGCCAAGTGCTTGACAACACCCAGCAGTCGGACAGATCTCGGGTTAGCCGTCGGGTTCAAAACAAACTCATCGCGTCCGTTGTACGAGGATGCGGCCGAACTCGGAGTTTGTGAACATCTAAGCTGACTGGTCCTTCGGTCCTTCCAGCTTCGAGCAGGAGGTCGAGTGCGTTCTCGTCTCCGCCACCGTTTCTGGCCAGTGACCGGCACTTTTCCGATTACGCCACTAACCAGGATCTGGCCACGGCCTCCGAATGCTTTACAGTCGGCGGCGGTCCATTTGTCAGACTGACTGTGGCAGAGCATATTCGGAGAAGTCTAATTTACACTTAGGACCTCGAACGGACCATGGTGGCCGAACCTCGTTCGCGCCTTTCGGGCTGGGCGAGGTAGCGCGCTGGCCGAAATTCCTGAAAGATGCGAAACTTTCGAAGAGAAGTGGTGGTGCAGAGCCCTTGAAGTGCGATGTGCATGCGTTCCGCTTCTTTTTTTCGCGGGACTTGCTTGCAGCGAGTCCTCCCCGCATAACCCAAAGGAGTTAGAAGCCATGTACAGAATCCCGCTCGTAGGTGCCTACTGCTTTCTGATTCTTGCCATCTCGCTTACCGGCAGTGGCTGGGCCGCTCTTCCCCTGCCCCAGGGCGACCAGCTCCAGCAATGGCCAATTCCTAGCCCCAGTTTACGAGTTAGCGCAATCCTTTTCCCGTAAGTCTTTTTAGTGCAGGCACTTACTCGCACGCAGTGCTATGCCCTAAATATCTGCTTCTAATATCGCATGTTTCCCCAATAAGATTGACTTTTTTCGCTTGACTTTCGCCACTACTATGCCCTAAATATAAAGGACCCTAAACCTGACGCCACATGCAAAGACTCGAAGCCAAGTCCATCCATGGCCGCACCTATTATTACCTCTCTCAGTGGGGGTGGAAAAACGGCAAGTGCCGTCGCCTTTCCCAAAAATACCTCGGGAAACTCGAAGACCTTGCCCAAGCCGTTCAGGGCACTGGCCCCGCTCCCGAATACGCCGTGGTCCTGGACTGGGGTTTGCCGCAGGCCCTCTGGCGCGAGGCGGACCGAGCCCAAGTCGTCGAGCACGTCAATCAACTAGGCCCTAAGCGCGCCCAGGGGCTGAGCACCGGTGATTACATCCGTCTGGCCGCGATCAACCGCGCTTGCAAACCGGTCAGCAAACAAGCGATGTGGGATTGGGTTTCCCGCACGTCCCTGCCGCGCGTTTGGCCCGCGGCTTCGGCGGCGCAACTGACTTCCCAGCATTTCTGGGATCACATGGAGCGTATCCAACCCGAGACCGCCCAGGCCATTTGGCAGCAACTCATCGCCGCCGTCTTGCAACGAGAGCAGATCGCATTGTCACAGATCTGTTATGACGGCACCAACTTCTACACCTTCATCGACACTTTCAATCTTCAAAGCCAACTGGCCAAACGGGGCAAGAACAAGCAAGGGCGGTCCAATCTTCGGCAAGTCAGCTATGCGCTGTTCTGCACGACCGATGAACACCTGCCACTGTTTTACGACGTTTATGAAGGCAACCGCAACGATGCAAAACAGTTTCCGCAGGTGTTGGAGAAGTTTCAGCGTTGGCTCAAAGAGCGGGCTGGTTCCACGTGGACGGCGACTAAACCGACGCTCATCTTCGACAAAGGAAATAACTCCGCCGACAACTTCGCCTTGCTGGACACTCTGGAACTGCCCTATGTGGGCTCGGTCAAACTGGATGAACATCCCGATTTGGCAACCGTTTCCAACCAGGATGCCCGCTGGCAGCCCGCCACGGAGCCCGGTTGGGAAGGGACGAAGAGCTGGCGTACCCAGCAGGTGGTGTATGGAAAAGAGCGCACCTTGGTCATGACTTACAACCAGAACTTGTTTGATCGCCAATGGGCCACCGTGCAGAACGATCTGGCCCAGGCGCTGAGCCAACTAGCCTGCGTGCAGCGAAACCTCCAAGACCGAGCCGCCGGCCTCCTTAAGGGAGGCACCGCACCGACGCGGGAATCGGTCGAGCGCAAGTGCCAGCAGATTCTTCACCGGCAGCATTTGCGCCAACTGGTTCAGACCACCGTCATCCTGAACGCGGCGGCTGTTCCGCAATTGAGCTATCAATCCGATCCCCCCGCGCAGGAGAAACTAAGGGATACTTATCTGGGCAAAACCCTGCTGATTACTGGTCACCAGGAATGGAGCGATGTCCAAGTCATTCGGGCGTATCGGAGCCAGTTCGTGATCGAGGAAATTTTTCACGAGATGAAAGACCGCCACATTGGCGCCTGGTGGCCGCTGCACCACTGGACAGACAGCAAGATCCAAGTCCACGGCTTGTATTGCACGATTGCGGTGCTGCTCCGAGCGCTGCTGTGGCGGCGAGCACGCCAAGCCGGTTTGCGCTTATCGATGAGCGGTTTGCTGAAAAGCCTGAGCCGAATCCGCCAGGTGATTAACATCTACCCGAGCACCCAGGAGAAGCTGATCGAAATATTCGGACTCCCATCTCAAAAACACTCGATTTAGGGCATAGAACGCCCCGGCTGTAAGTCGTTGGTCAACAACTAATTCCGAGGCGCCCTTGAAATAACTCGTAAACTGGGGCTAGGCTGGCCCACTCATCCTTGAACTTATCCTTGGTGCGATGCAGGGGAACTCGCAGGTAATTGCGGTCCACGCCCATGTCCCGTCAGACCGCATCTTTATCCTTATTCTTTCAGAAAGACTGCCCACAGCAGGTCCCTGTCCCGGGCCGGCAAGCCGGAAAGGATCTTGGAAAGCATCATTTCCCTCCAGGCGGTTCTTCCCCAAAGTCCGGTAGTACTCCAGTAAGACGTCGTTACACATGGAGTTAAGCCGTGCGCTTTGAGTGATCCAGAAAGAGGGTGAACTGGATCTGAGGAACGCCGCCATCGCAGAGGTCTATGGTTCGAAAACAAACAAGCTGCAGAGAACAGTCGCTCCATCGACCCTAGAGCGGAACAGAGAGCGTCTCGACTCGTGGAAGCAAATTGCTGTTTACCCATGTGGGCCGTAAAGCCTCGGCGTTTTAGGCTGAGGATATGAGGCCCCTCACCTGAAGGGAAGCACGGTCTACGCGTTCAAGAGTGAGATTGATGGCTGGCTCAGGGGTCGAGCCCAAGCCCGCCTAGCCTCACCTTGAACTTCAATG
>WNGM01001283.1_pt1 | contig 20250 bp, 18 predicted proteins | sample 5400571 | NCBI WGS metagenome assembly WNGM01 (sample SAMN13153378, study PRJNA577476) | soil metagenome | isolation source: 100 cm soil or saprolite under Garry oak tree replicate 2 | place: USA:California | collected 2016-06-15 | reverse complement strand
CACCATGCGGCTTCCGCCGCGCAGGAGAAACGCCTCCTCGGCGACGGCGAAAATGACTTCCCCGTTGGGCGCCGTCTCCACGGTGTCCCCGGGAACGATCCGCGTCTGGAGCGTCGCCTGCTGGGTGTTGACGGTCACGCCTCCCGACACGCGGTAGATCGATTGCCCTGCGGGAAGTTTTGCGGGCGCGCGGCCGAAGAGCTGGGCCGCCGCGTTTCCGGCGGAAGAAAAAAAGCCCGCCGCCAGCGCCTGAATCAGGATGCGGCGGCGCGGATCGTCCAGTTCCCCCCACGGTCTCACAGCGGCAGATCCCCCCATGCGCCCCTGAAACCCGAACCATCACCAGCAAAACTACTCGGCGGTACCGACCGGCAGAGGGTTACGCTCCCCTTCTTCGTGTCGTACCGCCGATGCTAACACATAATGTCTGTCCGGAACCCGGCCGGGGACCTGAATTCCGGGTCGGAGACTTTTCCCACACCGCGAGGTTTACATGAAACCGTCCGTCTTGCTGCGCGCCGCCTCGATGCTCACCCTGATTTTCTGCGCCGGGCACACCTACGGAACCCTGGGCCCCTCCTCGGTCGACCCGGAACAGGCGGCGGTGTTCATGGCCATGCAGGCCTTTCCGTTCGACATCATGGGGGCAAAACGCACGCACTGGCAGTTCTACCGCGGGTACAGCCTCCTTTTCAGCGTGACCCTGCTGCTGCTCGCCGTGCTGCTGTGGCAACTGGGCCGGCTGTCGAAAAGCGACCCGGCCGGGGCGAAGCCGCTCATCGCCTCCCTGTTTCTGGCTTACCTGGGATTCACGATCCTGAGCGGGGTGTATTTCTTCATCGCGCCCGCGGCGTTCTCCGCGGCCGCGGCGATCTGCCTGGCCCTCGCGTTCACCTCGGCGAGAGCCGGCTGATCCCGCCATCGGGGGCGACGGCTGAGCGCTGGGGTAGAATCGCGCGAATCCCGTGAGCACCATGTCCGCACCCTCTCCCAGGAAGCAGCAGGACGCCTCGCACTCGAACTTCATCCGCCAGATCGTCGAGGCCGATCTCATGGCGGGCAAGTACGCGAAGCGAAAGTGGAACGGCAAGCCGGGTTCGGCGCTCTCGCTTCACCAGGCGCCCCCCGATGCGGCGAAGATCCGGACGCGCTTCCCGCCGGAGCCCAACGGCTATCTGCATTACGGCCACGCCAAGTCGATCTGCCTCAACTTCGGCCTCGCGCGCGACTACGGCGGCGTCTGCCACCTGCGCTTCGACGACACCAACCCGGCGAAAGAGGAAACGGAGTACGTCGATTCGATCCGCGACGCGGTGAAGTGGCTCGGCTTCGACTGGGGCAATCACGAATACTACGCCTCGGACTATTTCGAATATCTGTACCAGTTCGCCGAAGAACTGGTGCGCCGCGGCCACGCCTACGTCGACAGCCTCTCCGCCGAGCAGATGCGCGCGCTGCGCGGCACGCTCACCGGGCCCGGCAAGAACAGCCCCTACCGCGAGCGCCCCGTCGAGGAGAACCTGAAGCTCTTTCGCGAAATGCATCTGGGCAAGTTCGCCGACGGCGAGCACGTCCTGCGCGCGAAGATCGACATGGCCTCGCCCAACATCAACCTGCGCGATCCGGCCATGTATCGCATCCGCCACGCCGCGCACCACCGCACCGGCGATCACTGGTGCATCTATCCCACCTACGACTGGGCCCACGGCGTGTCGGACGCGCTCGAGAACATCACGCACTCGCTCTGCACGCTCGAGTTCGAGGACCACCGCCCGCTCTACGAATGGTTCAACGAGCGCATCGCCGAGGACTGGACCGGATACGACGGCGTGAAGAGGCCGGGCCTGTTGCAGCGGCCGCTGCCGCAGCAGATCGAGTTCGCGCGGCTCAACTTGAGCTACGTCGTGCTGTCGAAGAGAAAGCTCGTCCAGCTCGTCGAGGAAAAACACGTCGAGGGCTGGGACGACCCGCGCATGCCCACGCTCGTCGGGGCGCGCCGGCGCGGCTTCACCCCCGAAGGCTTTCGCCTCTTCGCGGAGCGCATCGGCGTGGCGAAGGCGGATTCCTGGATCGACTTCTCGATTCTCGAGGAATGCATGCGCGAGCACCTGAACGAAGTCGCCCCCCGCCGCATCGCGGTGCTCGATCCCGTGAAGCTCGTCATCGAGAACTACCCGCAAGGAAAGGAAGAGGAATGCGAGGCGCCCAACCACCCGCAGAAGCCGGAATGGGGCAGGCGCAAGCTGCCGCTCTCGCGCGAGCTGTGGATCGAGCGCGAGGATTTCTCCGAGAACCCGCCGAAGGGCTACTTCCGTCTCTTCCCCGGCAACAAGGTGCGCCTGCGCTACGGTTATGTCGTCGAGTGCACGGGCTGCGACAAGGACGCAGGCGGCAGGGTCACCGCCGTGCACTGCAAGTACGATCCGGACACGAAATCGGGCACGGCGGGCGCGGAGACGGTCAGGGTGAAGGGGAACATCCATTGGCTGAGCGCCAAGCATTCGCACCCGGCCGAAGTGCGGCTGTACGACCGGCTGTTCAAAGTCCCGCGCCCGGGAGCGGGAGACGGCGAGCTCGTGCCGGACCTGAATCCGGATTCGAAGAAGCTCGTCACCGCGCAGCTCGAAGCCGCGCTCAAGGACGCCCGGCCCGAGGAGCGGTTCCAGTTCGAGCGCCACGGCTATTTCACGGCCGACCGCGTCGACTCCAGGCCCGGCGCGCCGAAATTCAATCGCGCCGTCACCTTGAGAGACAGCTGGGGGAAATCCGCGACGTCGTAGGCGGAACGACACTTCATCACGTCCGCTTCAGCCTCGTGTCGCCGGTATACGACAGCCGAAACTCTGCCAGATCAGTGTCCTAGCATTTCAATCCTCTCCGCCCGTCGCTTCGCGGCGACGGAATCGCAGCGCCTGCCGGCCCCCGACAATGCGCTAACTGTTTGATCGATCGCGGATTCGATGTGCTGGCACGGAGGTTGCGGTAATCAGCTCATCGGCGCGGGAGGAGTGGCGGCACCTGCGCCTTAAAATACACGGGAGACCGCTATGGACCGCAGGCTGACTGTCACTGCCGAAGATATCGATTGGCTGCGCAAGCTGCGCAACGCGCGAGCCGCGAACCAGCCTTCCCCCGACATCCCCACGAGCGTGGTGCGCAAGCTGACGCTGCTCGCGTACGCGGAGGTCAAGAGCCCTAGAGAACATCCGATCAAGCTCAGAGACCGCGACGAGCTGGAACGGAGGAAACAAAGCAGCTGACCTTCCGCGTGAGCCGCGGTGCAGCAATCGGGGCGCTTGGTGCGCCCCGAATTCGTTTACGGCGTCCGGCCGTCCCGTCTACCCGACCTTGTTGTCGCTGGCCTTCGCCTTGGCCCGGCGCTTCGGATTCGCTGCGGATCTGCTCGGCGAGCCGCTCGGGCGCGCCGCAGGCCTTTATATCCGGGCAGGCTTACAAGAGCTTGACAACATCGCTTTTCGACGTGGGGTGCAGGGTAAACCCTTACGTGCGGCGAAAGGAATTTCCTGACACTGACGGTTGGGGGGTAAACAAGAAAGAAGCCTGACCGATTGCGATCTTGGTCCTGGCCCATCCCTGCAAAAAATAGCGGACACGCCCTCAGTCAGGCAGAATTTTGCCGCAATAAGGGAGGTAGAATCCGAAAACAGGATCGGATAGGGCCGAAAAATGTAGCGCAGGCTCCTGAAGATGATCTTCCAATGGCGCTCGGATCGCTTCTCATCCTAATTCACCGACAGGCTATCCTGCCCGAGAACAAGAAAGCATTTGGCATCGCGCGCCGGAGGTTGGGTGCAATGTTGTTGGCGGTCAGCTTGCTACCCGGTTGGGATGCGGTTGCTGCCGACTCCGGCCTGGATTCTGGCGCGTCCGTGAATGTAAATGGCTCGGCACGTGCCGGCTGGTGGAGCAAGTCGCGCTCGTTGGACCAAGAATCGGATATCGGTACTGGTGCTCTGTGGGCAAAGGCACGGCTCGATTTGGGAGCTGCGGGCGACGCAAATATCGACGGTTGGGTCGGCGACCAATCGCACGGGAACTCCATTAGCAATCGGCGGAATCGGTACGAACGATTGCGTGAGCTGTATTGGCAGAAAAGCGCGGGCGATGTCGATCTGAGGTTGGGACCGCAGATAATTGTTTGGGGGCGCGCGGATGCGATCAAACCGACCGACAACCTGACACCACGGGATTTTACGCTACTGACGCCGGAGGACAGTGACCAGCGCTTTGGCAACCTTGCCACCAGCGCTACTTACCATTTCGGTGAGTACGCCGTTCAGACCGTGTGGTTGCCGACGTTCCAAACCAGCGTGATTCCGCTTCGCCCCAGCTCCATGGTGAGCTATCGCTATGACTCCCCGCCGCGACGCAACCAGCTGGCGTTCAAGTTCGACTACACCGGGCACGAGCTCGATTGGTCGCTGTCTTATTTCGACGGGTATGACACCATTCCCGACTTGGCGTTGGTCGGCGTCGGCCCGAGCGGTCTCACGGTCGGACTGACCAATCATCGCTTGCAGGTATGGGGCGCCGATGGCAGCTGGAGCGTGGGCCGCTATGCGCTGCGCGGCGAGGTCGCATCGATGCGCCCGGATGCCGACGAGGCCGGCGCGTTCGAGCATAAGCATCCGCAGACATGGTTGGTGATCGGGGGCGAGCGGGGTTTCGGCGAACATCTCAACGTCAACTTGCAGTATTTCTCGCAGAAGGTGATGGGTTTCAGCAGCCCGGACAATCTTGCGGACCCGATCGCGCGCCAGGTCGCTTGGCAGCAGGCAGCGATCGCCAACCAGATTGCGGGTTTCCAACAGGGGTTTACGCTCCGTCTAGCCTGGAATTGGGCCAGTGACAGCTGGCATGCGGAGACGTCGACCATCTTCAGCGTCACCAACAGCGCCCGTCTTTGGCGTGGGAGACTGGTCCATGCGCCCGATGACCACTGGCGCATCAACTTTGGTTTTGATCGTTACAGCGGTCCGGACCACAGCCTCTTCGGCGCACTGAAAGACAACTCGACGCTCTTCAGCGAATTGCGCTATGTATTCTGAAATCGGCATCTCGGTATGCACGCAGAAGAGCCAAGCCACGAACAGTCAGGCTTATTGAGTCAGTAAATTCCGACATGGAAACGCTCGTCCGAACGATCTTGGCATGGCGGGTCGTGACGATCCTGTTGATTTTGATGGCGACGGTCTTCCTGCTAGCGCAGGTCACGAGCCTGAAAATCATCATGGATAGCAACGATTTTCTGCCGCAGTCCCACCCTTACGTGGTGACCACGAACAAGGTCGAGCACTTGTTTGGATCGAAATACGTCGTGATCATCGCGATCACGCCCACTTCGGGCGACATTTTTCAGCCGGCCGTCATTGAAAAAGTGCGACACATTACCGAGGGAGTGCTGAAAACGCCGCGCGTGATAAAGACCAATATCCTTTCTCTGACGGCGCGCAAGGCGAAAGATATTCGGGGCGCCGCGATGGAGATGGAGGCCCGCCCCTTCATTGGTTCCACCCCCCCGAGCCGGATGCAACTGGGTGCGCTGAGAGAAGCGCTGCTGCGTAATCCGGTTTACCAAAACGCCATTGTGTCGAGGGACTTCAAGACGACCGCCGTGCTGGTCGAATACAAGAACGGCACCGGCGGAATGCGCGCCATCATGGACGCGCTGGAACCCATCGTTGCCCGCGAGCGCGACGCCTCCGTCAATATCGCGATGGGGGGCATGCCGGTGCTTCTGGCTCAGTTGGAGCGACTGTCGCAGCGGATGGCGATCCTGTTTCCCCTCGCCGTGCTATTGGTGGGCCTGATTCACTTCGAGGCATTCCGCACGCTGCAGGGCCTGTTCTTGCCTCTGGTGACGGCCTTGCTTGCCACGGCTTGGGCGATCGGGGTGATGGGTCTCGTTCACGTCCCGATGGACGCGTTCAACGCGACCACCCCGATCCTGATTCTCGCCATCGCCGCCGGCCACGCAGTTCAGCTTCTGAAGCGATACTACGAGGACTATGAGCGGCTCAGCCTGCGCGGATCCTTGACGCCCAGGCAGGCCAGCAATGAAGCCGTTGTGGTTTCGCTCACGCGCGTCGGCCCGGTGATGCTGACTGCAGGGCTCGTTGCTGCAGCCGGATTTTTCTCGCTGGTGATTTTCGACGTCAGCTCCGTGCGCACCTTCGGCGTATTCACCGGAATTGGCATCCTTAGCTCTCTGGTTGTGGAATTGACCTTTATTCCGGCCGTCCGCTCTCTTTTGCCGCCACCCAAAGTCCGACGTATTGCGCGGGGGAAAGCAATCTGGATGCGTATCACCGACACGATCGCAAGCTGGGTTACCGGGCCGAAGGGGGGGTTGGTGTTTGGCGCATCCACGCTGATCGTAGCGGTCGCTTTGGTAGGTGGATCGAGAGTCATCGTCGACACGAGCACGAAGGGCTTTTTCTCACAAGAGCTCGGTTTCATGCGCGACGATGATTTGCTGAACCAGCGTCTTGGCGGCACCAACACCATTTACGTGCTGGTCGACGGCGATCGCGAAGACCGGATCGAGGACCCTGTGGTGATGAAGGGTATCGCCTCTCTGCAGGAGTGGTTGCAGTCGCAACCCAACATCGGCAAGACGACGTCGATAGCGGACTTCGTCAAGCGCATGAACCAGGCGACGCACGGCGACGATCCGAAATTCCATTCGATACCGGATAGCAGGGAGTTGAATTCGCAATACCTTCTGTTGTACTCCATGTCAGGCGACTCGAGTGACTTCGAGAATTACATCAACGGCAGGCACAGCGCGGCCAATATCTATGTCTTTTCCAAGGTGGACAGCAGCGCGACATTCGAGGACCTGATTGAGCGCATGAAGCTGGAAATAGCCAAGATAATGCCCCCGGACGTGCACGTGTCTGTGGGCGGCGGCGTTCCGGCGAGTGCGGCGCTCAACCAGATCATGGTACACACCAAAATACTCAACATCGTGCAGATCGCCGGTGCCGTGTTCGTCATCTCGGCACTGGTGTTTCGCTCGGCGGTCGCCGGCGCGCTGGTACTGCTGCCTCTGGCGTTGACCGTGGTTGTGAACTTCGGTGTCATGGGGTGGCTGGGGATGCGGCTCAATATTCCCAACGCGATCTCGTTGGTAATGGGAATTGGAATCGGGGCCGACTACGCCATCTACCTGATCTATAGGTTACGCGAGGAGATCTCCGCCGGCAAAGACTTGGCAGAGGCCATCCGCACGACGCTCAACACTGCCGGTCAGGCATGCTTGTTCGTCGCCTCAGCGGTGGGGCTGGGGTACGGTGTGCTCTGGTTTTCGCCGGGTTTTTACATCCATACGTGGCTTGCCACGCTCGTTTTCTGCTCCATGATGACAAGCGTGCTCGCGGCGCTGACTCTGATCCCTCTGGTCGTCTTCAGGTTCAAGCCGGCGTTCATTTTTCACAGGGCCAGATCGAACCTGGAAATCCCGGCGTCGCAAGTCGGCGTATGGTTGGGGGTCATCATGGCTGCTGCTGCGTTGATGCCGGGCCGGGCCGATGCCCAGGCACTGACAGCGGACAAGATAATGGAACGCAATTTCGTCGCCAGCCGCGTTCAGGATTCGACCTCGTCGGCCACGTGGACGCTCGTCGACAGAAACGGGCAGGAGCGGGTGCGCAAGACCACCGGACCCACCAAACTGAAACCGAATGGGATCGACAATATGCGCCTGATCCGCTTCAACTGGCCCGCCGACGTGAAAGGTACGGTAACCGTGCTGATCGAAAACAGCTCGGGCGACGACAACATCATGGTGTATTTGCCGGCGCTGAAACAGGTGCGCCGGTTGAGCGCCAATAGCCGGCGCGACAGTTTTGTCGGCTCCGACTACTCGTACGGTGACTTGCTGGGTCACCGTCCACAGGAATGGACGCACCGCCTGGTAGGAGACAGCGCCGTCGATGGGATACCGGTCTGGATTGTGGAGAGCATAGCGAAGAGTGACGCGGTCCGCAGGCAAAGCGGCTACGCGAAGCGCGTGAATTGGATCGCGAAGGATAGTTTCATCTCCATCAAAGGAGAGGTCTACGACGAACAGGGTGAGCTCTTGAAGATCTATCACGCACAGGACATTCGGCTGGTCGATGCCGCGCACCGGAAATACGTGCCGATGAAACTTGAGGCGCAGAACGTGCAGACCGGACATCGGACCGTCATCCAGATCAGCGACTACAAAGCCAATCAGAACGTCAGCAACGCGTCCTTTACGGCTCGCTACATGGAACGCGAGCAGTGAAAGCGTTTTGAAGACTACTCCAGCGGCTCGACCTTCACGATCGCCGCGTGGTGGTTGTTGCCCACCCAGAACGCGGGCGGCGTGGCCGAGTTGTCCACGAAGACGCGCCGGATGTTGGTCTGGCTCGGCAGAGGGTACTCGCTGAATTCGCCCGTCTCCAGGTCCATGCGCAGCACGCGGTCGGTGTTCATGCCGGCGGTCCACACCTTGCCGGTCCTGTCGAGGACGACGTCGTAAGGCGCGGTATGAGGCGTGGGGACATCCCACTCCCTGAACTTTTCCGTCCGGGTGTCGAACATCCCGATCTTCTCGGCTCGCCACTCTGCGAACCACACGCGGTCCTGGTCGTCCATTCTGCCGCGGCGCGGTCTGGATCGCGGCGTCGGGGTCGGGAAGAGAGTCAGCTTCCCGGTCGCGGCTTCGATCTTGCCGACGTTCTCTCCGCCGAAATCCATGAAGAAGATGTTGTTCTTCGAGTCCGCGTAGATGCCGTACACCGAGTGCGGCCCCTTCGTGTTCTCGTAGGGCTTCCAGGTCTCGAACTTGCCGGTCGCCATGTCCAGGCGATGCATGCCCGGAATGCCGGCGTCGTTCAGCCACACCTTGCGGTCCACGGTCCAGCGCTGCGGGCCGACCATCGATTGCTGGGAATTCTCGTTGACGACTCCGGGCGGCAAGGGAAACGCCTGGAACTTCTCGGTCTTCTTGTCGAACTTCACGATCCCCGACTGGAACATGTGCGAGAGCCAGAGGTTGCCTTCGGGATCGACCTCGAGATCGAGGGTCCCCTTCGGGTAGTCGGGCCGCTGCGCGGGAATCGCGAACTCGGCGTGCTTCAGCGTCTTCGGATCGAATCTGCCGAGGAATTGCTGGTCGAACTGCGAATACCAGACGACGCCGTCGCGATCGACGATCACGTCGTGCGGCATCAGGGGCCGACGCGGAAGGTCGTACTCGGTGATGACGACGCGCGTGCCCTTGCCTTTGACGCGGGGCAGCGTCTTCAAGTCATACGACCAGCCGCCCGAGCTCTGATTGAGGGTGGCGAGATACGCGGCCTGCCTGTCGGAGTCCGGGCCGAAATCGCGCATTGGGTCGCGCGCGACCACTCGCACCTGAGGCCGCTCGATGTGGCTGTTGTTGGCGTAGGTCGCCATGCGCTTCATGACCTGCACGAAACCGGCCGCGTCGTGCTTCGATTTCGCGACGCGCTCCAGGGTGTGGCAGCCCACGCAGCCGTAGAGAAACTTCTTCTGGTCGGGTGTCCCGGGAAAGCTCGCGATCCATTCGGCGTTCGTCATCTGCGGCGCGATGTCCCGGACTTTGCGCAGCTTCAGCTCGACCGCGACGGGCAGCGCGAGGGTGATCTCCGCCGAGCCCGGGCCGTCGAGCTCGTATCCCGTCGCCCGGATCTTCAGCGAATACGAGCCGGACCCGAGCTTCGACGAGGGAAAGCTGAAACGGCCCCGATCGTCGCTGACGACGCTGATCGTGACCGTCGAGCCGGCTTTCTTCGCGCTGACGACCACGCCCTCCATCGCGCCTTCTTCCGCCGAGCTCACCCGCCCGGTCAGAGCGGTGGAGGTCTGGGCCGCGGCGGGGCCACGACCCGCGAGAAAGGCGATAAACACAAGACCGGCGCTTACGACGAACAAAAGGCGTCTTGTCATGGACGACTCCCTTGTGGATCCCCTCCGACTAGTCCTATATTTTAGTCCCATTCGGTTTAGAGTTACGGCTTTCAACGTCCCCCACGGAGCCAGAAACCATGATCGACCTCTACGCCGCCGGCACTTCGAACGGCATGCGCGCGCGCATCGGGCTGGAAGAATGCGGCCTCGCCTATACACTCCATCCCCTCGACCTCGGCAAAGGCGAGCAGAAATCGCCCTCGTTCCTCGCCATGAACCCGAACGGGCAGATCCCGGTGATCGTCGACAGCGACGGCCCGGGCGGAAAACCGGTGACGCTTTCTCAGTCGGTCGCGGTACTGCTGTACTGCGCCGAGAAATCGGGCAAGTTCCTGCCGAAGGATCCCGCGGCGCGGCCGGCGTTCTGGCAGGCGCTCGCGAGCGCGGCGAGCGACATGAGCGCCATGGTCACCGCGATCTTCACGCTGTCCCGCGCCAAGGACCAGCACGGGCCGGCGCTCGACGTTTTCAAGTCGATGTGGAAGAACTACATGAAGGTTTGGGACGGCACGCTCGCTCGGCGCCGGTACTGCGCGGGCGAGGAGGTCACCGTCGCCGACTTCGCGCTCTACGGCGTGGTCGCGCGCGCCAGGGCCGCGCAGCCCGCTCTGGTGGAAGGATTTGAGAACGTCGCGCGCTGGGCCGATGCGATGGCCGCGCGCCCGGCCGTGCAGAGGGCGATGAAGTTCTGAGCGTGGGACCGATCAGCCGACGACCAGGGCCGCGTGCTGGCTCTGGCCCTCGGTCATCCCCCGGGCTTTCATCCAGTCGTAGGCGCGGCTGAACAGCGCCGGGTCGTAGTAGTCGACGTGCTTGTAGTGGACGAAGGCGCGCAGCAGCTCGCGCGGCTGCAAGGCGCCCTTGGCGGCCGCGGCGACGTGGTGCGCGTATTTGTAGAAGTCGCCGTTGATGAGATCGACCGCCTGGTTCTCGGCGTCGTAGTAGGCCTTGCGCTCCTCCGGCGTCAGCTCGGTCGCGACCACTTCGCCGCCGCGATAGAACGAGGCGGCGATGATGTGCGCGCCCTCTTTCAGGCCCAGGCTGATGAAGGGCTCCATCACCGCCACCGCACGATACGTGCGGTTCCTGAGACCCTCCCAGCGCCTGGACGGCAGGCTGCCGTTCTGGATCTTGACGTGCTCGCGCCCCACGGCGCTCTCCAGCATCTGCAGCGTCGTGTAGTGCGACCCGGTGAGGTCCTGCACCACGACGGGAACATCCGAAAGATCGCGCGGGGTCTGCAGCTTTTCGTCGAAAGTCAGGATCGCCTGCGCAGCGACTGCGGCGCGCAGGGCCGCGATGCTGCCGCCGCGCTTGCCGCGCTCGAGGCGATCGATGCTCGCCCACTCGCAGACGTTGTAGCTGTCGGCCGAGCCGCACTCGAACATCTGCTCCTTCAAGCGCGAGAGGACCGGCTTCTCCGCGCTGTCGCGCTCGCGGTCGGCGTACGTCGCGGAGAAGCTCACGTCCAGCCCCGCCTTCTCGAACAGGCCTTCCTCGATTCCGACGATCACCGGCAGGTCGAACACCGGGTTGTTGGGGGCGATCCTTACGGCGGGTCGGGTCATGATTTCCCCTTGCGATGGCGATGAAAGGCTGCAGATAGGATACTACGGGCTAGCCTTAGGGCTCAACCGATGTCGAGGAGAGCGAGCGCGCCGAGAAGCGCAAAGCTCGCCGCTGCGACCCGGCGGACCGTCTTGGCCGGCACCCGCCGCAGGATGCGCTCGCCGAAGTACACCGCCGGGACGTCGGCGAGCATCATGCCGAGCGTGGTGCCGGCGACCACCGCCGCAATCGAGGCGTAACGCGCGGCCAGGGCGGCGGTAGCGATCTGCGTCTTGTCGCCCATCTCCACGAGGAAAAAGGCGACGAGCGTCGCGGCGAACGCGCCGAGGCGCGCGCCTTGCGGCTTTTCCTTTTCCAGTTTGTCGGGGACCAGCGCCCACGCCGCCATGGCGAGGAACGACAGGCCCAGGCTCCAGCGCAGCGCGTCGCGACCGATCACCCCGGCGACCCCCGCGCCGAGCCAGGCGGCGAGAGCGTGGTTGGCAAGCGTCGCGACGAAAATTCCCAGAATCACCGGCACCGGGCGCCGGTAGCGCGCCGCGAGGACGAGCGCGAGGAGCTGCGTCTTGTCGCCGATTTCCGCGAGCGCGACGATTCCGAGCGAAACGAGGAACGCTTCCAGATTGCCTCCGTGGGATGCGGATTGTATGGGCGGCTGCACGCGCGGCGCAACGCCCGGCTGCCGGGAGAAACAAGGCGCCGCGCACGCGGAATAAACCTGCACCGCGCCCGGTCTTGCATCGTCACGCTATTTTTTCCAACTACCGAAATGGAGATTCACATGAAACGCATCATTCGCACGCTTGCCATGCTCACGCTTTCCGCGGCCAGCTTGACCACCACCGCCAAAATGACCGAGGCGGACATGCTCGGCAACGCCGCGCAACCGTCGGCCGCGCAACGCACCATCGTCATCGACGACAAGACGAAGTGGATCACCGTGGAGCATGACGAGGTCGTCAGGTTCCTGTCGAACGGCCGTGAGTTCGCCTGGGCCTTCAAAGGCATGTCTTCCTCGTTCGTCCTCAACAAGGTCGCGCCGAACGGCGCTCTCGATCGCGACCTGACGGTCTACGTCTGGCCGAATGCACGCGATCTGGCGGACAAGTAAATTCCATCCGGAATAAACCCGCGCGGGCCCCGGTCTTGCAGATCAGAAGCACGGCGTGACTCATCTCGAACTGCGCCGATTTATCACCTCAACCCGACCATTGATAGGAGAACCGCATGAAACTCGTCATCGCTAGCCTTTTCGCAGTAACGCTTTCCGCCGCGAGCCTGTCCGCCGGTGCCGCGACGATGCGCGCCGACTTCTTGGGCGAGCCGGCGCAGCCGGCCTCTGCCGAGCGCACGATCGTAACGGCCCTTGCCGGTCGCACCATCGACATCGCCGGCGGGACGAAGTGGGTCAACGTGAAGCACGGCGAAGTCATCCGCTTCGTTTCGAAGGGCCGCGAATTCACCTGGTACTTCGACGGCGTATCCCAGCCTCGCCCGTTCGATATGGCGGAGATCGCCCCGTCGGGATTCGTCGACCACGGCGTGAAGGTTTACGTCTCTCTGGGGGACGACGCGTTGATCTGACCCGCTTTTCGCCGCACCACCCCCAAAAGGGCGCCGTGATCCGGCGCCCTTTTTTATTCCCGAGATAAATATTTGTCCGAGGGATCTGTCCGGGAATAAAACGGATCGAGCAGTCGGTCTGACGTGTGCATTTTCCACAAAAGGAGGAATTTCGAAAATGACCACCAGACCGTTGGGCTCGACGCATCATGCATGGAGCGCACTCGCGCTCGCCGTATCGCTCACGGGCGCGGGCGCTGCGGCGCGCGCCGATACGCTGTCGGACCTCAGGGAGCAAACCGAGGCGCTGCAGCGCAAGGTGAACGAGCTCGAAGACGCGCAGCGAAAAACTGCGCGGACCGGCGCGGTCACCGGCGGCGACACCCCCGGCTCATTCACGCTTCCCGGCTCCAACACCTCGATCAAGCTCGGCGGGTACGTCAAGTTCGACGCCGTATACAGCGACATCACCCAGGGCGTCGACGCCGTGGCGAACCAGCAAACGGTCGACACCGCGATCCCGGTCGGACCCACCGGAACTCCGGCGGACCACAAGAGAGGTCAGCTCACCTATCACGCCCGGCAGACGCGGCTCAATCTCGCGACGAGCACACCTACCGACTATGGAAGCATGACCACGTACATCGAGGGTGATTTCTTCGGCGCGGACGGCAACGAGTCCGTCACCAACTCGAACGGGTTCCGCATCCGCCACGCCTACGGCACCCTGGGGAATTTCCTCGCGGGCCAGTACTGGACGAACTTTTTCGACGAGAACGCTTACGCAGAAACGGTGGAGTTCGGCGGCCCGGTCGGGGAGATATTCATACGCCAGGCCCAGATGCGCTGGACGCAGCCGTTCGCCGCGGGCGAATGGTCCGCCTCGATGGAGAATCCCGAGTCGCTGTTTGCCGTTTCGGGAGCACCGCTGATTGCGGGATCCGCGACCCCTCTCCGCTCGGACCGCGACCGCTACCCCGATATCATCGGACGCCTGAGGTGGAAGAACGAGCTCGGTACGTTCAATGCGGCGCTCATGGCGCGCAATATCCGCATCGATTCCGCGACGGCAGCCGACGCGAAATGGGGCGAAGGGGTCTCTCTCACCGAGGTCATTCCGGTAGGCGACACCGATGACTTTCGGGCCAACTTCAACGCGGGCAATGCGATCGGACGCTACCAGTTGTCGGGCTTCTTCCCGGACGGATATGTCGACGCGACGGGAAAGATCCGGCTTGCCCGGGCCAAGAGCGCCTACGCCGCCTATCGACACTTCTGGTCGCCCATGCTCCGCTCGTCCTTGATATTGTCGGCCTCCGGCACCGATACTCCCGGCGGGGGGACATTCAACGGCTTCGACAAGTCGGCCCGTTCAGCGCACGCCAATTTGATCCTGAGCCCGGTTCCCAGAGTCAACCTCGGGATGGAGCTGATCTACGAAAGGCGCACCGTAGTCGACGGGGACTTCGGAGCGCTGCGCCGCCTTCAGTTTGCGGCTCAGTACTTCTTCTGACCCCAAAGGGGTGCAAGCGCCGCCGGGCCGTTCCCTTTCCCCCTCCGGGAACGGCCCGCATTTCATACGTGTGGCGACCACCCGGGAACGGTCCACCGCGGTCGCGTTGATTCTGTGTTTCGCCAGCTTTCAGGTCTTGGCTACAGGGTCGATAGATACCGACGGACCCGATTTCGTCGAATCGTCAGAGGTTGTCGGGGAAGCCCGCTTTCAGTATGAAGCCAACGTGATGTCGGAGCGGGATCACCGCAACTCATCGCGTGTGACAAGAACGTCGACGCCGATTCTGCTCAAGTATGGGATCACGGATGCGATCGAGATCCGCCTGGAGTCCGAGGGCTATATTCGGGCCACGGGCGATAGCGGCAACACGGTGAACCGCTCGACTACAACAGGTACCGGCGACACCGCGTTAGGCGTGAAGTGGCACTCGCAGGACAGAGACGCTGCTGCAGGTATACCCGCAGTCTCGTGGATACTGCACTTTGAAGGTCCGTCCCGGACCAACGGGTCGAGGGGACATGGCATTCGGTCGTCCTTGAGATCGGTCATGACCTGGGACTTTCCGCACGATCTGACCCTGGGTCTGATGCCGGGAATAGAGTACGACGCCGGCGAAGACAGTCATCGTTTCACATCCGGAATTCTCGGGACCGTTCTGAACAAACGTCTGACGGAGAAATCGCGGGCCTTCTTCGAAGCGTCTGCAACGCAACTGGCGCGCGGACGCGATGGCGGAACACTCGCCGACTGGAATATCGGAGCGGCCTACCTTCTGAGCCGTGAAACCCAGATCGGCTTTCGGGCAGGCATCGCGGCCAACCGAAACACACCTGATGGCTTCGTCCTATTCGAGGTGGCGCAAAGGTATTAGAAGACTTGTCGCCAGAAATTCGGAGCTCGTGAAAGCTTTCACTAAATCGGGAATAGACCCGCATGGGAACAGGTCTTGCAGTTTGTACCGTCGGCACGAGTCATCTCGGACGCGCCGATGGCTGACTGATCCCAACCATAGAATGGAGAATTACATGAAACTGCTCATCCCCAGCATCGCTGCATTGGCCTTTTCCGCCGCGAGCTTGTCGGCGGGTGCCGCGTTGAAACCCTCCGACCTTTTCGGCGAGCCGGCACGCGCCCCCTCCGCCGAGCGCGCGATCATCACTGCCGTCCCCGAACGCACGATCATGATCACCGACGAAACCAAGTGGGTCAACGTGAATCACTTCGAAGTCATTCGCTTCGTTTCGAACGGGCGCGAGTTCACTTGGTACTTCGACGGCGTGGCTCAGCCTCGCCCGTTCGACCTGGCTCAAATTGCCCCGGCGGGCTTCGTCGGCCACAGCGTGACGGTCTATGTCTCGCTGAGTGAAAGAGACTCTCCCGGCGGCTGAGCCACCGCGCGGTGAATCCGGCGGAAACAAGGCGCCTCAATATGGCGCCTTGTTTCGCCTTTAGAAGGTCTTGTCGAAGGTGTACCGCACACCCAGGCCTGCGCCGATATTGTCGGCTCCTGCAGTGGCTCCGATTCCCGCCGCATTGGCAAACTGGTAGGTGGCGTGTGCGTCGTTGACGATGCGCGTGTAGAACCCGTACAGGTCTGTCTGCTCGGAGAGTTTGTAGCTGTAGCCCAGAGTAATTTGCCGGACCCCCAACCCGTCCGCGCTGCAGTCCCCGCCACCCGCCAAGGCGCACCTGCCATCCTGGGCCCGGCCGTACAAGGCCCGCAGCATGCCCTGCCCTATCCTTTGTACGAGCGTGAACGCATAAGCGTTTCGAGCGTAGCTTTTGAAATCCGTGGCGGCGGCGAGACTGTTGGTCTGGTCGTACTTCAGCCTTTCATAGATCACGCCCAGCTGAGTGTCCCCGGCGGTATAGCGCCCGACGAATTTGTTACCGGTATCCCGGGATGAGGCGGAAGGCTGGCCGCCGAGCGCGGCGACGGGAACCGCCTGCGCGGCCGGAGCAATGGCGCCGAGCCCGAAATAGTCATCGTGGCGCTCATAACCCCACGCGACATACGCCGGCCCGTTTTCGTATTCCGCGCTGAAGCCCCAAATGTCGGGATTCACTTGTGTAACCGCGGACGAGCTGTTGCTCCTGCCTTCGTTGGCCGAGTAGACGATGCGCGCCTTGAGCCCATCTAAACTCGGCGACCAGTACTGGACGCTGTTTCCCTGACGCCGCTCGAAGGACGCGTTGGTTGCGTTGGCGTACGACTTACCGTCGGCGCTCAGCGTAACGTTGCCGTTGGTCACCGGGCCGATGCCGAAGCCGGGGGTGCCGATAACGGCGCCCGTGTAGGCGATACCGGTGAAGTACAACGGATCCACCGCTCCGGAAATCGCCTTGTAGGGGGTATCCCACTGTCCGTAGAACACCCTGCCGAACTGGCCGGCAAGTCCCACGCCGGTGTTCCGGGTCGCAAACCCGCCGCCGACGGCGCTCCCGCTCGCGGTGTTCGAGCCGAAGGTAGCCTGGTTATCGACGCCAATCGCGGACTCTATCTGGAATATCGCGCTGAGACCTGCACCGATGTCGCTGGCGCCCCTGAAACCGATGTTCGAGGAGTTCGAGGTGACTCGACTGCGGGAGGGTGAATTCACGCCAGTGGGTGTCGCGCCCAGCTGGCCAGGGGGAAGCGCACCGGCCGCCGTGGCGCCGGTAGTTTGGACACCTTCGGCATCGACGTTGAGCGTGCTGTATATCTGGACGTTACCGCCCTCCGCGAGGGCGGCTGGAGGCACAGCAAAGACGGAGGCCACGGCTAAAGCGAGCGATCTGCGATTCATGGAATGGAATCCTTGAAGAGAGTTGGGGCGAGAGGGCGCTCTTGCGCCCTACCCGCCCGACTGCACTCGTGGGCCCGATATTCCCGATTCGCCGGAATTTTTTTATGGGAATAAATCCGCAGGCCGGGCAGTCAAGCGGAATCACGCAAGTTCGGGAATAAAACCGCAGCCGCCCCGGTCTTGCAGGTTATGGCCGGTATCGGGCCGGCCTCTTACTTCCTATTTATAGGGGACCGAAATGCAGCAATCCATTGATCGGAGAGAATTTCTAAAGCTGGCGGGGCTGGGCGGCGTGGTGTTCGCCTCGGGACTCGCAGGGGGCGCCAAGTTCGCCCGCGCGGCGGAAAGTGACTTCTACTTCGTCCAGCTTTCCGACACGCACTGGGGCTTCAACGGGCCGGTCGTGAATCCGGACGCGGGCGGCACGCTGCCGAAGGCGGTCGCGGCGGTGAACAGCCTCGGGTTCGAGCCTGACTTCATCGTCTTCACCGGCGACCTCACGCACACCACGGACGATCCCAAGGAGAGGCGGCGGCGCCTGGCCGAATTCCGCGACATCGTCAAGGGTCTCAAGAACAAGAACGTGCGCTTCATGCCCGGGGAACACGACGCCGCGCTCGACAACGGGCAGGCGTGGAAGGAGTTCTTCGGCGCGAGCTACTACAGCTTCGACCACAAGGGCGTGCATTTCATCGCGATCGACAACGTTTCCGACCCTGCGGCGCGCATCGGGGGCGAGCAGCTCGCCTGGCTGAAGTCGGATCTCGCGACGCAAGCAGCGGACGCGCGCATCGTCGTCTTCGCGCACCGGCCGCTCTTCGATCTCTATCCGCAGTGGGATTGGGCGACGCGGGACGGCGCGCAGGCGATCGATCTCCTGATGCCTCACAAGAACGTCACCGTGTTCTACGGCCACATCCACCAGGAGCATCACCAGATGACGGGCCACATCGCGCACCACTCGGCGAAGTCGCTCATCTTCCCGTTGCCCGCTCCCGGCTCGCAGCCCAAGCGCGAGCCGATCCGCTGGGATCCGGCGCAGCCGTACAAGGGCCTGGGCTTCCGCGGCGTCGATGCGGAAGTGCAGATGGCCGAGTACGAGATCACCGAGTATCCGGTAGGGAAGGCGTAAGCGATGAAACTCGAGCGCCGCCGCCTGCTCGCCGCGGGCATCGTCACCGCCGCCGGGGCCGTTTTCGGCGCCGCCGGCCTCGCCCAGGCGAAGGAGAGAGTGATCCGAGTGACCGCGCGCAAGTGGGTGTTCCTGCCGCGCGAAATCCGGCTCAAGAAAGGCGTGCCGGTGGTGCTCGAGTTCGTCACCGCCGACGTCGTCATGGGATTCAACGCGCCCGACTTCAAGGTGCGCGCCGACATCATCCCGGGCCAGATGGCGCGCGTGCGCCTTGTGCCGGACAAGACCGGCACCTTCGTGTTCTTGTGCGATATCTTCTGCGGCGACGGCCACGAGGGAATGTCTGGGCAGATCCACGTTGTCGCTTGACACGGGATATCATGATGCTCGCCGCCGATTCCGTACTGCTGCACGAAACCGATCCCGCCCCGCTGCACGAAACCGATCCCGCCCCGCTGCACGAGACCGTGAGCGAACGCAAGCGACGATTCGAGCGATTGGTGCTGCCGCATTTCAACGCTGCCTATAACCTCGCACGCTGGCTGACGCGCAACGATCACGACGCGCAGGACGTAGTGCAGGAAGCGGTGCTGCGCGCCTACCGCTTCTTCGACGGCCTGCGCGGCGAGGCGAGGCCGTGGCTTCTCTCCATCGTGCGCAACTCCTTCCTGACCTGGCTGCAGATCAACCGTCCTGCGGACACGGTAGGGTTCGACGACGGCCTCATCGATCTCATTCCCACCGACGACGACGGACCGGAAGTCCTGGCGGCGCGCAACTTCGATCGAAGAATGCTCAACGCGGCGATCGCCGCGCTGCCCCTCCAGTACCGCGAGGCGCTGATCCTGCGCGAGCTCGAAGACCTGTCGTACAAGGACATAGCGCGCATCGCCGACGTGCCGATCGGAACGGTGATGTCGCGTCTCGCGCGCGCCCGCCGGCTGCTCGCAGAATCGCTGGGGGCCACCTCCAACATTTCCGGAACGCAGGTGCACAAATGACACGCGAAGAAGCCAACAGACTGCTGCACGCCTACATCGACGGCGAGCTCGACCCGGCGAAGACGCTCGAGCTCGAGGCGCATCTGGCCGAAAATCCGTCGGTGCGCGCCGCTTGCGAGCGGTTGCGCGAGATGTCCGCGGCGATCCGCGACAAGGCCGACTACCACGCCGCGCCAGCGTGGCTCGAGGAGCGCGTTCGCGCCGCTATTCCGAACGAATCGAAGACCGGCCCGGCTCGGCCGGTCTCGTGGGGGTGGCTGAAACCCGCCGGCTCGTTCACGGCGGTCGCCGATTGGCTGCGACCGGCGGCCTCGTTCGCTGCGGTCGCACTGGTCACCTGGGTCGTGGCGCTGGGAACCATGCGACCGGGCGAAGACGAGCGCGTCACGCAGGACGTGCTCGCGAGCCACGTGCGCGCGACGCTCTCCAGCCGGTTTTACGACGTCGTGTCCTCCGACCAGCACACGGTCAAGCCGTGGCTGAGCGCCCGGCTCGCCTTCTCGCCGCCGGTCGCGGATCTTTCCGCCTCCGACTTCGACCTGGTCGGCGGGCGGCTGGATTACATCGGCGCGCAGCCGGTCGCCGTGCTCGTCTACAAGCGGCGACAGCACGTGATCGACGTGTTCGTGTGGCCCGTCGAAGAACAGAAAACGGGACAGACGCTGACCCGCGACGGCTTCAACATCGAGCGCTTCGCAA